>WBZQ01000017.1_pt2 | contig 176740 bp, 143 predicted proteins | sample 5204251 | NCBI WGS metagenome assembly WBZQ01 (sample SAMN12412402, study PRJNA552823) | activated sludge metagenome | isolation source: activated sludge from nitrification reactor of wastewater treatment plant... | place: USA: Virginia | collected 2017-09 | reverse complement strand
CGCGTCGGCAGACCCGCCGCGGCAAGAACCTGTCCCGGAACCAGCACGTCGCCCGTCGGTATCTCCTCCGGTGCAGCAACCTTCCAAGGCTGCAATTCCCCGGCCCGTGGAGCGAACAGCGGTCGTGCAGACGATTCAGCCGATGCAATCCACCCCACAAGTGATAGAGCGATCGGCGATTCAGGAGCGGCAGACGGTGGTGACGGAGAGGCAGCCCGTGGCCTCGCAACCAGTTCAAGAAACGGCGGTCACTCATGCGCAAGAGGTCGTGCAACAGGATATCCATCAAACCGTCCAACCCAGCGACATATCGACGATGACCCCTGAGTCCTCCGCACCTGTGACCCATGAAGCGGCAGCTGTTGTTGAGGCTCAAGCGATGGCTGTGGAGCAGGCGGTGGCCGTCGCGCAGCCGGTGGTAGAGGCCCAGGCGCACACAATAGCTGCGCGTTCAACCGACAGTGAGCCGCACGATCCAGTGGAGTCGGAGCCCGTCGTGGTCCATCACGCGTCGGTTGAACATCGGGTAGTGCGCGAAAGGGAGTCGGCCCAGGCAGACCTTGGTTGGTTATCGGAGTCGCTGTGGGAGCGTATCGAACAATTGAAACGGTATCCCCGACAGGCGCGTGTGCGTCGATGGGAAGGCAAGGTGGTGCTGGAAGCGGTGATCCGCCATGACGGAACGATTCTCGAATGTTTGGTTGCTGAAAGCTCCGGCCATGGCCTGCTGGATCAGGACGCCATCTCCGTGTTGCGGAAGGCGTCTCCGCTCGCCCTCAAACATCCACTGGGAAAAGAGCAAATCACCATTCTGGTGCCAATCGCCTATCGCCTTGAGAGCTAGTGGCAGCAGCGTGATCTCACAGGAAACAAAGGGAGTTCAATCATGAACGATGTGAAGCGGAAGAGTTGGGGTGGGATGGCGAGCGCGGTGCTGTGTAGCGCGTGTGCGCTGTGGCTGAGTGTGGGAACGGCCCTTGCGCAGCCGAAAGGCGAAAAGACATTTCAGGTGGTGGCCACCGATACGAAAGGCATCGAGACCGAGGTGCATGGGGTCATTTTCTATTGGGAGGAGAAAATCAGTGAGACCGCGTTTGTGCCGCACGAACTGAAAGAGGTGCCGGTCAAACGCGGGACCGCGACGGTCAAAATCAAGTTCGACGCGATCAAGACCATCGATGTGAAACCGTCCGGCAACGGGACGCCCCCCGCAGTGTCGATTACCTTGAACGATGGAAAAGCCGGGGAATTTACCCTGGCGATCGCCGGGAGTTTCAAGGGGCAATCGGATTTTGGGGAGGTTGAATTGCCGGCGGTCGAACTCAAGCGAATCGCTTTTAAATAGATCTGACGATCACTGGAAAGCGGCGGCGCACAGGGCCGTCGGGTGGGGGGACCTGGCATGACAAACAGCACGAAGCGCGACGCGGCCCGAATTCTCAGTCATGACGATGTGCGCTGCCGATGCGGACAACTCGTGGCTCGGTGGGCGGAGCAGGGGATTGAAATCAAGTGCAAGCGGTGCAGGCGTCTCGTAACCATTGCCTTCGATGCAATCGCAGGGAGGCCGCCGGCCATGCTCGCGACATAGCCTGTTCCCGATCGAATAATTTCATAGAGGCCAAAGGACTGACATTGTCCAGAGCCCAAGACCGTGCATGCGGTCTTGGGCTTTGTTGTCTATGCCTAAGCACCGTGCAGAGAAGTATGAAGAAGGAGAAGAAACAAACATGGCGGTAACTATCGGGGTTGTGAGTAGAGGAACAGTGTGTCTGTTTGCGGTGGGACTGATATGGGCAGGGGGAACCTATGCTCAGACCGAAGGGGTAGAGGCCGCTGCTCCGGCACAGGATGCTTCCCCGGCTCAGTCTCCAGGTGAAGGCCCCACATCTGAACCGGCGGAATCGCCGAAGGCCAAGCCCGTGAAAATTCCGGAAGTGGTCGTCAAAGACGTGCATGAACGAAACGAGCCGGATCAGGAGTCGGTGAAGGACATCGCCGGGACGGTCAATGTTGTCACTCGAGAGGAAATTCAACGGGCCCGGCCGAAAAACGCAGACGAGATGTTGCGGCGCATTCCCGGAGTCAATGTGCTGGACGAATATGGCCAAGGGTTGCGACCGAACATCGGCATCCGGGGCATGGATCCCCGACGCAGCAAAAACATTCTGTTGATGATGGACGATATCCCTCTACAACCGGCCCTCTTTGGAGATGCCTCGACCTATTACATGGTCCCCATCGAACGCATCGACCATATTGAGGTGATCAAAGGAGGTGCCTCGGTCCTCTATTCGCCCAATACCCAGGGGGGCTTGATTAATTTTATTCGAAAACGGATTCCTACGACGCCGACGTTTTCCACGACGAATACGTTTGGTAGTTTCAATTTGTTTCAGTCGGACACGCAGTACGGTGGCTATTGGGGAAATTTCGGCGCGCAGCTCGGGTATGTCCGGCGCCAATCGGACGGTTTTCGAGATCGTAGCAAATCACAGCTGGATGATTTCACGATGCGATTCGAAGCCAATCCTGACGATCGAACCCGCATTACGACCAACATTTCCTGGTACGACGAAACGACACAGACGCCTGGAAGCATCACGCCCACGCAATATCGAAACGACCGCACGCTGGCGGGCAAACCAAATGATGAATTCAAAGGGCAGCGTGGAGCAATCGATGTGACGGCGAGCCGGGACATCGATGCCCACAACACGGCCAAGGTCATCGTCTACGGCAATGTGTTCGAACGGAACTGGTATATTCAGGACCAGGCCGCCAACGGCACGCTGCTTTCGACCAGCCAGAACTTTTTGCGCAAGTTCAATGTCTTCGGCGTCATGCCGCAACATCAGTTCAAATTCTCTCTCTTTGGATTGGATCAACAGATTACCTCCGGCGTCCGGTATCACGCGGAGCGCCTGACCGATATCACAGGAATTGGCACGGCCGGCTCAAAGATCAGCCGTACGACCAACAACGCCGATCTGGAGTCGGTGGCCTATGCCGCCTATACGGAGACGGCGATTCGTCTGACCGAGGCGCTCACCATTTCACCGGGCATACGCTGGGAGCAGGTGAATCAAAGCCGCGAGACGATGAACGCAATTCCTCCGGCGGCGCAGCCGAATTTTAAGAGCTATAAGACCACGCAAGGACTGATCTATGGGACCGGGGTCAAGTATCAACTCACCCAGGACAGCATGCTGTTCGGCCATGTCCATACGACATTCCGGCCGCCGACCTTCGCCAATGCGGTCGATCCAACGAGCGGAACCACACAAGACCTCTCCGCTGAACGTGCGTTGAGTTCGGATATCGGCATCCGTTCCATTCTCATGCCCGGTGTAAGTGCGGAAGTCGCTCTGTTTCGCACCGAATTCAGCAATCAGATCGTCCAGCAAGGCAGCCAGTTCGTCAACGCCGGAAAGACACTCATGGAGGGAATCGAAAGTACCGTCAGCCTTGATTGGGGAGAAATTGTTCGTCCGCTGCAGGGCTTTGTCACCAGAGGCAGCATCACACTTCTGCGACCGAAATCGCTGTTTGGAACGACCGATGGGAAAGACCTTCCGTATGCCCCGCGTATGACGTTCTATGGATTGGTAGGGTATTACCACCCGACCGGTGCGTCGATCGAAGCCGATGCTATGTACGTCGCGCAGCAGTTTACCGATGGCGCGAATACTCAAACAGAAAATGCCCTGGGAACGAACGGCGCCATCCCGTCCTACACCATCTGGAACCTCCGGCTCAATTATGCTCCGCCGAAGGCGAAGTGGGCCATTTTCGCGGGTGTACGCAATCTCACCGATGAATCGTTCATCGCACAACGCACGACCGGCAGCTTTCTCGGCATTCAGCCCGGTGAGATCCGGAACTTCTACGGCGGTGTTTCGTGGAGATTTTAACGGAAGCTGCAACCGTTGACCGAATTAAAAAAGGGAGTGGCACTGATGAATCGCAATATGTTCAATCGTGGATTGTGGGGCATCTTGTTGGTGGCTGGGTTGTTGGAGGTGGCGCCGGCTCAAGCCCATTTCGTGTGGGTGGAGACGGACGCGACGGCGCTGGCTGACAAGGGGCAGCCGGTGAAAGTGTATTTCGGCGAATATGCCGAATTCTTACGGGAAGAGCGCGGTGGCCGGCTTGATTCCATCGATGGCGTCACACTGCGCGTCCAGGATCCGAAGCGCGGGAAGACTGACGTCCCGCTGACGAAGCAGGTCAACCACTTTGCCGGGGCTCTCTCATCCTGCCTGCCGGGACGGAACGCGGTGGTTGCGGAACAGGCGAAGGCGCCGGTTCAGGACCTGCGCAAGCATGACCTGGGCATCGTCAAGCCGATGTTTTACGCCCGTACCTATTTCGTCTGTCTGGAGGAGAGCCGGGTCAATGAACACGAGCGAGACCATTCGACGCCACTCGCGCTGGACCTGATTCCGCTTACCACAGGGTTGAACCTTGCGTCGGGCCGCGTGACCTCAGGGCCGGGCGGCGAGATCGTGGTAAAAGCCGTCTTTAACGGGCAACGCCTGCCGGGGACGCAGGTACTGGTGCATGCGCCCAATGGGTGGGACAAGGAACTCAAAACGGATGCCGATGGCATTGTGTCCTTCACGCCGCTCTGGCCAGGCCGGTATGTCTTGGAGATGATTCATGTCGAAAAGACGCCGGGTGAATTTGAAGGCACCGCTTATGAGGCGTTGCGCCATCGCAGCACCCTGGCCCTGCAGGTGAGGGCCGAGCGCCCGGCGGAGCAGTAACATGAGTCGCGGTGGATCTGAGCGGGTCATCAGGCGCGCGCATCGCTGGCTGGGCATGGGGGCGTTGGGCTTTCTGTTGCTCTCCGTCGTCACCGGCCTTCTGTGGGCGGACGCGAAGTTTCTCTATTGGGATGATCATTATAAGGAGAAGGTTCGGCCGCTAATTGGCCCGGCGCTGGAGACAGCCAAACTGCCAGTCGATCGTGCAATTCTCGTGGCCAAGGAGGCCGTGGGCGGGCGGGCCTTGATCGAGCAGGTGGTGCTGCGGTCGGATTTCGGCCGTGTGTGTTACGAACTCAAGTTGCGGGTCGAGGGCGTGTCCACGACGCTCTTGCTCGACGCCATGACGGGTGAGCGGCTGTCGCCGATTTCGCCCGATCTAGCGCGTGTGATTGCACAGCAGTATGTGCGGACGCCGGCGACGGTGACAGGCGTGGAGATCGAGCGGTATACACCCCGGAAGAAGAAGCGAGCCCAGGATGCGGTGCGTGTTCGATTCGACGATGCCGATGCCACTGAAATTGTGCTGGACCGGCAGACCGGGGACATCCTCGAAGATGAAGGTCGCTGGCGGCGGGTGCATTTTGCGGTGATGCAACTGCACCAGCTGAATTTTTTCGGGTTTGAGAAGACCCTGCTGAATATTCCAGGCGTCCCCATTCTCCTGATGAGTCTGTCAGGATGTGCCCTCTGGTTCTTTCATCGTGCCCGGATCCATCGGTCGCACACAGCGACGTTTGCCCGGGAACAGCCGCTTCTCCCAGCCCGCTCGGCGGGCGAACCAAAGGAGGCTCCGCCCTTGTCTTGATCCTTGCCCCAGGCAGGCCAGGTGGCGTTTTATTCGGCTGGTTGTTTAAAATGTCCCCTCTGGGGTGGGGATGACGATTCGTACCATCAAGGGCCGCATTGTGCTCGCCATCGTGCTGGTCGGCTGTATCCCGCTGCTGATCGGACTGGTGCTTGCCTACATGTCCGGGATGCAGTCGCTGCGCGACGTCATCGGCGGCAATTTGCAGGCCGTGGCGATCCAGGCTGCCGACCGGGTGACGATGCTCGTGCAAAGCGAGATCCAGGCCGCCCGGCTGCTGGGGTCGGCACCATTACGCGTCCGCCAGCCGGTCGAGGCGGCCAACGCCTCCTATCCACAAGACAAAGCCGAAACCGAACGCATTATTCAAACCCGCACGCAGGTGTGGGAGAAGGGAAAGGAAGCCGCGGCCCAATTGCTCCATCGGGATTTGTCGCGCTTTCTCCTCGATACCAAAGTCCGCAGCGGAGACAAACTCGTCGGGTTGTTGATCGTGGATCAATACGGCGCGTTGGTCGCTTCCAGTTCTGAGCCGGATCATTACTCGTTCAGCGGGGAGCCCTGGTGGGAAGCCGTGCGCGCGGGCGGCATCGATCATGTCTATCTCAGCGGGATGATGCCTGCGCAAGTGGGCTCGTTCCGAACGCCGGAAGAAACCTTCGATATTGCCGTCCCCATCCTCGATGACCGGCACCACACCGTGATCGGTGCCGTGAAAGCCTCCTACCGGTTCGATACCCTTTTTGGCATGATCAATCAGATCCGTATCGGGCAGACGGGCCATGCCATGCTGTTCAATGCTGCGGGAGACCCGTTGGTCTGCCCCATTCTTCCCCGACAGGCGCATCGTATTCCAGGACAGTTGATGACCATGATTGTGTCCGCCGATCCTGGCTGGGGGATTGCGGATGACGATGGCCACGGCGGAACGGATACGGTGGTGGGATTTGCGCCTGTGACCGGCCTGATGTTGCCGGATAACACCTGGCACATCTTTGTGCGCCAGCAGCCGGTGGAAAGCTATGCGCCCATTCGCGATCAGCTGAGAAATCTCGCGGCGATCGGTCTGGTGATGGTCGGATTGCTCTGGGCTATGGGACGGTATGTGGCGACGCGAATTGCCCGGCCGATCCAGGTGCTCAAAACAGGCGTGGAGGCGATTAGCCGCGGCACTTACGACGGCCCGCTCGACGTGAAGACCGGCGATGAATTTGAGGAGCTTGCCGTGGCGGTGCACCGCATGGCCGACCGGTTGCAAGCGTCGCGCGCAGAATTGGAATCGTTGAATGCCGAACTGACGCATCGGGTCGAGGAAAAAACGGCCGAAATTACCCGGCAGATGCGAAAGCTGGAGCTATCCGAACGGCTGGCGACGCTGGGCAAAGTGGCCAGCGGGATCGCGCATGAAATCAACAATCCGCTAAGCATCATTTTGAACCGCATTGAATGTATGGAAGCCGACGCCGCTCAGTCTCATATACCGGAGGAGGTCACCCGCGATCTGACCACCATCCGCTCGCAGGCGGAACGGATCTCCCGGGTGACACGCAGCATTTTGACGTTCTCCCGGGGAACCGTGTCGATGCTGAAACCGCTGGATTTGAACTGCGTGGCACGAACCTGTGTGACCATGGCGGGAGAGCGTGTGGCGGCGCTCTCCGTCCGTATCGACGCAGAACTTGTACCGGAATTGCCTCCGGTGATGGGGGACCGCGATCGATTGGAAACTGTGTTGCTGAATGTGCTCAATAATGCCATCGACGCCGTGATTGCCTGCGGGGATCACGGCGTGGTGACAGTGCGTACAGCCTGGATGCAGCTCAATGGGGACGAGTGGGTACGAGTCAGCATATCGGATAACGGACCGGGTGTGCCGGCCGCGATTGTGGACCGTATTTTTGATCCCTTTTTTACCACCAAACCGGCCGGCCAGGGGACGGGCTTGGGGTTGTTTTTGAGCTATGGAATTGTCTCGGACCATCGCGGGCGCATCGAGGTGCGCAACGACACGGTCGGCGCCGTCTTTGATGTCTATTTGCCGGCGGTGGGTCTCGGCGAGCGAGTCCATGAAGGAGTACCATGGGGATTGCAGGAAAAATCCTGATCGTCGATGACGAGCAGGATGCACTCGATAATTGTCGCCGGATTCTGAGTCGTGGACCCTATGATTGTCTGACAGAATGTAATCCAACCCGTGCTCTCGACGTCATTCAACGCGAGCGGCCGGGACTGATCCTCACGGATTTGCGCATGCCTGATCTCGACGGGATCGAAGTCCTGGCTGCGGCCAAACGCTTCGATCCCTCAGTGCAGGTGGTGCTCTTGACGGCCCATGCCACGGTGCAGACCGCGGTCACCTCGATGCGGTACGGCGCGTTCGATTACATTACCAAGCCATTCACGAGTACGGACCTCTTGCAAGTGGCCCGGCGCGCGTTCGGCGAAGATGGGGATGCAGCTTCGGCCGTGAATGGAGCGGCCGAGGTGGCTGCCTCGCCGGACCAGAATCGTGCTGGAAAGCGGACTGGTCTGTCACGCGTCATCGGGGAAAGCCCGGCCATGGAATCGGTCTTTGGCTTGATCGAAAAAGTGGCGCCCACGCATTCCAACGTGCTGGTCTATGGAGAAAGCGGAACGGGCAAAGAGCTCGTCGCGCGCGCGATTCACGACGCCAGTCTGCGAGCAGACCGTCCGTTCATTCCGGTGGACTGCGTCTCGTTGCCCGACACGCTCCTGGAATCGGAACTGTTCGGTCACGAGAAGGGTGCCTTTACCGGTGCCCATGTCTCGAAGCCGGGGTTGTTCGAAGTCGCGGCGGGCGGGACGGTCTTTCTGGACGAGGTCAGCGGGATGAGTCAGACCCTGCAGTCGAGGCTCCTGCGGGTGTTGCAGGAGCGGCAGATGCGGCGGGTCGGCGGCATCCGGTTTTTGGATGTCGATGTGCGTGTCATTGCGGCGTCAAACCAGGATCTTGAGGCCGCCTGCCGCCGCGGGGAATTCCGCGAGGATCTCTATTATCGTCTGAATGTTATTCCAATCGTGTTGCCGCCGTTGCGGAGCAGGGAAGGCGACATTCCGATTCTGGCGCGAGAATTTCTGCGGCGCTTCATGAAGCAGCAGGGGGCGGCCCTAGGATTCGTCCCGAATCTAGACCCCACGGCTACGGAGTTGCTGAGTGGGTATGCCTGGCCGGGGAATGTGCGGGAGTTACAAAACGTCATCGAGCGCGCTGCCGTGCTAGCCGATGGCCCCCTGATTACCGGCGCGCATTTGCCCGAGCGGTTGCGCCAGGTGGCGGTCGACGAGGCGCCTTCTGGCGAGGCCGGCTCCTTCAAACATGCCAAGCAGGCGGCAGTGACCACATTCGAACGGAGTTTTTTGATCGAGCTCCTCAAGCGGAACGATGGGCACATGGGGCGAGCCGCTCGCGAAGCTGGCGTGGATCGAAAGACGGTCGAGCGGATGGTCAAAAAGCATGGGCTCCGCGATTTGATCTGACTCATGCCCAGGCATCAACAGGGCACGTATGCAGATTGTCTAGAGCGCTCACAGCTGTTCTTCGCACCCAGTATGAGAGGCTTGAGTGAGTGAAGGACGATCGGGCCAACGGGTGCAAGGTGCGCCTTCAGACAATCTTGGATTACAGCTTGTCGAACCTTCTTAAGTCTCGCCATTTCCCCAATGGGGCATCGGTGCCCCATTGGGACAAATTCTTCGGACACTCGCATATCGCCTTTTAATTCGATGTGTTTTTGAGTATTGCCTGTTTTTGATGGGGCGACTGCGCCCCATTTTCATTTCTGCTCTCAGGCCTCCTGTCGTAAATATCCAACAAAGTTTGCGTTTCTTGACTCGATCACAGCTGGAACGAGAGTTGCTCTGATATCCGCCGTCTTTTTGTGCGCAGTTCTTTTTATGCGCATCGATGGGTGGGCCATCGTTTCGTTGTCGCGAAGCAAGGGTGTGGAAACCGAAGGACCGGCCTCCTGGTGTTTCCACTCCATAAGGTGCAGGCCTTCACGGGCCTGCACCGTGCGCGACCTCGTTTCGATGGCAGAGAGTGGGGATGCGGAGGTTTGTTTTATGGTTTCAAGAGGAGGTAGGTCTAATGAGATCGGTACGTAGCGGGCCTAGGAAACTCAGTAAGCGCAGGTCCCAGGCGGCCTGGAAGCTTCTGTTGGGAGTGATGCTTCCATCGTTCTGCGTGGGGGCATTCCAAGTCGTCTCGGCAGCGCCGCCGGACATGCACGCGGCTGCGCACAATCAGCCGGCATGGGCTGAGCAGCTGAAGGGACAGACCATTATCGAGGATGCGCAGGAAGGTCATGTCGAGCGCACTGCCATGATGGAGCGCCAGCACCAGCGCATCATGGAGAAGATCAACGAGCAGTTGGTCCATGATGCTGAAGCGCAGCGGACAGGCGGCCAGTACAACAACGTCAACATGTTGCACCAGTACGGCGCCGGCAATCAGGATCTGTTGCTGATGTCGAACAGCGGCTCTGAGCCCGTCTCTTCAATGGGCGGGAAGTGTCCAGCCAGCGCGCCGGTTCGCACCTATGACGTGTCGGCGATCAATGTGGAAATCACCTTGAACATGTGGCTCGATTTCTATCCGGGCTACATGTACACGCTGACAGAGAATCTTGATAAGGTCCGTGCCGAAGAGACCAAGAATAAAGAGGCCCGTGATAAGGAAGGGTACGATCCGGGCGGCGTCATGAACGGGTTGCAGAATCAGTTCATTCAGCCGTTGGTCCTTCGCGGCAATCAAGGTGATTGCGTGAAGTTGACTCTCCGGAATCAGCTGGAAGGTGATGAAGAAGTCAGCCTGAATATCCATGGTTCCAGCATGGTCATGTCGGCCACGGGACAGCCGGCCACGACCACCAATCCCGACAGCATTGCCGCCAAGGGCAAAGCAGTCGAAATGGAATGGTACATCCCGCCCACTCAGCAGGAGGGCAGCCGCCAGTTCCATTCGTACAGCAACGATCGCGAGTTGACCGTGATGGGGCTCTTCGGGTCCTTCGTGATCGAGCCGAAGGGGTCTGAGTACCTCGAGCCGTTGGGAACCGGCGAGCCGCAGCCGACCAAGAGCGGTTGGCAGGCGATCATCAAGAACGGCAGCGGCCCGGACTTCCGGGAATTTGTGCTGTTCTATCATGAGGTCGGCGACGAAGCGTTCCGTCCCTTGAACAAGAAGGGCGACTTCATTCCGCAACGCGATCCGCTCACCGACGTGTATCGTCCGGTGGCCCGCGCGTTGAACTATCGTAGCGAGCCGTTCGGCGTCGACAATATGCAGACGCAGCACGAATACTTCGGCTTCGAGGACGAGTCGATGGCCTATAGCGCCTATACGTTCGGCGATCCGGCCACGACCATTCCGCGCAGCTACCTCGGCGACCCGGCCAAGTTCCGGCTGGTGCATGGTGGCTCCGAAGTGTTCCACTCGCACCATCCGCACGGCGGATCGATCCGGTGGCCGCGAAGTCCGCGAGCCATCGACGAAATGCCCCTCTGGCATACCGCGAAAAACGGTCCGGTGAAATATCCCGTGATCCGGACCAAGTCCGATCGCGTTGACGTGGAAGTCATCGGTCCGTCCGAGACCATGGACCTGGAAACGGAGTGCGGATCCGGTCTCTGCCAGCAGTTGGCGGGAGACTTCCTGTTCCACTGCCACGTGGCCCATCACTACATCGCGGGCATGTGGGGCTATTGGCGCGTGTACAACACGATTCAGCAGGGCGCGAATCACAATGACGTCATGCCGGATCTGTTGGAGTTGCCGGACCGCAAGGGCCGCATCAAGACGGGCGTCACGTCGGATGAGCTGATCGGGAAGACCGTCGATTGGTTCGGCAAGCAGTTCAAGATTATTGAGAAGGGCAAGAGCGATTGGAAGGCAGAACCGGCGGTGGTGACCCTGAAAGATTGGGTCGATATGCAGTTTCCGCCGCAGGGCTTGCCTGGTCACAAGAAAGACGAGCGTGAGCAGACCAAGTCCTACGATGCCAGCGTGTTGAATTGGGGCTGGCAGGGAACTCGCGCGGTGACCGAGCCTGAGAATACGGTGCCGAATCCGCGATATCAATCGGCCCATCCCGGCGAGCGGTTGCCGATCGTGTTCGAGCCGTTGACCGGCAAGGTCTCCTGGCCGCACTTGAAGCCGCACTTCGGGCGCCGCGTGCCGTTCTCGAAGAGCCACAATCCGTCCCCCTGGTTGGAGATGATCCACCTTGATGAGGACGGCCAGCCAAGCTCCTATCCCGCCAAGCCGGGTGAGAACGGACGTTGGAGCCTGTGCCCGGAAAATGCCGGTTCGAAGAAATATAACGTGCACTTTATCCATACGCCGATGATGCTCGCCGACAAGCAAGGCGACACGCCGGCCATTACGGATGAGGGCGGGTTGATTTATGTGTTGCATGAAGAGGAAGCGGCCATCCGGAAGAACAACGACCTGCGATTCCCGTTGGTCGTGCGGTCGAACATCTACGATTGCGTCGACTGGATGTTGACCAGCGAGTGGGATGACGACGACTTCGGGAATTTCCATGCCTCGAAGGTCAATACCCATTGGCACTTCTTGCAGTTCGACAACCAGTCATCGGACGGCGTGATCACCGGGTTCTCCAACGAACAGTCGGTGCGCCCGTTCACCATGCTGGAAAAGAAGACCGACAAGGGCTTGCCCTTGCCGTTGAACACCACGTTCACGAAGGCGGGGAAGAAGGGCGATCGCGTGATCACCCTCAAGAACGCCGCGCAGTATCATCCCGGCATTGAAATCCTGATCGGCGCGGATAACGTCGGCGGGAATGAGGTCGGGCGGATTCACTCGATCAAGGGCAACGAGATCACGCTCGTGCGTCCGTTGAAAAACGATCATCCCGTGAAGGATATCGTGACGGTGGAATTTGTGCGGCAGCGTTTCTGGGTGGATTCCGATGTGGGCACCGTGTTCTGGCACGACCATGCGTTGGGCCGGATTACCTGGGGCCATGGCGGATTCGGTACGATGATTGTTGAGCCGGTCGGATCGACCTATCACAATCCGAAGACCGGAGCGCCGATCCGGAGCGGTCCGTTGGCGGACATCCGCACCGCGGAGCCTGTGGGCTACGGGGTGAACGGCAGCTTCCGTGAGTTGCTGGTGCAGTTGAACGACAGTGTGCCGCACACGATCAATATCGTGACGGCAGGCAATCCTCCCGGCCAGCCGGTGGAAATTGCCCTGGAAGCGGGGAAGACCATTTCCTTCCCGATTCCTGACCATATCAAGATGACGCCGATGCCGTTCCTGAACGGCGGTACCCATACGACGGGCGGCAGTCTCAACTTCAGGGCGGAGCCGATCAGCGGACGCTTGAAGGCGAATCCGGATCCGTCGAAGCTCTTCAGCAGCACGGTACACGGCGATCCCTACACGCCGATGATCCGCGCGTACCTGGGTGACACGGTCGTGTTCCGGTTGCTGCAGACCATGACCAATGAAAGCATGGTCTGGACGCTGTCCGGTCATACCTATCTGACAGAGCGGTATGCCGGTGATGCGAATCGGAAGAACTCGATCCATGTCGGTATCGCTGAACGATACGACCTCGTCGTTCCGCAAGCAGGTGGACCGCGCCTGCAGGCGGGCGACTACATTCACTTCAACGGTCGTTCGTCGAAGTTCTCGGAAGGCGCTTGGGGTATCTTGCGCGTCCTGGATAAGGACGTGACGGATCTGCAGAAGTTGCCTGCCGGATACAGCGGCCGGAACGAAATTCCGAAGGCTCCGGCGGTGTGTCCTGCCGATGCGCCGGTGAAGAGTTTCAACGTCTCGGCGATCGATTTCCCGTCGATGAAATTGAACCCGAAAGCACCGGATGCCATCGAGGTCGATTTCGAGCGGACCATCCAGATGGTCAACCCCGAGGCCAAGATTTATGTCTTGGACGAGGACGTGGCGACGGTGGCGTCCGGCGTGCAGCCGATGCCGCTGACGTTGCGTGCGAACGTCGGTGACTGTCTCAAGGTCAAGCTGACCAATAAGATGAAGCAGGGTCGGGCGTCGTTCTCGGCGCTGGGCCTGGCATTCGATCCGAAAGATTCCCTGGGTGCCAACGTCGGCAACAATCCGGGCGAGCAGACTGTCGCGCCGGGTGAGAGCCGCGTGTACACCTACTACGCCGATCCGTTCATCGGGGAGACCGCGTCCCTGGTGTGGGATTGGGGGAATGTCATGACCAATCCGCGCAACGGACTCTACGGCGGCATCGTGATCGGGCCCAAGGGGGCGACCTATCGCGATCCGAAGACCGGTGCGGATATTTCCACGAAGAACAGCTGGGTGGCCGATGTCATCGTGAATCGGACGATCCAAGGCTACGAAAATCGCCAGAACTATCGCGATGTGGCGCTGTTCTTCCAGGATGAAGACAACATCATCGGGACGAGCTTCATGCCCTATGTGCAAAACACGGCGGGACTGACGGCCGTCAACTATCGCTCGGAACCGTATAAGTTCCGCGAAGCCAGCGGATGCTCGCTGGGCAAGGTGTTCCAACCCTGCTCGGTGGACAAGCCGGAAAGCATTGCCACGCCGCTCATCGAAGCGCATGCGGGAGATCCCGTGCGTATCCATGTGTTCGGCGCGAGCAATGAACAGAATGGCATGTTCAGTGTTGAGAAGCACGAGTGGCCGATTGAGCCGTTCATGCGCGGCGCCGATCAGATCAGCGTCGTGGAATTCTCAGCGTCGGAATCGCTGGATGCCTTCATCCCTGCCGCAGGCGGAAGCTTCCGTCTGCCGGGTGATTATGTGTGGAGCAATCAGCGTCTCCCCTATGCCCAGTCCGGGCAGTGGGGCCTGTTGAAGGTATTGCCCGCGGACGATCAACGGATCCTCCCGTTGAGCCAGCAGGCACCTTCGATCAAGCGGGCGGGGTCAGAGGCGGGAGATCCCATTGTCTCTCGTGCATCGAACCCCATCCAGTAGGGTGAGGGCGGCGGCCTCTCTTCACGGGGAGGCCGCCGTGTGGATGCAGTGCCGGTCCTAATCACCAGACTGCGGGAGAGTCCACGAGGGCTCTCCCGCAGTTGTGTTTCCTACCCAGCGACGTTCTTTACGGTTCCACCTGAATAGTTAGGGATGCCGCGGTCCAGTCCGCAGCTGAGGCAGCTTGCCCTGCCGGTGCGGTCGCTTGCGCGACGGCGGGTGTGAGGTGTGTGTTCGTCTGGGGCTGAGCGGGGGGAGGCAGAGGCGCAGGAGCGTCAGGCGCCTGAGTTGGAGGGGCAGCCGGTTGGCTGGTCAATGCCGCGGGAGTCGGATCATAGACCGAGGACAGGCCGCGTGTGGCGATACGGCTCAAGTCCTGACGAAGGTTCGTGACGCTGGATGTGACGACCGATCGAGTAGTCACCATGGCCGTGGCTACGGCGCCCTGGGATGACGTGGCTGTGACCCGCTGGCGGATGGCTTGCGCGGTTTCGAGATCCGTCGACGCAAAGACATGGACCGTGTCGGTGCCGGCCGGCGGCGCATAATCCCAATGGAATCCGGCATGGTTGCCGGATTGCAGCGAGTCCGGAATCGTCACCACGTCTCCGGCCCGCACCCGGCCTTCCGGATAGAACGAGGGCTGCTGATGTTTAGTGGGAAACAGGAGATTCAGGTGGCCTTCCGAATCCACGTCCACGATCGTCAGGTAGCTGTCGGCGGTCGCCTGGATTTCCAACTGCAGGCTGTTGCTGGCCGTGCGTGGTTCGCCTTCACGTCGGATGCGGTACTGCGCCGGCTGTGTGTCTGCGACCACGGCGATGCCGCGGGCCAGGCGGCGAAGTGTGCCGGCGATCCGCACGTCGACTTTGATCTGTGCCGAGGGATTGTCGAGGGTCAAAAGATCAGTGGCGTTGGCGGAGCGGGACAAGACCAGCGCGAGTCCTGAGCCCCACTGTGCGTTATCCAGGGCAAACGAACTAACGAGCTGAAGTCCATCGGCTGAATACAACTGTAACTGGTTCCCCTTTACATCGACCAGAAATTGCGCCGGCTGACCCGGCTCGACGATTTGGACTTCGCGACCCTGCTCACGCAGCACCTGCTCGATTTTTTCACGGCGATCCTTTGGAATATCCAACAGGCGAACGGGTACTCGTTCCGGCGATGCTGCCGGCAGGAATGCCACGGCGCGTGAGCCGGGAGCAATCGTTACTGCGGTCGCCTGTGGTGTGGCGACTGCATCCCTTCCACGCATCTGCGTCACGGTGAACAGCCCGAGCGATTTCCCCGGTTCGAAATGAGTTTCGTTGGGCGGATACAGGGCCCAGGTCGATCCCGGCGTCGCTCCGAGCAGGATGCCGTTCAGCAGGAGTGCCTCTCCGCTCTTCTGCGGTTTCACCTCGATCCAGGGCAAACGGGCAGTCCCCAACGCACTCACTCCATTTGCTGGCTCCGAGGGCGCGGGCAGCAGCGGCGCATCCATCAGTGCGGGCGGGGCCTCTAGTTGTGGCTCCGGCATCGAGATCCGGCCGAAGTGCGATTGGATACGTTTCATCTCCCGTTCCACCCCGGAAAAAATGTCTCGCGGCGAGGCGGAGGGACCGGCTGTTCCCATACTGCGAGACAGGGAATAGGAAAAGAACCCGTGGTAGCGTCCGCCCACCGGCCCGTCGAGGGCCTCCTGGTTGGCGGCGGCGCCGGTCATGAGGACATAGCGGGTAGCCGTGACGGGCACAACCTGACGGGTCTGGACTCCGGAAGGGCGGTACAGCTCCGTCCTTGTGTCCTTCGGGACTGAACGCGTGAGGATGTCGAGCGAACGGGTCGCCGTACCAGAGTGACAGGAGTCGAGTACGATCAAGATGCTGCGTGCTTTCAGTCGTGCGACGATGGCCTCGAGTTCATCATCGGTAATGTCGGGAACGCCCTGGGTGCGCCCGTCGTGCGGGACTAGCGTTTCGTCAAGATGGTCGTCGGTTTCATCGCCGTTGAGGTCTTCGACCTGAGATCCGTGGCCTGAGTAATGGACATAAACCATGTCCGAGGGACCGGCTTCCTGCACTAACCGTTCAAATGCCCCTAAGATGCCGGTGCGGGTGGCGGCCTGGTCCGTGAGCATCGTGACGTGTTGCGGCTGAAAGCCCCACCGCGTGGTGAGGACCTGCCGCATGGTCTCGATATCGTTGAGTGAGCCATTGAGGGTTGGCAGCACCTGGTAACGATTGATGCCGATCAACAACGCCCGTTTGATCCCTGCAGGCGGCGGGTCGGCGGCCCGACTCGGCGATGGGGGAGCCACGAGCATGGCAATAAGGGCGAGGCTCAGGATAGCTGTTCTGGAGGAACGGTGCGTCATATACGGCCCTCGTGTCGCAATGGGTAAGTCGCGCGCTCTCCAAAAAGGTTCACGGTGCGAGCCGCTCCGCACGTCGAATCACATCGGACTGCTGTCGCAGGGTGTGGAGTTGCTGGTCGAGGGAACGTGTCTCCGTCGAAGGCATTTCAATGGTGTAGCGCCCATCGGCAGTCGGCCCATCGACAAGCCGGCCGTTCAACGCCAGGATGGTTGCACGGATGCGCGCTTCCGAGGTCGATTCCTGAAAGACGAGGACGACTCGAGTGGTGGTCGGCTGGATTCCGCGGGCGACGATGTGGCCCGGCGGCGGGGCAGTCTGTTCGCCGGCGGTCCAGAGGAGGAGGGTGAGTTGGCCGATCAGGAGCGTCGCTGCCAGCGCAGGGATCCAGCGTGGGGCGAACAGACGGCGGAACCACTGCTCCACGGATTCCGCGGCGCCTTTCCCAGGCTGTGATTGTGGCGTTGAGGGCGGAGTCATTCCCTCGGCGCGAATACGGTCCATCACCTGCTGCTGGACGCGCAGTTCCGGCGAAGCCTCTTCCAGAAAGGCGGTCTTCATGGGGATGCGCAGTCGGGTCAGATGGTCCAGTTCGGTCCGGCACTCGGCACAGGTGGCGAGGTGTTCGTCCACCGCCCGCCGCTCGGATTCCTTGAGGGTCCCGGTCAGATACCAGGGCAGCAGGGTGGCCGTCGGGTGCGCCGGGGCTAGATCGTGGCGCGTCGTCATAGGACAGACTCCCTGGACAGCATCCGGTCCATATGCCGTTTCAACTGTTGTTTGGCATAGAACACGCGGGTCTTGACCGTATTCTCGGGGATGGTGAGGAGCAGCGCAATTTCCTCGTAGGGCAGCTCTTCATAGAAGACCAGCCGCAAGATTTCCTGGTGTTCGGCAGAGAGTTTCGAGAGCGCCTGGCGCGTCACCACCCCGAGTTGCTCGCGTTGGATCCCGTCGATAGGGGTTTCCTGCTGGCTCGGCAGATCGGGGGCGTCGTCAAGGGGGGCGGTGGATTGGTCGATCTTGCCGTGACGTCTGACCGCGTCGAGTGCTTTGTGGCGCGCGATGCCGAAAATCCATGTGGAGACGCGTGATTGGTGCGTAAAGGTGCAGGCGCCCCGCCACAGCGCGAGCATCACTTCTCCGACGACCTCTTCGGCCAGAGACGCATCCCGGACGAAGGTGCGGATGTAGTGATAGACGCGCTTTTCGTAGAGCCGGTACAGGGTGTCGAACGCTTGCGTGTCTCCGGTCGCCACTCGCGCCACCAGCGTGCCTTCCAGTGCGTTATGCCCGTGAGTCGCGTCCATGAGCGTGTATGTTCGAGAAAAATGCGCCACCTGTCCCGATCGGCGTCTCTGCTGTAGCATAGAAACCGTCAGGCCCTCAATAGCCGCCCCCGTTGACCCACCAGGGATCTGCGGCCTACAATCCTTGAACCTTCCCCGGATCGCGGCGACAGACGGATGGACGGTGAGGTGAAATCATGAATCGACACGACAAGTCGCCCTTGCGCTTCACGGGACAGCATGCGGGAATCCTCGCATTGTTGCCCTTTCTGCTTCTGGCCTCCTGCGCCGCTGCCCCCTTTCTCATCCCGGCCGGAATTGAGTTTGCCCGCAATCTGCTGGTGACGGGCAATAAAAACTACGGCGGGAAGTATTCTGACGACATGAACCGGCTCATGGTGCGGCTGACCACGCCTTATGTGGCGATGGGCTTGCCGATGGGCACCTCGCCCGCCGCGCTCGTACCTCCTGCGATGTTGCAGCAGCAACAACAGGCGATGATGAATCAGATGGGCGCCCAGCAAGGCATGTCCGGGCAATATGGGATGGGTGGATACGGCGGGTATGTCGATCCGTACAATCCGACCGGCGCGATGCCGGGCGCCGGCTATCCCCCGGGTGGCTATGGTCAGCAGGCCTATGGGTATGGCGGCATGTCGGGCTACGGCGGAGTCGGCGGGTATGGCAGCATGCAAAGTTCGCCCTACGGTTACCAGGGGCAGATGGGGGGCTATGCGGATCCGAACAACCCCTATGCGTCGATGCCGGGCATGAATGTGCAGGCTCCGGCCTATGGAATGAGTCAGTATGGTGGCCAATACGGGGCTCAATATGGCGGGCAATTCGGCGGCCAGTATGGCGGGCAGATGGGCGGGTTCCCGCCACAACCTGGCTATCCTGGCGCACAAGGACTGCCGCCACAGCCCGGTTATCCGGCTGCCGCGCCGGGCATGGCGGCGGCCCCGGCCCCCGGGTATCCTCCGCAAGGTATGCAGGGCTACGGTCAGCAGCCGGTGCAGCCGGGGATGTATCAACAACCGATGGATCCCTATCAACAGCAGGCCATGCAAGGCTACCAGCAGCAATCGATGCAGCAGGGGGCCATGGCCGGCTACCAGCAACAGGCGATGCAGCAAGGGGTGCCGGGTGGATATCAGCAGCAGCTGACGCAAGGGTATCAGCAACCGGTTGCTGCGCAGCCCTATGCGTATCAGGGACAGGCGCCCTCCGTGGGCGTTGGGTATCCCGGGCAGATCTATCCCCGCTCTGTGCCTGGCCCTGTTGAGCCGGTCACGTTGGATGTGGCCCTGATTCGTCAGGTGAATAGCGTCACAGGTAAGCAGGTGACGCTGATACAGGACGGGGAGACGCTCAAAGACGGGCCTGATGGTGATCGGTTCAAGCTGGTCGTGCGGACCAACTGTGAGTGTTTCGTCTATGTGGTGTCGATTGACGGTTCGGGATGGGCACAGGCCGTGTTTCCCCTGGCCAACGGCACGGTGACGAATCCGCTCAAGCCTGAGGTGGAACAGGCGTTCCCCGATGGTCCGTACTGGTTTACGCTGGATCAGATCAAGGGCGTCGAGACGTTATTTCTCGTCGCGTCGCCCGCGCGGAGAACCGACCTTGAGGAAAGCCTCGCGCAACTCGCCGGGCAACAGCGGCCGGCGCCGCAATCCACTGCGCAGGTTGAGGAACCGGCCGTGATTCCCAACGGCTTTGGTAAAGTGCAGGCCGGTCATGCAACGCAGGTGCGTGACGAAGCGCAGCAGACGGTTCAAGTGACGGCACTCTCCTACGTGGCGGCGAAACCGGGCGATGACGTGCGCGTGACCCGGTGGTTCAAACATCAATAGGTAGAACGCGTGGCACGGAGCGTATGAACATCAGGCGCCTGGCTAGGCTATCAATAGTCGTGCTGGTCGTGACGCTGCCTGTAGGGTTGCCTGGTTTCCTGCAGGGGCAGGTGTTTCCTCCGCGCTCCAGCACCCCTTCGGTTCCCGCCCAACCCAACCTTTCGTCGCCCGGACAGCCTCAGATGATGCCGCAAGGCCAGCCTCCGCCGGGCGGGCCGCCGCCTCGCTATCAAGCCGCTCCGCCGGGGCCCTTGAGCAAGACGATCCCGCTGGCCTTGCTCCTGGGTGGTGACCTGTCGAAGTCATTCGTGCAGCTGACCAATCTGCGTGGGCAGGTGGATTCGAATTTCACGATCGGTCGCAGTCTGGCAGGTCGCTTCACGGTTCCACCCTACGTGCATGAAGCTTCCAATGGGGCGCGTGTCTATGTGCACGCCAATGGACTGTCGAATCCTCCGGTGGTTAAATCGGAGGGGACCGAGTTACACCTTGAGTTTCATTTCCCTTCGCTACAGTTCAAAACCTACTACCGGGACTACTCGCCGGAGGGAGATCAGTCGGTGGGTGATACGGTGGGCGAAAATGCGATCGTGGATATTTTTATCATCCCGACGACGAACCATCAGGGCTTTCCCACCTACCAGGCGGTACGCGCCGGGTTCCGCGGGACACTGAAGCCGCAGGACAAATGCGTATATTGGTTCGATGTGGTGTTTCCGATTAACATCTGCGACGTGTCGAAAAAATATCTCGACAGTTTGGGGAATGCGATTGAAACCGGTGTGCGGGAAGCCCTGAGCCATCCGCAAACGAGAACTCAGTTCGATCAGGTCGTGTGGCAGACGCTCAGGATGGATCTGCTCATGCAGGCCGGCATCAACCCGATGAGCCCTGCGCAGATTCAGGTGATCGAAGCCTCCTTCCACGGCACCGACTATGTCGTAAAATACGTGCCTCGCTGAAACCTCCGCTGCTTACCTGACATTGCTGATGATCTCCTCCTGGGCGCTCTTCCGCTTGCCGGATATGCAACATGGGGCGGCCATTGGAGGTGGAACCGCTTGCTTCAAGACACAGTGGCCGTTTGTGCCGGCCGTGGCCGGTTTGACGAAGGTAAAGGCCTGGCAGATTCCCTCCGCCGCGCAGGCGGTACGACACATTTCAGCGGTCTGGACCAGCCGCTGCGCATAGTCGCCGCCGGGACGGTTGCTGTCATACTCCAAATGGAACTGCTCGTTCTGAGCTGCCAGTATGGCTTGGGTGAGTTGCACGGCCGTTTGGCGTTGCGAGATGAGTGACTGGAGATTGATCATGCTCAGCTCGCTCCCTGACCCGGTCGCGCCGGAGGCTCCGGCTCCTGTTCGATACGATGATGTGATGGTCGAAGATCCGGCCGGAACTGTGGCGCCCGCGATGCCATTACCAAACCTAACCGTCCCGCTTTCAGGTATGAATTGATAATGACGCTTGACCCGTTGCGCGTCGCGCGGGCGTATCCCGCTTACGGAGCCGATTGCGTCCAGTGCCCGGCCATCCGGCAGGAGCAGCAGCACGTGAGGTTGATCGTTCTGCTCGGCAAAGATCAGCGCGAAGGGGGCTGAGAGATCGATGTCATGGGTCGTGTGATCGGCGGCTATTAGAATCGGTGCGTGCTCCGCCGACAACAGTTGCATCTGAGCATCCTGCGTCTGCTCGACGCGATACGAACCGGCCGGAGTCACCCTCTCTGTTCCATCGGTTGAGATGAAGTGTAGCGGCCTCTCAAGATCGATCGAGGGTGGCTCATGAACTTCGCGGGCGCTGAGCGAACCGGTAGACGGGGCTTCCTGCGGAAACGCACAGGCACTGAAGAGCAGACAGGCCGTAAGCGCGGCAACAGTTAGGTCATGACGCATGGTGGTTTCCTCTTCTGTATCCAAGAGCCTCTGCCGGCAACGATCACTGCGAAGACCCGTTACTTTTACATGTGAAGAAATGCTGCTTCATTTGAGATGTCAGAAAGGAATGTGTTTACGGTTCTGTTGAATCGCGTCTTGGTAGCCCGCCACAGTAAACTGGAGCCACTCACTCATACCGGAGGTATTTGGAGAGGAAGCCCGGGCGTTCAAGCGCCACATCTTCTGGGCGCTTTGCGAACATGAGTTGCGTAGCAATCCGCTTCCCTCGACATCGATGTCGAGCGCTTCCGTTACCTTCTTCGTCGGACCGCCTTGAATTGTCCCACTATAGATGGGGCGGCCGCGTGCAGGTTGCGACGCGACCGCCGGAGAGTTATGCAGGCAGGAACGAACAGGTCTCCAGCCGGTCCGCACCGTCAACGACCTTTCCCGTGTTGCTTCACGCCCCCGCGTTACTTGGCGGCCGGTTTTTTCACCAACTCCTTCACCACATCCGGCGTGAGGTCTGGCGGAACCGCTGATTCTTCATCGGATGCGGGTGCTTGTGCGTCAGTCCCGCGCCGTTGAACTCCGGCCATCCCGGCGGTGCCGAGCGTGTTGCCCTGCAAGCCTGGCATGACCCGGCTGCCGGCCGGTTTCCGGCAGTTGATCACCTGATTGGTATTGTTGTCGACGGTGCAACAGAGCATCGTCTCTCCGCCGCAAAACAGTACGTGAGTGTAGGGTCTGTTGCCGATGATGTCCTGCTGCATCTGATCGTTACAGGACGCGCCGAAGTTGGTATTCAGGTCTTTGGTGTTGCAGTTCTGCCAGGAACTCTTCGGCCTTGCCGATGCGGGAGTGGGAAGCGTCACAGCCAGCGTGAGCAGACTGATCGCGCTGATGAGGAACACTCGATCCTGTCTCATAGAAACCTCCTTGATAGTGGATGATGAACCAACAATATTTTTCGGGGTTCAGCCCCATGTGTTGATAAGCCACTGCAACCGTCGTCTCGCCTACTGAATGATGGGCGGTGATGCGAGGCCGAAGACGACGAGTTGGAACTTCTCGTTCGCCGTGGGCGCCCCGTCTCGCCTCGTTGTGAGTAAGGTCACGCCGGATCCATCTTTGAAGATGCCGGCAAAAAATCCGCTCGTGGTTTGAATCGTGTACGTGCAGTTGCCCTGGTCGATCAGGCGGAACTTTTCCCAGGCCTGCACCTGGGTTGCATCGATGTGAAAGATGGGCGCGGCTCCTCCGACGCACGGGCCGCCGAAGAGGCCGCCGCAGTCGGGGGTCCAATACTTTCTGTCGTACTTCTCGACTTGCCCTCCGCCGCCGAGCGCGGTGAGGAATCTTCCGTTCGTGAGTTGAATCGCAAAAGTGCCATCGCCCTGCCTGAGTAGTTTGATTTTCATCTCCTGCTCAGTGGGGTGGCCGTTCAGACCAAACCAGGTTTTGCCTTGGTAGGTGGAGGAAGCGAGAAGCTCGCTGTCGGCCGCCATGATGCCGTACTCGTAGCCGGACCCCGGATCGCCGCACTTGACGATGCGAAACTGTTCCCAGGCTTGGACCTGCCTGGCGTCGCTGTGGATGGCGTCCTGATACCGCCCTCCGGCACCCACGGCGGTGAGGAAGTTTCCTTTGATTGTCCCGATCCCGTAATAGGGAGGAGGGTATCCACCCATGTAGACGATGCGGAACCGCTCCCAATCCTTGGGCTGTGTTGCATCGGTATGCAGCACATTGGCGGTCATCCCGCCGCCATTGACCGCGGTCAGATAGTTGCCGGTCGCGGTTTGGAAAAGTTTATCGTAGGGAGAGGGTGGGGTGGCGATGCCGATCTTAAATTTTTCCCAGGCTCCAGCCGACGTGGCGCCAGTGATCACCGTCGGATCACCGGTGCGTCCACCGCCATTGACAGCAGTGAGGTAATAGCCTGTTTGCGTCCTGAAGGCGAACTCTCCTGGGTACGCGCTGGTGAAGGCGGTCGATAGGGTACCCAGCACGGCGGCGCCCGCCGTGGCTCCGGGAAGCGGGCGTAAAACCCCGCGCTCTTGGACTTCACCCGCAGCATTCGACTGAGCTGGTTCCTGTGCAGCCGGAGACTCGTCGGGAATCACAGCCACTTCGCGCGCCAGGGTGTTCTGTGCCGCTTGGTCTTTGCTGCGATCTGTCCCCGCACAGCCGGCCAGTCCCAGGCACAAGGCCGCCGTACCCACTAATGTGACGACTGCTGTATGTCGCATCTGAGCCCTCCTGGTCTGAACATACTTGGACATCCTGCCGAAGGGTTTTTCGGCCGGGCCAAACAGTTGTGAGTACGTCGAGCGAATTGTCGGGCAGGTTCAGAAAGAGATCAAGAGCCCGTTGAGGAGATCGGGAATGCAGGTAGTTCACTTGGTGACGCAGGGGAGCGTCTGTGGCATCTGCCGATTGCGTCAGGCATTGGGGTGAACCTACAGTCTTCATGGTCGTTAGGATTCGGGTCCCACTGTCGCGTCTTCGTCATCCGGTCTTTGTCGCGCGTGGCACCTTCAACGTGTTTCAGTCCGCCAGATGCCACGCCTTCCGGTTCCATGCGAGTGAAGGCCGCTCCTGCCTGTCATCGGTGCTCGCGAACCGTAGGACTATCGAGATACGGATACCATCGGAGTGTCTTGGTCATGGGGTATTCATAATAGGCCTGACAGTTGTCGTTGATCGCTTTCAAATTGCCTTTGACGATGGTGGTCATGCCTGTGAGGAGATGTTGCGCGGAGGGACCGCCGGGCACCGTAAATCCGCAGCCGGCAGGAAGGCAGGTCCACAACATTTCCGTCGCCGCATTGTCCTCGTCGTAGAACGTTTCGCTCGGACGCGAGAGTTTGTGCGACCAGCTCACTTCCTGACGATTCCAGGCAAAGGGACTGATGGTGGTGCGGGATCCGGCGCGGGTGCTGAATCTCAACTTATGGTATTGCTGATCCGGCGAGTACCAGGTGAACAGAATTTCACTCTTGCCGACGGCATCACACTTGCTGATCAAGTCGAAAGAGAAGGGCCCGATCGTGACGTCGTAGAGCGGATCGAGCGGGGCTTGCCAGTTCACGGCAAATGTTTCGAAGCCTCCGCCGGCTTTGGGCTCTCGTAGGGAAATTGAAATGGTCATGTTGCGTGGCTTCCCGTCGCCTTCTTTGTCGTTATGGAGAAACCGGTTGCCGGAGGCACGCACGTATGATTGGGTGATGCGCTCGTTGCCGGCCGGGGAGTAGTAGCCGACACTGATTTCCACCGGTTGAGTCACCGGCAGGTTCGGGGCGACGGTGACCAGGGTGCTCAAGCTCTTGTAGGCGAGTCGCAACGCGTTTGCTACCAAGGTCAGGTTGGCGGTGGGGGCTTGGTATTGGGCTTGAACAAAGGTATTCGCGGTCGCTCCTTGGAACTTGTCCAGGATGCCTCGTTCCTGGATCGCGCCGGTCTCCGCCTGTGATGCAGAGTCAGTAAGCGGCAGGTGTTCCTCCTGGACTAACGGGGGAGCATTTCGCGGTTCCTCGTCAGCCCATGCGCCGTTGAGCCATGTTGTCGTCAGCACGAGTGCCAGAATAGTGCATGAGATTCGCAGGATCACTCCGGTCGCCATCATCGATGTCCCTGCCACACGGTTACGCTCTTGTTTCATCGCTTGCTGCCTGCGCCTCCTACTTGCCCTGTTCTTCCGGCACGGTTGGAGTCGATGGCTCCTGCTCACCGTCGACACCGCGTCTCATGATTGGCGCGTTCATGCCCGCTCTGGGAAGGCGTGGATTGATCGGTGCGGGCGATACGACGGGCGCATTTTGCAGCACGCCGCCGGGAACTTTTGTCATCCCGCCCCTCGGACCCTTGAACGCCTCGATCTGCTCGCAATCTTTTCCTCCCTGCGCATTCTGCACGCAGCACATGTAGTCGCCGCTGGGAATACATTCGACCCAATGGCCCGGTTTGTCGGGACAGGTTGCCACCCCGATGGTGACGGGGCCTTGGCAGTTGTCGGGATTCTTGATGGGCACAGCCAGCGCAGGGGCGACAGCGACAATCATCCCGGACAGCAGTATCGTCACTCCGGCTGTGGCGCAAAGGAATCTAGTCATGGTGGCCTCCTTATCTCGGGGTGAGTCAGGCACTCGCCCCGGCGCGATCTTTATCGACGTTGCATCGGCGTACATTCGCAACTTTGGCTTCCTGCGGGACAAGACCCGGGACAAAAGGGCGACAACAGCTGGCACTCAGCCTGGTTGTGGCATGAGCAGCGTGTCACGGGAAAGGGCACTTGGTAGTTGCAGACGTTTGGCGGCAGTGTCGGCATCGGGCCGCGGCTCATCGGCACGAATTCGCAATGGGTGCTGCCGACCGGACAGGAATTCGGAAACAGCGCGGTCAGGCTCTGGCATTCGGCCTGGTTGAAGCATTTGCACTGCGTCATCATGCGCGTTTCGGTATGGCAGAGCTGCGGCGGTGGACCAGCAGGAACGGGGACAAGTGGCTTCCGTTGGAATTCTTTTTTGAATTCTCCCAAGGCACCTGGTGCCACGCCGCGCTCTTGGACTTCCTCGCCGGCTGGGTTGCCGGAAGGGGGCGTTTCGTCCGTTGGTTGAGTGCCTGCATAGGCTGGATGGCCGGTTGTGAGCACGCATGTGAGCAGCACCCAGCCCCATGCGGCACAACATGTTGTCTTGGTGTACATGGTTGCGTTCCCTCTGTCGGGTTTATTTCCCTTCCTTTTCCGAGGATGTCGGCTGGTCTCCCTCAACTCCGCGCCGCATGATCGGCCCGCCCGGAGCTGGAATAGGCATCCTTCCTTGCGGGGGCGGTACTTGCTGAAGCTGTCCTTGCACACCGCCGGGAGGAAGTCTCATCTGGCTCTGCTGCTCCGTGCCCATACAATCCCTGGTCGTACCCTGATGTGTCCCGGTCGGCGTGCTGGTTGTGCACGAATGGCCGAGGCACGCTTCCAGGCTTGACTCGGTAAACTGCACGGCACCCGATGGCCCGAAATGCTCTTTCCCGAGTTCGTCCACCCAGCGGCAGGCGCATTTGCAGGACCAGTAGGTGTTCTTCTTCGGCTTTGCCCAACTGATGTCCGACTGCACAAGGCCGAGGATGGTGCACAAGCCTGTGCCCATAAGGACAAGCCAAAACCGTCGCGTCTGCTCGCGGTTTGACCCCATGATCTCCATGCCGGTCGCGGGAACTCTCATAACGGCCTCCTTTGTTGATGAGCAGGAATATCCCGAGACGCTGCGCATCATCGTGCGCTGGTCCCCCGCGCGATCAATTCTTTCAGCCCGTTTAAGTCCAATGCGCCCGGGACCAATTCCGTTCCGACAATGAATCCGGGCGTACCGCTGATGCCAAGGGTGCGCGCTAGGGCACGATTGGTATCGATGACCTTCTGCCATTCGGGATTGCGCATGTCGGCTTCCAGCTTTGTTGTGTCGAGACCAACGTCCCCGGCCAGGCTCAGGAGCGATTCTTTCGTGAGGTCGCCCTTGAAGGCCAACATGGCTTCATGAAAGGCCTGATGCTTGCCTTGCGTTTGTGAGGCCAACGCGGCTTTCGCTGCGAGTTCCGAGGTTTCGCCGAGGATAGGAAAGTCTTTGTAGATGACGCGCACACGCGAATCTTCATGCTGCAATTGCGTGACCGCGCCGGCCGCTCGTTTACAGTAGCCGCAGCGATAATCGAAAAATTCGACGAGCGTGATCTCTCCGGAGGCGTTGCCGCTCACGGGGGATGTGGGATCATTGAACAGTTCGCGCTGGTGGGCTGCCAGCGCCACCTTCTGCTTTGCCTTTTCCTCCGCCTCACGTTTGGTTTCCAGCGCCTGCAGCGATTGCTCGATCACTTCCGGATGAGCGCGAATGTATTGTTCGATGACCTGCTCCATGGATTGGCGAGCGGCAGGATCGAGTTCCGATGCTGCCGCCAATCCTGGCAGAGGAGCCTGAGTGAATACCAAGAAGAGTGTGGCGGCGGTCATGAAATAACGGAAGCGATTCATCGGCCCTCCTTCAAGTCTGGTCATAGTTCGGTCTTGGCGATGGGTTGCTGTGCCGATGATTGAGAGCACAGGGCAACCGATTCTTGTGAGCCTCTTTTCCTGCCTGGTATGTCGGGAGCAACGGAGTAAGGTTCAACGTATGTGAAGATTTCAGCTGATGGATGGGGAGCGTGAGCCCATTGGCAGAGTGCAAAATCATGCTGGGGCCTCGCCATGCCGCGCCGGATAAGCGTTTGCGACTGGTCTACAGGATGCAGGAGCATACGCAGCCCTGCTGCTCTGGGTCAACTGTGTGTTGGAATAATACGAGTATTTCTGTCAGAACCGGCGCAGCGCCTTCTGGGCCAACGCGTTCACCTTCTCTTCATCGCCCGCGGTTTTCTGAATTGACACGTTGATGGTCGTGCCGCCCTTCTTCACATACAGATTGACGTAGTTGAGCCCGTGCATCCCTCGGTCCATGAAGGCCTCGTCCCCGAGCCCTTTCACCGTGACGGGATCCTTGGAGATGGTCCTGCCACGCCCGATGGCCTCGGATGGAAAGACCCAGACCTCCATGGCGTCCTTACCATTGGCAAACTCGTAGTTGCACCAGCTGGCCGCGCCTTCTTTGTCGGATGTGGGCGGTCCCTTGAGCTTGCCAACCACCTGTTCGACTTCTGCCGTGGTTAGGAGCGAGCAGGGGTCTGGAGGGCCGGCCAGGCTTGGCTGTGCGACGAGCATGTTGGAGAGGCAAAGGGATACGGACATGAACAGGACAGGCTTCGAGGATCGACGCATGATGTCTCCTTCACGTTGAGCGTAGCTGTGTGCACCGGCAACCGGTGGAAGTCACCGGAGCCATGACGCCGAAAACGACCCACTTGCTCCATCCTGGAAATGAAGGAGGCATTTTAGCGCTGCTCATCCACGGCGTTTCTTCAAACGTGGAACCGGTGCTGAGTCTCATGGTGGTCCTTCTTGTCCGGCGGGTACCGAGGTGGTGTCTGCCGAATCTGTTCCTGAGTTACCAAGGCCGCGGGGTCGGATCAGTGTGGTGCCGGCTGGCCCCTGTTGAGGTGTGCGCAGTGTTTCCAGGGAATTTTGCAGCGACTGGGTCGGTTGTGTCAGAAACAACTCAAACGGGACGGGGGCGCTCCATGAGCCCTTATTCGGGCTCGCAACACGTGTCCGAACCTGCCAACGACCAGGCTGCCCGCGCGTGACGCCGCTCGGTACGATGATCCCTTTGGAGAGTTGGTCCATCGACAGCGGCCACAGATTCACGTACGGATTGAGTGCGGAGGCATCCAGCCACGTGAACTCGGCCTCTGCGGCAAATCCCCCACCCACCGCCGGTGGCGTGGCTTTGACCATGAATTGCCCCTGCACCACGCGGGTTCCCGGTTTGGGCTCCACGAGCACCGGCCAGTCGGGGACAACGTTCGTGGTGGCGCCGACACCGGCCTGGGTGGCGGGGGAAAGCGGAGACCCCAAAGGTTTCTCGACAACAGGCCCGAGCGTGCCGGGCTTCTGACGCGTGGCCGTGCTGATCAGATACTGCTTGTCGAGCGCCGCGCGTTGCGTGGGATTGAGCTTGAACGACAGCGGCAGGTTGGGAGCGTCCTGCAGCAACTGTTGGAAGGCCATCGAGAGGTATCCGCCTAACGAGGGCGGTGCCGTCTGTCTTGTCACGAGGCGACAGGGTCCACTCGACGTGAGACGCCAGGGATCGGAGCCGCACTGCATGGTAGAGTTCACGGTTCCTGTGGCCGTGGTTCTGCCGAACTCCGTCAACGTCAGCGTCATCGTTTCAAACGTTGCCTTTGTATTCGGCTGGTGGCTCCCCTGGGCTGTCCAATTAACGTTGTCATAGTTCAGCTGCACGGCACCGCCTCTGGAGTGGGTTTCAAAGAGCGAACACATTCCTGTGGCCACATAGTCGGAACTCAACGTTTTGTATGTGCCGCTGATCGTGGTCACCGAGCAGGCCATGGACAGTTGACCCACGACGGCCGGTTCACCGGCCGCGGCGATTTCGACGGAGATCGTTGCGGCACATTGAAGAGATGCACAGCACAGAATGCGTTTCCAGCCCGGTAGCCGTTGCGTCCCTCGCACCTTCGTGAACGCCATCGCTGGTCTCTCCTCTTACGGGGCACTGGCAAGCGGCACCGTGCAAGGCACCGGAATCCAGCGAGGGCCGATGTCTGCCAGGTTCGGCCGGCAAGCGGGCAAGACACCTCGTGATTGCGTCGACGCTGATCGAATGGCTTCTTGCAGTGTTTTGTCGGGGACTGTCGTTGCCAGGTTGATGCCGCGACCTGTTTCTGAACGTGAAGCCTGCGCGTCAAAACGCCTGCCGTCAGGTATCAGGAGAATGAGGTGTACCTGCTCAGACTCGCCGGGAACTCCCATGGCGAGCGGATGCTGGAGGGATTCGCTATGTCCCGAGCGGCGGGCATGCAGGAGCACCGTCGGTTGGCCCTCCCTGGCCAATCCGATCTGAACGTCGAGTACCGGCTGCACGTCGTAAGTGCCGGGCGTGAGGACGGCGGATGCACCCGCTGCAGTGGTGACGTGAAGTGGACGATCGATCGTCAACACAATCGGCTGGATGATCTCCGGTGCTCCCTCTTCCAGTACAGCCGCGTCCGACGTTTCCGCTCTCTCGGCTTGCGTCTCATTGGGCTGGTGCCCCGATGTCTGGTCCTCTTTTCCCTCCACACCTCTTGCGAATATCCCGGACCGAGCCAGGTTGCTCGCTGCTGTGTTCGACTTTGGGAGAGTGGTCTGCGGCGGCACAGTCATGGCTTGAAGGCGCTGGGACTGGGTGATCACTTGGGATTGTTGGGTTTGCGCCGTCATATTCTGCATGCGTGACCGTTGCGAGGCCGGCTGATTTGCCGCCTGATATTGGTTGATCAGTTGTTGCTTGAGGGCAGGGGAGATTCTTCTCCCTGTCAGAGGAAATGGTCTGGTGCCGATGTTGGGGAACGCGGCCTTCAGATCGTCTGGCATATATTCGCCAAAACGACTGCAGGTGCCGTCCTGCAGCCACGGATCCGCCGTGCAGTTTCCCGTCCAATACATGAAAATCTTGCCTCCCGGCGCCCGATCTGGCAGGAAGGGCTCATACCCTGTGATGGTGAGGGATTCGGATGCATTCGGACGATCCCGTCTCGTTTCCGACGGCGTCCAACTCCCTTCCCAGGTGAATGTCATCACGCCGGGTCTCGCGGGGCTGGTACATCTCATCGAGAAGGGGTATTTCGCTGCGCCTTTCGGGGCGGCCAGGAATGCCGGCGCAGTGGTCATCACCGCGTTCGAACAGTTGATCGGGACTTCCGCATTCCCTTCATGCACGGACAGCAATTGCCCGAGTGCCTCCACATGCGTGGGCGCCGCAGGGATGCTTTGCAGTACCGCGATCCCGAGCACTCCTGCGAGCCATCCTCGGCCAACCTGTCTTACTGGTGCCGGTGTCATCGAGACCTCCTTGGTATCGCGCGCCTGACGGCTCTCACGATTATTTTGCGAACGATTTCACGGACGGCTGGAGAATCTTATTGGTCGGCGGCGCCATGACGCCGAACTCAACCCAGTCGCTCCATCCGGACTGTTGCGGCGTTGTCACCTGGGCACTCAACCGCCATGCGCCAGGCATCGACAAGAATGCCGGCGGGGCCCCCGCGCCGAAGCCCGTATACCCGGTCGCCGACTCCGCTTGAGCGGCTCCGACGGGAAGCGTGGCATGCGGTACCCACTGTCCGTTGGAGTCTTTTCGTTCGAGCCTCACCATGTATCCGGTCACACTCTTCGCGGTCTTGACGGGGGTTCCGTCGAGGCGCACTTCCGTATCGGCCCAGGGTTGAGGGGGCGCTAACCTGATCGAGATGGGAGATTGACTAAAGAACCGCTGCCTCGCGGTGGGCGCCGTGATGATCGGAGAGAGGCTCATACGATAGGGAGCCAGCGTCTGCGTTGCCGAGCGCAGGCGTTTCTCGCCCTGCGCCTCGGCTTTCAAATCCGCGTCCCGTTTCGCCGCCAAGGCAGTTCGTTCTGCCGGCATCAAGACCCAGGCTGACATGGGTTTGTAGGCTCTCCAGGCATTGAAGAGATCGCTGAGAGTCGGGAGAGGTTTCCCATCCTGGTACTTTCGGGGGTAGGCCTCGGAGGGACTATTGTCCATTCGATTCAGGATCTGGCACTTCACACGGAGACTCTCCGGGCCGAACGGAGGACCGTCAATCGTGAGCCAGGGATCGGACGGGCATGAATAGGTGGTCCGCCAGGTCCCATAGGGATGACTCGGTTGTGAGATCGGGGGTGCCGCGATTTCAATCAACTCCTCTGCGATGTTATTGGCATACGCTCCCTTCACCGTGTAGGGAAACGTTCTCGGCACTCCCAGTGACCCAGGCGTTGTGCAGGTTCCGGTCGACAGGTATTGGGCTTTACCGGAAGAGAAGCTGCCGACCACGTTTTGTGTAGCGGTGCTGCAGGGCGCCGAGCCGACGCCATTGAATCCCAACCCGAAGGACAGGGACGTGAGCGCCACGAGAAGGGCGAACCCGGCTCCGAGAGTCACGGTGAGCCGACGCCAAACATTCATGGAGGGCCTCGCTTTGTGAAAAGGTGTTTCCCTACGTTGTTCCTATGGACCGAACGCCTTCGGCGCCCGTTGAATCGCCTTGTTCGGTGCGGTCACGACAAATTCGATGGGCACACTCCAGCCGGTTGGGCGGGGCAATGTGACCTGGGCACTGATGCGATACGTCCCGGGCAGCGACACCATTCGAGAAGGATCCCTTCCGTTTCCCGGTGTGCCTCAGCCCAAGTAGCCCGTCGGTGAGGTTGCTTCGGCTACGCTCACGGGCAAATTTGTGACGAGTCCCCAATTCCCCTGGCCGTCCCTTCGTTCCAGCTTGACCATGAAGCCGGTCGCGGTCATGCCTTGGGGTGGAAGCAATCGGATGGGAACTGCGTTGTTTTGAAGGAACAGGGCTCCTGACATCGGTGACAAGATGGCCGGCGCAATCAGGGCCGGTCCCGGTTGGGCTGCCTGTTGAAGCCGCTGGTTTTGTTGTCTCCGGGCAGCTTCCGCCGCCTCGGCAAGGGCCTGCTGCTCCGTCTGGAGGTCTCTTGGGCGTTGGGCCACCAGGGCCGCGCGGTCGTAGGAAAACCCGGTCGTGTTCGGTTTGAACGTCTGTTCAAAGCCGCCCCGCAAATAGGAGATGATATAGCCAAGGGTTTGCACATCTCCGCCGGCGGAGAAGACCGGCTGGGTGCAGGCTGCTTTGCCCATCACGAGCCAGGGATCTTCCACGCAGCCTAGCCTCGTTTGAATCTTCCCCCGATAGGGCGGGTTCCCGTTCAGCGTGATAGTTTCTTCCACCTTTGCGGATCCCGGTGCATAGGCCCCTTCTGATGTCCAGGGGATCGGGATGACCTCCACATGATCCTCATATTCCAACCGCTGGTCGCAGCGTCCCGCCATGCGATAGGTGGACTTAGCGGCCGTGAACTTCGCTTGAATCGAATCAAGATGACAGCCGACCGTCGTCAAGGGATAGATTCTGACGACGACGCCTGCTGCACCGGCTTGTCCAACGAGAGCCGACAGCATGAACAATAATGCGACGCAGCTTTTCCCCGTCATGAGGTTCATTCTTTCGTACCGCTGCAGTGGCGAGGCAGTATGTCGCCTCCTGTCATTTCTGGAGTGGTCTGTCTCACGACGCTTTGAGTGCGGCCGATCATGGAAGAGACCGGAACGGTCCTCGGACGCGTCCTTAGCCAATCGAACGATGTCCACCGCAGGTGCCCGACGTGAGATGAACGCGTCAAGCGGAAGTGCGCCAGGATTGCAACGAGAGGCGTGAGCAGAACGAACCAATCCCCGGTTCGGGAATAGACTGTGCCTCCTCCGCCGAGGGCGACGACACCGGCGGTGGTCGATTCCAGGAAGCTGCCCGATGTGGCGACGACCACCCGGCCATGGCCGTCAATCACTTGTGAGGGCCCCGTGTTCGAGGCGATCACGACCGGTGTTCGAGTCTCCACCGCGCGCATGACCGACATGAGATTGTGCTGTTTCGGCGCGGCGGTCTGGCCAAACCACACATCGTTCGTCAATTGCACCAAGAGCTGTGCGCCTGAGTTGACGGACTCACGGGTAAGGTCCGAGAAAAGATTTTCCCAGCAGATCAAAGCGCCGACGGAAATCCGAGGTGCGAGAGTGAAGAGCTGGCCGTGGTCACCCGCTGTCAGTTCCGTGACTCGCGGGGTGAGCCATTCCGGCCAGGGAATAACGTCGGCATGCGGCAGATATTCGGCAAACGGCACCAACATGCGCTTACGATAGGGGAGCGAGGTTGAGCCGCTTGGCTGGAAGAGATGAGCGGTGTTGAACGCTCGCCGTCCGATGGTGAGCAGACTGTCCCCTGTCGCGAACTTCTCCACTTGGGCCGCTCCGAGGATCAACGGCACCCCGGTCTCATGGCTCAAGCGCTGAAGCCGTGAGATCAAGGACGGGTCGGAGAGATCCCCGGGAATGGCGCTTTCCGGCCAGACGATCAAGTCCGGGTGGGTGGATGCCGCCTCTCTGGTCAATCGTTCGAATCGGGTCAGGTTGACGTCTCGGCCTGCCTCGGTCGTGCGGTCGCCGATTTGAATATTGGGTTGAATGGCTGCAACCCGGATGGGTTCACCTGATGCCGGCGAGAAGAGTTCGGTCGCCCCCCAGGCGTGGACTGTGAGGAGGATGAGGATGGCGACTGCCGCGGACTTGCGTTCCTGCCTGAGGCAGAGGGCGGCAAGGGCGGCATTGCCCAACGCTACCAGGAACGTGACGCCATGCTCGCCAATCATACCGGCGGCCTGCAGCAGAGGGAGGTTGTGGTGTTGCGTCTGGGCGAGGGTTCCCCAAGGCAGGGCCAGAAACCCCGCGTGTGCGCGGAGGTAGTCGATCAGCAGCCAAAAAACGGGCGCGCAAACGAGCAGGGGAACGTGTTGCCGCAGCGCCCAAGCGGTGGCCGATGCCCAAAGCGCCGGGTAGGCGCCGACATAAAGGGCGAGCACGACGGCATGGCGCAGATCGAAACTCGGCACTTCGAAGAGCCAGCCGTAGATGCCGAAGCTGGCGAAGATTCCGGTCAGCAGCCCCAGTGCAGCCGCCTGACCAGGCCTGATCCCTTGCATGGCCAGGAGAAGCGGGACGAGTGCGCCCCAACCCAGCCACCCGATATCCGGCGAGGGGAGAGAGGCGACCAGCAGCGCCGCAGACAGCAGTGCCAGTCCGACACGTGTGCTCAGCTCGGCCACGTGCTGACGTCGATGTGCCGTCATCCCGGCCCCCCTCCCGTCGGCCTCAGGCTCTCCGTTCGGATTCCGCCTCTTTCCCCTGTACGGTCGCTGCCGGTGTTCCGACTGACTCACTCGTCCAGGTGAGTCTACCGACCGGCGCCACAGGTTCACTCCATTATTGTGGCTGCGCCGATGGTGGAATGAGCGTGCTGGTCCAGGCTTTCGCAGCCTTCGCATCGCTATCTGCCGGCTTCGTGCATTTCTTTCCGCGCACGCCGTAACTGATCGTGTTGGTCCGGATCGGGCAGGTTCCAAAGGCGGTGCCGAATTGGACCACGCCTTCGATCACCGTCAGAATGCTCTGTCCGTCCGGTTGAACTTTCAAATTAAACTCCGTCTCTTTCACCGCCGCCGTGGCCACCGGGGTTTCGACCTCGAACGCCTTCGGCCCGTCGCCGGCGGTTTTTGCCCATACTTCACCTTGACTCAAGCGGAGAATCCACGTGGTCGGCTTATCCTTTTGCCAGCGTGAGAGAATCTTGAAGGAGGTCTCCTCGTTCAGCGCGACGTTGACGCCTTGCTTGAGTTGAATGTAGGCCTGGCTCGAGGCATCCGTCTTGAGCACGTCGCCTTCATACAGCGGCATGGTCTTTCGGCCCTGGAGCTGTTCCTCCACGCCGTCGGCACGGACAATGGTCAGCGTACCGATGGCATTGACGGCCCACCCTACTGGAGCGTTTGCGGCAAACCCCGGTGTAACTCCGCCTGCAAGTAATCCCAACACCATGACAGTGGATCTGATAAATGATGACGTCATATCTCCCTCCGCGCGTGTCCTGGCCGCGTCTTGTCCTGGATCAATTTCTGTGTCGCCTAAACATTGGTGATCGGTCCTGGGCCCTGCGTTCGTCGCTTATCGTGACACCACCACTCGAATCGGTTTGCGGCCGACCGGGACCGTGCCGAGATTTTGACCCGTGCCCGTATCGATGACGCGGACTTCGTTCCCCTTGTCGTGGCCGACGAAAATACGTGTGCCTTCGGGATTCGCCCAGATTCCGTTGGGGCCCTCACCCACGGCAAATTCTTCCAGTATCTTGAGGTTCTTGGGATCTGCCGGCACCACGGCCACCTTGTTGGTCCCGCCGACCGTCACGTAGACGTTCGGTCCCTGCATGCCCTTGAAGCCGAAGGCGATCTGCTGCGGCTTCGCGCCGACTTCCAACGTTCCGGCGATTTCCTGCGTGGCCGGATCGATCACGTAAATGTCTGTTCCGCCGGTGTTCGTGCCCCAGACATAGCCTTTCGGGCCGACGACCAGAAAATGCGGATTCGTTCCGACCGGCAGCGACTTGACGATTTGGTGCGTGGCGGTATCGATGATGTCGACGGTCTTGTCGCCTTGGGTACTGACGTAGGCGAATTTACCGTCGTGCGAGAAGGTCAGGCCGGTCGGGCCCTTACCGGTCGGGATGGTCCCCACAATGCGAAAGGTCTCCGTATCCACGATCGAAATATTGTTGTCGCCAATGTTCGCGACCCACGCCTGTTTATTGTCGTTCGTAAGCGCCACTACGTGGCACCGTTGGCCGGTATAGATCGATGCGATCGTCTCCATCGTGCCCGCATCCATGACTGAGAGGCGGCCGCTGGCGAGATTGGTGGCGTACACGCGTCGGCCGTCGCGCGAAACGGCGAGGTCATGCGTGGACTGGTTTTTTGAGTCGATGTTTCCCACCGGCGCATAACTCGTCGCATCGATGACCGACACGTCGTTTGAGCTTTCATTGGCGGTATAAATGCGCGATGGAATGTCGATCGGCGCTTTGACGGTTTCAACCTCGGCGCAGCCCGCCAGGCCGAGGAGCCCGAACGCGACAACGCCGATGCGTGACCATGACGATGGCATAACAATCCTCCTTACTGATCTATGACTATGATGGAATAAATGACGTATGATCATGAATGACGATGCCCCTTACCGCACCTGGCCGAGTATCAGTTGCCCTTCGACCTCACCCTTCTTGACCGGATGCTGATTTTGGCCGGTGACTTCCGGAACCTTCTTTGACACATAGCTGTAGGCCTCGTCGACGGTAATGACCCCGTCGCGGTCCGTGTCGGCCTGGCCGCGCAAGCCTTCGAGTAAATAGTAGGTGAACACGCCGTGGCCTAAGTCTTCGCGTTCCTCGCTGACTTCGCTGGCCTTGCTGGCACTCAGGACGATGCGCCCTTTGCCTTTTGAGAGGCGGCTCAGGAATGATTCGGAGACGACGGCGCGGCGCGACGCGGTGGCGAAGGTGCGGCCGGCCGTAGCGCCGCTGTAGCAGGAGTCGCTGATGAAAATCACGCGCTCGGGCGCGAGCCGGTTGAAGATCGTCTCGACTTCCCGCATCGGCAGGCCGGTCGTATAGAGGTCCTTCGGGTCCGCATCGTAAGGGACGATGTATTTTTCGAGACCGTCGTCGTCCGCGGCCGAGGCATCCGCCTCCGGCGCTCCGTGGCCTGCATAGTAGATGATGACGGTGTCCTTCTCCGCCGCTTTGCGCTTCAATTCCGTCCCGAGCGTGCGCTTCAGATTCGTGAGGGTGGCCTGTTCGTTCAAGAGCAGCGTCGCGTTCTCGGGCAGGACGCCGACATTGCGCAGCAGGTAGTCATAAAAGGCCTGCGCATCCACATCCGCATACCGGAGCGGATGAACGGTCTTGTATTTCGAAATGCCGATGACCACGGCCCAGACCTTGGCGCGGTCCACCTGACGCATCACGGTGATGATTTTTTGAGCCGAGAGGTTATCCCGGTCGATGGCGGAGACCACGATCTCGTTCTTACCTTCCTTTAGCGTGAGTCGTTCCGAAAACTCGAGGTTCGGCTGTGCCGCGGGAGCATCCGGCTTGACGGCGATCCCACGGGCCTCGCGCTGCGCGAGGAGCTGGCCATTGACCCGAATCTCTACGCGCGCGATGCCGCGTTCGCTGGCAGCGGCTCCGGCCAGAAGAATTCTGTCTACTGTGACGTCCGCTCCATCGGAAGGCGAGGCGAGGGCGATGACCGGAGGGGCGTTCTGGAACAGTTTCACGACCGGCGCGCCGCTGATCGAAGGAATCGGCATATTGCCTTTTGCGGGCTCGGCCGGTTCACGCGCGTCGCGTTTTGCGATCCAGCCGGTTTCCTTCGGAGAGATCTGTACGCGCCACCAGTCGCCGAGTTCTCCGGTCACGGCCAGGCCTTGATCCTTGGCGGCCGAGGCGATCACAGAGGTGTCCGACCCAGCTCCGCTGTGAATCTTCGCCGACGGCTCGCTCACGGCGACCAGTTTATTCGTGGCGACAATCTGCGGGGACGGCCGGTGGTCGACGGCGAGCGTGAGTTGTTCGTCGAGTGTCACGTTGAGGCTCCGCTCACGGATGAAGAGCCGCAGCGGCAGTTCGTCGACCTTGATGTCGCGGGCGACGGTCAGGTTCACGCGAGCGTTCTTGGTTTCGTCTGGTTTGAGCGGGCCGAGGTCCACGGCGGTCTGGCTGAGGCGTGCCTCCCGGGAGCCGGGGAGACTTAATTCGATGGTCGTCTGTTGCGCGACGACCGGCCCGACATTCTTGATGGTGAGCAGGAGATCGATGGCTTCGCCTTTTTGAATGCGGCCGTCGCCATTGCCCACCGATTGTCCGCTCCCATCGTCCAGCAGTTGATGGGTGTAGGCAAAACGGGGGCGAGGCTGACCCTTTAGGCTGAGGGCGGCCTGCAACGGGGACGGAATAAATCCGTTGTACTCCTCGAATTCCAGCGAGACTGGAATGGCGCCGTCGGGGCGATCGGCTGGTAACGGGAGCGTCACGGCATCGTCCACGGTTTGACCCGGTTCGATTTTCCCGAAGTAGAACAGCAGGCCGTTCAACGCCGGGTCCTCGCTCTTCGTGCGGGCCTGAAAGCGGTACAGCGGGCCCTTGCCCTTGTTCGTGATGGAGAGGGTGAGCGTGACCGGTCGTCCTGCCACGAGTTCCATCGGTCGGATCGACAGTTCTGCTTCCGGCAACGGCGGTGGCGAGGGAATGGCGCCTATTTCATTCCCGCGCTGTTTCACCTTGTCGGCCAGGTTAGCCGCAATGGTGGCCGGAACACTCGATTGCAGACGTGCGGTCTTGTCACGGCCGCCGCTGGCGACGACCGTGCCATCGGGCGAAATGGCGACGGCACGAACCGGGCCCTTGTGGCCGGTGAGGTGATGACGTTCACGGCCGGTTGCGACGTCCCAGACGCGCACGCTGCCGTCTGTTCCACCGGACACGAGCGTCCGTCCATCCGCCGAAAATGCGAGGCCGTAGACGTCACCGGTATGGCCCGAGAGGGTGAGACGCTCGTGTCCGGCATCGAGATCCCACAGACGGATCGTGCCGTCGGCGGAGGCGCTCCCCAGTAGATGACTGCCGGGCGCAAAGGCGAGGGCGTAGACGGCCCCGCTATGGCCGGTCAGCACGCGGCGTTGCAGGCCCGTGGCCAGGTCCCAGAGATGGATCTGCATGTCGCTGCTCGCGCTGGCGACCAGTTTGCCGTCCGGCGAAAACACGATGCCGTAGACCACGCCGAATTGCCCGCGGACGGATTTCAGTTCCTTCCCGCTGGCCGTTTCCCAGAAGCGCAGGCTGCCGTCGTTGCCGCCGGTGGCTAACATCTTCCCGTCGCCGGAGAAGGCCACTGCTCGTACCGCGCCGAAGTTCGACGTCACTGCCCGGAGTTCCTGTCCGGAGCTGAGATCCCAGATCCGCACAGAGGTGTCGGCACTGCCCGATGCCAGGAGCTTCCCGTCGGGAGAAAACGTCAGGGCATGGACCGCGCCCATATGTCCACGGAGCACGTTGAGATCCCGTCCGGTTTCCGGATCCCATAAACGAATGGTCTGGTCGGTGCCCGCAGTGGCCAGCAGGCGGCCGCTGGGAGAAAAGGCGAGGGTGAGTATTTCGCTGGCATGGCCGGCGAGCAGGCGTGGGGCCGCGTCTGGAGAATCGGCTGTCGCTGGAACGGGGAGGAGCGTGAGGAGCCACAGGAGCGCCGTGACAGCCAGCAGGTTCCCGCGCATGGGTCTATCCTTTTCCGAATCGGGAGTCGCTCAGACTCACCGTCCGGACCAGATCTCTCAAGAAACGTCAGTCGGCTTCGCAGTACCAGTCTGTCGGCCGTTTCCGGCGTCAGGTTCACCTGTTTTGCCAGGGACGACAGTGTATTTTTCGGCCTTCCCGCTTGTCAATCGAAACGGGATCAGCCCCACTCAAATACACGCATTGTTCACGATTGTTCGCGGGCCCAGGGTTCGGGTTGCACCACGGATCGACTCGGTGAGGAGAGGCGGGAACCAGATCAGTTTGCCGGATCGGTCGGGAGTTTGAGGAATTTCGTCACTTCACCCGCCCCATTCATTTCGAAGATCACGTGATCGTGAATCCTGATATCGCGCAAGAGGCGCTGATCGGCCACGACCAGGAGTCGCAATTCTCCGCTTGGCAATTGAAGCGTCAGGGAGGCGGATTCCTGATCGATGGAGACGACGGTACCGCCCGGGAGCGGCCTGTCTGCGGATTTTTCTGCGGCGGCGGAACCCGTCGCAGAAAACGAGGACGTAAGGAGCATGGTAAGCAGCAATAGCGGGATCATGCGACAACTATACAGAGGCACGGCTCCTGGAGAACACTAGGAGATTTACGGGGGGCACGAGTGCGATGGGCCTGTCATCAACTGGCCGCCTCCTGGATTTTACGGTTGCGCAGATGGTGCGGTCCCTCTATGTTGATAGGAAGAGGAAGCCGCAGTCATGGCCGAGACCAATCATGAAACGCCCGTCGTCCTGACGGTCAATGCCGGATCATCGAGTGTGAAGTGGGCGCTGTTCCAAGTGGCTGCTTCGCCTGCGCGGACGGCAGGAGGACGGATCGAACGCATCGGGCTTCCGGATGGCATTGTGACTTTTACCGATGGCGCGACCGGGCATGACCAACGGCGTGTCGCGCAGATCCAGGACCACGCGGCTGCCGTCCGGTGGCTCACGGACCAACTTGCGCAGAGCGGCCGGGGAATATCTATTAAGGCGATCGGCCATCGGGTCGTACATGGGGGGAGCCGTTATGTCGATCCCCAGGTGATATCGGGGGAGGTAATGGAGGAACTGCGCCGGCTCAGTCCCTACGATCCCGAGCATCTCCCGGCCGAACTCACCCTGATCGAAGCCTTTGCCGCACAGTATCCCACCATCCCGCAGGTCGCCTGCTTTGACACAGGATTCCATCAACATCTGCCTGCAGTCGCGCGTCTGATTGCCATTCCGCGCCGGTACGAAAAACAGGGCGTCAGGCGATACGGGTTTCACGGCCTGTCCTACGCCTATCTAATGGACGAACTGGAGCGTGTGGCCGGCCGTGAGGCCGCGCACGGCAAGGTGATTCTTGCCCATCTGGGAAATGGGGCCAGTCTCGCCGCAGTGCGGGATGGCGTGAGCATCGATACGACGATGGGATTCACCCCGGCCTCCGGCCTGCCGATGAGCACCAGGTCCGGGGATTTAGACCCTGGTCTGGTGTCGTATCTCTCTAAAACCGAGGGCATGACCGCGGATCAATTTCACCATATGGTGAATGCGCAGTCCGGCCTCTTGGGTCTGTCGGAAACCAGCCCCGACCTGCGTGACCTGTTGGCGCAGGAAGGGCACGATCAGCGCGCAGCCGAGGCGGTGGCGGTATTTTGTTATCAGGGCAAGAAGTGGATCGGCGCCTATGCGGCGGCGTTGGGCGGACTGGACCAGCTCGTGTTCAGCGGTGGCATCGGCGAACATTCCTCTCTTGTACGCGCCCGTATGTGTGAAGGCCTGGACTTTCTCGGCGTGCAATTGGATCAGGCGCGCAACGATGCTCAGGACGCGGTCATTTCCAGGCTGGATAGCCGCGTGACGGTACGGGTGATCCGTACCGACGAAGAAAGTCAGATTGCGCAGTCCGTCTGCCGGCTGCTGGCTTTGCCTGCAGGCCGCGGAACACGATAAACGATCGCCCTGATCGGGTCTGCGCGAGGTGACGGGGTCTTTCCAAATCTGAAAGAGGGAACTCATGAACCAGACGATGCAAGCGAATCAGCCGCTGAGCCCTGAGATGGTTCAACGGATTCATGCCTACTGGCGGGCGGCCAATTATCTCTCCGTCGGACAAATTTATTTGTATGACAACCCGCTGCTGAAGCAGCCGTTGAAGCGGGAGCATATCAAGCCGCGCCTGCTCGGCCATTGGGGGACGACGCCCGGGCTGAATTTTATTTATGCCCATCTCAACCGGATCATCAAGGCGCAGGACCTTTCGGTGCTCTACATCGCGGGGCCCGGCCATGGCGGTCCGGGCATCGTTGCGAACGTCTATCTCGAAGGGACCTACAGCGAGGTCTATCCGAACATCTCGCAAGACGAGGCGGGGCTCCAGCGACTGTTCAAACAATTTTCCTTCCCCGGCGGCATTCCGAGCCATGTGGCACCGGAAACGCCCGGTTCAATTCACGAGGGTGGCGAACTGGGGTATTCCCTGGCTCACGCCTACGGCGCAGTCTTTGATCATCCTGAATTGCTCGTAGCCTGCGTGATCGGCGACGGGGAAGCGGAAACCGGCCCGCTGGCCGGCAGTTGGCACGGGAACAAGTTCTTGAATCCGGTGCGTGACGGCGCCGTGCTGCCCATTCTCCATTTGAACGGCTACAAGATTGCCGGGCCGACGGTCTTGTCGCGCATGCCGCCGGATGAACTCGAATCGCTGCTGATCGGGTATGGGCACCAGCCGTTTTTTGTAGAAGGCGACGACCCCGAGACGATGCATCAACTGATGGCCGCTACGCTGGACGAGATCGTGACGACGATCCGGCGCATTCAACAGGAGGCCCGCTTCAAGGGGTTCACCGCTCGCCCGCGCTGGCCCATGATCGTATTGCGCACCCCGAAAGGATGGACCGGTCCGAAGGAAGTGGACGGCAAGCTGACGGAGGGGACGTTCCGTTCTCACCAGGTGCCCATGGGCGACATGGACAAGCCCGGGCATGTCGAGTTGTTGGAGACCTGGCTGAAGAGTTACAAGCCGGAGGAGCTGTTCGACGAGGCGGGAAAGCTGGTGCCCGAGCTGGCCTCATTGGCGCCGACCGGCGAGCGGCGCATGGGTGCTATTGCCTGTGCGAACGGCGGCACTCTCCTGCGCGACCTGCACATGCCGGACTTCCGGCAGTATGCGGTGCCGGTCGTGAAGCCGGGGGCGGACGAGGCCGAAGCCACCAGAGTACAGGGACTCTTCCTGCGCGACATTCTGAAAAGTAATCCGCACAACTTCCGGGTCTTCGGGCCGGACGAGACGGCGTCCAATCGCTGGGGCGCTCTGTTCGAGGTGACCGACCGTTGTTCGACGGAGGAAATCCTGGCCACCGACGAACATGTGGCTCATGACGGGCGTGTCATGGAGATCTTGAGCGAGCACCTCTGTCAGGGCTGGCTCGAAGGGTATCTGCTGACCGGGCGGCATGGATTCATGAATTGCTATGAGGCGTTCATTCATATCATCGATTCCATGTTCAACCAGCATGCGAAGTGGTTGAAGACTTCGCGGGAGATTCCCTGGCGCAGGCCGATCGCGTCGCTCAACTACCTGTTGACCTCGCACGTGTGGCGGCAGGATCACAATGGATTCAGCCACCAGGATCCGGGGTTCATCGACCATGTGGTGAATAAGAAGGCGGAAGTGATTCGCGTCTACCTGCCGCCCGATGCCAACACACTCCTGTCGGTTACCGATCACTGCTTGCGCAGCCGCGACTACGTGAACGTGGTCGTCGCGGGCAAACAGCCGGCACCGCAGTGGCTGGATATGGAATCCGCCATCCTGCATTGCACGGCCGGGATCGGCATCTGGGAATGGGCCAGCAACGACCGCGGCAGCGAACCGGATGTGGTCATGGCCTGTTGCGGCGACGTGCCGACCATGGAGACCCTGGCGGCGGTCGAAATTTTGCGCGTGGCCCAGCCTAATTTGAAGGTGCGGGTCGTGAACGTGGTTGATCTCATGAAGCTGCAGCCGGCGAGTGAACATCCGCACGGTATGTCCGACAAGGAGTTTGATGCCCTGTTTACCACGGACAAACCGATCATTTTCGCCTTCCATGGCTATCCCTGGTTGATCCATCGCCTGACCTACCGGCGGACGAATCATCACAATCTGCATGTGCGCGGCTACAAAGAAGAAGGCACGACGACGACACCCTTCGACATGGTCGTGTTGAACGATCTCGACCGATTCCACCTTGTGGCCGATGTCGTGGACCGCGTGCCGCAACTCGGGGCGCGCGCGGCGTATCTCAAGCAAGAGATGCGCGACAAGCGCATGCAGCACAAGCAGTACATCGAGATCCATGGCACCGACATGCCGGAGATCAGGAACTGGAAATGGAGCGGAAAACGGTAGGCCTATGGTCGTGGCGAAGACGGTTGTCTTGTTCGATGTGGACAATACCTTGCTGGACAATGATCAGATTGCGGTTGATCTGACGCAGCATCTCGATGAGGAAATCGGCTCCCGTGGAGAGCGGCAGTACTGGGCGATCTTCGAAGAGCTGCGGACGCAGCTGGGCTACGTCGATTATCTCGGGGCGTTGCAGCGCTACCGGCAGGAGTATCCGCGCGATCCCCATCTCCTGACCCTCTCCAGATTTTTGCTCAATTACCCGTTTGCCGAGCGATTGTTCCCGCAGGCGCGCGAAGTCGTGCGCCATGTTTCGCAGTGGGGGCAGGCGGTGATTCTTTCGGATGGAGACGTGGTCTTCCAGCCGCGCAAGATCGACCGGTCCGGTCTCTTTGAAGTGGTTGAGGGGCATGTGCTCATCTACATTCACAAAGAGAAAGAGCTAGACGATGTCGAGCAACGGTATCCGGCCGACCATTATGTGATGGTCGATGACAAGTTGCGCATTCTCACTGCGGTGAAGGCCTATTGGGGGCCTCGCGTGACGACGGTGTTTCCGCGGCAAGGACACTACGCGAAGGATCCCGAGGTGCTGCGGACCTTTCCAGCCGCAGACCTCACCATCGATCGCATCAGTGATTTACTGACCATCGATCGGAACAGGCTCCTCGCCGCCGCAAACCAGCGCGTGTGATCATGCAGTCGATGGGTTGGTTCCGCTCATTCCACCTCTAATCAGGCAGGTGAACAATGACACCCGAGAAGCCCGATGACAGGATCTGGTCCATCCCGCTTGACCGCCGACAGTTGTTGAAAGGCCTGGGTGTTGCCGGAGGGCTCATGGCGCTCGGCGGCCCGCGCCGCCTGGCCGAAGCACTCGCCGCGGACCCTTCCGCCATGGGCAATTCTACCGGCGAGGTTCCGCGGCGTGCGTTGGGGAAAACCGGCGTACAGGTCTCGGCCCTCTGTTTCGGGGGTGCGCATTGGGGCCGGATTCAGGACGATGGGGAGGCCATTCGTCTGTTGCATGCCGCCATCGACGCCGGCGTGAATTTTCTCGACAATGCCTGGGAGTACAACGGCGGACGTTCCGAGGAACTGATGGGCAAGGCGCTGCAGGGGAAACGGCAGCAGGTGGTGCTCATGACCAAGGTTTGCTCGCACGGGCGTGACAAGAAGGTGGCCATGCAGCAATTGGAAGAATCGCTGCGTCGCTTGAAGACCGATTATCTCGATCTCTGGCAGATCCACGAAGTGGTGTATGAAGACGATCCCGATCGGCACTTTGCTCCGCACGGCGGGACGGAAGCCTTGCTGGAGGCGAAACGACAGGGCAAGGTGCGGTTCATCGGATTCACCGGGCACAAGCACCCGCAGATCCATCTCAAGATGCTGTCTCACGACTTTCCGTTCGATACGTGCCAGATGCCGTTGAATGTGTTTGACGGGACCTATCGCAGCTTCGAACGGGAGGTGTTGCCGGTCTTGAATCAACGCGGGATTGCCCCGTTGGGCATGAAGAGTCTGATCGGCAATGCCGAGCCGATCAAGCAGGGAATTGTGAAGCCTGAGGAGGCGATACGCTATGTGCTGAGTCTACCGATCGCCTCGTTGGTCAGCGGAATCGATTCGCCACAGGTCCTGCAGCAGAATCTCGACATCGTCCGACGGTTTACGCCCATGACTGTCGCCGAGATGGAGGGGCTGCGTAGTAGAGTCGCCATGTTTGCGATGGACGGGCGGTACGAACTGTTCAAATCCAGCAACCGGTACGACGGCCGCATCGGACGCGAGCAGCACGGCATCTCCTAGCAGGCTGATGATTCCGGTCGCGCGTCCTGCGGCCTTGCCGAACCGCCTGCAAAGCTTCGCATCGTCCGTCTTAACGCCACTCGACTGCTCCGAAGCCGGAATCCCCCAGAATGACATACATCAAGCTGACGGCCGCGACCGTCTGATTGCGAAATTCTACGCTCGGATAGTGGGCATCGCGGTGAGAGACCGTGTAGCGAAGCGCCACGCCGTGCCGGTCGAAGACGCGAAGGGTGAGGGAGGATTCTGCGCGGATGATATTTTCCTGCCCATGCCGTTCGGGTGAGAGAAAGTCGCTGACATAATATTCCCGCCCCGTGATATCGAACATCGCCCGGTTGGCATAAATGAGCCGGAGCGCGACGAGCGCCTGCGGTGTAGTGCCGTAGTGATAGTCTCGTTCCTCCGTACGTTGAATGCTTCCGGCCGCCCCATATCCTGCACCACCCAGAAACGTTCCTTGCAGCGCAACGTCGTCCGACAGCCAGGACTGCCAGACGGTTCCCAGCGAGAGGGCGGTGCTGGAGACCCGGAACACTTGCGGCGAAATATAATCATAGCTGCCGAAGAGTCCCCAGATTCCACGCGTCGTGTCGCCGGATGCGTAGGCTTTTCCCGCCAGCAGTCCGCGAGTGCTGATGGTTTCCAGGGTATTGGCCGTGGCTGCGGAGACATGAAAATCGAAATAGTCGAAGGGGCGTGTGTACCCGTAGCCCGGCTTGCCGGGAAGGCCATAGGTCAAGGTGAACTCGCCCACTGCGCCATGTTCGTTCACATTCGAAGCAACGTTATGGCTGCTGGAGGTGAGCGTACCGCCCGCCTCCAACCGCATGAATGTGGCTGGGCGATGGCTCGGATAGACGGCGTCGAACCGGTTCCCAAACACCAAACGATTGAAGCCGGTGGGTGGGGAAATGATGGCGGCACCGAGCTCGCGCCAAAACCCCGGGCGGCCATCGTCGGATTCGAGGAGCAGATTGGCCATCCTGAACAGGGGCTCGCCCAGGAATGTTCCGCCGATGGGCGTCGCGATCATGTCATTGATCGAGGGATTCGTTTTTTCGCCGCCGATTTCCCAGAGAAAGCTCCCGGCGACGCTATACAAAGACGATTCCCAAAAGTTCAAGCCCGATGAACGGGCCAGCCCGAAGTAGACGCTTCCACTGTAGGGATGCAGGAACTGGTTCACGGAAAACTGGTCGTTGTCGAGCACCCATTTCGAATCGGTGAGATGCTGACGAATGGTGGTGCCGGTGGTGCGGTAGTCTGCCATCGGTTCTGTGAAATGTCGGTCGAACTGGTTCAGCAGGAAGAGGTACGTGAGGATTTCCGCGGCTGGAATCAGATAACTGCGACCTTCTCTTGTCTCCCAATTGAGTACTGAAGAGCGCTCGGCATTCTTTGCCGAAGCATCTGCCCGATCAGCGTGATTGACGGGCCCGACCAGGTCGCGTTCGCCGGTGGGTCCGGTGGGCTGAGGGAATTGGACCTGCGTCATTCCCATGTCCGGACACATCAGGACAAGCGCCGATACCAGGGGAATGGTGCGAATAATCTGACGGATATGCAGTAGTGACTTCATACGGGGGCGCGGCCCTTCCACTGTGAGTTGATCGCATCAAGCCGCTCGCGGATACTCGGGGAAACCCTAGATCGGGCAATTAGGAATGCCTGGGGCGGGGTGGAACTCAGCTAGCGCGGTTTCACCAGCCGATGCAGGCTGCCGCCGGTGGCAAGGCGCGCAAACTGTTGCTTCACACCATTCACGCGCGCGAGGTAGGAGGCCGTGTCATGGTCGCCGCATTTCTGGTGGGAGCTGAGGCGAAAACCGCGAGCGGCGAAGGCATGGCCGGCTCCCGCCCCGCAGAGGTGGATCAGCGCGGCGAGGTCTTGCTTCTGTTGCCTCGTGATAGAGGCGGTTCGCCGGGAGCCGATCGTCGCGGCGACTTGGCGATCAAGCAGGGCGGCAGTCAGTTCGATAGCATGGCTCGGAACAACCCTGGTGTAGAGGCTGTTGAACCAACAGGAGTGCACGTCGTTCCACGGGCCGTCTTCTGCCACGACGTGGTTGTGGATGCAGTAACGCTTGGCCTCGCGAAATGTGCCGTCGGTCAACTGGAACATGCCCACTGCGCTGGAGGCCGGTCGATACCACTCGAACGGATTCCACGACATCCGCCAGCGCCAATAGGTTCGCGCCACGGGATTGCCGGCTCCTTCCACTTGCGCGAGCGCGGCGAGCAATTCCGGTGTGATGATCGCCGTCGAATGCTCACGAAACAGGGTGCCGTATTCTTGCCAGGTCGCCGCAGGGTTCTTATCCAGCGCGTCCTCCAGGGGAAACAACACCTCGGTCGGTTTATTGATTGCGTGAAAGATCCAGTTGAGGGTCAACCAGAGGCCGAAGAGGAGTAGGACACTGATGAGGAGGCGCGGAACCGGATGGGTTTTCCCGAGCGCGTGCAGGAACGCCCGAAGTTCACGCCAGCGGAGGCCCCCGAATCGTGAGAGTGCGGAGAGCGTGAGCCGGCGGCGTGAGCGACTGCGGTGAGAGGAATGAGTGCCGGCACGATGAGCAGGTCTAGGCGCCATCGCCTCACTATAACCGAAATCGATTCTGGCCCTGGCTACTTATTCCCGACAGCATACGAATAGTCCTGCCACTATTTGCAGGCTCTCGCACGCGGCTTCAGTTATCTGTGTCGCTATCGGCCCCGGTGGCCGCCGCTGCTGTGGGAATGGCTGTTGCTATGCCCGCCGGAGCTGCCTGAGGATCGAGGCGCCATGCTGACCGATGGGCTATGCTGCGGCATCGATGGGGTGCTCTGAATATTCGGCGGACTCGGGCGCCAGAAGTGATTGGGGTGAACCTGGTAGGGCTGCGACTGAGGAGCGAATTGACGTGTCACCGGTGGAACCGATCTCGGTGTTGGGATGACCACCACGTCGCCCACCCTGGCTGGCTGACTTTGGCTGTTGAGGAGGGGCGCGGCCTGCTGTTGGTGGTTATAAGCTAGGGGTGGAACCAACAGCGAGTGGCGCGGCGGCATGGAGACCGGCGGTTGTGCTGGCGGAGCGGTGTTGTTGTGCGCCGTGATCGTCTGTTGTGCGAGCGAGAGATGGCGATGATGGGGCGAGAGGCGTTGCGCTTGAAGCAACAGGCCGTTGATGCCCGATGCGCCGAACCAGGGATAGGAGTAAAAGCCTAACGTAGGGTAGGTCCAACTCGTCCAGGCCTGTGACAGAAGCGCGTTGGCCTGCAACTGGTTGAGCATGTCTTCACGTTGATCCGTGTATTGTTGCACGTCGTATGGCGTGGCGGCCGAGGCCAGGGCGCGGTTGGTTTCATCGACTTGTGCCTGGAGCCGATCGGTCTCGGCCCGGAGGGCGAGGAGCTCTTGGCGAGCCTGGTCGTTCTCCCTGAGCGCGGCAATGGCTTGAACGACGTCATGTGGTTCGATGTCCGCCGTGAGGTCTACGCGAATCACGACATGATCCTGCTCCAGCCTCGTGGTCACCGTCTGATCGATCACCTTCACAATTCCCGCGGTGAAGCTGCGGATATCATCCCGCGTGACGTTCAAATCCCGCACTTCGGTGATGCGCTCGACGTAGGTCGCCACCTGCTCGAGGGCGTCCTGCTTTGCGGCTTCGGTTGCCAGGCGGACGGCATCGGCTCTGTTGTCATGATCACCCATCCGATACTCGCCGCTTGCGTTCACGGTGCGCGCATCAGCCGAGCGCATCGGAGGATCGGTTGCGACTGGCGGTGACGAGGGCTCCGCGGTGGGTTCAGCCTCGAAACTCCGCTGCGTCAGTTGTCGACGGTATTTCTCCGGCACTGACCCCAGTTCGTTGGTAAAGGTCTGCACTCCCTCGTCATTGGTGTAACTGTAGATGGCGGTCGAGGCGAAGGAGAAACTTGTGGAGAGCATGGAGGCGGAGAACCAGAATGAGAAGAGTGCGGAAGCGGTCAGCAATCTGCGGGAGCGAAACATGGTACAGCCTCCCGTGTGAGTACGAATTTAGGATAACACAGGAAGGGGAGCTGTTACTGCTAGGCCAGGCTTAGATATGTTGGGCAACGAACGGGCAGGTTTGTCGGGTGGCCGTACAATAGCATATGGGAGAGGGTCAAAAGCATGTGAATGCAAAGGCTGAAGCAGCCTTTTTCTAGAGCCTCCTCGAACAAGTTTTTTTGCAGAAATGCTGGTATTTAATAAAATGTAGAGCCTTTCGGCTCTATTGATATGTCGTACGACGATCAACTACAAATTCTACAGTCTCAAATTTGTAGAGATATTGTTGGGATCGACCACATAATGCCGGAGTAGACTATGGAGATACGTAACTGGCAATTGCAGGGCGATAAGCGAGCAGTTCCAAGGTCATTACAATACGGTGGCCCAAGAAGTTTCGTCAAGTTTTTTGTTAGATACGTACACATTATTAAGCATATGCGCAGTCTATGTCCGTAAGTTTTTGCGAAAGGTGGTGTGTCCAATGCCTGAAACTCTGTCCGGGGAAACTCAAAAAGACAAAGTATTTGTCGTTCATGGTAGGAATCTTAGGGCTCGTCATGCGATGTTTTCATTCCTCCGAAGTCTTGGCCTCCAACCCATTGAGTGGGAGCAAGCCGTAAAGCTTTCCGGCCAAGCGAGCCCTTCAACGCTTGAGGTGGTAAAGGCTGGATTAGGATTGTCGCAATGTGCGGTGGTGCTCTTCACGGGTGATGATGAGGCAAGACTCCGCCCAGAATTTGGAAAGGAGCAGTTAAAATACCAACCGAGACCCAATGTTATTTTTGAAGCCGGTTGGGCGATGGCTCAAAAGCAGCAGGAGCGGACAATACTTCTGAGGTTTGGAGAAGTAAGAGAACTGTCTGATCTAAGTGGATTGAACGTAGTCAATATAGATAATTCACCGGATCGCCGCAATGCATTGGTGCAACGCCTCAAGATAGCGGGATGTCATGTCGATGAAACCGCGTCTGACTACCTAAAGTCTGATGTGGCAGGAAACTTTGAATTGCCATTAGAGGACGAGTCAGTCGGCCCGGATGTTCTAAGCAGAGGTGGTCATACCGATTTTGTTGTCGACTCTACGCTCAGTCACTCCCTTAACAACCTCGACTTGTACACTGAACTCTGCAACTACCTTTCGCAGGGAGGCGCCACTAATCTTAAGTATAACTATTTGGGAACGGTTTGCGCATACAATTGGTTAGCCCTGAGCCAAGACCCTACATATGGGCACTCCGACCTTAATCACATTATTGAGCACAATGCTGCTGAGATTGTTAGAGCGGCTGGAATTGAAGGGACGCCAGTTGATTTCATAAGTCTTGGCCCGGGAGACGGGATAATCGATGTACAGCTTCTGAACACTCTGCAGCAATCATGTAAGTTGTCCCACTACTATCCTTTAGATTTGTCGTTCGAGCTGCTACAACGCGCGGTTTCAACGGTATTGGGCACCCCATGGCTTTCAAAGAATTTCAAGATTAAGGCGGTGCACGGTGACTTCACAAGGCTTAGCACATACAAGCCTATTTTTGCTTTTGATCCTGCTGTCAACTTTGTCTCACTAATTGGGTATTCGCTTGGGAATTACAATGAGGCAGAACTCCTTGGGAAATTGCGCGAAGGAATGGAGATGGGAGACCTTCTCCTGCTGGATGCTCGCCTACATCAACTTGGTCAAATCGCCGGAAAGCGTCTTTCGAAGAGCGACTCTGCTGAAATACTCATAAATTACAATCATCCGAAAAATAATCGCTTTGCGTTCGGGCCTCTTGAAACGGCAACGCTTGCAGCTCTGTCCAGTACGGACATTGGCTATGAGGTCAATAGTAGGCTGACTGCTGTTCCGAACGCGTTAAACATATTCACTTACTGCAAGAATCTTGTCACAAAGTTTCGCCGTGATGACAAAAAGCTTTCTCGGTCCAGACTTGACCTTGCTGTGACAACTCTCTATGACGCGGCATCATTGACGGATTGGTTGCAGTCTCGTGGGTTTGAAATGCTGTGGCAGAAGGTCGATAGGAAAACGGTTATATACTTGCTTCGGAAATCTGATTGAGAGCGCTTTTCGCCATACAATGCTCTGATCGGAAACACTTGGCGTCGCGGTGGCCTCCAATCATTGACTCATTTTTCAAATACGCGTCCAGGAGCGAATCGGCTCTTCAACAATTGTGATCGGACAAATTTGGCTATGCGAAAGCCCACGTATATAAATGCACGAATCTTTGGGCCCGACCATCACTACTAGTTCTGGTATAGCATTTTAAGGGCCCAAGTCTGGCATGGTGTGTAAGTCTACTTCCCGAGCATCAACTTGGCAGATCGGCTCCGAGATGAAGTCCCTCGCACACATTTCGACCAACAAACCTTTTGTGTTTGTTAGGTTCTTTTTGAAGTTGATTGCCCGAGAGGTTCCATGAAACCGCACGCATTTCTCGCGATGCCATTTGGTGTTAAGAAGGATAGCCAGGGAAATGAGCTCGATTTTAATCGAGTCTATTGTGAGCTGATCAGGCCTGCATTGGAGACGGCGGGGTTGGAGGTCTTCCGCGCGGATGAGGAGCAACGGGCAGGAGGTATCTTGCCAGACATGTTCCAAGAGTTGTTGATGGCTGACCTTGTAGTTGCTGACCTTACAATCGACAATCCCAACGTCTGGTATGAACTTGGGGTTCGACATGCGCTTCGTGCCCGTGGGGTGGTGCTTATCTGCGGAGGGCGGGTAACGACGGCCTTCGATCTTTATACGGATCTTAAACTGCGCTACTCGATCAAAGATCGTGGCCCGGATCCCTCGACCATCGAACAGGATAGGGCGAGTCTCACGTCCATGGTCAAGGCCACCATGGAGTCATGGCATGGCCGCAAGGTCAGCCCCGTCTATCACCTCATGCCGAATCTTCGAGAGCCGGATTGGAAGTCGCTCCGTATCGGTGACGTCCTGGAATTCTGGGCGCAACATGAAGCCTGGGAGACACGCATGGTGCTGGCGAGAAAGGCCGGGCATATCGGAGATGTCTTGGTGCTGGCGGAGGAAGCACCCATCGCGGCATTTCGGGCGGAGGCCTGGATCAAAGCTGGAGAGGCGCTGCGCAAGGCCGAACACTTCAATCTGGGTTTAGAGCAACTTGAGAAGGGGCTTGCCATTGAGCCGGACAATCTTCGCGGCTTACGGGAAAAAGGGATCTGTCTTCAGCGGTTGGCGTTGGCGGGAAAGTCGGGCCATTCGTTGGCTGGCACGCGGGCGCATTTTCGCACGGCGCTAGACTCTTTCCCGAACGACCCTGAAACCTGGGCTTTGCTGGGCCGCGTTGACAAAGACGCCTGGGTGGCGTCCTGGCGTCAGGCTGAGCGCACTCCGGGGCAGATGCGAGAAGACGCAGCCTATGAAGATGCACTGCTGCGGGCGGCGATCGAGAGCTATGCTACTGGATATCGCCGCAATCCCGCGCACTACTATTCCGGCATCAACGCGTTGACGCTGATGCATCTGTATCGGTATCTCACCAATGATCTGCGCTATGAGAAAGAGACGGTCTCCATGGCTGGGGCGGTGCGCTTTGCCGCTGAGTGTGAGCCTGATAACTCGCAAGCGTTTTGGTCCAAGGCGACACGTGGGGATCTGGAAGTCTTGATGGGGAATGCAGAGACGGTACGGGCGGCGTATAAAGAGGCCATCGCAAAGAATGACTACGATTGGTTCGCGTTGAACTCCTGCCGTGCGCAGTTGCAACTCCTGCAGGACCTCGGCTTTCGACCGGAAACAGTCGATGCCGGGCTGGCGACGTTCAATCGTGCATTGCAGCACCTAAAGAAACCAGAAGACAACTGGCAGCCGCGGAAAGTGTTCCTGTTTAGTGGACACATGGTCGATGCGCCGGACCGGCAGCCGCCGCGTTTTCCGAACAAGCAAGAAAAGTTGGACGCAGCTGCGCAAAGGATTGCCGATGCCCTGACGCAGTTCGATGCTGGCCCGGACGACCTCGCGCTTACACAAGGAGCCTGCGGCGGCGACCTGTTGTTCACTGAAGCCTGTCAGCAGCGAGGCGTGAACGTGCAGTGGTTGCAGCCGTTTTCTGAACCGCAATTCATCGAAAAATCAGTGGCCTCGAGAGGTGAAAGTTGGCGCGCCCGATATCTGGCGGTGAAAGCCAAGCTCACCAGAGCCATCCGATCGGCTCCAGAAGAACTCGGCATCCCGCCGAAGAGCACGGATCCCTATCAGCGGTGTAACCTCTGGCTCCTTTATACCGCGTTGTCGTATGGCATTAGCAAAGTTCAGTTCATCTGCTTGTGGAACGGTGAGGGGGGCGATGGTCCCGGCGGCACTGCGCACATGTATGAAGAAGTGAAGCGTCGAACCGGCCAGGTGGCGTGGATCGACAGTCGGACGTTGTAGGGGCGAATGCGATGAATCAGCCCAATTTCCATCACACCCACGTGTAAATGGAGGCAAGATGAGCGAGCACCTGAAAGTACGTATGACGGCAAAAGGGCCCAAGAAAATTTTGGCGCTTGATGGCGGGGGAATTCTTGGGCTAATGAGTGTCGAGATTCTTTCTAAGTTGGAGGCGGATCTTCGAGGCAAGCTTGGGAAGCCCAATCTAGTATTGGCGGACTGGTTTGATTTCACATGCGGGACAAGCACCGGGGCAATCATTGCGGCCTGTATTTCGGCCGGAATGTCGATGGAAACGATCCATCGATTTTACATCGAGAGTGGTGAGCAGATGTTTGATAAGGCGTCCTTAGTCAAACGACTTCGCTTTGACTACAATGCTGAACCGTTGGCGAAGAAGCTGCGGGCCGAACTGAATCGAGCACTCGGGTCTCAGAATGGCGATCCCCCTGCCACGCTCGGTGATCCAGGACTCCGTACCCTCCTCATGATGGTCCTGCGGAATCACACGACAGATTCACCATGGCCGGTCTGGAACAATCCCGAGGCCCAGTTCAATCGGCGAGATCGTAAAGATTGCAATCTCAACTTGCCGCTCTGGCAGGTGGTGCGTGCAAGCACGGCTGCTCCCACATTTTTCCCACCCGAGGTGGTGGTCTTTGCGGAGGGAACAGAGGCGGAGTATCAGTTCATCTTTGTCGATGGCGGTGTGACGACGTATAACAACCCGGCTTTTTTGGCGTTTCAGATGGCCACGGCGGCTCCTTACAAGGTGGGGTGGGCAACCGGCACTGACCAACTCTTGATTGTCTCGGTCGGAACCGGCACTGCGGCGAAGGCCCGCCCAGAGCTCAAGGCTGATGACCTCTGGCTCTTGGACCACGCAAAGAATGTCCCAGGGGCGCTCATGAATGCCGCTAGTGCTGGCTGGGATATGGCTTGCCGTACGGTGGGAGCCTGCCGGTTTGGGGCGGAAATTGACCGGGACTTCGGTGATATGGTGCTGCCTCTCGATTCGCCTGATCGGAATTGGACCGGACATAAACAATTCAGCTATGTGCGATACGATCCGGACGTGACACAAAGTGGACTGAATGTCTTAGGAATAAGCGATGTTCGGGCGGAGAACATCCAGGTGATGGATTCGGTAAGGTTCATTGCGGATATCCAGCGAGTTGGGGCTGCCTATGCGGAGAAATTCGTCTCTCTGAGCCACCTGCGGCCGTTCTGCTGACAGACCTCTCTAAAATACCACGAAAAGTTGCAGTCGAACCCATAATGCAAGGTCTCCCATAAATAAAGCCAGGCACTACTAGGTTCACAGAGGGAAGGGCCTCCGCGTGATGCAAATCTTCTTAGGCTTCTCGTTTCGCGAGCACGACAAAGAAATTGTCGAATTGGTGGATCAGCTGATTGCCAGCCACGCTGTTCGGATTCAGACGGGAGAGCGATTGGGGGGAGAACAGATCACGCCTGCAGTTCAGCAACGCATTGAAGCCTGTGATGCCCTGGTCGGGGTGCTGACCCGGCGCGACCTGCGGCAGGATGGGAAATGGACGACACATCAGTGGGTACTGGATGAGATCGCCTGGGCACGGGGCAAGAATAAGAAAGTCATCGCGCTAATAGAGCAAGGGGTAGAAGTTGCGGGCATGTTTGGGGCTAACGAACACTTGCCTCTGGATAAAGCTAATCCTCTTCAGACACTCATCGGACTATCTGAGCGCATAGGATTGTGGCGGCAACAGCTTGGGCGCACGGTGAAGGTTCAGATTTTACCGGAGGCGATTGCGCAGAAGGTCATAGACGAAGAGAGCGGTATTCGGTGTCGGCACCGTCTCGTGAAGGAGGGGAAGTATGGTCCATGGCAGGAGTTGACCGCAGTGCCCGAGACCGGTGGGACCTTTGTTCTGATCAATGGGGTACAGGATGACGATCTCATTCAACTGCAAGTTCAGCACGCCAGTAAAATGTGGCAATCAGTGGCCACCTCTCAATGGATTCAGGTCACGTTGAAATCGGGAGGGGGTGGGGCATGAGCATACACATTGAACAGCGGGTGGCTCAAAAAGGAAATGAGTGGTGGACGTGGTCCGTATGGCTGGAAGGGGCAGCGAAAGATTTAGACGCGATCAAACAGGTGACCTACACTCTGCATCCTACTTTTCCGACGCCGGTTGTTACGGTGACGAATCGCCAAACAGGGTTTCGGTTGAACTCTTCCGGGTGGGGAGAGTTCATGATTTACCTCAAAATCGAGACCCAGGATGGTCGTGCCAAAATCCGCCAGCACTATCTTCGTTTTTCAGAATCTACGTCAAAGAAAAGTCAGCGCAAGTCGAAGAGAAGTGTGGCGGACGAGACGAAGGAGCCCATGCGGCCGACGGTGTTTCTCTCAGGGGGGGCGCGAGACATTGATGCGGTTCGAGCGGTTCGAAGCGCATTGCTCGAGCATCAAGTCAACGTTGTAGACGCTATGGACCTCCCGTTAGGTCAGCAGTGGCAAGACGCGATTGGGCGCAAGATTGCACAGGCCGCTGCGGCGGTATTCGTGATTTCAGGCCGGACAAACCTTTGGCTGAATGAAGAAATAAAAGCCGCTGTGAATGCAGGCGTGCCTCATATTGTGCCTGTGCTGCTGGGGGAAAATGTGGATCTGCCTCAGGCGCTGCAAGACTTCCAAGCTGTCCGGGTTGAAAATCCGCTGGCCGTCGAAGAGCTGACCAATAAAATTCTCGGTCAGACGTTAAAGAAGCCGACTTAGAGGATTGTGGTCGGCGGGAACTCGGGCCAGCGCATCCCCTCCCCCCCCCTCAGATTCGAAAAACCGGGCCGCTTGCTACACATCGCGCTGACTGCTTCCTCTCGATTAATTTGTTACAGCCCTCCAGATTTCTAGTTTCACCTCGGTAAACGTCCGACGATGGTCATCTCGTCAGCCCCAGCTACGTTCGCATAAATACTTGTATTTATGCGCCAAATAGGGCCGTTTGGACATATTGCGAAGACGTACGTGCTTGAACTACAAGGAGTGGCCTTTGCCCCTGAATGTGGGAAGGTAATCTCTGATTGTTGCCCAAGTCTGCAGGTGTTCGCCGTGTCGCAATAAATATTGTTTTGATATGTAGGGCAAACCATTGGCGCCCTGGTTTTTTAGGGGAGGTGCGGATGAACTTTACTGCATGGATTGATGTCGCGCTGGGACTGACAATCGTCTATCTCGGCACAAGCCTCTTTGTCACGATCATCAATGAATACATATCTCAAGCCTTGAGCTTAAGGGGGCGCCAACTGGTCAAATCGATTGCCGCACTGATCGACAATGAGGACATTAAGCGGAAACTCAGCGCCAGCCCAGCGCTCAAGCCGTTTTTTGAGGGAAATGTGCAGGAGGCTTCGTCCTACGTGGATCCTGGGTTGCTAGCCCGCATGCTTGTTGGGACACTTTCAGCTGACGGAACCGGGGGCGTTTCTGTTTCAGCCATCACCGACAACATCAAGAAGTTGCCCGAGGGCAATCTAAAGATCCAGCTCCAGGGGCTTGTTGTGACCACAACAAATTCAATCGAGGACATGACGGCTGCCGTGAGTCAATGGGTGGATCGGTCCCTTACGATGCTCGGGGAGCATTACAAGCGCTGGCTCCAAATCATCAGTTTCGGCATTGGCCTCTTGGTTGCAAGTGCTTTTAACATCGATACGATAGCGCTTAGTGACCGCCTCTACTCAAATAAGGAGGCACGGGACGAAATTGCGACCTATACGCTCTCTATAACTGAGCAGACTGACGGTGCCTCTGTGGCTGAATGCATGAAGACAGACAAGGATAAACGCAAAGAAGAAACTAAGTGCATTCCTTTGCTGGGGCTGGTTGGAGCTATCGAACTCAAAAACTCGAATTTGGGAAGTATCCCCATTGGTTGGAATAAGCAATCCTGGGACGACCTCGTGTCCGCTAGAGATATCTGTAAGTGGATATTTGCGATCATTGGGTGGATCCTCACCGCTCTTGCTGTTTCTCTTGGGGCACCCTTCTGGTTCGACCTACTCAATAACCTCGTAAATATCAGGCACAGTATGGTTAAGCCTCAGGCGCAGAAGCCTGAGGGAGGTAAGTAAGTTTGGTTTTGCGAGGGGGGAAGATGGCGGAGTTCACGCCGACTTTGTTTCATTACGCGTGGAAGACACGTCGTCGAGTTCCCGTAACCCTCGTTGTGTTGTCTGTGCTGCTCTGTCAGGGCTGCATGAGTTGGACAGACCCAAGTGGAACAACCCATCACCTTATCATCGGGGTTGGTTTCGTCCGATGCAATGAGACCAAGGACAAACAGGTATTGGCCACTTACACGACAGCGTTTGGTGTCACCCTGTCTGACAGTCCGGGTCTAAGGTTTGGCCTTGGGTACAGCTCAGGGACAGTCGTGTCAGTATCGTCGGACGCCCCGGATGTGCTTGTGGAAGTGAAGAGTGGTCCTTACGCTCCAATCGTCATAGATACCCACCGTGCTGGTTTGATGAAGGAAGAGGAGAAGCGTCCATGAATGAGACAAGGAGGGTGTTCGCCGCGATCTGTACCATTGCACCGATCATATCACTCATGGCTGCTTGCAGCAGTCAGCGACATCAGGTGATTGCCGCGACAGGAACAAATATTGGTTTGGAAATTTCAGAAAATCCGGCAACTCAGATGCCGCAGGCTAAGTTAGGGTATCAACGGGTGGAACTTGCCATTGTACCGACTAACCGGTCTGCTACTGACAAAGCTACCGACGGTTCGCTGAAAAGTGGTGCAAGGGATGTGGCGGACGTGCTTATGGAGCTACGTTACGGCGATATTCTTGATAAGCATTCGAGCGTGTATCAACGGTTGGCAGTGGGAAAAACCGCCGTGAGTCAGGGGGGGGCTGCTGCCATCCTATTCGCAAAGGATGCCAGCGGGGCGGTCACTGCAGATGCCCAAAAGGCCTTAAAGGCCGTAAGAGCGATTAAGGTTGCCGACTCGACGGCCACCAAATCCCTGAGTTGTCTTAATGAGCATCGCAAGGATGCAGCGAAAGCGAATCTCATTGATGCTGAAATCAAAACGCTTACTGCGACGAAGGATGATCCCGGTGGACTGTCTTGGGATGACCTAGTAGACGATCCGGATGCAAAAATTATTGAGGCACTCCTTTCACACATTAAGACAAACGATAACATCAACTGCCCATAAAGACTTTGCTAGGGAGGATGGGAAATGGCTATTGCCACTGACACGCTCGTGAGGCGAATAACCATCGCCAACCAAGATGATCTCGGTAAGGCTGTAAAGGACGAATGTGAACTACAGGCCGGTCGTGAAAAGCATCGCAGGTTGGCCGCGACCTTCGTGTATGAAGGGGAGTTGGTGCTGGTATTTCAACGGACAGCAGAATAATCTGCGATCAGGTCGGAGTTCGTGCGTGTGAGTAGTCAGCCGTGATGGAACTGATAACTGTGATGAAGGGAGTTTCATCTTCGGGCCTTTGGGTAGGCATTTCAAAGTTAAGAGTCGTGTTGCTTCGATGTCATTGCCGCTCACTTGTTCTCTACATGACTCTGTGTGGGGCAGGAGGCGCCTTCAAGAAGGCTGGGATCATAAGTTTCTAAATTTGAAACCTCACGTCTTCCTTGTGGCGGATTGGTCGGATTGGAGCCTGATGGTGCTTCATAATATCAAACGTTTTGTGTATTGACTTTCCGGCGACCAGAAGACGGTAAAAGCATTTGCCCCATTCCGCAGATTCCTTCCCCGAGATGATTGCATCACTTGCCGCCATGTTTGCCACATGAGCAACTTCGACTGCCAAGAGCAGAGCCTTGCACGTAGCGAGTACAACCAAGCGGGTCTGTGATTCGGTCAGGAGGTTGGAGAAACTAGTCGGTGACATCCTGTCGGGCTTAGGAGTCGAAGGTTTATGGGTCCTGGGGTCGATCGGACTGAAGATCAGGTCTCCAGTCTCTGGATCAACGGCGAGGACCAAATGCACAATGTCGAAGTGTTGAGTAGTCATTAATTCGATAAGCCTCATTTGAGTGAGGTTAGATTCTACGGTTACCAGGCGTGGGAATGTTGCTTTGAGCACGGCCACATCGAGCTGAAAGCCTAAAGCTGGTTTTGCATACTGATTGGTGGATCCGCATAAGATTCGAGGACGGTTGATTGTTGCGACCTGCTGGCGTCTGTGTTCGTACGTGTTCTCGAGTCTCCTCACCTCGATTGCGATACTATGGAAATTGGGTTTGGGAATTTTAAAGCCGAATTGGTCTGCTTCCACTCTCAGCCCAATCCGCAAAAGTGCCCCACCCAACCTGATTTACCTTCACTAAGGCATTCTCACGTGCGTGTTAAATGCAAGCATTTATTATTAGATAGAAGGCTGCTCAGCCTATTGCGCTACGTATTGAATTCAACTACATCTATACCTCCTTCTTCACAAAAAATCATGAGGTGATGTCATTCCTAAGTCATCGTCGACCGCTCCCATAACATTCGTTGTTACAGGATCGCCGCGTCCGTCTTCTACGCGAGGGGCCGTGAGAGAAGCTCCGGGAGGACCACTCCCCGCTGGTTTGAGTCGTGGCTCACTCAAGCAGTCTATTTTCGTGAGCGCGCAGCGTGGCGCTGCAGAAGATATACGTGTGACGGCCATCCCCGGCGAGGACGTTGTTGTCCTGGAGATCACGGGCGGCCCTTCTCTCCTGCTTCATCCCGAACATGCCAGAGATTTACTTATGGCCCAACAGGGCCAACCGAAGGTGAGGGGAACGGCGGCAGAAGAGTTCCGACCGACGAATGACATCCGAGTGCCGATCCAATTGCAGTGGCGTGGGTTGGAGCAGAATGTCAGCACGCGTGGCGCGACGCGTGGGTTTCTTGGTGATGTACTACTCAAAGCAATCCACATTGTGACCGGTATTGCAACCGGGAAAGGCGCAGATCTTGTTGCCGACAAGGTGGTCGAGCGCTTTGACAATCACGTCGATGAGGGGCTTTACAAGTTGGATCCCGCCGTCCTTTCACCGCTGAAGGGATGCACTCCGGTCTCTCTTTCATCGGCCAGTGGGAAGCCGATGCTTGTGTTTGTACACGGCACATTTTCGGATACCAGCGGTACGTTCGGAAAATTGTGGCTGCAACATCCGGGGCGAGTACAGTCGCTCTTCGACAAATATGAGAATCGTGTCTATGCACTCGACCATGCGACACTTGGTGTAAGCCCCATCCATAATGCGTTGACGCTGGCAAGAGCGCTGCCTTCCTCTGCAAAGCTGCATCTGGTCACCCATTCACGAGGCGGTTTAGTCGCGGAGGTTTTCGCAAAGGTATGCGCCGACCCGGATGCGGCGCTCAAAGCCATCGACCTGTTTCCGAAATCTGATCACGATGCCGAGCGGCAAGAACTGAACGCGCTGGCTCAGGTGGTAAAACAGAAGAATTTGCGCGTTGAGCGGATTGTCCGTGTTGCTTGTCCTGCTCGCGGCACCCTTCTCGCCTCAAAGCGACTTGATGCGTACTTATCGATATTGAAGTGGGCGCTTGAGCTCGCTGAAATTCCTGTCTTACCGGCTCTGGTCGATTTCATTGGAGAGGTGGCGCAACGCCGTGCTGATCCGACCAAACTCCCGGGCCTTGCAGCCCAAATACCTGACAGTCCATTGGTGCAATGGATTCACCACGGAGAGAAGCCCATCGAAGGAGACCTGCGCGTGGTGGCGGGGGATATCGAAGGAGATTCTCTTACCTCCTGGTTAAAAACCCTGCTCGCCGACGCCTTCTATTGGACCGATAACGACTTTGTCGTCCATACACGAGCGATGTACGGTGGCGCCCCACGGGCACAGGGGGCCAGTTTTCTTTTTGATCAAGGCGGCAATGTTTCGCACTTTAGATATTTCAGCAATGAGATCACAGCGGCCGCCATCACTAAAGCCCTTCTTGAAGATGTTCCTACGGGTTTCCGCCCTATCGGACCCCTTTCCTGGGCTGGTCAAGATGCGACTGGTATCCGTGCGGCTAGGCGCTCGGGCGAAGCGGAAAGAAAAGCCGCCGAGAAACCGGCCCTGTTTCTGCTGCCAGGGATCTTGGGCAGCAACCTGAAAGTTGATGGGAAACGAGTGTGGTTGGCCTGGCGGTTTCTCAATGGCCTTTCTCAACTCAAGTATACCTCCATGAAGCGGGATTCGATTCAGCCAGATGGGCCGATCGAACTCGTGTATGACGACCTCGCCGACTATCTCTCTGAAACTCACGAAGTTGTCGAATTTGCCTTTGATTGGCGCAAACCCATGGAGGAGGAAGGGCGGAGGCTCGCCTCAGCGGTAGAGCAAGCTCTGGCCGTGCGTGAAAAAACCGGCCAACCGGTCCGCATGCTTGCGCATTCCATGGGTGGGTTGGTGGCGCGAGTGATGGGGCTGGAGCGCCCGGACGTATGGAAGCGAATGTTGGCCCATAGTGAGTCACGCATCTTGATGCTAGGTACGCCAAACTGTGGCTCGTGGGTTCCCATGCAAGTCTTATCCAGCGATGACCCATTTAGTAGCCGTATCGTCACATTCGGTGCCCCGTTTAATGGTCAAGACACTCGGCAAATGATGGCCGAGTTTCCTGGGTTGATGCAATTGCAAGCGGGGCTACTAGATGAAAAACTCGGGTTGTCCAAAAGAGAGAAATGGCAGGAGCTTGCGAAGAAGGATTTGGAAAGTGTTCTGAGTCAGGGCTGGTGGCATATCGAAGCAATGCAACGAGATGAGTACGCATGGGGTGTGCCGACACAGGAGGTTCTCGATCAAGCGACGGAGCTTCATCGACGACTCGAGAAACAAAGGCAGGAAGCATTAGCTCCGTTCCGAGATCGATTGTTGATTGTGGCAGGACAGGCACCTGCTACGCCCGACGGGTACGTACTGGAAGAAAACGGTCTCTCATATGTGGACCAGAAGGATGGCGACGGTCGCGTCACGCGAGCCAGTGCCCAGCTCCCTGGATGCCGCGTATGGAGTGTTGAGTGCGAGCACGGAAAACTCCCCGGTCATACAGAGGCGTTTAGGGCCTACCGTGAGTTGCTGGAGACTGGGAACACAAAGCTCCTGCCCGTAGCTGGAGAAAAAGGGGAGAGTCGTGCAGCTAGCAGGACTCCCCTTCCTGCGACGCGGAGTCGGCCATCTCGGACTCGAATTCAGGTGAGTCCTCCGGAATCGACGCGCGAGGTGGTGGCCCATGCCAGAACGAAGCAACGACCAGAAGGCATGAGTGCCCCATCCTCCGCTCTTCGACTCTCCATCATCAATGGCGATCTGAAGTTCGTCCGCTCTCCGTTGATGATTGGTCACTACCGATCCATGCGATTAACGGGATCCGAGAGGGTGATGAACAATTTAGTGGACGGTGTTATGGCCGAGGCGCTGAAGGCGGGGCTCTACCCTGATCGCGTGGGCGTTCACCAGGTCTTTGTGAACACTCATCGGGATCCCGAGGCCCTGCGACAAATGCCATGGCCTGAAGCCGTCATAGTTGCAGGACTGGGGGAGGAAGGAAAACTCCGCGCAGTGGACTTGATCCAAACGGTGCGCCAAGCCACCATGGCATGGGCACAACGAATGACCGAGAAAGTCGAAGGCGCGCCCGCAGCGTTCGATCTTGCGGCGACCCTGATCGGAAGCGGCGGAATCGGCATTTCACCAGGGCAGTCAGCGCAGTTGGTTGCAGAGGGAGTTCGTCAAGCCAATCAACTTCTGGCCGAATCGCGCTGGCCACGCGTTGGTCACCTCTACCTAATTGAAATCTATCCGGATCGAGCGAGTGAAGCATGGCGTGCATTGTCGGTGCAGGCCACGGCGACGCCAACCTACTTTCACGTGACGGAGACTATTCAATCGATTCCCGGCGCCTATGGGCAGCCTCCAGACCAAGGCTACCGGGGTGTGGGGTACGACTTCATCACGGTGGTGGCCCAAAAAGGTCAGCAAGGAGAGATTATGCTCTCCTATGCGATTGATACCAATCGCGCCGCGACGGAGCTTCGGGCACAGGCGACGCAGAGTCGCCTGCTCGAAAGCCTGGTGGCGACAGCGTCCAACGACCGGAATACGGATCTTGATATCCGCCGTGCGCTATTTCGCTTGTTGGTCCCGATCGAATTGGAAGCATTCCTCGGCGGAACGTCGGAAATGGTCATTGAGTTGGACGAACATACGGCAGGTATTCCTTGGGAACTGTTGGACACCGACATCCGTGGTGGGGGCGACAAGCGTCCGTGGGCGATTCGGGCCAAGCTGTTGCGAAAACTGCGTGCCGATGATTTGCGCAAAGACATCCAAGATGCAGGGACAGAGGAGAGCGTGCTCATCATCGGTGAGCCCAAATGTGATCCAAGTCTCTACCCCCGTCTTCCGGGAGCACGCTCGGAGGCGAACGCGGTGTATGAACTCCTGACGGGCCCAAGGGCTCTCGACGGCAAAACAATTGTTGGACTGATCAGCCCCGATGACCCGGACCAATTCGGGGCCGATGCACTCACCGTAGCCAAGACCCTGCTGTCCAAGGATTGGCGAATGCTTCATATTGCTGGGCATGGTGAGCCACCGGAAAAGCTGGGACCGCAATCAACTAATTCAGGCGATGCTAAAATGCGGGAGGGAGATCCTCGTGGCGTCGTGTTATCTGATGGTACATTTCTGGGACCGCGTGAAATTCTTGCCATGCGCGTGGTGCCAGAGCTGGTCTTTATCAACTGTTGTCATCTGGGGGCACGCAATATTGCCCAATTAAATCCGGATGCGGAAAACACTCTTGGCGGGAGTTACCATCGTCCGAGGTTTGCTGCCACAGTTGCAGGAGAGCTCATTACGATAGGGGTACGGTGCGTCATAGCGGCTGGTTGGGCTGTGGACGATGCTGCGGCCAAGCTATTTGCCGTGACCTTCTACCAGGCGATTCTTCGCGGGTGCCGTTTCATCGATGCTGTCGGCGAGGCGCGCGAAGCCGCGTGGGGCCTCGGAGGAAACACCTGGGCGGCATACCAGTGTTACGGAGATCCGGACTGGACGTTGCGCAAGGAAACATCTGACACCCAGCGGCGATCAAGTCCATCTGCCGAGCGGTTTTCCGGTATTGCATCTCCCCACGCCTTGGTACTGACACTCAATAATTTAGCGGTGGACAGTCAGTACCACCGAGCGCCAGCTGATACGCAGCGTGCAGCGCTTCGATATCTCGAAGCGCAATTTGGGCAATGCTGGGGCGAGAGTGGCTCCGTGGCAGAAGCGTTCGGTTGGGCCTGGAGCCAGGTTGGAGATAAGGAGGCCGCATGTTCGTGGTACGACAAAGCCTTGAAGGCCAACGACGGCACCGCGTCCATCAAGTGTATCGAGCAACTCCATAATCTGAGAGTCAGGCAAGCGTGGGATCGTGTGAGAAGGGCCGTCGTTGTACGCGATCAGGCTCGTGAACAACTTCAGTCCTTGTCCTCGGGCGACAAGGCGAAAGGGGCCAGGACGAGAAAGAGTCAAAAGCAGAAGAAAGAGACGGAACAAGAGCGACGGCGTAATCGCGCGGAACACGTGACCCGAGTGAATGAGGCTGAGAGAAATCTGACAAGGACGGTGCGCGCGGCGCGGGAGGATATTCATGTGGCCATCCGTGCGCTACTCAAGCTGACTGAGGTAGAAACGACATCGGAGCGGGAGAGTCTACTGGGGTCGGCGTACAAGCGGTTGGTGATGGTCGATGGCGTTGAGGTCAAGAACCCGAATCGGTCTCTCAAGGGCATGGAGAAACACTATCGCCGTGCCGAAAGCCTGGCCCGTACAGGGAAGCTTCCCAATATCTACTATCCTGCGCTCAATCGTATGGCAGCGGAACTCATTCTCAAAGGGCAACAGCCGGGATGGGTGGGGTTCGACTCGGAATCTGTGGCAGTAGTCAGGCAAAACCTTGAAAGCCAAATGGTGCACGACCCAGATTTCTGGGCCGCGGTGGGTCTGGTAGAGCTTCGATTGTATGAGGCCATCGCCGCAAAAGGTCTCGCCGCCGCAGTTAGTTCAATTCAGGCACAGTATCAAGAATTACATGCGCGGGTGAGTGCGAGATGGATGTGGGGATCTGTAGTAGATCAGTTGCAGTTCTTGTCTAAAGGGTATCAGCCCGGTAACGGCGGGGAGGACCGTGCTTTGAAACAATTGCTCAACGTGATTGAGAGCCTAGCGAGTGCTGAGCCAACGAAATAGGGATCGGAGGGATACTGTCCTTGCTGACGTATATGACCGCAAGCGGCTCAGTTTTGTGGAGGAGCTTTCGCGAATACGCACTGGCAGCTTCTGTCAATACCTTGCAATTAAACGCCGATCTCCAGGCATGAATGATCCGCATCAGCGCACCCTAGTAAGGAGATGAGCAGGCATTATTCCTTTACCTTCAGGGGCTTGCCCACAGTCAGATGCGTCGCGTTACTTTGCATCAGGCCCACTACGCATGGTAGGTTTGCCGCCCAATAACGCTGGTTTGGAGGGATGGGGTGGCTGTTACTTCTGGGCATAAGGCCGACGTCTTCGTCAGTTATGCCCATGCAGATAACGAGAAACCGTTAGGATCGGCTTTAGAGTACGGCTGGGTAACGACGCTCGCCCACAATTTGAACACTGGGCCTAACCACTACCGCAAAGACCTCTTCATCAACCATGGCCTCAAGGCGGGCGATGTCTTCAGCGAGGACCTCCAGGCAAAGGTAGAGCAGAGCACCATCCTCCTGCTGTTGCTCTCGCAAAACTATATCGACTCCAACTGGTGCGGGTTGGAGCTAGACCATTTCATCCGCGCGCATGCAAATGATCCGGACAGGCCGACCGATGTCTTCGTGGTCGAACTGTTTCCCTTCGACACATTTGCGAATGTCCCTTCTAACATTCACAAGCTTCGAAAGCGCCTCATCCACGCGCAGTTTTGGCACAAGCCGGCCGATGCCGCCTCACCGTTACTTGCCGGCGATCCGTCGCCGCAAGAGAGCGGTCCGGAGGGGCAACGCCTGTATTGGCGCGAATTACACCAATTGAGAAATGCGATTGACTCGCGCCTCCGCACCCTGCACGGTGACCGATCGGCGTCGGCCGTAGTTGTGCCCTCGGCGGGAATGAGGCCAGTCCATCCACAGCCGAATGCGACGCCGATGCTTGGCACGGTCCTGCTGGCCGATACGACGGACGACTTGGTTCCGTTGCGCAGTGCCGTCAAAGCGGCGTTGGAACCGGAAGGGATTGTGGTCTTGCCGGAGGGGGATTATGTCGGCCTGACACCCGAGGAATTTCAGGCCGAGTTTGCACGAGACGCGGCTCGGTGCGAGCTGTTCGTACAAATGCTCTCAACCACGGCTGGGCGTAAAGGAAGAAGCTTCACCGCGCCATTGCCCCAGCTGCAGTTCGAAGGGGCCGTGGCGGCTAAATTGCCGATTCTCCAATGGTGCGAGCGTTTGCCTGGCGCGGGAGACATTGAGGATCCCGGCCATGCCAAGCTATTCGATACACCGTATCTGCGCGCCACCAACCGCACGGCATTTGAAAGAGAAATTCTCGAGCAACTGCGCGCGATACAACAAGCGGCCGCGCGCGCACGTGCAGCGGCAGAGGATGGGCCGACGCCAGTTGCAGTCAAGAAGCTGATATTCGTCGACGACATCGCCGGTGAGCCGGATCTCAACCAAAAATTGCGTGCCATCTTGCAAAGCGCGAATTGCGGTATCCGCAGCTTGCCGCACCAGGCACTTCTGGGCAGCAGCGGGATCGATATTGCACAAGTGCTCAAGCCGTGCCACGCGGGCATTACCGTATTCGCCGACAGCACCAAGCGAGACACTGTATTCAATCGGCTGATCTACTTCTTGAACCAGATCGCAGAGTCACGGCTTCCAGTGGCGCAGTGGGGCATCTATGTGACGCCGGGCACGGCAGGATGTGATCTCGGCCTCGCGTCGGATGACTTGATCGCGATCGACGATCAGCAATTGGCGGACTTCGTGCGCAGGCTCTAAGAAATGAAGCGCATCACCCTCGCCCTGCCGGCCCCCTACGTAGGTCTTCGCCCGTTCGGCGAACGCGACGCCGTGCTGTTCTTCGGGCGCGACCAGCACGTTCGGGAGCTGCTGGGCAAGCTTGAAGGCCAGCAGCGCTTCATCGCCGTGCTCGGCGCTTCGGGAACCGGCAAGTCGTCGCTCGTGCGGGCCGGCGTGGTTCCGGCGCTGCAGCGCGGCGCGCTTGCTTCAGCCGGGCATAGCTGGAACGTATGCATCTTCAAGCCTGGCGATGCCCCACTCGCCAATCTGGCTCACGCGCTGACCGAGCATCCAGGCTGGATGGACAGCAATGATCGTGCCGACGCCGAGGCGTCGTTGAGCGCCTCGCTGGCCACGAGTCCGCTGGCGCTGACCGATCTGTACAGGCAGAAGATCGCCGCGTTCGACGGCCAAGCGCTGCTGCTGGTCGTGGACCAATTCGAGGAAATTTTTCGTTATCGGCAGAGGAATATCGACGAGGCCGAGGCGTTCATCAACCTGTTGTTGCGCTCTGCTTCTGAGGATGTCCCGATCTATGTCGTAATCACCATGCGGTCCGATTTTTTGGGTAAATTGGTGGCCTTCTTCGGATTGCCCGAGGCGGTCAACCACGGCATCTATCTCACGCCGCGACTGGGGCCGGGCCAGCTCAAATCAGTCATTGCCTCGCCGCTGGCGCTGGTCGGCGGCGAGATCGATCCGGTGCTGGTGAGCAAGTTGGTCAACACCTTAGAGGGCGAGGACGAACTGCCGATCATGCAGCATGCGTTGCTGCGCATGTGGAACCGGGCCTGCGAGGCCGGGCGAGCCCGTATCGAGCAAGAGGATTTCGAGGCGGTCTGCGCTCCACAGGAGGGAGCGGCAGGGATCGACGGCGCTTGGCGCGTACCAGAAGGCCAGCCGAGGTTGTCCAATGCGGTCGACAACCACGCCTCCGAGATCTTCGAGGCCCTTCCCTCGCAGGGCCGGTCCACTGCGCGCCGGTTGTTCCTCGCGCTGGTTGAGCGCCGCGACGGCCGCGACGTGCGGCGACCGCAGACGTTGAAGCAACTCGTCGAGGAGGTCGGCGAGCCCGAGCGAAACAATTTGCTCGCGGTGATCGATGCCTTTCGGGCCATGCACGTCGGCTTTTTACTCCCTCCGGCTGGAGGGCCGCTTGTGGATGCCACGTTAATCGATATCAGTCACGAAAGCCTGTTCCGCCAGTGGCACCTGCTCAAATGGTGGCTGAGCGAAGAGGAGCTGGACGCGGCCGAATTGAAGGAATGGCAACAACGCGCAGCCAGGCAGAAGGAGGGCGGCGGCTGGCTAGATAAATACGATTGCGCACGCGCCCATCGCTGGCGTGCACGGGTCAAAGAGCGCACCCAGCCGGCCGTATGGGCGACACGCTATGGCGGGCCTGTGACCTATGCCCAGGTGGACGAGTACATCAATGGCAGCGTGGAGCGTGTGAAGCAGGCCCAAGAGGAACAGGAACGCTTGGAGCGTGAGGCTAGGGACGCAGAAACTCGTCGGCTGGAGCTCGAGGCGAGGGTGCAGCGAGAAGCAGCCGAGCGAGCCAAAGCCGAGCAACGCCTAGCCGAGGCAGAGAAGCAGCAAGCCGAGGAAGAGAAGCGGCTTGCCGAGATCGAGAAGCAAGAAGCACAGGCGAACGCTGCGAGCAGCCATAGGAAAACGCTCATCGCACGAGTGGGTATGGCCGTGGCAGGGCTGTGCGTTGTGATCGCGCTCGCGGCAGCCTGGTCAGCCTATCAGGCAAAGATTCGCGCCCAGGACATGGCGCTTGATGCCCTCTCTGGCGAACTCGCGGCGAAAGCTGAAAACCTGTATGTCATTAATCCTGATCAGAGCACCTTGCTTGCGCTGAAAGCGTGGCAGATCCGTCCGATCGGCAAAGCCCAAGCGCTCATCCGCGCAGCGCTAGGTGACTACTCGGCCCAAACTGTCCTGCGCGGGCATGAGGGGCCGGTCTGGAGTGCGCAGTTTGCGGCTGATGGCAAGACTGTGGTGACGGCGGGCCAGGATGAGACCGCGCGGCTGTGGGACGTGGCGAGCGGGAAGGAATTGCAGGTTCTGCGTGGGCATAAGGGCAGGGTGACCAGCGCGCAGTTTGCGGCTGACGGCAAGACCGTGGTGACGGCGGGCCTGGATGGGACCGCGCGGCTGTGGGACGTGGCGAGCGGGAAGGAATTGCAGGTTCTGCGTGGGCATGAGGGCAGGGTGACCAGTGCGCAGTTTACGGCCGACGGCAAGACGGTGGTGATGGCGGGCTGGGATGGGACCGCGCGGCTGTGGGACGTGGCGAGCGGGAAGGAATTGCAGGTCCTGCGTGGGCATAAGGGCGGGGTGACCAGTGCGCAGTTTGCGGCCGACGGCAAGACGGTGGTGACGGCGGGCGAGGATGGGACCGCGCGGCTGTGGGATTGCCGGATGTGCCGCCCGCTTGATGAGATGATAGTAGAGGTGAAGAAGACTATTAGGCGCGACCTGACCGCCGACGAGGAAATTCAGTTCGGTTCCTATGACGCGATATTGGCGACGAAGAACTAGGCTCAGTGGCCCGTTCATCCCCGTCATTCTCGCTGACCACCTTGAGGTTCTTATCAGAAACCCGGGTGAGTCGTCTCCTCCCAATGCTGGTTCCACCTGTAAAGTCTTGCGTGAAGCCCAATCTGGCCTGTTATGTCACTGAGAGGAACTGATGGATTTGGAGAATAAGTCTGACGCAGAAATTCTGGCGATTGCTGACCCGATCATGGACAACCTGATGGAGGCGTCGACGGCCATTGACCATGCCCGTCATGTCCGGGACTTTACGGACCGGCTGAAGGCGATTGTGACGAAAGATTATCTCGAACGGGTGTGCCGTCAGTATCAGGCCGAAAAGGGTACGTTTGGCGACCGGAAGGTAATCGCCGTCTTCCGTCGTCCCGGTTCTATCGCCATTGTGTGGAAACAACAATTTGCCGGCTCGCCGGGCGACTATGTTGCCGAAATGGTCCTGGTGCAGCAGGGCTCCCGCTACCTCGTCGATCACGTGTTTGTGTTGTGACCTGCCGAATCCTTGGGGCCGACGCACGAACCATTGTGTGTGTTGACCTTATCTGTTTTTCTTTCCGCCACGCCAGGAATGGACCTGCTGCTGTAATTCCAGAACAGGTGCAGTAGTCACCATTCTCGGTGTGCTTCCTCCTGATTGCCTGCATTGACAGCCCTGTCTTGTGTCTCCAGAATCCCGTCAGATCGAGATGGCTTCAAATGTATCCACATGGTTGGTGATTGAAGGTTAAAAGGTGATGTCATGGTTCCAGGGAAACGAAGGGTATGCGCTCAAGTCGGGCGAAGGCGCCTCGATTGAGTTTCGCGGGACGAAGATGACCGTCAAACTGTCCGGTGCCGCGTCGGAGGAGTCCTATTCGCTGATTGAAATGGTTCATCCATCAGGAGTGGGCCCGGCGTTGCATATCCATCCGACCGGCGCCGAGGCCTTTTATGTGCTGGAAGGCCACTACACCATTCATTGCGGCGAACAGCAGTACGAGGCGGCAGCAGGCGACTTCGTCTACGTTCCGAAAGGCCTGCCGCATCTCTATCAGTCCGGCGTGAACGGAGGGAAGGTGCTGGTGTTGTCGCCCGATCATGGGGGCAGTGACCGGGTGTGCGACGTTACCGTCTCGGTGTTCCCGCCTAGTCTGTTTTATTCCCTTGATCACAGGAGAGCGAGGGACTCACGCGGCCTGCGTCCCATTTCCAAAACATACAGAAGTCGGTGCGGTGCGGTTCGTGAAAGATATCCCGGTAGCAGACGGTCCCATGAAAATAGAGCGCCGACTTGGCCGTCTGGATGGCCGTAATCTCTTCGGCCGTGAACGGCGTCTCGCGGATGGTCTCCTGTCGCGGGACCTTGCCCAGGAACCATCTGCGCTTGTCCGGCTGAGAATCGTTGGGTGGGCAGGTGACTCGCTCAAATTGTTTGATCAGCGGGTAGTCGGCAACGGTGATGAAGGACTGGATGGTATCGTTGTATGCGGGGGTCCGCCCGGTGTTGCGGATCGTTTCCCGGACCCGAGGCGACACGCCTTCTTTCAATGCCGCTGGCCCCTGCGCGCGGACGTCGACGTAGGCACGGAGTTCGAGCCTGGCTTCTTGCTGCGAGATGTATTCCTGCCACGTTGGATAACCCACGAATGCGCCGATCACCGCAGCGATGACCACACATCCGAAGACGGCGAGCCTGATGCGAAAGCTGCGCTCGTCGGCAGCGGTAGCATTCGTTGATGGCCCAGGTACGAGAATGTCAGGGGAGGAAGGGCTGGTCGGTTGATCGGCATCCATGCGCAACCTCCTTGTTTCAGGGTTGCAGCCTAGCGGTTCCGGGAAGCGGGATCAAGAACGGAATAAGGTTCGTATATCACAGTATCACCCAGGCTGCTGAGTCGCGTATTGTCGAAACTCATGGGAATAAGTACATCATTGCGTGGTAGGTCGGTGATCGTGGCTGGGGGAGGGTTTGCCGGACTGACTGCCGCCTTTGAGTTGCAACGGCGCGGCGCGCGGGTGACGGTGGTGGAAGCGCGTGACCGCGTGGGCGGCCGGGTGTGGACGAGGCGGGACGGGTTTGACGAGGGGCAACATGCCGAGGCGGGGGGCGATCTGATCGATCCAGATCAGGAAGCCATTCGCCGGTTGGCAGCGGACCTGGGACTGACCCTGTCGCCGATCTTACGTGGCGGGTTTGCTTTCGTCCGTCAGATGGCTCGGGCGCCGGTGATCGAGCGGGCCTCCAGGACTGGCGGCCTGTGGGAGGAATTGGCACGAACGGCCGACCCGTGGGTGCGAGCCCATCGGTTGAACGAGCGTCGATGGGAGGGCCCGATCGCGCGGCGGCTCGCTGAACAGTCGGTTGCCGAATGGCTGAATACTCTCAGTGCTGGCCGGCGTCTGCGCGTGCGGTTGAACGGCATGCGCGGATTTTTTCTGGCCGATCCGGAAGACCTGTCCTTGCTCGCCCTCGTCGATCAATTGGCTACGGAGTCGTCGGCATTGAACCATTTCTATCGCATCAAGGGCGGCAACGATCGTCTTGCCACCGCTCTTGCCGAAACACTGAGAGAACCGGTTCAATTCAAGACCATGGTGCGTGCGGTGACGCAACGTCGCAGCCAGGTGCAGGTGACCGTGCGCCGACGGGACGGACAGGAGCAGCTGACCGCTGATGCGGTTGTGGTGGCGTTGCCCGCAACCATCGTGCGGCGTCTCGTCTTCACGCCGGCGTTGCCTATGCCGCAGCGTGAAGCGATTCGGGATCTGCGATACGGGCCTGCAACGAAGACGCTCTTGCAGTTCGATCGGCGATTCTGGCGAGGCCCGAAAAAACCTCTGGCCTATGGAACCGATTTGCCGATCGGTGCGATCTGGGACGGCAATGAGGAGCAGCGAGGCCGGGGCGGCATCCTGACGTTGCTAGCAGGCGGCTCGGCGAGTCGCCACACGAAAGAACTCCTTTCCCAAGGAGGGGCCGAGGCGGTGACGGCAAGGCTGAAGTGGTTGGGGGCGACGAAGGCCGTTCTGCGCACGTCGCACCATGTCTCATGGGAAGACGATCCATTGGTGCGCGGCGGGTACGCGGTGTTTCAACCGGGATACGATCCGGAGCAACGAGCCTGGCTGTCCAGGCCGCATGGACGGATTCTGTTTGCCGGCGAACATACCAGCCTGCGGTGGCAGGGTTACATGAACGGCGCCGTCGAAAGCGGGCTGCGGGCGGCGTTGGAGGTGGAGGCCTTGCTCGGGCGCCTAGAATCGCACGCCCAGTGAAACCAGCGCGAAGTTATACCAACCAAAGGCATATCGGTCATTGTCCACTCCGCCTTCGAATACACGATACCCCGCGGTCATGAACCAGTGGTCGGTGAGGTCATAGCGGACTTTCAGCGCCGCGTCGATCGCCCGCCCTTGGGTGCTGACCAGCCCGTCGAAGTCGAGCAGGGCCGTCCAGCGTGGCGTGATGTTGTACTCCACGCTGCCGCTGAGAAGCGGCACAAATCCCACATTGCTGTCGGACGCCACTGTTCCTTGCTGGCGCAGTTCGACCCGCGCATCTCGGATAAACGCCGTGGCGCCGATGCGCCAGCGCCAGCGGTCCGACTCATGGATGAGATAGCGATAGGTCAGCCGGTAGGAATCGAACTTGTACTCTGAGTCCACCGGCAGTCCCGGGGCAAACGTGCCACCCGCAAAACGAACAGGGACGCCGAACGAGCCGGTACCTGAGAAGCCGAGCGGCGCATACACGAATCGGAGCGAATGCCGATGGTTCATGTTCCACGTGAGCTCAACGCGCCGCTGAGCTTCAGGCCCGTTGCCTTGAATGTCGGTCAAGCCGAAGCGGGTGCCGGCGCTGCTGTCGGGAATCTGTATCTGGTTTCGCGATTGCCAGACGGCGCCTGTTTCAAATTCCAGGGAGAAATTATGGTCTGGGCGGGCCGCCTCCTCGGCAAATGCGAACATGGGAAGAGCCACGATGACCATGACCGCGATCCGGGCCAGGACACTAGCCTGGATTGAGAAGCGGCTGCGCTGATGGTGTGGACCGGTTCTTTCAACCACGAAGCATTCCTTCCTTCACCGGCTTCCGCCCTTGAAGAACTCATCCCGCAACATGCCGTACAACTCCACGTCGATGCGTCGCCCGAAACGAAGATAGTGCTCGCGCAGGCGGCCTTCGTGCGTCATGCCTACTTTCTGCAGCACTCGTCCCGACGCTGGATTGGTATGGAAATGCGGAGCGTAGATGCGATGCAACTTCAGGCTGAGGAAGCCGTAGTCCACTAGGGCCGTGACGGCTTCTGTGCCATAGCCCTGGTTCCAATAGGCACTGCCGAGCCAATAACTCAACCGTCCCTGTTCGTGTTCGGCAACGATTTCCAGCCCGATGGAGCCAATGACCTCTCCGCTCTTTGCCAGCGAAATGGCAAAGGTCACCCCCATTCCCGCCGCCTGATTTTTCAAACGTTCCGTGATCCAGTCGTGGGCCGCCTGCCGATCCATTGGATGGGGGAGAAAGGTGCCGGCGGCCACGTCTTTTGATCCGGCCAGACGGTGTACGACCTCTGCGTCGGTGACCTCAAATTGCCGCAGAACGAGCCGGCCGGTGTTGAGTGTCGGAAGGATATTCATCAGTGGATCTCACCATACTGCGTTGGCGTGACACAACTAGGAAGATGGCGAGGGCATGATGTCGCGCTGCTTTCCTTCGGATTCTTGACGCTTCCTCGATTCGCGCGTAGGGTTTCCTTTGGCATTTTACCTAAGGAGATTCAATGGACGTGGCGCAGGTCTTGATCGCGATTGTGGGGATGTCGGCGTCGGTGACGACGTACTGCCTCATGCGATTTCCCCACATGCGCCGCGACCGGTTCAAGCCATACGGCGCATTTTCTGTCCTGGTCTCCTGCCTCGGGGCCTTGGCCGTGTTGTGCCTCTGCCTGCTGGTACTCATTGCCCACAATGCTTGGCAGGGTCGGTAACAAACGGCCTGGTCCGCATCTATGAGCTGTAACGGCCGATGAGCGAGGCGAATCGATCCAGTCATCAGACCTGCCTGACCTTCTCCTCTCCGTTGACGTGCAGCTCCTGCTTGCCTACAATCCCCATCCGGTTTGCCCATCGCTGATAACGGGCATTCTCAGCTCTGGTCTCTGGCGCCGGTGAGATCGAAATGAACCTGCCTGTCCTGCTAGTCGGTCTGGCGATCGCGCTCAGTCTGAGCTGCAGCGGGACCGCAAAGAATTTCCCGTCATTGAATCCGCCTGAGTACGATCCCAACAAGGTCTATTCGAAACCCGCCGACTCGTCTCAGGAATCGCGCACGGCCGGTCACGTTCAGTCGGTTCGACCTGTGCCGGCACAACCTGCCGTCCCACCAAGTGCCGCTACCAATCCAGTCAGGTCGCTCCCTTCCGTTGCCTCGAGCCGCCCCGCCGAGTTGACCAAACGTATTCTGGCCGGAGGGCCGGATGGGAAGAACGCGCTGCTTGAAGCGGTGACTGCGGCCGGCTTCGGTGTGCTCGATTCGAGACAACGTCTGATCATTCGAGCTCCGCACAAGCCTGAAATGGGGATGCCGCTTGAAAACTGGGAGGCCACACTCCTGGCACGGTCGGTGGCCGAGCGGGTGACGGTTCCCTACACCGAATTCGAATCTGATGTGTTGCTGGCCGCGGGTGACGAGCAGACCGGCCGCTTGTTGCTGAACATGTTGCTGACCGACATTCGAACTGGTGCGGCCGACGCGTCTCCGACGGCGCGCATGTGGGCCGATTTGATTGTCGAACTGGGCCGGCAGTCCGCGAACCCGTACGACCTTCTGACCGTGACGGATCTCAGTGGCATTCACCTCAATGGGCTGCAACAGGTCCTGATGCTCAAGCATCTTGCTGCCGGGTTCATAGCGCTGGGGATTCACCAAGCCTCCACGCCGTCGATGAGCCGGTTGACCTTTCCGAGCTCCGAGATGGTTTCCCCGCTTCGTCTGGTCACTGATACGGGTAGGTTTGCTCGACGGGTATCAAGTTTCAAACCAGGGGATCCCTGCGGCTTCGGCACGGATGAGGGCATTGCCACGTCGGAGGCAGCCAGCTTCTGGGGGCTGGGCGTCAAAACAGCCTTCGGGCCGCTGAGGCAAGCGGCGGAACAAGCGGCGCTCGCCGATCTTTATAGGCGGTTGGCCGAAACGGTCGAATCGCAGGCCACCGATGCCTTCGTCCAACGAATGAAGGCGCTACAGGAGATCGGGTATTCGAAAGCGGAGACCGCCGACCTAAACAAACTCATGAAGCGGTTCTCGACAGCCCACACGATTGCGACGGCGCTGTTGTCCCTGGCTGAAATGGTCGCCGTGATGCAGGCGGTGAAGATCGATATCGATCTGGCGTCACCCCCGCCGCTCGTCAGGACGAAAACCAGCGCACCGGGCGAACATGGCGACCTGACGGCGCATCTGTCATTCGATCCGGGCGATCTCGATGCCCCGGCCCAACAGAAGGTGGGTTGCAGCGCCTGGGCCCTCGCCGCCGTCGGGATAGATTTCTCGCTTCCGGAAAAGGGGCCGATCAAAGGTGCCGACGTGCAATGGTTGCTGGTGGAAGGCGGCCTCAAAATGGATGCGAAGGCCGGTTATCAGATTCGAGAGGCCATCGTGGAACTCGAAAACCCCGGCCCGCGCATCCAGGAAGCCGGCGTGGGATTTGGAGACGTGAAGAGATCGGTTCGAACGGACGAACAAGGCGTGGCGAAGACCGGCATCCATGGCGCGCCCCAAAAGCGCCCCCTCGGCATCGACCCTCAAGCGGTCATCAAACGAGCCACCGTCCGTGCCAATGTGCAACTCAAACCCGCGGACCTTTTCCGGGATCTCGCTGATGCCTTGAAGGGACCTTGGGTGCTGCCGGCACAAGTCCTGTATCGCAGCCACCTCATCGGCAAGAACTTCACGTTCAACGTCAGGGATTGGACGCCACGATTGATGCTGGAGCTGCGATCGACGATTGTCGCGTCCGATAAGCGAAGTCCAGACCCCGCGCAATCTGAAGCGAAGGCTCGAATTCCCCTCCACAGTCCGGAAGCGGCGGCGGACGAGGCGACGCGCTTGTATAAGGGCGAGGGCATGCTCTCGTACAAGACGGTTCCGCCGCAGAATTGGAACCCCTGCATGGCCCTGGTCAAGGGTGAAGGCACGGTCGGGATGCGGATCTTTCAAGCCATCGTGCATCAGGAGCCCGAAGAGGGGACAACTGGATCAAAACTTTCGCCCCAGATCGAATTGGTCTACGGCATCCTCGGAAATTCCCAGGAGACCAGCACGGGCATGCATGCTATGGTCAATTATAAGTGTGTGCCCAATCGTCCGGAGCTGTCTCCGTTTTGGACGTCCATGTTCGTCAGCGGGCGCGGCGAAGTCTCCACGGATCCCATGGTCATGTTCCTGCTGAAAGACTGGACCTATGTGGGGCAGAACGGCGTCCTGGCGACCAAAACGCTCAGGAGCACCTGCGGGGGGCAGTGCGATCAAGAGATCAGCGTGTTCACCCTGAGAGAGGAGGACTGAGCTGTCCTTCTCGTGCTCTCACCACATCCTCCTCCCCGCGAGTCGATTGCGTGTATCGTTGCGCCTTGACCGTCTGTCCCTTCCACAACATTGAGTTCCTAGGAACTAGGGTTTTTGAGAGGCACGTTCCTCCTGCCGTTGTTGTGTAATGACGCATGTCGCCACGAATGGGCGACAAAAAGAGGAACCATGCGGTACGCCATTGCCATTGTGGCCTTGTGCCTTTCCGTTGCAACCACCGTTGGATTTGCCGACGCTCGGGATCGGAGTGGCGTATTCAAGGCTAGTGAGTTGATCGGGATGAAGGTGGTGGGGATCGACGGAAAAAACCTGGGCGACATCAAGGATCTGGTGATCAATCCCGACGACGGGGCGATCGATTATGCGGTCCTGGATTTCGGGGGTTTTCTGGGGATCAAGGACAAATACTTCGCGATTCCCTGGGATGCGCTGGAGGTGACGCCTGATAAGGGCAAGATCCTCATCGACGCGACGAAGCGGGACCTGAAGAAGGCGCCGGGATTCGACAAAAACAATTGGCCCGACTTCGGCGATCTGGCGCAAACCACGCTCATCTACGAATTTTACGGAGTTCCTGTTCCTAACGTGAGCGGCGAACACAAGGCTACCAGGTAGGGAGGGGGTACCATGTTTTTGAAATGGGCGGCGATTTTTTTTGTGATCGCCATGGCTGCCGGGGCAATGGGATTCGGCGGTGTTGCGCAGGGCGCTGCCGAGATCGCACAGATCCTGTTTTACATCTTTCTGGCTATCTGTGGAACGTTCATCGTGGCGGGTATTCTCCTTGCGGGGAAGCTGACGTCATGACAGTCGGCGGGTGAAGCCGGACGTGACACACGCACCAGCGGTTGGTGTCGCCTGCTCAGAACCCGCGGCCACCTCCGCCTCCGAATCCGCCACCCGACGAACCTCCACTGCTGAACCCTGATCCGCCTGAACTGCGCGGGGCCGAGGTCATGGTCGAACCGGCGCGCGATGCCATGTCGCCCATGCGGCTCGTGAAGCCGCGGGTGTTGAACTGCGCGAGGTCGCTTCCTTGATACCAGGCAGGGGCGGTCGTCACGATAGACTCAAACGCCTGCGCCCAATTCTTCTCCACTCCGAGCGCCATCGCATAGGGAAGAAATTTCTCGAACAGCTCCGGGGTCTTGATGACTCGATCGAACCGGTCGACTTCCACGCGGGTCAGAAATTCCTCGAATCCCAATACGCCCTCCAGCGCCCTGGTGCCTTGCAGTGTGCGAGCCGGCATGATGCGCCCGAATCCGACCACGATCAGGCCTGAGAGCAGGCCGGCCCAGAGAAATGTCATCGGCGCCATCCCCCATCGAGCGGCCACTACGGACAGTCCGACGGTCAGCAGCATGCCCAGTACGACCCCGCCGATCAGATACCCCTGCTTCACCCGGTCCGGCCGCTGCGCATAGTACTTCCGCTGTTGGAGCGACTCGAAGAGTGCGTCTTGAATCGGGGGCAGCGATTTGTAGAAGCGGTTTTCGAGGGAACTCAGCGAGACTTCCTCGGCGGCGCTGTCTTTGAACAGCGCTTCCAGCAGGAGCCGTTCATAGGCCGGCAAGGTCTTCCACTCCTGCACGGGCTTGATGCGCTGAAACCGATAGTCCGTGCTCGACCAGAGTCCGAACAGGTGCTCGGCTTTCTGCTCGGCGATTCGAAGATAGCCTCGGACGGCGAGATCGACGACGGTGGCGGTGAGGTCTCGCGTGTCGGGACTGTCATCCACGAGGGTACCGGCTTCGGCGGGAGTTAGTCGATCCGGTGGTTCGTAGACGACCGTAATGGGCCGGAGTCGCGGATCCCTGCCTCGTGTGGTCCACAGACGATACATCACGATGAAGACGAGGAAGGGAATCCCCAGCGCCCAGTTGCTCACGAGAAAGGTCTCTGTCTGATCCACCGCTGTAGGAGCCGCTACAAGACCCTTGTCCCAGCCGACGACGGCGGTGAGGCCCTCGCGAAAACCGAGGGGGCGTGTCATGGTCATCTCGATGCCGGAGCCGACGATCGTCACCGTGGCCGCCTGCTCCCGCGCGCCATAGGCGCCCGTGAAGGCCTGGGCGCGGACGCCGGTTGCATGCGGCGGAAGAATGATCCGGACGGAAGCCTGTTCGATGGGCACGTCCCATTCGTCGCCGGTGACATTCCAATAGAGTTCGTCGTGATCCTCGAAAAACTTCAGCCCGTTTCTCACACGGTACTTCAAGACGAACGTGCGGGTGGCGTCAGTTGCACCGGGAATCCAGATCTTGAAGTTGCGGTAGTGGCGCTCCCGGCTGCTTTCAAATGTGAGCGGGGTCCCCCGTTCGTCCGTGACCGTGACCTGGTTCAGCAGCAGCGTGTAGTTGAAGCCTTGCGGGGTGCGGTATTCGACGGGAATCAAGCGTTCGATGCCGTTCCACGCGCCTTCGAAGCGGGGGCTGACGGTTTCTGTCACGAGCAGGTCGCCGCCGGACAAGACTTGTAGTTCCACGTCGAAGCGGCTGAGCACGAAGGAGCGGGCATCCGCAGGGAGCAGGTGGCTGAAGGTAAGGAGGCAGAGCAAGGGAACGATGAGCAGGCGGGACGTAAGCCTCGGCCTGGCGTTCCTTCGTAAACCGGCGGGTCGCCCCACGCTAAAACTGCACCCGCGGTGGTTCGCGCTGGGTGGATTCCGTGAGCTCGAAAAACTGGCGGCCGACAAAGTTGAACCACCCGGCAATAAAATTGGTCGGGACCTCCTGGGTTTTCGCGTTGTAGTCGCGGACCACGGCATTGTAGTAGCGCCTGGCGTTTTGCAGGGCCTCCTCAATCTGATTCAGGCTGCCCTGGAGTTGGTTGAAGGCTTCGACCGCCCGTAATTGCGGATAGGCTTCCGCGAGCGCAAAGAGTGATTTCAGGGACTGGCTTAACTGATTCTCGGCGGAGGCTTTGGCTTCAGGCCCCTGCGCGGACATAGCCTTGGCGCGGGCATTGATCACGGCTTCCAGCGCTCCCTTTTCATGTGCAGCATAAGCTTTGACCGTTTCGACGAGGTTGGGAATCAGGTCGTAGCGGCGCTTGAGCTGGACGTCGATATCGGCCCAGGCGCTCGCGCAGGCGGCACGGAGGCGGACCAGCGAGTTGTACATGCCGATGACAATCATGACGAGCACAACCAGCACGGCGAGGACAATCCAACCCATCGGTGTCTCCTTGCGGATTTGGGTGAAGGTACGTATGGAGCCTGAGGGATGATACCCCGCCAGTGGAAATCTGTAAAGGAAGGCGCAGGGTTTCTGCTCGTGATCCCAATCATTGATATTCCTGTATTGCCAGGCTCGTGACTTTCCGCACCTCCCCAGGTATTCTCCCCGTGACCGAACTTGTGTCGAATAGCAATCTCGCCCATTCAATCAGTTCACCTGATGATGGCTGGAAGGAGGCTCGCATGGTGCATGACAACGGACGAACGGGATTTGGCCTGGTCGTTGTGCTTCTGTGTGTCTTGGCCGGGGGAGCCGTGACGGTTCCGCTGACCTTGGCCGAGGAACCCTCAGTCGATCTCAACAGTCCGGACGCAGTGCGACAGACGCTCGAACAGCAGCAGGGAAAACGTGTGAAGGTGAAGTTGGTCTCGGGGCAGGATCTCGACGGCAAAGTGGCGAAGGTCGGTACTCAGGCACTGGTTCTGACTGAACTCTCGGGCATGGAGTTCTTCGATGCGACCGTGCGACTGGATCGGGTCGCCGCGGTGATCGTGCGGGCGCGTAGCAAATAACTTCGGCAACTGATGAGCGGTAATGCTGCCGGACCTTGGGTCAGAGCAATGGTAATGACTTTCAGGTAAGTGGCTTGCCAACTGCCTGGTTGTTCTTGGTTGCACAGCGAGATGTGTTTGAGTCGGAGCTGGCGTTGACCGGTACTCATCGGTTGCGGATTGTATTGGTCGGGCAGTAGCTCGTTGCCTTTTCCCTTTTGAGAAGCGGCGGCGTGTCTCCGGCCAGGAAAATGGGTATTCAGCAGGGAGCGGGGCGATGATATCAGACGAGGGGACTGCCGCCGGTTCGATCGCGAGTTTCCTCGCCGAGGACCATCGCCGCCTCGATGCGTTGCTGCAAGCAGCGGCTGCTCACGCTGATCACATCGACCAGTCGATATACGATCAATTTCGCGCGGGATTGCTCAGGCACATCGGCATGGAGGAAAAACTCCTGCTGCCTGCGATGCAGCGGTGGCGTGGCGGGGAGCCGTTGCCTGTGGCCGCGAAGCTGCGGCTCGACCATGGCGCGTTGGCGACCGTGCTCATGCCCGCCCCGACTCCTCAAATTGTGGCGACCATTCGCCGGATCTTATCGAAGCACAATCAGTTGGAAGAAGGCTCGGATGGTCTCTATGCCATCTGTGATCGCCTGCCGGCTCCGGAGTTGGAGTCGCTGCTCGTGGCGTTGCAAGCGGCGCCGTCTGTGAGCGTTATGCGACATTCTGACAGCCCGGCAGTGAGGAAAACGCTGGAGGGCGCGCTGGCGAGGGCAGGGTATGGCCTAGAACCGGTTTCACAGTATGACACAGGTGAGCCACAATGAGACCGCTGGAGGGTTTGAGGCGATGACGATTCGCCACCCGCGACGGCTGCCGCTTCTCGCACTCGGCATGGTGGCCTTGCTCACGGGGTTGTGGGCCGGCCTTGCGCGTCTCGGCTGGGACCTGCCTGGGCCGCGGCCCGGGTTTTCATCGTTGCATGGTCCGCTGATGGTGGCCGGGTTTATCGGGACGCTGATCAGTCTTGAGCGGGCCGTGGCGCTCGGCCGACTGTGGGCCTATTCGGCGCCGTTGCTGACCGGACTGGGCGCAGTAGGGTTGATCATCGGCGCGCCACTGTCGATCGCGCAAGGGCTGATCCTGGCCGGAAGCGTCGGGCTGGTTGCGATCTTTGCGGCAATTATCCGGCGGCACCCGGCGCTGTATACGTTCACCATGGGGGGCGGAGCCCTTGTCTTCGCTCTTGGTAATCTGCTCTGGTTTTTCGGTTGGCCCGTCTTTCTGGTCGTCTTCTGGTGGGCAGCCTTTCTCGTGGTGACCATTGCCGGTGAACGGCTTGAGTTGGCCCGGTTACAGCAGGTGACCCGCGGCGCACAGGTGACATTCTTTCTTCTCCTCGCAACGTTACTTGCGGGACTGTTGCTCCTGGGATGGTGGTTTGACGGCGCGGTTCGTCTGTTCGGTGCCGGGCTGACCGGTCTGGCCGTATGGTTAAGCCTCAATGACATCGCTAGACGAACGGTACGACAAGCCGGGCTGACACGGTTCATTGCGGTCTGCCTGCTGAGCGGATATGTCTGGCTGGGGTTGAGCGGACTGGCGGCGATGGTCTATGGCGGCGTGCCGGTGGGACCACAATACGACGTCATCCTGCACGCTTTTTTCCTGGGTTTCGTGTTCGCGATGATCTTCGCCCATGCCCCAATCATCTTTCCGGCGGTGCTCGGGGCACGAATGACCTATCGGCCGCTGTTCTACGCGCATATGGTGCTGTTGCAGATCACGTTGTTGATACGCCTGGGCGGTGACGTGGCCGGGTGGGCGCCGGGACGGCAGGTCGGCGGCTTACTGAACGCCGTTACGTTGGTCCTGTTCCTTGCGAATACGGTCACGGCATTGGGGAGTCTGCCGGATCGGCCTGCCGTTACGATTCGCCCGCAGTCCTGATGTGGGCAATTGGGAGGATGGAGTGGTGCAACGAAAAGGGAGTGTTGGATGACTGTAGAGAAACACGAGGCAGGGTCAGATCCGCGGGTGATGGATGCATTGCGCCAAGTGGTGGATCCCGAGTTGGGGATCAACATCGTCGACTTGGGGTTGGTCTATGGCAGCGAGGTGCGGGATGGGCAGGTCCATGTCACGATGACGATGACGACGCCCGCTTGTCCAATGGAAGAGTTGCTGATGGAGATGGTGCATTCCTCCATTTTGCGCGAGCTTCCCGACGCGCGTTCGGTGGAAGTGGATCTCGTGTGGGAGCCAATATGGAAGCCGGACATGATGAGTCCGGCAGCGAAGGCCCAACTCGGGTGCACCTGAGGATCTGCCTGTGATGTGAAGGCGGCAAGGTTCTATCCGCCTGAGAGGAAGTCTGACCGTGAGCGAGAACCAGTCTCAGCCGGTGCGGGCGATGGTAGACGAGATCTATCGCACTCAGTCCCGTCAGGTCCTCGCCACGTTGATTCGTCTGCTCGGAGATTTCGATGCGGCCGAAGAAGCGTTGCACGAAGCCTTTGCCGTCGCGGTGGACCAGTGGGCGCGCGAAGGGGTGCCGGCCAATCCGCGGGCCTGGCTGGTGTCGACCGGACGCTTCAAGGCGATCGACAGCATGCGGCGACGGGCCCGATTCGACGCGTCTCTGCCCGACCTCGCGCGGCATCTGGAGCTCACCGCCGACGTGGTCGCCGAGGAGGGTGAGGACTCGGTTGAGGATGACCGGTTACGATTGATCTTCACCTGCTGCCATCCTGCGTTGTCGCCGGAAGCCCAGGTCTCAATGACGCTCCGGGAGGTCTGCGGTCTCACGACCGACGAGATCGCCCGCGCGTTTCTCACAAAGCCCACCACCATCGCGCAGCGCATCGTTCGCGCCAAGGGCAAGATCCGCGACGCCCGAATTCCCTATGAGGTGCCGTCGGAGGCTGACTTTCCGGACCGGTTGGATGCGGTGTTGAGAGTCGTCTATCTCGTGTTCAACGAGGGGTACAGTGCGTCGTCCGGAGATTCGCTGACCAGGCATGATCTCTCGGGTGAAGCGATACGTCTGGGGCGGGTGCTGGTGGGGCTGCTCCCGGAAGCAGAAGTCTTGGGGCTTCTGGCGTTGATGCTCCTGCAGGACTCGCGTCGCGCCGCGCGCACTTCCCCGACGGGAGATTTGATTCTGCTCGAACAGCAGGACCGCTCGATTTGGAATCGAGATCAGATTGCCGAGGGTACGGCGCTGGTTGAACGGGCACTGGCCTCCCGACAGATCGGTCCCTACACCATCCAGGCGGCGATTGCCGCCGTGCATGCGGAGGCTCCCGATGCAGCGGCTACGGACTGGGCGCAGATCGTCGGACTGTACGACGTGCTGTTGCGGGCTGAGTCGTCACCGGTGGTGGAACTCAATCGGGCTGTGGCTCTGGCGATGCGTGACGGACCATCCGCGGGTCTTGCGCTTGTCGATGACATTCTCTCGCGCGGCGATCTGGTGAATTACCACCTGGCCCATTCAGCGCGGGCAGACCTCTGTCGGCGATTGGGGCGAACCGGAGAAGCCCGAACTTCATATGAACGCGCGTTGGCGCTCACGCAGCAGGAACCGGAGCGACGGTTCCTGGAGGGCCGATTGAGAGAACTTGGTTGAGCGACTCACGTGCGGTCTTCGTTTTCTAACTGATTGATATCCTGACATCTTCATCGTCCCATGCCAGGCTGTCGATTTTCGACGCTTTCGACGACTATCTCATACACGAGCCACTCATTGAATGGAGGACTTCATGGCGAAGCGCACCCCAGCACGCAAAACGACGAAGAAAACAGATTGCCCGGCCAGCCTGGTCTGGTTTGATATCCCTGCCGACGATCTGTCCCGGGCGAAAAATTTTTATAGTTCATTGTTCGGTTGGAAGATCACGCGGTTTCCCGCCATGCCGGATTATTGGCACATTGACACCGGAGGCGGGAAGGATACGCTGGACGGCGGACTCCTGCCGCGCAAATACCCGCAACATCCCTTCACGGCCTATGTCTCCGTTCCGTCGGTTGATAAGGCGGCGGCCAAGGTTGCGAAGCTGGGCGGGAGCATTTGCAAACCCAAAACGCCCGTGCCGGGGATGGGGTACTTCGTGATCTGTGAGGATACCGAAGGCAATACGTTCGCCCTGTGGGAGATGAATCCTAAGGCCAAGTAGCCACGCCGGGAGTACGGTTTGAGGCGTGAATACACGGTTACATCATCAGGGGAGTCCATCATGAAATATCTCTGTCTAGTCTATGTCGAAGAGAAGATTTTGCATGCTCTACCGAGCGCTGAACGGGTTGTGCTCTCGAACGAATCCATGGCCTATTGCGAACGGCTGCAGAAGATCGGCCAGTTGCTGGCGGCGTCCCCGCTTCATCCGGTGGAGACGGCCACTACGGTGAGGGTGCGCGAGGGCAAGACATCGACGACCGATGGACCCTTTGCTGAAACCAAAGAACAGCTCGGCGGTTTTCTGCTGATCGATGTGCCGGATCTCAACGATGCGATTCGGATTGCCGCCCAGTTCCCCGCCGCTCGTATCGGGAGCGTGGAGGTTCGTCCAATGAAGGAGCAAGGCTGCGCTTGATTGCGTGCAATGAAAAGTCGGGGTCGGGGGTGCGAATACGAAATCAGGTCGCGCCGCATGGCGGCGTGAATTGAGAAAGGAGTCGGGTATGAGCCGGGTACGGGTACTTGTCGGAACGAAGAAAGGCGCGTTCATCCTCACATCGGATGGCACGCGAAAGAAGTGGGAGGTTACCGGGCCGCACTTTGGCGGCTGGGAACTGTATCACCTCAAGGGCTCACCGGCTGATCCCAATCGCGTGTATGCGTCGCAGACCAGCAGCTGGTTCGGGCAGGTCATTCAGCGCTCGGACGATGGCGGCAAAACCTGGAATCCCCCCGGCACCAAGCCCGAGGATCTGATGGGGGCGGATGGCATGCCGAACGGGGCGAGCAACATGTTCGTGTATGACCAGTCGGCGGAAACAGGGAAGCCACTCACGACGCATCAACATTACGACGGCACGCAACGCCCGTGGGAGTTCAAGCGGGTCTGGCACCTGGAACCATCGGCGACCGATCCGGATACGGTGTACGCCGGGGTTGAGGACGCGGCGCTGTTTCGTTCCACCGATGGTGGGCGGACCTGGAAGGAACTCGCCGGCCTGCGTGATGCCAAGGGCAAGCTGTGGCAGCCGGGTGCCGGCGGGATGTGTTTGCACACGATCGTGCAGGATCCCAGCAACGCGCAGCGTATGTATATCGCCATCAGCGCGGCGGGCGTGTTCCGGACCGACGACGGCGGCAAGACCTGGCGGCCGACGAATCGCGGACTGAAGTCACAATTTGAACTGCCTGATCCCGATGCGGAGGTCGGCCACTGTGTGCATTGCATTACGATGCATCCGTCCCGGCCGAATACGCTGTTCATGCAGAAACATTGGGATGTGATGCGCAGCGACGACGGGGGAGAATCCTGGCAGGAAATCAGCGGAAACCTGCCTACGGACTTCGGTTTTCCGATTGCGGTGCATGCGCATGAACCGAATACCATCTATGTGGTGCCGATCAAGAGCGACTCCGAGCACTATCCCCCGGAAGGAAAGCTGCGGGTGTATCGCAGCCGCAGCGGCGGCAATGAATGGGAACCCCTGACCAAGGGGCTTCCGCAGCAGAATTGTTATGTGAATATTCTTCGCGATGCGATGTCCGTCGACTCGCTCGATCCCTGCGGCCTGTATTTCGGGACGACTGGCGGCCAGGTCTATGCTTCGGCTGACGGCGGAGACAGTTGGGAGCCGATTGTGCGGGATTTGCCGGGGGTGTTGTCCGTCGAAGCACAAACTCTGTAGCGGTTGCTGAAAATGGCCGTGACGATGCGCTGAAAACGCCCTCCAGCGGCGTTCTCGCCTCGGGCACGTCCTCAACGTAGCCCAGGGCTACGCCTCCGTCGCGTCCGTCGGCTGCGTCCTTGCTGGAAGAGCGTTTTGAGTTACCCTCACGGATCGCTCGTTTAATTTAACGTCCGATCAAGTGGGATGCGAACGATGTCTGGAGGTGTTTCATGGTGCGCGTAATTTTGCCTCAGCATTTGCGGACGCTGGCAAGGGTCGAAGGAGAAGTCTCTCTGGATGTGGTGAGGCCTGTGACGCAAGAAGCCGTACTCAATGTGCTGGAGGCACGCTATCCCATGTTGCGCGGAACGATACGAGACCACGTGACCAGACGGCGGCGACCGTTCATCCGTTTCTTTGCCTGCGAGCAGGATCTGTCGCACGATTCGTCGGATGCTCCGTTGCCAGAAGCCGTTGCGAAGGGGGAGGAGCCGTTATTGATTGTGGGTGCCATGGCCGGCGGTTAACACTGCTTGCACATAGATCAATGGAGACACGTGCATGAAATATTTGTTGCTGGTTCATCATAGTGAAGAAGCCTTTGCCAGGATGGCTGACGCCACGAGGCGGGAGATGCTGGCGGAATCCGTACAGCTGACACATCAGCTCCACGCCAAGGGGCAGTATGTCAGCGCGTCGCCCTTGCATCCGACTTCGACGGCAGCCCGGGTCCAAGTTCGTGAGGGGCGGCCGATCGTGACCGATGGGCCGTTTGCGGAAACACGCGAGCAGACGGCCGGGTATTTTCTCGTCGAAGCGCAGAATCTCCAGGAAGCGGTTGGCATCGCGGCGCGGATTCCAGGCGCGCGTCTCGGTAGCGTGGAGGTACGGCAGGTCCGGGAGATAGAGGGCTTGCCGGAAGTGTAGTCGCGGGGGGGGCCGGTGAGGTCATGGGATGTCTCCGGTAGGACCTGTCGATTTCGAGATGTTTGTTCGACTAATAGGCAGAGGCCACACCGATCTCGAAACACTGAAGCAGGCCGACAATGGCATATAAGGAGCACCGGTCCATGCGATTTCTGATCATCATCAAGGCGACCAAAGATTCGGAAGCAGGCGTCATGCCGAGCGAGCAACTGCTGAGCGAGATGGGCAAGTTCAATGAGGAGCTCGTGCAGGCGGGTGTGATGCTGGCGGGCGAGGGCCTTCACCCGAGTTCCAGGGGCGCGCGCGTCAAGTTTTCAGGAAACCAACGCACCGTCATGGATGGCCCCTTTGCCGAGACCAAGGAACTGATCGCCGGGTACTGGTTGTGGCAATGTCGGTCGAAAGAGGACGCCATCAACTGGGTGAAGCGTTGTCCCAACCCGATGCCTGGCGAGGACTCGGAGATCGAGATTCGACAGGTCTTCGAGGCGGAAGACTTCGGTGCTGAATTTACGCCCGAACTTAGAGCGCAGGAGGAGCGTCTACGCGCGCAGATTGCCGAGAAGCCGTAGTATGCAAATGAACCATGATGGACGTTGCCATGGCAGAGATCATCTCAGGCACATTGACCAGACTTCCGCCGCGTGATTCACTAGACGACGACCATCTTTATTGAGGAGGCCTGCTATGCGACGTGCGATTCAATTTCTTGCCATGACCTGTATGCTGACCATGCTGAGCGGCTGCAGTTATCTTTTTTATCCGCGTGCCGGCGATTACACGACGCAAGCCAAAGGCGCGACCGGGGTGGAAACGATGACCAATCTTGCCACGATGATGGAGGCGACGGCTTCCAAGGCGAAGGGTGGGAAGGGCGTGGATGCGGCCTTCGACGATTTGCACAATCAGTTCCATGCGCTGAGCGATTCGTACTGCAGTGTGACGGATGCGCAAAGCAAAACCCCGGCGTATGCGCTGGCTGTGACCCACAAGAAGGAACTCGGCGCGATCTTCAAGCGGCTGTGGAAGTTTAAGGACGACCAACCCCAACGCGATCAGCACCTGGATCTACTGGCGGCTGAGTTGAAAGAACTCAAGGAGACGCTGCAAACAATCAAGTAGGGTGCGTATACATAGGATGACGTGATGCAGCGCGATGGCGTCATCTCTCACCAGAAGGAGGCCACAATGCGATTCACCTATATCACGGTTGCTGCAGTCTGTGCGGTTATGTTGGCAGTGCCTGTCTCAGCCAAGGAGAAGAAGGCTGACAAGGCAATGGACCAGCAGGCGATGATGGAGCTGTGGAAGAAGGCCGCTACGCCGGGCGAGCCGCATAAGCTGTTTGCGACTCTTGTCGGCAGTTGGACGACTCAGACGAAGGAGTGGATGGAGCCTGGGAAGCCCCCGTCAGAATCCGCCGGTACCGCCGACATGAAGATGTTGTTGGATGGACGCTTTCTCTATCAGGAATTCAACGGCACCATGATGGGACAACCTTACGCCGGGATCGGCATCGACGCGTACGACAATATGAGCAAGAAATATGTCACCGCCTGGATGGATTCCATGGGGACTGGAATTTTCACCATGCAGGGCACGGCTAGTGCCGACGGCAAAACGGTTACGCTCAGGGGCTCACATCCTGAACCGGGCGGAGGGCAGATGCATCACCGTGCGGTGTGGAAAATCCTCGATTCCAATACTCAAACCTTCGAGATGTACGGGAACCATGGTCATGGCAAAGAAATGAAATTTATGGAAATCACCTATACGCGTAAACCGTAGGGATTGACCTGCGCATTTCGCCGCAAATGGGTTGGCTGCAAGGCATGTTGCTGGAATGGTCGTTGGGAAGACGCCGTCATAAAAAACGTCGCCATGCGTCTTCTCACGGCCGTCCCGGCACTGTTCGCTGTCTTCGTTGGAACGTCACTACCCAGGGCGTGCGGTCGTACTGGCGAGATCGTTCTGGAGATTGCCGGCCCAATTGAGCCACCAGCCTCACGTAGTTCCCATTCCCACCTCTACCCCGTTCGGACATATCTGATTAGCGCGCCCGCTGTGAACGGAAGTGCCTCCGTTGCTTACATGGAAGCCAACCAGTAAGATAGGTTAACTCCGGCAGCAAGCAGCAGGTGCAGTCAGATTTTTTAAGGGAGTACGCATGACCAGCCGATTACGATTGTTCACGATAGCCCCGATGATCTATGGGGTTTTCGCGCTGGCTCTGTTGCCGGGCTGTAAACAGGAAGCAGGCTCTGCCCCGGCCCCTCCAATTCCGGAGGTTGGCATTGTGGTGGCGACCGCGCAGGATGTGCCTGACGAGCCGGAATTTATCGGGCAGTCGGAATCGTCCCGCCCGGTAGAAATTCGATCACAGGTGACGGGCATTCTCAAGGCATGGTTTTTCAAGGAAGGCCGCGAGGTGAAAAAGGGGGATCGTCTGTATCAGATTGATCCGGTGCCCTTTCATGCCGCGATGTTGAGTGCCAAGGCGAAAGTGGCGCAATCTGAGGCGCGGCTGGTTCAGGCCAAGCAGAACCTCGCCCGCGTGAAGCCGCTGCTGGCTGAACAGGCTGTCAGTACGAAGGATGTGGATGATGCGGTCGCCGAGGAACTGGCCGCCAAGGCTGCGCTTGAAGGCGCAAAGGCCGAGTTGGTGAAGGCGAAATTTGATCTCGACAACACGTTGATCGTGGCCCCCATCAGCGGCATGATTGAGCGGACGCGTGCCTACGAGGGCCGGTTGGTGTCGGCCCAGACCGATCTACTGACGGTCATTCAGCAAGTCGATCCCATGTATGTGATCGTCAGCGCGCCGGAAAGCTTTCTCCTGAAGCGCCAGCGCGATATGAGTGCCAAACGCATCCAGCATCCCGGTGTCTATCAACTGCGCGGTGTGCTGACCTTTGCGGACGGGACGACGTACGGGCAGGAGGGCGTGCTGGACCTGCTCGATGTCGGACTCAAGGCCGATACGGGATCGCGGCAAGTTCGGGTGGTGTTCCCCAATCACGATCGGGTGCTGTTGCCGGGACAATTCGTGCGGGTTCGGTTTAAGGGCACACTCAAGACCGGCGCGATTCTGGTGCCGCAACGGGCCGTGCAGCAAGGCGCGAGGGGGTCCATCGTGTTTGTCGTCGGGGCTGAAGACAAGGTTGAAATGCGGGAGGTGCAGGCGGCGAGCTGGCAAGGCAATCAATGGATCGTCGAACAAGGGCTGCAGGCCGGTGACCGCATCATTGTGGAGGGTTTGCATAAAATCGCCCCTGGAGCGCCGGTGAAGCCTGTACCGATTCCTCCCGCCGGCGCGACGACTGTTCCGACTGCCGCCCCGACGCAGCCGGAGCATGCCTCGTGATCTCACACTTTTTTATCGATCGGCCGATTTTTGCATCGGTCCTGTCGATCGTCATCATGGTGCTCGGCCTGGTCGCCGTGCAGGCCCTGCCCGTCGCTCAATTTCCTGAAATCACCCCTCCCGTCGTCCAGATCGAAGCCGATTATCCTGGCGCCAATGCGGAAATTCTGGCTGACTCGGTGGCGCGGCCGATCGAGGTGCAACTGCCCGGCATCGACAATTTGCTCTACTACGATTCCACCAGCACAAACGACGGGCACATGTCGATTAAGCTCACCTTTGAGATCGGCACGAATGTCGATATCGCACAGGTGCAAACGCAGAATCGGGTCAAGCTGGCGGAACCGCAATTGCCGCCGGAAGTCGTGCGGCAGGGCATCAGTATCAATAAGGTGTCGCCGGATCTGTTGGCCGTCGTGGCCCTGAGTTCCACCGACCCGACTCATGACACGGTGTATTTGTCGAATTATGCGATTCTCCGCGTCCTCGACAACCTGAAACGTCTCCGCGGCGTGGGCAATGCGATCGTGTTCGGATCTCAGAATTATTCCATGCGGCTGATTTTGGATCCGATCCGCATGGCCCAGCTGAGTATCACCCCGACGGACATTGCGAATGTCGTGCGCGAGCAGAATCGTGATTTTCCAGCCGGGACGATCGGCCGGGAGCCGGCATTGAAGGGCACCGAGTTGACGATTCCCGTCATTACGCAAGGCCGGCTGACGGAGGTGAAAGACTTCGAGGAAATGATTGTTCGCGCCATGCCGAACGGATCCATGGTCCGATTGAAGGACGTGGCCCGGGTCGAACTGGGGGCACAATCCTATACGCTGGAAGGACGGTGGAACGGCAAGCCGAACGTGTTTTTGCTGACGTTCCTCTCGCCGGGGGCGAACGCTCTTGAAACGGTGAAACGGGTTCGCTCGGAATTAGCGGAGGTCTCCAAAGGGTTCCCCACCGGGGTGTCGTATGACATTCCCTATGACACCACGCGATTCATCGATGTCTCCATCAAAGAGGTCGTGAAGACGCTGGCGGAAGCGATGGTGCTGGTTATTCTGGTGGTCTACCTCTTTTTGCAAAGCTGGCGTGCGACGCTGATTCCAGGTGTGGCGGTGCCAGTGTCCCTCATCGGCACGTTCGCCGGAATGCAGGCGCTGGGCTTCTCGATCAACACGTTGACGCTGTTCGGGATGGTGCTGGCCATCGGCATCGTGGTGGATGATGCCATCGTGGTCGTGGAAAATTGCGAACGGCACATGACTCAGGGCAAACTCTCTGCCACGGATGCTGCCAAGCGGGCGATGGAGGAAGTGACGGGGCCGGTCATCGCCATTGTGTTGGTGCTGTGCGCGGTGTTCGTGCCGGTCGGGTTCCTCGGCGGCATTACCGGGGAGTTGTACAAGCAATTCGCCATCACGATTTCCATTGCCGTGATCATTTCCGGCTTCGTCGCGCTGACGCTCAGTCCAGCCCTCTGCGCCCTTGTGCTCAAGCCGGGAGAAGAGCGCCACCACGGGTTGTTCGGCCTGTTCAACCGGGCCTTTGCGTGGATGCAGGGACGATACATCTCCACGGTCGGCATGGCCCTGACACGGCGCGTGCTATCGGTTGCGGTGTTCGGCTTAATCCTGGCCGGCGTATTGTTCTTGTTCAAGATCATCCCCAACAGTTTTCTGCCGGAGGAAGACCAGGGTTATTTCATCACGATCGTGCAACTTCCGGACGGTGCCTCGAAGCAACGCACGGATGCCGTGCTGAGCAAGATCGAGAGCTATTTCCTCGCCAGTCCGGTGATTCATTCGACGGACGCCCTCTCGGGACAGAATTTCGTATTCAGTACCCGGGGACCGAATGCCGCGACCATGTTCGTCCCGCTCAAACATTGGGATGAGCGCACGGCGCCGCAGCATCACGTCAAAGCTTTGATCGGGGCGGCGTATGGAGAATTTGCCAAAATTCCTGAAGCCTTGATCCTGGCGTTCAACGCTCCGTCTATTCGCGGCCTTGGCGCCACGGGCGGATTCTCCGTGCAGCTGCAGGATCCGAGCGGTGGCGATTTCAACAAGTTCTCGGCGGTGGCGCAGGAGTTTGTCGCCAAGGCAAGACAGAATCCCGCGATCGGCGCCATCGGCACCAGTTTCCGCGTCAGCGCTCCGAGAATTTTCGCCAAGGTGAACCGTGAGCGTGCCAAAGCCTTGGGGGTACCTATTTCAGAGGTCTTCGATACGCTGCAGGCCTATTTCGGTAACCTCTATATCAACGACTTCGTCAAGTTCGGCCGGGTGTTCCGGGTGCAGACCGAAGCGGAGGCGCAGTACCGATCGACTCCCGACGACATCTCTAAGATCTATGTGCGGGCCGTCGGCGCGCAAGGGACCACCATGATTCCGCTGGACACGGTGGTGAGCACGGAGTTCAGCAGCGGCCCGGATCCGGTAACGCATTTCAACGGGTACAACACGGCACTCGTACTTGGTGCGGCAGCCCCGGGGGTCAGTTCAGGGCAGGTGTTGGATGCTCTTGATCGGCTGGGGAAGGAAGTGCTGGTGCCGCAGGGGTACGGGATTGACTGGAGCGGAATTTCCTATCAGGAGCGTATGGTGGGAAATCAGTCCATGTATGCGTTCGCTTTCGGATTGCTGATGGTGTTTCTGGTTTTGGCCGCTCAATATGAAAGCTGGGTCGTTCCGTTTGCGGTGATTCTAGCAGTGCCGATCGGATTGTTCGGCGCGTTGAGTGCTGTCTGGCTCAAGGGCATGACCAATGATATCTACTTCCAGATCGGCTTAGTGACTCTGATCGGGCTTTCGGCGAAGAATGCGATCCTCATCGTGGAGTTTGCCAACAAACGGTATGAGGAAGGCCACCCGTTGCTTGAGGCGACGATTGAGGCGGCTAAATTGCGATTCCGTCCGATCGTCATGACGTCAATGGCTTTTATTCTCGGTGTGGTTCCGCTGGTGATTGCCACGGGTGCCGGCGCCGCCAGCAGAAACTCCATCGGGACGGGAGTGTTCGGCGGAATGTTGGCAGCCACATTTCTCGCGATCTTCTTTGTGCCGCTGTTCTTTGTTCTGATCCGCTCGCTGAGCCGCGGTCAGAAACATCGAGTTCCGCCTCCAGCTCAGGATGCGCCGGAGGAACCTGAAAAGGAGCGTGATTATCAGCATGCGTAGACTGGCATTGGTGCTTTCCTCGACGCTTCTCGCCGCCTGTGCGGTCGGTCCCGATTTCACTCGGCCTGATGCCACGACTCCGGATGCATTCCGCATGGCGGAACCGGGCGGTGATGCCGTCTCGATCGCGAACACGCCCTGGTGGGAGTTGCTGAAGGACCAAGAATTGCAAAAACTCATCCGCACGGCGTTGGAGGAAAATAAGGATCTCAAGCGCGCTGCGGCAGCGGTCGAAGAATTTCAGGCTCGCCTATTTATCGCGAAGACTGACTATGCTCCGCAAATGAATGTGACGGCGAACGCGCCGCTTTTCGGTCGTAAGAGCAATTTTCTCTTCCCTGGATTTCCCAACCCGTTCAACTATTACTTGCAGGGGAATCTGTCTTGGGAGATCGATATTTGGGGGCGCATTCGTCGATCGAATGAGGCGGCGCGCGGCGATTTGTTGTCGCGGGAAGAGAATCGTCGCGCCATTGTTTTGCAACTTGTCAGTGGCGTGGCCGAAGCCTATTTCGATCTGCTGCAGTTTGACATGCAACTCGATATTGCGCGGCGGACCCTCAAATCCTGGGAGGAATCTGTGAGAATCGCCCAGGCCCGCTTGAGGCAGGGGATGATCTCCAAGCTCGATGCCGATCAGTTTGAGGCTGAGCGAGCCAATGCGGCGGCGAAGGCGGCCGAGTTCGAACGGCAAAAGGTGCAGAAGGAGAACCAACTCAGCGTTCTATTGGGACGGAACCCGGGGAAAATTGCCCGTGGACATTCGTTGACGGAACAGGTGATGCCTCCCGATGTCCCTCCCGGTCTTCCTTCTGAATTGCTTCAACGACGTCCTGACATCCTGCAGGCCGAGCAGGATCTTGCCGCGGCCACAGCTCGTATCGGAATGGCAAAGGCTGACCGGTTCCCGAAGCTGAGCATCACCGGAATTCTGGGTGTGGCGAGTCCGCACCTGTCGCGATTAGTCGCGAATGAGACTGCATTCGGCGTGGCTGGCCCAGGCTTGGCCGGGCCACTCCTGAATGCGCAGATTCTGGGTTTTCAACAAAAGGCGGCGGAGGCGCAGGCGCGTCAAGCCGTGGCGCAGTACGAGCAGTCCGTGCTGGTTGCATTTAAGGAAGTCGAAGATTCGCTGGTCGCGGTTCGGACGGTTCGCGAACAGCGAGCCGCGCAGTTGCAGCAAGTGGAGGCGTTGCGATCAGCGCTGAGTCTGGCCAACCTTCGATATAAGGGTGGGCTGGCTAATTATCTGGATGTGTTGATTGCGCAGCGCAATCTTTTTGAAGCTGAGCTGGCACTCATGGGAACGCATCGACTCCATCTGGTGTCTATCGTGCAGTTGTACAAAGCATTGGGTGGCGGATGGACGCCGGAAGGGCAGTCGCCGGATCAAGCTGCCCCCGCGGTATCCGTGCCAAATAGAGGGTAGGAAGGCTGAATCATTCTACCGTTTGAAGTACTCTGCTCTGTTGGTCACGCCCGTCGTCTCGTCTGATGTTTCTCAGATTGTCCGGTGGGGGGCGCTCTTTCCCGTTGAACGTCATGTTCGGCGGTCGGGTGACGGCGCAAGGGTGAGAATGAAGGCGAGGGTTCCACCCAGAGCGGCCATGAGGATCACGGTGAGGCTACTGTGAATCCAAGATGTACTGGATTGGATTCCGAGCGCAATGTTTATCAGGTTGAATGCCCATACGGTTGCGGCCACCCATGCCAGGTGTTCTGTTCGATTGGACAACGTGCGAAGTCCCGCCACCGTGAAGCCAAGTGCTCCCGATAGCAGATTGGTCATGTAGGCCGTTGACGGGCTATTCTGCAGAGTCGCTTCGGCGAGAGCCATTCCGAGCCCTGCCGCAAATGTGAATCCGTACACAATCGCTGCGTCCCGCACAACCGTTTTGACACCGCCTGTCATCACAGGTGCCTCTGGTGCGAGTGGTCGCCGGGACGATTGGTCTCCAATCGTTTCAAAATCAAAAACAGAAGAGATTGAGGAATGCCGCCCTGGTGGTTTGTCTGTGCTGTATCGCGTCTTAATTTGTCGGTTGGGGAATTCCTCACCGTATGCCTCCATCGTGATGCCATGGAAAACAAAACTTGGCGTGAGAAGGCAGGCTGAGGCATAGACCTGTCTGCGGGGGCCTGCTATTCGCGCCGACGAAAGTGAACGGCGATTTGCGTCGAGATTTCATCACAGTCTTTTTTTCTGGGGCGAGTTGAACGGAGGCGGATTGTGGGAAACTGATTTACGATTACGCAGCCACCGGCTCAGACGCTTGGACAACGCGTAGACCAAGTTGTCGATCGCCAGTACCACCGCGCCGATTATGAACAACCCCAATACGAGGGCCAGTTCTACATCAATGGACATGCTGTGTGTTCCATGGACCTGTTCGTGAGTGAGTTGAGAGTGTCGCTGATCGACATACGCCCGCGTTTCTGACGCACGCCCTAGGCCGCCAGATGGCTTAGGGTTTCTGCACCCAAGGGAATGCGCTCTTTAGTGGCCGGCTGTGCAGTAGTGATTACATTCATCCCATGTGTTTCGCGGTTTCGCTGCAACACACTCTCCGCCACATTCCCGCAGTTCATGCAGCGCCATGCCTGTAGCCACATAGGGCCTGACGAGTCCTCCATATCCAACAAGAAATCCTCAACCATGCATCCGTTACAACGCGAACAGCTCATTGTGAGTTCCTCCATTGTTCAGTGCCTATGTGTAAGCGTAGTGTCTGAGTGGCTTCTCCGACAGACCTGAATGGATTACCTCGTTGGTGGTAGTCGTCAGCATGGACTTCACGTGGGGGAGACCTTCTGCATGGCTTCTGGATCGGTCTTGGCGAGTAACTCCCGATTTCCGGTGTGTCTCGTTTCGGAAGTCTTGGATATGAACGCGTTGATTGCGGCTTTGATCGAGGGGGTTGGTGGGATCGCGTACAGCCCGAATTCACGGCCTTTGACCCATTGAACCCGTGCTGATGTGATCTCGATAGCGATACGAAATGGCGGAAGGTAGACGCGCAGGGACATCGGGTCGCCTTTCACAACGTATCGGTCTCCGACGACCCGATATCCTGTGAGTGAGGCATCGTGCATGATGCCTGTTCCAGTGAGGCCGTTGATGGAATATTCGACGGCACATCGGGTTCTTACACGTCTGTAGGCGCGGAGAGTGAAGGTTTGTGACATGGTGGTGTGGTCCAAGAGGCAATGCCCTCCTTGCCCATTGTCTCCGTTTATTCCGCAGCCCTAATGGTGAGTTCCGCGTGCGAATCCTGAAACTCCAGCTCAAGGGGTAACTTTTCTTCGAGGAAGCGATTCAGGCGAAGACGTTCATCGGCGTCCATCATGAGGAGTTCTACGCCGAAGCGTTCTCCCTGAACCCAGCTCACCTTTGCCAAATTCACCGAGACGGGTCGGCGCTCGTCACATACCTGCAGCTTGAGCGCGAGATAGTCTCCATCGAGGAGGTTGTGGAAAGTGGTGCGCTGCGTGCCGTTCGGCCCGATACTAAAAATACGCCCTTGCTCCGCGCAGCCCATGGCAACATCTGAAAGGATGCAATGAACGACGACCTTTGATTGTGATGGACGTGTCATTCTGTCCTCCCTGCGCGTAGCGATTGCACAACTGACATGCCGGTGCTGAGCGTATCTCTCTTCCTGCGGATCAGATAGTCTTCGAAGAGGGTACTTCTAAGGAGGGAGGCTATCGGAGTCGAGAGAGCCTCCCGGCTTGGCCATGGCTGGTTTAGACGGCATCCAAGACGTGCGAGAATCTTCCCGTGAGCTACCCATCCTATTGCGATTGCTGGGCTAGGATGTCATGGCCCATCATCAATCTTGCTGCTGTTGAAATGGGAATATACTGCCCTGGGTGCTGGGGCATTGTGTGAATCGGGTGTCGGTTCGTGATGGTGTAGACGTCATCGCCTGCAGCACGATTGCAGGCAGTGACGGAGTGATGCGCTCAGCTACGGTGTTCCGATTTCATCTTGCAGTCAGCAGAAGCCATGTCTGTAGCACAGCGATTCGCGGCAGCTGGAGACAAATTGCGCCACAGGTAGTTGTCGCCCTTAGCCTGCTACCGAAACGTCAGGAGGCTGGTCAGGCCTTCGTTTTTGGGCCTGTAGGAGGGGGTGTGGAGGAGGCGAGTGTGGACGGATTCATCTAATACTTCCGTGGTTGTCCCTGTTTGCATGACCGGCCGATAGAAACGCGAGTGGATCCACTTTCGAAATCCAACAAAACATTCGCTGAAGGAGTCGTGCATGGGACTTAACGCATTCGGTTTCTCGGGTATCCCGCTTGGATCAATGGCCAGTCCCTTTCCTATCGAGTGTCGCAAAATCCAAGACAGCGACACGTCCGCCAACTCCCGGTCAGGGTAGGTCCCGCCAAGGTCACCATGCGCTCCCGCAAACCAGCGTTGCTCAATGGTTTGACCGGATTTGGCAGGGGCTGTCCAGAGTGTCGCATTGTGGTCTGCGCGGTGCTCATCAATGGCGAGCGCGTGATAAGCCTGTTGGACGATAGGACTCAACTCCGTATCGCGAAAGTTGTAACGATATTCGTTCAGCCACCTGAGGGCGTTGGTCGGGATGCCCAGCGGGCCCACAGTATCCCAAAGTCCGAGCAGCGTGACAGCAATGTCCTGGGTGCCTCGTCTTCGTCCGGTGGCAAGCTTCGAGGTCTGAGGGTCGCTCTGCAGTGTGCGATAGGTTTGGTAAGCCTCGCCGATGAGATGATTGGCGGGATCGAGTACCATCCGGGTCAAGCCTTCTCTGAGCTGATCCGGCGCATCGCTCGCGAGCGAGAGCGTCGCAGCCGCCTCACGGACGAGTCTGAGATGGTCCCCATGGAGTAGCGTGGGAAGAGGAAGGCCTGCGCTTGTGAGCAATCCTACAAGCGATCGAGCGGTATACGCGCCACGGCTGAATCCATAAATGAACAGCTCATCAGCCGGTTCATATGTTGCGGCGAGGTACGCGTAGGCTTGCAGAATTGTGCGGTCCAGCCCGTATCCAAACGAACCATCCCGGAAACGGTGGTACCAAGGCATTTCGGTTCCGGGGTCATACCATTTTTGTTGCACACGCCCGTCGACTGTCTTGGGAAGAATCGATTGATAGAGCCGTAAGACATTCGTTGCCGGAGGGGATACGCTTCCGGGTGCAGAATGTTGGGTGAGCGTTCTTGCTGAAGAGCCCCATACGCCAGAGTCTGGAGGCGGATCCCACTCGCCATCAAAACACAGAATCACCCGTTTGGACACACCGACACTTTCTCCACGACAGCCGCGGGCCGTGGGATCTCTCCGTGTGATCTGCGTCCCATAGTCGGGAGAGCTCAAGTTGGCTAGAGGAAAGCCGGACGCTGGCAGGGGAGAAGGCAAACTTAATGCCAGTATTGATGGAATCACATCGAGGAAGAGTTTTGTATCGATGAGAGACGGATACGAGGTCGCGTGAGACGGGTTGTACGTTTTGGGACGGTTAGTCCGTGGAAAATCAAAGACCAATAGCGAACAGTCTGTATCCGAAGCGATACGCACCCGTATCTGAACGCATACGATGGTTGTTCATCGACGCGTATTTGGACAAGGATGGAGCGCCATGGATTGGAGCAATCCCGCGGTTGGATGCACAGGTGCGGTTCGAACTATCCGAGGGGGCTAGCGGCGTTGGCCTTTAAGGATCAGCTCTCGATCTTGCTCGATCTGAGAGGCCAATTGATGAAGCGCCTGAGTGGTGGCCTCCGCAATTGGCTCCTGATCCGAAGCGGTGATCCATCGAACTGAAGATCCCAGAGATTCGCCTTCGGCAGCATAGGTCTTGAGGGGCACTTGGCCGGAGAGTGACAGGTCAGCTTCCAGATGGACTCGATAGAGATAGCGATCTGGCGCTCGAAGAGTCAGCCAGGCCTTCACGACGAGTTTCAGGTCAGTCGGATCCGGTCCGATCGCCGTAAACGTTTGCCGTTGGGCAAAGTATTGGGTAATAGCTTGCCGCAGGTCTTTCGTTGGCCATTCGAGCAGTGATATGCCCGGCATGTGGTCGGCGCCTTCTATGGCGAGGAAGGGCACCTCAAGTTGCGCGCCGGCGGGAATCGGCGTGGTCGTCATGGGAGTGGATGGAGGATCGATGTGAATCCTATGGACGCAGCCGTATTCGAAGAGGAGGCATGCGCCCAGCAACAGTATGGTCAGTTGAGACTTGATCATCGGCATAGTTCGAGTCGGCCAGGAGTTCTTGCTATCGTGCGGCCGGGGGAGGGCTGAGCATATCCAGGTCTCGAATGGCTCGCGCTGCCTGTTCGCGATAGGTCCGCTCGGTCGCGCCCGTGTACGTATCGATGACGCGCTGGTAGGTTGCCCGCGATTGCGCAAATTGTTTTTTGATCGAGAGATACTGCCCTAAGGCCAGCCAGTTTTGTGCAGCGGTTTCGTTGGCGGTGCGGAGATCTGTCCATTCACGATCGACTTGATTCGTGCCGGGATGGTTGACTCGTCTGGTTACGATTTCCCCCAATTGGGACGAAAGTTGCTCGATGGCTTCATTCTCACGGACGGCCGCGGCCACCCGATCATGCTTCAGGTGGTCGTAGAATGCTTCAACATGATCCTTGATCGTATCGGCGCGTTTCTCGTGTATGTCGTGTGAACAATGCGTCAGCGTGAGGCACAGCGCAAGCAGGGGCAGTCCTTGCCAGATCGAATGTGTGCGTGAGCGAATCGCCATCCTCGCCTCCCTCGTGAACCGAACCGATTGCTTTGATGTTGCTGGACTCGTGACGTGATCCTCCCTTAGCGGAGCGTGGAAACACGAGCCGATAAGCGACTCTACGATGCGGACTTAAAAAACAGCACCGCCAGGGGAGGGAGGGTCAGCGCGAGTGAGTGCGACCGGCCGTGGGCAGGAACCGGATCGGCCGAAAGGCCGCCGAGATTTCCCATCCCGCTCCCGCCATACATGGATGCATCGCTATTCAACAGTTCTTGCCAATACCCGCCCTGCGGAACGCCGACACGATACTGCTGGCGAGGGACCGGAGTAAAGTTGCACACGACCGCGATACTCTGCGGGGAGGATCGGCCGTGGCGCAGAAGGCTGATGATTCCGGCATCCACATCCTGACAATCAATCCACTCAAATCCCCGGGGGTCGAAGTCAAACTCGTGGAGGGCCGGTTCGGCGCGATAGAGGCGATTGAGGTCGGCGACCCACCGTTGCAGCCCTTGATGGGGTGGATATTGGAGGAGGTTCCAATCGATGCTGTCGTCGTGAGCCCATTCACGCCACTGGCCGATCTCGCCTCCCATGAAAATGAGTTTCTTGGCGGCCTGTGCATACATGTACCCGAAGAGAGCACGGAGGTTGGCGAATTTTTGCCAATCGTCGCCGGGCATCTTCCCCAAGAGCGAGCCCTTGCCATGCACGACTTCGTCATGGGAGAGCGGGAGCAAAAAATTCTCCTGGAACGCATAGAGCATGCGGAAGGTGAGATTGCGGTGGTGATGTTTGCGATAGACCGGATTCAGCGCCATGTATTCCAGTGTGTCGTGCATCCAGCCCATGTCCCACTTCATGCCAAACCCTAATCCCCCTGCGTAGGTCGGGCGTGAGACGGATGGCCAGGAGGTGGACTCTTCCGCATAGGTCTGCACGTCCGGGTGTCGGCGATAGATTTCTTCATTGAGCTGCCGCAGGAAGGTGATGGCCTCCAGGTTCTCCCGGCCGCCATGTTTGTTGGGAATCCATTCCCCTTCTTTGCGCGAGTAGTCCAGATACAACATGGAGGCGACGGCATCCACCCGTAGTCCGTCGGCATGGTATTGCTCCAGCCAAAAAAGCGCGCTGCTGATCAGGAAGCTGCGCACTTCATTCCGACTGTAGTTGAACACGGCGGTGCCCCAGTCGGGGTGGAGCCCCTGGCGGGGGTCCGCATGCTCGAAGAGATGACTGCCGTCGAATCGGCTGAGCCCGTGTTCATCGGTCGGAAAATGCGACGGCACCCAGTCCAGAATCACGCCGATGCCGTGCTGGTGGAGCTGGTCAATGAGGTACATGAGATCCTGCGGCGTGCCATAGTTGCCGGAGGGAGCGAAGTAGCCGGTGGTTTGATATCCCCAGGAGCCGAAGAACGGATGGTCCATCAAAGGGAGAAACTCTACATGCGTAAAACCAAGACGCTGGACATACTCAATCAGTTTCGGGGCGGCCTCGCGGTAACTAAGGGAGCGGTTGCCTTCGCCGGGGACCCGCATCCACGAGCCGAGATGTACCTCGTAAATACTGATCGGGGCGTGGAGTGCGTTGTGTTTGGCGCGGGTCTGCATCCAGGTCTGATCCTGCCAGGTGTAATCCAGATTCCAGACCACTGAAGCGGATTTCGGCGGAATCTCATTCAGCCTGGCAAACGGATCGGTCTTGATGAGCACCGCCCCGTGATACCGCGAGCGAATATGAAATTTGTACAGAGTGCCGACTCCCACCCCGGCGACGAATCCTTCCCAGATGCCGGATGATTGGCAGGGGCGCAGCGGATGGCGAGTCGGATCCCAATGGTTGAACGTGCCGAAGACCGAGACCTGCTCCGCCTCCGGCGCCCAGACCGAAAAATAGGTGCCTTCAACCCCCTGGAACGTTGTGGGGTGCGCGCCGAGTTTGTCATACAGATGGAAGTGCGTGCCCTCATTGAAAAGATAGAGATCGTCGGAGGAGAGCAGACTGCCGGCCTCTGGAACCACGGTGCGGGAGGGCGACACCGAAGCAGAGGATGAGCCCGGTGGATTGTTGGGAAGATGATCCATAGGCGCAGAGTACTGTGCTTGGGGGCAGGGCGTCAATCGGGCCGCCCGGCCGATTCATGAGCCCAATGCCGAGTGGCAGGTTCTGTCAGGATCTTGCGGCAGGCTAGTGACACCTCTCAATCAAGTATGGTATGAATCAACCCGCCGATACGGATCTTTCTTCGTCCCCATCGTCTAGCCTGGCCTAGGACATTGCCCTTTCAAGGCAGTAACACGGGTTCAAATCCCGTTGGGGACACCACAACTTCTCCAAGTTGCTTCATAGCTGGACTTTATCGGGGGATCAACTTGTCCCTCCGGTGAAGTAGGCTGCATCAATAAGCGTAGTATGACGGCTTCATGGAGGATGGTTTCTGTCGTGGGAGGGGATCTCTAGCAGGCCAGTGAGTGCCTGAATCGTGCCACCGAGGTCTCGACCGCGAAGCTGCATCTGTTGCCCGCCTCATGATCCGGCGTCCTTGCGATAGCGTGACGTGCGGAGTCTTTGTGTGAACAATTCGGCACCCCGCTGGTTTTTTGCGCCTACAGATCGCCTGGATTCGAACAAGACAGGCCTGCAGTGGTATGTCTTCTGCGCCTGTATTCTTCTGGTCACGCTGCTTGTGGACGCGTTCGCGCCTCTAGGCATCGCGGTGCCCCTGCTGTATTCCCTCGCGGTGGCCGCGGCCGGTATGGCCCCCACCGTGCAGTTGCCTTGGGTTGTGGCGGCCGTCTCGACGGCACTGACGTTACTTGGGTTTTACTGGACCCCCCCGGGAGGCATCGTCTGGATGGAGGTCACAAATCGAGCCTTCTCAATCGGTTCCATCTGGTTGACGGCTTGGATTGTGTCGCAATGGAAGAGCACGTTCCGAAGCCACTCGCACTATCACTCCGTTCGATTGCAATCCCTCCTGGCTAACAGCCAGACCCTCATTTTTGTCAAAGATCTTCAAGGACGCTTCCTTGAGGTGAGCGAACAGTTCTTGGCCCTCATCGGTGCGCCCGCCGAAGAGGTGATCGGAAAGACCGATCATGACTTCTTTCCTCATGATCTCGCGGACCTCTATCGAGAGCATGACGGGCAGGTTGTGAAGGCCGGCGAGGCGATGAATTTTGAGGAGGCCGCGCTACTGGGTGATGACGTCCGTCACTACGTGGTGCGGAAGTTTCCCCTCCGTGACGAAGTCGGACGGATTGTGGCTGTCGGTGGAGTGGCCACGGATATGACGGCACGCCTGCAGGCTGAGGCCGATCGGCATGAGGCCCAGGAACGCTTGGATCTGGTGGTGGCTGCCACGCAAACCGGCATTTGGGACTGGGACCTGCCGACCAACACGATGTATTACTCCCCGCTCTGGAAGTCGAGCTTAGGCTATGAGGAGGATGAAATCTCCACTTCTCCGTGCGAGTGGAATTTCCGGCTACACCCCGATGACAAGGATCGTGCCTTTGCCCTCGTGGAGAGTTTTTTATCCGGACGGGTTCCCGCCTACGAGTTGGAACACCGCCTGCGTCACAAAGACGGCACCTATCGCTGGATCCATACCACGGCCGTGCTGCAGCGGGATGCCGAAGGACGACCCCGGCGGATGACGGGTTCGCATGTGGATATCACTGCCCGTAAGCAAGCCAGTGAGGCCTTGCGCCAAAGCGAATCCACCCTTCGGAGCTTCTTTGACAGCGGGGTGATGATGATGGGGATTGTGGAGTTATGCGACGGCGATATTGTGCACATTTCAGACAATCGATGCGTGGCCGGATTCTTCGGCACAACCCCGGAGTTGATGCAGAGCAGACGCGCCTCGGAATTGGGCGTTCCGCCGGCGACAATCGAATTGTGGATTCGGCACTATGAAGAGAGCAGCCGCACAAAGAAACCGGTTCGTTTCGAGTATGTTCATCCGGACCGAACTTCCCCCGTGGAGAAGCGTTTTTCTGTCACAGTGTGCTGGATTGGTTCAGCGCCGAGTGGCCGAGATCGATATTCTTGTGTGGCGGAAGACGTCACAGAAGCACGCCGCATCGAAGCAGCGCTGAGTGAGACGGCAGAACGGTATCGGGGCCTCGTGACTGCTCTTGCGGAAGGCGTTGTGCTGCATGATGCACAAGGGCACATCATCGCCTGCAATCCGAGTGCGGAACAGATTTTGGGCTTAACGGCAGATCAAATGATGGGGCGAACATCGGTCGCCCCTGAGTGGCGAGCCGTCCACGAGGATGGGACGCCATTTGAGGGGGAACGGCATCCGGCCATGATTACGCTGCGAACCGGTCATCCCTGCGCCGATGTAATCATGGGCGTGTGTCGTCCAAGTGGGGAGCAGCGATGGATCTCCATTAATACGCAGGCCCTCAAGAAACCAGATGACGAACACCCGTATGCCGTCGTGTCATCCTTTCATGACATCACCGATCGCCGTCGAGCGGAACAGGCGTTGCTGGAGGCGCAGACCAAGCTGGAGCAACGCGTGCGCGAGCGGACCGTGAGGATTCATCAACTTGAGGTCCAGCGGTCACAGGCTGAAACCCTGGCGGCGCTCGGCCAGTTGGCCGCCGATATTGCCCACGAGGTGAACAATCCTCTGGCGGGAATTAAGAACGCCTTTCACTTGGTGAAGCAAGGAATCGGGAGTGAGCATCGGCATTATCGATTCGTGGAACTTATCGATCGGGAGATCCAACGGCTCAGTGCCATCGTGAAAAAGATGTACACCCTCTATCAAGGGGGCGCCTCACGCGAGCGGCAACTCACGAATTTTACCGACCTGCTCCAGGATGTGTCGGCGCTGTTGGATTATAGGTTGGCTTCAAGACGAATTCGGTTGCGCACAGAGGTGCAGGTCACGCGCCCGGCGATCACATTGCCGCGTGCGGACCTCTTTCAGGTGTTGCTGAATCTCGTGCAGAACGCCATTGATGCGTCCCCCGCCGACAGTGAAGTGGTGGTGAAGGTTGTTGAGTGCGCGGACATGCTGCAATGGAGCGTGATCGATCACGGCACGGGAATCGCGCCTGACATCCTCCCCCATATTTTTGATCCATTTTATACGACGAAATCAGCCGCCGATCGGCCGGGCCTAGGCCTTGGGTTATGCGTTTCGCAGCGACTGGTGCATGAGGTGGGTGGCAGAATCGAGGTCCAGACTGAACTTGGCGCCGGGTCAACATTTACGGTGGTGCATCCCCTTGAGGGAGTGTGTGTTCCGGCCCAGTAGCATGCAAGACGAACGACAGGAGAGGAGCAACCATGACGACGACGCAAAAACGCATTCTGATTGCTGATGACGAGGAAACCTTTCGGGAATCAACGGCGGCCATCCTTGCTGAGGCCGGGTACGCTTGTAGTTCTGCCAGAGATGCGACTGAGGCCGAGCGTCTGCTGGAAGCCGGATATGATTTGCTGCTCGCCGATGTTCGAATGCCGGGCAACTCCCAGCTGGAGTTTCTTCAGACTGTGGCCCGGCGACATCCCTCCCTCCCCGTGGTGGTGATTACCGGGTATCCGTCAGTGGGCATGGTCATCGAATCTTTCCGTCTCGCCATTGTCGATTACTTGATCAAACCGGTTGACCTGGATGAGCTCAAAAGAGCCGTGGAGCGAGGGCTTCGCCGACGGACCATCGCGAGAGCCGTGCAGGACGCCATGGCCGAAACCACCAAGATGGCCGGTATCTTTGAGCAGTTGGGGCGTTCCATGAGTGAAGTCGGCCGAGGTGGTGCACAGCTGGAGTGGACCGCCCAGGAGTATATGGCGCAGGCCATGACGCACATCAGCCAGCTTTCGGCGTTGGTTGGCCGCACGCTGGAGGCGTCCCGTGGGGGTGAACCACAAAGCCCTACGGACATCTGTGCGTTCATGAAGTGTCCGCGCCTGGAGCGGTATGAGGCTGCGATTCGGGAGGCGGTCGAGGTCATGGAGCGCACGCGAAGCTCCTTCAAGTCGAAGGAGATCGGCGCGCTACGGCAGCGATTGGAAACCGTGCTGCAGGAAGGCCGTCGCTGAGCCAGGGGTCGTATGGAGGGTCGAGTCAGGCCTCGTGATGTGATTAGGGGGCTGATCAGCTTTGCAGGAGATCCGCTGGGCACGGAGCGCCCATCTCGCTCCGTGGTTGTCGTTGAGGCGCTGGTCCCCATCTCCTGAAAGGCGCGAATCAGCACGGACTCATGTAGTGGCACCAATCCGACTTAGTGTGACGATTGGGCCGAGTGGAGAAGGGGAATGGCCTCTTTCATGATGCGCTCCAGGAGTCTGTTCGTGTGCTCAGCTTTGCCCTGAGCCGTGAGATGATAAATGTTCCCCGTGAACATGTCGGCGTTATACTGAAAGTCCGAGGGGGCTCCCAAAATGGGGATGCCCAGTTTCCGTACCTTGTTTGCAATGGCCTGCACGGTCTTGTGCAGGCGGGGTGAGGTGAGGTCGAGCTTGGCCTTCATCGTTGGAGGCCAGGCGATATAGACCTGGACTCCTCGTGCCCGGGCATTGGCAAAGAAATCCTGCAAGGTGCTCCAGAAATACTCCGGCTCCACGAAGTCGAGATCCAGTTGATAAGGGTTGCCCGTATACTCCAGCGCAGACTCCGGCGTGGTCATGATGGCATCGCCGTGCGGGGTCAAGTTGAGAAATGAGAACATCTTGTCCGGGTGATGGTCGGGGTTATTCCAGGCGGCCCGTATCCGGTCCAGGATCTCTTCCGGAGATTTCAAGGCTCTGGTTCGAACGCGCTCAAGGTGGTCCCCCATAAGCTTCGCCAACACGCCGACCAACACTCGTTGCGGAAGGACAGACCGAACGAATTTGAGCTTTTCGGTCATGTCCAATTGCCAGAAATAGTCAGGGTGCCAGGTCATGATCTGATTGGTAAACCAATCAGTATAAGGAGTTTCCTCGCGGTAATGTTCGTATTCCAGAGGAAGTATGACAATATCTCCCCTCGTGAGGTAGGGAACCATTTCGCTCAATAAAATATGCACTGGACGACCGATGTGAAGGCCCAGGTTGATCGTGGGAATACCTGATCTCCGTTCTATTTCCTGGGAGTCAATGCCGAAAAACGCGCTGGAGCCGGCAGTAAAGATGATTTTCGACCGTTCCTGGTGCTTCGCGAGCAACTCTTGTTTGACCACTTGTGCATCGTATAGCCAATACTCGGCGGATACCAACGCTCCCATCTGATACAGAAATGCCCCAAGATACAGCAGTGCGCCGACCAGCACGGTGAGCGCAACGGTCCCTAAATATCGTGCTGGTGGAGACAGCTTCATGCGTGCTCAGAAGTTTTCATAAATAAAGTTGCTGGCCTGTGAAGAAATGGACGCGAGCCATACGGAAAACAGCAACACCCCGACCACCAGTGCTCGCCTCAAGGAAAGGGGGGATTCTGCCGTCTGGGGTGTAGGCCGGATCCATTCGGCGGCATTCGGCAACCGCAGGGCGATCACACCGGCAACAATCAGCCAGCAGGTGTGTAGTGCGGGGGTGGAAAGAAGCAGGTTGGCCGGATAGATTGTCCAATGGCCGACGGAGATGACGAAGCCCAGATCATGGCCGAGGAACTGCGCAACGGTATCGAGTTGTGGGGCGGGTAGTTCCAGGTATCGCAGCATCCCGCGGAAACTGTCTGTCCAGAGGCCGTTGATGCCGCAAAGCGACGCGGTGAGTCTGAGCGCGGTAGAAATGTTTTCTGCCCGAAACCAGGCCCATCCGATGGCAACGGACAGAAAGGTGAGTATCCATCCGATCCGCGCCGGACAGCGAATCGTTAGCCGCCGCCAGGCATGATTGATCAGAAGATAGACACCGTGAAGCGCGCCCCATACCACGAAAGTCCAACTGGCTCCGTGCCATAGCCCGCAGAGCCCCATCGTGATCAGCAGATTCACCTGCTGACGTGCGGCTCCCTTCCTGTTTCCGCCGAGTGGGATGTAGAGGTAGTCGCGGAGGAAGCGAGAGAGCGTCATGTGCCATCGTTTCCAGAAATCGATGATGCTGGTGGCTTTGTAGGGAGAATTGAAGTTCTCGGGCAGAGAGACTCCAAATAACTGGGCGATCCCAAGCGCCATATCCGTATAGCCGGAAAAGTCGAAGTATAGCTGGAAGGTATACGCCAGGATTCCGCCCCAGGCCTCGACCATACCCAGGTCCCTTGTGCCTATGTCTGCTGCAAAGAGCGGATTGGCAAATCCGGCCAATGTATCGGCGAGCACGATTTTCTTGAATAGCCCGATGATGAAGCGTGTCGCCCCTGTAGCGAGGTCCTCGAGGGAGACGGTGCGCATGTGCTGCGCAATCTGAGGCACGAGTTCCCCATGCCGGACAATCGGTCCGGCCACAAATTTGGGAAAGAACGAACACAAGAAACAGTAATCCAGGAAATTGATGGCCTGGACCTGCCCGCGATACACATCAACTAAGTAGGCGATTTGCTGGAAGGCAAGAAATGAGATGCCGATGGGCAGGTAGGGTGTGAGCAAGGGATAGGACGTATGGAGGAGGGTGTTAAGATTCTCCGTGAGGAACGCTGAATACTTGAAGTAGCCCAGTAGAGAAAGATTTGCCGTAATTCCCAACGCCAAGAGGAGAGGCTGTCTTGGTCCTGGCTGCCCGGGGTTCCGGTGCAGGAACAATCCGATGAGAAAGTTGAAACCGATCGAGCCCGCTAACAGTTCCGCATCAGTCAGGTTCCGCCAGCCGCAAAACACCAGTGATAGGCCAACGAGTGCCATCACGGCAAGACGGAAATAGCCAGCCCTGTTCAGGAGGAAATGGAGGGCGACAGCCAGCGGAAGAAAAAAAACGACAAAGTCGATTGAGTGCAGAGGCATCCGTACTCCTGAAGCTCCATGAAGTGACGCGATCTCCGAGGCGGCTGGCTCATCCGGTGAGCGCAGCGTGCTGGAGAGTTCCCCTCAGGCCGGGGGGTGGCATCTCATGCCGGCTGACGCGACACGTTACCTGCATCAAGATGAGCGTATCTCGATACTTACGACAGGCCGCGGCGTGGTCCGGAAATCGTTTGCTATGGAGGAGACGTACTCTAAGGGCACTATACAAAACCGGCACACCGTCCGCAACCCATTCTTCGCAGGAAGGGACAGCGCGAGCGCACCTACCCGCGAGGACTTACTAGTCAGAAGTGCTTACGGTGTGGCCGGACGAAGCGTGCGAATGAGTGACGAGACAGGAAAGCCGAGTTGGCTGGCTTGTTCAACGTAGTGCTGGTACGTGATGTCGTCCAATTGTGGCGTGCGGGAAAGAATCCAGAGATAACGGCGGTCGGGCGTCCCGACCATCGCGGAGCGGTAGTCTGGATCAAGGGCGAGAATCCAGTAGTTGCCGTCACGGGATGACCCGAACAGCCGGGCAAAGAAATTGTCGAAGACGACCGTCAGGCGCGCGTTGGTCTGCGGATCAACCACCCGCGCTACACCCTCGATGTGGGCCTGCCCTCCCGTGTCAGTTGCACATTCATTGCGCACACCCACCGCGCCATCCGCCCGTCTTGTGTAGGTCGCCATGGAATTTACGCAATGGCGCTGAAACCACATCGGTAACCGCGCAATCTCATACCAAGTGCCGCAATACCGGCCGAGGTCCACAGCCGGTACGGTTGGCAGGGTGTCCTTCCGGTCTATGCCGGCGCAGGCTGCGAGTGTCACGCAAAGAGCAACGGCCACTGACGTCACGGCACCGCGAAACCAATCGTCGAACTTGTGTTGCATGACGATCTCCCCTGATGTTATGGACAATCTTACATCGCGTGCAGGTGCGAAAGAATACGGTTCCCGTATTCCATTAGCTCTTTTGGGATCCTGATTCTGTATGTTCACGATTCCTTGCGTACCACCCGTCCCTGCCACCTGGTCAACGTTTCGCTCAGACGAGTTATCATCGTGCCTTGAATTGATCCATGGATCTCCACACTTTGGCGAGGTCTGTCTGCTTCGCTGCGCAGTCCACTTCATGTTTTTTCGTCCACCAAGTGGGTCGGGCCGGGGGACCCACTGTGTGCTTGCCTGGCCAAGACCATTGGAACTATCGTTCCCCTAGGTAAAGAGCCTGGCCTACCAAAGTTTTTGGCTGCGCCCACCCTCCGGGGAATAGTCCACTCAGGAACCTTGACTTAACATCGCCTTCGTCCTTCGAGGTGCGGCAACCTCACTGCGCTATATCGTGCAAATGAACAAAGGAGAAGTAGCATGGCCGTCGAGAGCAATCCCAAGCAGGCTGGCGATAAGTCAGTGGCGGTAAACGTTCGACTCAAGTCAGCCGGGGAAGTCGATCAGCCGACCCTCGTGAACCACTCGCATGTTGGTCTCGCGCAAGGCTTGGCTTATGTGGACTTTGGGTTTCTAGAGCCGGCGTTGCTCGGTGCGGTCGCTCAGCGCGCTCAAAAAGGCGAAACACTCCCGAAGCACCTCGAAGGAACCAGGGTCGTACGTGTCGCGTTGCCTGGCGATGCGCTAGTCCGACTCTACCAACAGATCCAACACGTACTCGTCACTACCCAACCTAATAAGTCGAAATTGTCCTAGACGGTCAATCCAGCCCCGCCATCATGAATATGTCAACGTCCCATCTCGAGTCTTGCTCGATGCCCTCCCCTGTGTCGGACACCGGATTGTTGTGCCTGCTAGTACTCGCGCGATTTTATGACTTGCCGGTGGATGGTAGCCAGATTCAGCATCAATTCGGGCAGTCAGGACAGGTGCTGACTGCACCTGAATTGCTTCGCGCAGCCAAGCATATCGGACTCAAAGCCGGCCTGGTGACAACGACCTGGGATGAGCTGGCGTCGACCCCGCTGCCAGCCATCGCCCAACGAGCGGATGGCCGCTACGTGGTACTCGCAAAGGTACAGGACGGGGAAGTGTTGCTTCAGGATCCGTTGGAGTCGCGACCGCTGATTCAATCGCAAGCGGAATTCGTCGCGACGTGGAGCGGTCGCCTGCTCCTAGGTACAAAACGCGCTGCTTTTCGGGCGCAGGATCTCACGTTCGACATTACGTGGTTTATTCCCTCCGTTCTGAAGTATCGGCGGCTGCTGGGAGAAGTGTTGCTGGCGTCGTTCGTCCTTCAGCTGTTCGCGCTCCTGACGCCGCTCTTCACACAAGTGGTTATCGACAAAGTGCTCGTGCATAAGGGCTTCACGACGCTCCACGTGATGGCCGTCGGCATGCTGGCCCTGGCGCTCTTCGACGCAGTGCTAGGTGGCTTGCGCACCTATCTGTTTGCACACACGACCAATCGGATCGATGTCGGGCTGGGGGCGCAACTCTTCCGCCATCTCCTGGCTCTCCCGTTGGCCTACTTCGAAGCCCGCCGGGTCGGCGATACGGTGGCACGGGTACGCGAACTCGAACAGATTCGTCAATTCCTCACGAGTAACTCCGTCACGGTCGTGCTGGATGTGGTCTTCACCGTCGTATTCCTCGGCGTGATGTGGATCTACAGCTCGACTCTGACGTTGGTTGTCATGGCCTCATTGCCATTGTATGCGTTGCTGTCGGTGGTGATTACGCCCACCATTCGAGGCCGTCTGAACGAGAAATTCAGCCGTGGGGCGGAAAATCAATCTTTTTTAGTCGAAGCTGTGAGCGGCATACAAACGGTGAAAGCTCTCGCAGTCGAGCCGCCGTTACAACGTCGATGGGATGAGCAGTTGGCAGGCTATGTCCGAGCGAGCTTCCGTGCCACTAGTCTCATCACGGTAGCCGGGCAAGTGGCATCCTTCATCCAGAAAGCGACGACGATCGCCGTCATGTGGGTGGGTGCCTATCAAGTGATCGATGGGGCGTTGAGCATCGGGGAGTTGATCGCCTTCAACATGCTCTCCGGCCAGGTGAGCGGCCCGTTGTTGCGTATGGTGAACCTCTGGCAGGAATTTCAGCAAGTCGGTATTTCGATTCAACGTCTGGGGGATGTTCTGAACACGAGGCCGGAGCCCACGTACAATCCCACTCGGACGACCCTGCCGCAGATCGTCGGGCAGATTACATTCGACGAGGTCACCTTTCGTTATCGACCCGATGGGCCGCCGGTTCTCCAGCACGTGTCCCTTGCCCTGCAGCCAGGTCAGATCATCGGGGTAGTCGGACGATCAGGGTCGGGGAAAAGTACGATCGCGAAATTGGTGCAACGGCTCTATGTGCCGGAACGTGGCCGGATTCTGGTCGATGGCGTGGATCTCGCGCAGGTAGATCCAGCCTGGTTACGGCGTCAAGTTGGAGTGGTGTTGCAAGAAAACTTTCTCTTCAATCGTTCCGTTCGGGACAATATTGCGCTGGCCGATCCAGGGCTCTCTATGGATCGAGTCATGCAGGCTGCGAAACTGGCTGGCGCTCATGAATTCATCCTGGAACTTCCCGAAGGGTACGATACGAGCGTCGGTGAGCACGGCTGCGCCCTCTCGGGCGGACAGCGTCAACGTATCGCGATCGCCCGCGCTCTGGTAGCCAATCCGCGCATTCTTATCTTCGATGAAGCCACGAGCGCGTTGGATTATGAATCTGAGGCGATCATTCAGCGCAACATGGCCCAAATCTGTAAGGGGCGCACTGTTATTGTCATCGCACACCGCCTGAGCACAGTCCGATTATCCAATCGTATCTATGTCATTGACCGGGGGCAATTGGTTGAGCACGGAACCCATGACGAATTGCTCAAGCGCAACGGGATGTATACGCGACTCCACCAACATCAGGAAGGGCGTGCGGCATGACGATGCAGTCCATCCAACGGCATGTGTCCGTCTGGCGCGCAGCTTGGCAATACGAGTCGGCCAAACCGAATGCGGCGCCCCCGCGTGGGCAGGCGCTCAATTTTCTCCCGGCTGTGCTCGAAATTCAGGATGTTCCACCGTCGCCGATCGGTCGTGCCATTCTCTGGACCGTCATGCTGGTATTTGCGTCAGGCGTCGCATGGTCGTCGTTGAGTCAGGTCGATATCGTGGCGGTGGCGCCAGGCAAGATCATTCCCAGTGGCCATTCCAAAACGATTCAGCCATTTGAGACCGGCGTCATTTCAGCCATTCGTGTGCAAGACGGACAAGTGGTTCGACAAGGCGAAGTGCTTATTGAAATGGATGCGACCCAAAACGGTGCGGATCGCGATCGGGCCACCCATGAGTATCGAGCAGCGCTGGTCGATGCCGCTCGCTTGCGGGCCCTGATTGCAGGACACATCACCTTCACTCCGCCTGCGGATGCTGATCCGCAATTCGTGCGGCTCCAGCAACAATTCTTGCGGGATCAGATGGGGGAATTTTCGGCGAGAGTAGATGCGGCACGCCATCTCATCGGCCAGCGCAAGGCGGCGGTGGATGCGACGAAAGATAATCTCAGACGCCTTGAATCCACCGTGCCCATGGAAAATGAGCGGGCCGAAGCCTACCGGACGCTGCTGGCCCAACAGTATGTCTCCAAGATGGATTACCTCCAATTTGAGCAACAACGGATTGACAAGGCCCAGGAATGGGCCGGACAGAAAAGCAAATTGAAACAGGATCAGGCGGCATTGGCGGAAGCGGAGCAAAATTATCGCGCACTCCTCTCCGAGTTTCAGCAGACGAAACAGGCGGAGCTGTCCACGATCGAGACGAAGGTGGCATCGCTCCTGCAGGATGTACGCAAGGCTGGGCAGAAAACCGATCTCCAGAGGCTGGTCGCTCCCATTGATGGTGTGGTGCAGCAACTGGCCGTGCATACGGTGGGTGGGGTGGTAACGCCAGCGCAGCCTTTGCTGACTATTGTGCCTCATGACCATCCAGTGGAAGTTGAAGCGCAGTTTGAAAATAAAGACATTGGCTTCCTGAAGGAAGGGCAGACGGTTGAAATGAAGGTCGAAACCTTTCCGTTCACCTTGTACGGGACAATTCCTGGAAAGGTGTTGACCGTCTCGGACGATGCGGTACCGTTAGAGAAAGGCGGGCTGGTCTATGCGAGCCGGGTGAGTATGGATCGAGCGACGATGCAAGTGGAGGGCAAGCAGATCCATCTTTCGCCAGGCATGGCGGTCACGGTTGAAGTCATAACCGGCCAGCGGCGTGTGATCGAATTCTTACTAAGCCCATTGCTGAAGTCGATGAAAGAGAGTTTGCGGGAGCGGTAGGCCTGAATGGCATGCAAGTTACGTAGTAGTCGCGTGCATAGAAAAAGATCAACGTCTATCCGACGGATTGCAACGCACGAACTCGATGAAAGGCAGCCTGAATGATAGCACTCGCACTGCTTTTTGCCCTGATTGTGTATGGGGTACTTTCCTGGTCTGTTATTAGAGCGCTTGGATGGCTCGGGAGGGTATGCGTGTTTCCCTCGTCATCGACGAGGGCATTGCAAGGCATCACGCTTGCTGCGGTTGTGTTACTGCCGACATGGGACATCATTCCCAGCCGTTTATACTTTGAACATCTTTGCGAGACAGAAGCTGGCATAAAGGTGTTCAGGACAGTTGAAGTGGATCAATCATACTTCAGACCTGATGGCGTGCCGGACGACAAAAAACTGCTAGATCGCTATGTCCAATCAAGTAAGTGGAATCGTGACTTTTCGTCATGGGCGCACATTGCAAAAATAGATGGAGAAATTCAGGAGAGGGAGACGGGCGAGTTGCTGGGAAGTTCCACTGATTTTTCATATTACGGTGGCTGGGTCGAAGCGCGCATCGCACCCATGTCTCCGGTAACTTGCCCAGCTTTTAAGGCCAGAGTATTTGGGATGGCTTTGCAACAGGTCTTCAAGTTGAAGGAATTGTCCTTGCAGAGGAGAAACTGAGATGTCCGATCCGATTGGCATGTATTTCCAGCACTCGCAGCTTTCTATGGCGGCGTATTCAGATTTCACTGCGGATATGTCGTCGATCGACTATAAGCGGGCTTTGAAGGCTGCGGGTTTTACGGACTCCTTAGCCGACACGTTTTTGGCAGCTTACAGTGTTGTGGGGGACACATTTACCGATGCTGTCACAGGGTTGTCCGTGACCCTTTTCCAGAGTATTGCTACTGGCGAAAAAATCTTGGCGATTCGTGGAACGAATCCGAACGAGATCAATGACCTCATCACAGACGGGCTACTGGTAGCTGGAGAATCAGCCACATTGAGTCCTCAGTATGCAGCGCTCCAGTCATACTACGCGCAGTTAGTTGATCAGGGAACGCTTCGATCCAATGAGTTGTTCTCCGTGACGGGCCATTCACTTGGAGGGTTCCTCGCCCAAGCCTTTACGGTTGACCATGCGACAAATATCCGCCACACGTATACATACAATGCGCCGGGTATTGGAGGCGCAGTTGTTGAAGTGTTGGAGCGGTTGGGTGTCGCGGAGCATACGGTTCCTTCCGGCCTCATCACCAACATTGTCAGCCAGAATGGGCTGTCGATCGCGGCTGGACTGGGTACGCAAATTGGTACTCCAGTGGACATTTTTATCGAGGAAACCGGTCTCAATCTATCGTTTCATGATCATCAAATAGCGACTGCCACTGATGCCCTCGCATGGTATGACCTTGCTGCGACCATTGACCCGACGATCGATGTTGCTGCAGTTACGAGATTTCTTGAGGCCTCCTCATCGATGGCTGCTCGTCGGCTAGAAACGAGCCTTGATGCCCTGCGCGTCATTTTTACTGGCGATCGCACGCCCACTTCCCCAGGGCCCTCTGGAATGGGTGATCCCAATCGCGAGGCGTACTATGTAAATCTCATCAGTCTACGAAGCAGTCTATCCAGTGCAAATATCTATCGTCTGGTGGATTTAGTTGGGATGTCGAGCGCTGCTGTATTCAGTCAGGCGAAGAGCATGACTCTGGATGGACTTGCCTACCGCTATGCGCTTCGTGAATTAAATCCATTTGTTGCGACAGGCATCGATTATGAAACACTTCATAACCAGGACCACTCACTAGATATATACGATGCCAATACCGGCGTTGGTGTCTGGACTCAATTGGCTCTTAACGACCGGGCCGAGCTATTGGCGGAAAAGTTGCGCTTCAATCAAACGGATGGGACCCCCAGCAGCTCTACGCTTTTTGTTGATGAACGTACAAATTTCAACAACCAGCGCGGGGCCACTGCAGCCGAAGTCGTCATATTTGGAGATGTCGAGGGTCGAGAGTATCTGGGGCGAAGAGGAAATGACCACATCTATACAGGCGCTGGAGACGATTATGTCCATGGCGCAGCGGGGCAAGACTATCTTGAGGGCAATGACGGTGACGACGAACTGTATGGCGAAGCTGACAACGACATTTTAATTGGCCAACAAGGCAAGGACAAATTGGATGGCGGCAGTGGCATCGATAGCATGAGTGGTGGGGCTGGCGATGACATCTACATTGTGGATAATTCAGGCGACAGAGTTGTTGAGTTTGAGAACAGCGGCCTTGACGAGGTTCGTGCTTCGGCCAGTTTTTCCCTAAGCTCCCACGTCGAAAATCTGACCCTCACTGGCATGGGCAATACTTCAGGAACGGGCAACAATCTGGCTAACGTGATCATAGGCAATAGCGGCAACAACCGTCTTGCAGGCATGGGAGGCAATGATCTTCTCGAAGGCGGCACCGGGTTCGATACCTACATTTATTCCGCAGGCGATGGAATGGATCGGATCGAAGACAGCGACGCGCAGGGCCAGATTATATTTGATGCCCGCCTGTTGCAGGGCGGCATTCGTCGTGCGGGTGATACTGGGAATACCTATACGAGTCTTGATGGCCGAACAACCTATGTCATGTCAGGGACCGATCTGATCGTCAACGGGGTTCTCGTTGTCAACGAGAACTTCCAAAGCGGTCAGATGGGGATTCAGTTGCGGGACGTGTCGGCGATGGCGCGCGACACCGGAGTTCCGGCAGGACCTTTTACTGACACCTATATAGGCGGTGCAGACGCGGAAGAGTGGGTTCCTGGGTCGGGGGCGATAGCGGTTTATGCAAACGGTGGCAACGATGTTCTTCACGGAGACCATGCGCCGATCCTCGGTGCATTCGATGATCTATTGGATGGCGGCATCGGCAATGACGTGTTCTTTGGCGGGTATGGGAATGATTATTTGATTGGCGGATACGGTGATGATTATGCCCTCGTGACCGATGGGGACATATTTCTTGGTGGCGATGGTGACGACTACGCTGTGGGTACGGCGAACTATTTGACCGTCACTGGACCGATGATTGGAAGCGGGGCTCACTATGCCGACGGTGGAGCGGGTAACGACACGTTGATGGGTGAGATGGGGGCGGATGTGCTGTTGGGGGGTGACGGGGATGATGTGCTTCGGGGTGAGAATCGTCCCACGGGTTGGATGGGACTAACGTACGACAATTCCATATGGAATCGAACCGCGCAAGCAGGGGTCATTTCGTTGTCTGGTGGCGATGACTATCTGGACGGAGGGATCGGCAACGACTTGCTTGTCGGCGATGGCGGCAACGACATCCTCCTCGGCGGAGCCGGTGACGATCGTTTATATGGCGAATCGGATTTTACTCAAACGATCGCAGGCGATGATTGGCTTGATGGGGGTGAGGGAAACGATTCGCTGTTTGGCGGTGCCGGAGCGGACATGCTCTCCGGAGGAGATGGGGATGACCTCTTAGTCGGCGATTTCTCCGGTGATCCAGGTGCCGCCGATATTCTTGACGGTGGCGCAGGAGCAGACGAGCTTCAGGGAGGCGGGGGCGACGACATTCTATATGGTGGAATCGGTATGGATCGGCTTGCCGGATTTGGAGGCAATGATTTTCTCGATGGCGGGGCTGACGATGATGAGTTGCAAGGCGGCCTCGGAGACGACGCGCTGTGGGGTGGCATTGGCAATGATCGCATCACCGGGCAAGAGGGTGATGACACGCTCTTTGGTGATGAAGGGGATGACGAACTGCAAGGAGATGTCGGGAGCGATACCATTTTCGGCGGGCAAGGGCATGATGTGCTGTTTGGTCAAGACGGGGATGACCTGCTGTCCGGCGAAGCTGGAGACGATTTGCTGAACGGCGGGCTCGGGAATGACGAACTAGATGGTGGCGAGGGGATTGATGATGTGCAGGGGCGGGAGGGAGATGATTCTCTGATCGGCGGCGCCGGAAACGATTTTCTGTACGGTGATGGCAATAATCCAACGGTTGTCGCTCTTGTTGGGGGCAACGACACGCTGGATGGTGAAGAAGGCGATGATCAGCTATGGGGTGGTGCGGGACAGGACCAGTTGTTCGGGGGTGAAGGAACCGATCAACTGGTCGGCGATCTCGGTGATGACAAACTTTATGGTGAAGCTGGAGATGACCTCCTATTCGGGGATTCCCCGTTCTTCGTTGGCCAGGCTGGCGCGGATTTGCTGGATGGTGGCGAGGGGAATGATGTGCTGCAGGGCGGCGGTGGCGACGATGATCTTCACGGCGGTGAGGGCGATGATCTCCTGCTCGGAGGAAACGGCCTCGATACGTACCGATTTAATCTGGGTGGTGGCGCCGACACGATCCAAGATGACGGGGCACAAAGCAATCGCCTCATTTTTGGTGCAGGCATCACCGCCGAATCGCTGAAGCTCGATGTGGCACTTGGTGATTCTCTGGTGCTTCGCGTCGGCACTAGTGGTGATGTCATTCAAATTGCTGGGTTCGGATTGAATGGACCTGCCGAGTTTCACACCATCCGTCAGTTCGAATTTGCCGATGGCACGATGTTGACGGACAGTGAGTTGCTTGCCCGAGGATTTCAGTTATCTTCCCCAGCCAGTGGAGGGTCGCTGCAGGGGACGAGCTTCGCCGACCACATTCAAGGAAGCACAGTGGACGATTGGTTGTATGGGCGTGATGGGAATGATGTGTTGCTCGGCGGGTTCGGCGATGATGTCTTAGAGGGCGAAGAAGGCGATGATGAATTAGATGGTGGCGCTGGGAACGATAGACTGTACGGAAACGCAGGACAGAACGTATTGCGTGGTGGCGAGGGGAATGACCTGTTGGATTCGGCAGGCCCTGGCGATCAACTGTTCGGTGGTGCGGGGGATGATGCATACCACCTTCGGTCTATGGGCCAAGCCATCACCGAGGAAGTGAATGCAGGCCGTGACACGATTTACCTCACTCCGACCGAGTCGATCACGTTTCAAGCTCCGAACAACGTCGAGAACCTGAGGATCGAAGATGACGTCTATATGAGTCCGACGATACAAGTGAATTTGGTCGGAAACGCGTTGGACAATGAGCTGTTTGGCTCCCACCGGCTGGACGGACAAGCAGGCAATGATACGTTGATCGGGACTGGCGACAATACATTCGTGTTCGGGCCTGGCTACGGGCAGGACGTGGTGCGGATGGGAGTGCAGGTGTATGCCCATACCGGACTCGACCAAGTGCAATTTCTTGCGGGCGTGACACCGTCCAATCTCAGTCTTGAAAGACAGGCGAACGATCTCGTCGTGGAGGTCAACGGGACTGCTGACGAGTTGCGCGTGCAGTCCTACTATGAGTCTTCTGCAAACATGATTGATCAGTTCATTTTTGCGGACGGGACCATCTGGACCTCAGGAGAGATCGAAGGCCGCGTACGAACCTTCATCGGCATCAGTGCTGACGAATCGTTTTACGGGTCCACCGGTGACGATACCATTCGAGGAATGGGGGGGAATGATCAGATTCGAGCCGACGCCGGTAATGATGTCCTCGACGGCGGCGCCGGGAATGACTTTCTGGAAGGTTACAGTGGAAATGATCTCTATGTGTTCGGTCGCGGGTATGGGCAGGATAGCATCGACGAGCAAGGTGACAGCGCTGATATCGATACACTCCAACTTATCGATGGGATCACACCTAGCGATATTACCTTGCAGGCGGCACCTGATTTCGGAACAGGTGCCCTTCTGACCATCAAGAATGCCTCAGACCAAGTGAACCTCGGAGGATTTTTCTTGTCTGATGGGATGCGTGTTGATCGAATTCAATTTAGTGATGGGACGATTTGGGACTACAGCGCCATGCTGGCCCACACGGAAGGCGTCAATCTGGTAGGTACCGAAGACACAGACTATTTCTACGGCAATGTGACAAACGACACTCTGTTCGGATTAGGCGGGGATGACACGCTCTCGGGCGGTGCGGGAAATGACATCCTGGATGGAGGTACGGGCGCGGATCGCATGACCGGCGGCACCGGAAATGATCTGTTTGTCGTCGATGATCTCGGAGACGTGGTAACGGAGCAGGCCGGACAAGGTACGGATACTGTGCAGAGCCATCTTACCTATGTGCTGGGTGCGAATCTGGAAAATTTGACTCTCACGGGAGGCGCTGCCGTCAACGGAACGGGGAACTCCCTTAACAATGTCTTGATTGGAAATAGTTCGGCGAATGTTTTGAGCGGTGGGGTGGGAAACGACACCTACGTCGTAGGCTCTGGCGACACGGTAGTAGAGGCGACGAGCGCCGGGACCGACACCGTCAAGTCCGATATCAGTTGGGCGCTGGGCGTGAATCTCGAAAACCTCGTCTTGACGGGCATTGCTACCGTTAACGGCACCGGCAATAGTCTTGCCAACACTCTGACTGGCAACGGCGCGGCGAATATTCTTAGCGGAGAGGCTGGGGCAGATACGCTCATCGGGGCGCAGGGGGATGATCTGTACATTGTGGACAACGTCGGCGATAAGGTCACGGAACTGGCTGGTGAAGGGCTTGATATGGTTCAGAGCTCCGTGACCTATACGTTGGCTGCCAATGTAGAAAATCTCACGCTGAACGGCACTTCTGCGATCAACGGCACCGGAAATGGACTGGACAACGTGATGGTCGGGAATAGTGCCGCCAATCGGTTAACCGGAGGCGCGGGGAGCGACACGTATGTCGTTGGCGCAGGTGATACGGTCGTCGAGGCTACAAATGCCGGGATTGATACGGTGCAAAGCTCAGTGACGTGGTCGTTGGGCACGAACGTCGAAAATCTAACTCTCACTGGAACAGCTGCCATTAGCGGAACGGGAAATACCCTGGCCAACGTGTTGATCGGCAACGCTGGTAATAACATCCTGACGGGTGGAGATGGCAACGATACGCTATCTGGCGGCAAAGGGAATGATGCCCTCAATGGTGGGACGGGCAGTGACATTTTTCAAGTTGCTCGTGGTGATGGCCAGGACACGATTACGGATGCCAGTGGGACGGGTGATCGACTGAGTTTTGCGTCCGGGATCAGTCCACTCGACCTCATGTTGAGTCAAAGTGCGAATGATTTGCGTATCGCAGTGTATGGTTCAGCCGATCAGGTCACGATTGCTAACTGGTATGGCGGTGCCACCAATCAGATTGAAACGGTACAAGCTGGCAATGGCCAGCAGCTGTTGAATACCCAGGTGAATCAACTTATCCAGGCGATGGCGGGATTCACGCAGCAGACCGGGTTAAGTTGGGATCAAGCTATTGCCCAGCGACCGCAGGACGTGCAACAGATTCTTGCGGCCAACTGGCATTAATTCAACGCCCTCGCCCCGCCGATGTGACGGGGCGAGGCTTTTCGTCACCGCCTTTCATTCTTCCGCGAGAATCCACTCGACCACATCTCGTTCTGTTCATAAGCGTTCATCCAAGTGCCTGATCTTGCAGTGTTTTGTTTGCAGAGGCGGGGGCGTACCAAAGAGGTACAGCCTCTGTGGAATGGCCTGACCCGGTTTGGATGGTACAGTCAGAACACCCATGCAACGAAAAAAGTCAGCATCTCTACTGCGCGTCACCCGGCTCGCGCTTATTAGGAGGCCTACGATGTCGCAACGAACGGTGTTCTCCTTCGCCCTGTGGATGTTGATCGTCGGTGGAATTGGAGGGTGTACGACGATGCCATCCGGTTCTTCCGCTACCCTCCCGAGCAGCGCGTTTTTCCCGGCCGATCCCACGGAGTTGAAGCCTCTCCAGGCGATTGCCCATGTGCAGGATGCGCGGATGAAGAATTGCCACAAGGGACCTGCTTGTGAGGATGCGTACTATGCGCGAGCCTTGGTGGCGTTGTTTGAGAATCGCGCCGATGCCATTACGGTGTTTCAGGAATTACACACCGCTATGCCGAATAGCCGGTATGAAGCGGCCACGACTGGTTGGTTGAATCTGCTACAGGATCCCTCGCTGTCATCTAACCAAAACAAAGCCTTGATGATTCAGCTGAAGCAGGAAGTGCTCCACAACCTCCTGGACCGGTCGGAGCTCACGACGGCGAAAACGGTGAAAGATCATGATCGGCGTGTGGCGGAGCTCACGCGCTAACCTCATTCCTACCGTTGACTCAGCCTCCCATCCGGCCGGCAGCGCAGTCTTGCCGGCCGGACCCATTGCAGCGCACCTCGTCTCATCATCCCGTCCTCAAAATGCTACGCGGATCCGATCTCCTAGCGGTGGGGATTTCAGATCGTCACGTCCTTCTACCTGTGCAGTTGAGTTTGTCGACACGCGCGGCTACACTTTGTCCGGGTGTGGAGTGAGGCTAGCCGTGGATGTATTGCCGGTGGGAGGTATCTATGCGTCTGGTCAGCAGAGCGGCCGTCATGTTTGCCATCATGTTTTCCGGAGCCTGGATAGCCGCGGCAGCCGATCCGCAGACCGGTGTGGGCGCTCAGCAAAGCACTGCGGAGGTCGTGAAGGGAAAAGATGGTGCGCCTATGGTCATAATCCCAGCCGGGCCATTTACCATGGGCAGCAATGACGGACTTCCCGCCGAACGACCTGAGCATGTCGTGACTCTCGACACGTACTATATGGATCGATACGAGGTCTCGCTCCATCTTTACCGGACCTTCCTCGTTGAGGCGAAGCATGATGCTCCGCCCACATGGGACGATGAAGCAGCAGAGACGGTCGGTGATCGTCCGGCAGTCGGAATGGGTTGGGCCGATGCTGCAGCCTACTGTGCTTGGGCAGGGAAGCGACTTCCGACGGAGGCCGAGTGGGAAAAGGCGGCCCGCGGTACTGATGGGCGCCGGTACCCCTGGGGGCCGATGCAGCCGTTCGTCGACATTGCGAATTACAATCGCGGTGTGTGGGTGAGCGAAGCCGTGACGCTGGCGGGAGTGGCCGGCGGCGTCGAAGGAATGAGTGTGCGTCATGGGTTGAAGGAAGGCGGGAGAAGTCCGTATGGTCTTCACCATATGGCGGGGAACGCGGCTGAGTGGGTGGCTGATTGGTACGATCGCGAGTACTATTCGAAGAGTCCTGAGAAGAATCCCACGGGGCCTGCAAAAGGAGAAAAGAAAGTCATTCGCGGAGGGGCCTGGTCTGATCTGCCGGTGGCGTTACGATCGTCTGCTCGTGTTTCAGCAGAGCCGGATTACCAGGATCGCACAATTGGATTTCGTTGTGCGATGGATGGCCCCAAGTAACCGTAAGACAGATGCTGTAGTCAGAGGCATTCCCACATTAGGAGTCTTGCGCCACTGTCGATCCCAGTCGATTCAACAACGTTTTTACAAGGTCTATTCTGCCTGGTTATGGTTGCTCCGAACGTTCCTCCATCTGTTCCTTCGTCGAGCCCGAAGAATAAGGCCATCGCTGCGTTGGTGGCCGGTCTTGTATTCCTGGTTGCTTTGGCAGGGCTCCAAAACGCTCCCCAGTCCTCCGGTGTAGCTCCAGCTGTTCCAAAGCTCGATCCGAATCTGGTGCCCCTGGTGACAGGGGAGGAGCCCATTCAAGAGCTTTTTGTTCGCGCTGGCTGCGTGGTTTGCCATCAGATCCCGGGTATTGTCGGAGCGAATGGGCGGGTCGGTCCTCCGCTCTGGCTGGGAAAAACAGGAGCGGCGCGTCTGGCCGATCCTCAGTACCGGGGACAGGCGCAGACAGTCAGGGAGTATATTGTGGAGTCAGTGGTGTCGCCTGGGACCTATGTGGTGCCCGGTTTCCCTGCGGATACGATGCCGGTATGGTATGGAAGAAAATTGAGTGCGGGTGCGTTGGCGAAGATCGCGACGTATCTAGAACAGATCACGGACGAGACGCCGCCCGAATCACGGTAATCGGGCGGATGGAAGAAGCGTCAGTGCCGCTTCTCAATGGTTAAACCGGATTGCCTGATACCGTATTCCGTGACGATCAACGTTTTTTGACTCCGCCTTGCCCCATCTGCCCCTGGATTTGAAAGCCCTTCTCGTCCCGTTCGTTCTTGTCCAGGAGGGCCGCCACTGCGTCGTCGCCTTTCAAGCCCGCCAGTTTAATCTTGAGACGAAGGTTGTTTGCGCTGTCGGCATTGATCAATGCTTGTTCAATGCTGATCTTTCCTGCTTTGTAGAGTTGCAGGAGCACATGGTCGAATGTCTGGCAGCCTTCATCAATGCCTTGCTCCATCGCTTCTTTCAGCGTATCGATCTCCGAACGTTTGATGAGGTCCTTGATGCGGGGAGTATCGAGCATGATTTCGAGTGCGGGAACGCGGCGGCCATCGAGGGAGGGAATCAACCGTTGAGAGATGATGGCCCGCAGGTTTAATGAGAGTTGCAGGTAGATCTGCGCGTGCCGCTCCACCGGAAAGAAGTTCATGATGCGCTCGATCGATTGATTGGCATTATTCGAGTGCAACGTCCCAAGGCACAGGTGTCCGGTTTCCGCGAAGGTGATGGCGGCCTCCATCGTTTCCGTATCCCGGATTTCGCCGATGAGAATCACATCCGGGGCTTGGCGCAAGGTATTCTTCAAGGCGTTCCCGAAGGAATGGGTGTCGAAGCCGACTTCGCGCTGGGTCACGATCGATTTTTTGTGGTGATGGACGAATTCGATCGGGTCTTCCACGCTGATGATGTGTCCGGCGTGCACTGTGTTCCGGTGGTCGATCATGGCCGCCAGCGAAGTGGATTTTCCGGACCCGGTCGCACCGACGACGAGGACCAACCCTCGCTTCGTCATGGCGATATCCTTGACGATGGGCGGCAGATCCAGCTGCTCGACCGTCATGATTTCCGCCTTGATGTGCCGAAAGACCAACCCGACGTTTCCTTTTTGCCGGAAGATATTTACGCGGAATCGCCCGAGATCTTTGTAATAGAGGGCGAGGTTCATCTCCATTTTCTCTTCGAACTCACCCCGCTGCTGGCCGCGCATGAGGGCCAATGCCAGGGACTCCAATTGCTCGTTCGTAAACGGGGGCGCATCGGTCCGGTGGGTCGAGCCATGGATGCGATAGATGGGAGGCGCATCGACGGTGAGATACAGGTCGGACGATTCCTGTTTGACCATCACTTCGAGGAGCGTGCGAACATCCATGAGACGCCTCTTATCCTGCTGACTGGGGCCGGTTGAACTAGAGACGCGCGCTTATGCGGCGCCTGCCGCATTGAATAGATTGGCATTCATGCTGCGCGACTGGGCTTCCGCCTTCGTAACCAGGCCACGTGTGGCCAGGTCGACCAGCGCCATGTCCATGGTCTGCATGCCGTCTTTCTGGCTTGCCTGCATGATGCCGGGAATTTGATGAAGTTTGCCCTCGCGGATGAGGTTGCGGACCGCCGTGGTGCCGACCATGATTTCCACCGCGGCAATCCGGCCCCCGCTCTTTTTTTTGAGCAGGGTTTGGGTCAGCACCGCTTCCAACGTTTCCGACAGCTGGGCGCGGACCTGCGCTTGCTGGTTCGGAGGGAAGGCGTCGATGATGCGGTCGATGGTTTTCGGGGCACTGGAGGTGTGCAGAGTCGCAAAGACCAAGTGCCCGGTTTCGGCGGCGGTTAACGCCAACTGAATGGTATCGAGATCTCGCATTTCGCCGACGAGAATAATGTCAGGGTCTTCGCGAAGCGCGGCGCGAAGCGCATTGGCGAAGGAGAGCGTGTGTACGCCCAGTTCCCGCTGGTTGACCAGGCATTTTTTGGATTTGTGCACAAATTCCACCGGGTCTTCGATGGTGAGAATGTGTCCTTCGAAGGTGTTGTTTAGATAGTCGATCATGCCGGCGAGCGTGGTGGATTTTCCGGACCCGGTTGGGCCGGTGACCAGGATCAGGCCCTTCTCACGGTCGCAGAGCTGCCGAAGAATGGGCGGCATGCCGAGTTTTTCGAGGGGAAGAATTTCCGTCGGAATGGTCCGGAAGACGGCTCCCAATCCACGTCCCTGAACGAAGACGTTCACACGAAACCGGGCGATGTCGCCGAGGTCGAACGAGAAGTCGCATTCACGGTGTTCTTCGAAATTTTTGCGCTGCGCATCACTCATCATGTCATAGATGAGCGCGTGCGTTTCGTCCTGGGTCAGGGGCGGATGATCGAGTTTCTTGAGGTCGCCATGCAGGCGGATCATCGGCGGTTCGCCGGCGCTGATGTGACAGTCTGAGGCACCTTGCTGGACGCCAAAGGTCAACAGTTTTGAGATGTCAATCATCGGGTCGCTCCATTGAGTGAAAGTATAGGCGGATAAACGTGTGTAGTGATGGGTGGATGATCACGGCACGCTGAATACATTCGATCATGCCATAGGGAAGTGAGAAAGCAAGAAAATATCCAGAAGAGACGAGGCGAAAATAGCCACGTGCAGTTGCGTTTGAGGCACTGACCGAGGCGTCCGCTTGGTACCGTTGGGTCAGATTAGATTGAGTGTGCGACCGGCCCGTTCGAGTCCCGCCAATGCCTGGTCAATCTGTTCATCGGTGTGATCGGCTGTGATGGTGAGTCGAATCCGGCTGGTCGCGGGCGGAACCGTCGGGGGGCGAATGGCAGGCGCATAGACGCCCTGGTCAATGAGGGCTTGTGCCAGGTTCATGGCGCGATCGGGATCGCCAACGATAATCGGCAGGATCGGGCTTTCCGATGCGGCGAGCCGGAATCCGAGCCGAGTGAGCCCTTGTGCAAGACGTTCGCGATTCTGCCACAAGCGGGCGCGCCGGTCCGGTTCCTGCTCGATGACCTGGATGGCGGCGGTAGCCGCAGCCGCCGTGGCCGGTGGAGGGGCGGTTGTATAGGTAAAGGCGCGGCAAGTGTTGACCAGATACGCGATGAAGGCAGCGGAGCCGGCCAGGTACCCTCCGGCGCTCCCGATGGCTTTGCTTAACGTCCCCATATGATAGGGGACGCGCGATTCGACCCCACAATGTTCGAGGGTCCCGCGGCCGGTAGGCCCCAGAATACCCGTGCCGTGGGCGTCGTCGACATAGATGGTGGCGCCGTAACGTTCTGCCAACTGCGCGATATCCTTCATCGGGGCAATATCCCCATCCATACTGAAAATCCCGTCGGTTACGATGAGGGTCGGTTTGCCCGAGGTTCGGCGGGCCAGCAGTTGCTCCAAATGATTCATGTCGCGATGGTGATAGACACGAAAGGTGGCCCCGCTCAGACGGCAGCCGTCGATCAGGCTGGCGTGGCAAAGGCGGTCGGCGAGGATGAGTCCGTCTTTCCCGATGAGGGCGGGTATTACACCGATGTTGGCCAGGTACCCGGCGGCAAACGTGAGCGCCGCCTCCGTGCCCTTGAACCGTGCGAGGGCGGTTTCGAGTGCCTCATGGGGCGTCAGGGTGCCGCAGACAAGGCGTGCGGCCCCAGACCCGCCGCCGTATCGGCGTGTCGCGGCGATGGCTGCTTCCACGACCGTCGGATGCGTGGCAAGGCCGAGGTAATTATTCGATGAGAGCAGAATGACTTCGCGGCCCTCGAGGATGACCGTCGGTCCTGTCGCCGAGGCGATGGTTCGAAGCCGGCGAAGGAGATGTTGGTCTCCTAGTTTTTGGAGATGTTGCTTGAACATGGCTGCCTGGGCTCTTAGAGCGGCTGAATATTTGACAAGCCTGAGTGCTCCCTAGTATAAGGCGCGAGGCTCTAAGAAACGACCGCTTCTTTTTCCAAACCGAGACGATTGTGCGACTATGAGTTATCGCATCAGGGTGCCCGCAAAAGTTGACCCGCTCGATGAAGCCCATCTGTTGACCGGCGTTGATCGGTTCCTGCACCTCTTGCAGGAACAGCGACGCGCGGTGATCGTCGGGCTAGGGGTCGTACTGGTTGCAGGGGCGGTCGTCGCCGGGGTGATGTGGTACGACTATCAATCCACACTGAAAGCACGGGAACTCGATCAGGAAGCGACGCTGCACTATCTGAATCGGCCGGCCGACGATCCGAAGAAGAGCCACGAACAGCTTTCCCAGGCCATTACCCTCTATAAGCAGGTGGTCGATCAGTATCCGCGAAGTCCTGTCGCACCACTTGCCCTCTTTCACCTGGGGAATGCTCAGGTGTTGGCCAATGAGGTCGACGCGGGGATCGAAACGTATAAACGCTTCATGTTGCTGTATAGCTCCAATACCTCACTCCTGGGGCTGGTGCAGCAGCGGTTGGCCTATGCCTATTTGGTGAAGGGTGATCGTGATCAGGCCGTGAAGGCGTTCATGGGCATTCTTGAAATCCCTGGCGCCCTCAATAAGGACCATGTGCTGTTCGAGCTGGCAAAAATCGAGGAGTCGCAGTCTCGCCCCGAGGGTGCCCTCGCGCATTACCAGGACCTGATGAAGAATTATCCCAACTCGCCCTTTACCAGCGAAGCAGCGGTTCGGGTGAAGGTGTTGGAAGTGAAGAAGTCTCCGGAGAGCCCGGCGGCCGCACCAGCACCGGCGGCGAGTGCGCCCACTCCTCAGCCTGAGCAGCCTGCCAAGTCCTCGTCCGGCAAGTCTGCTGCGTCCTCCTCCAAGAAAAAGCCGTAATAGCTGTTTCCCTAGAATGAGCGGGCAGGGTCCGTCGCTAGTTCGCGATGACCAGGCGGCTCCCTGCCTTGATGGTGGGGCCAGTCAGGTTGTTGTTGGATTTGAGCGTCTTGACGGAAATGTTGAAGCGCTTAGCGATTTTCTCAAGGGAGTCGCCGACGCGGACACGATACCAATGTCCGGAATCCGTCTCGCTCTTGAAATGTCGGCCTTTGACCTGAACCGGCATTGGCAGTGGCGGAAACTTGTGGGTCGGTGCCCGCTCCAGCAGCTGTTCGACTTTCTCCCTGGTGCCGACCGGAACCTTCAGGTGATACTCGGGATCATCCGGAGGCGTGGCATCGCGCCGTAATTCCGGGTTGAGCACCTTCAATTCCTGATACGAAATCCCGGTCACATTGGCGATGGCTTTGAAGTGGATGGGGCGGCGTACAACCACTTCTTCAAATTGATGCGGCCGGACGTCGTTCTGCGGAAACCCATAACGATCCGGGTTTTTGGCGATAATGGTGGCGGCCATGAAGCGAGGCACGTATTCCTTTGTTTCGCGCCGAATGAGCCTGGTTTTTGCGATGTCTGAAAAGCTCTCCGCTTGCGCCGTATGCAGAGCCCGCATCACCTTGCCCTCTCCGGCATTGTAGGCGGCCATGGCAAGCGGCCAGGTGCCGAACAAGTCGTAGAGGTCACGGAGGTAGCGTGCGGCCGCCACCGTCGACTTCACGGGGTCGCGGCGCTCATCGACATAGCTATCCACTCGCAGGCCATAGACCTTGGCGGTGCCCTTCATGAATTGCCAGGGGCCGGCTGCCCGTGCCCGTGAATAGGCGTGGGGATTGAATCCACTTTCGACCAAAGACAGATAGATCAGATCGCTCGGGAGCTGGAATTCGGTGAAGATGCTATCGACCAGCGGACGATAGTGGCTGAGGCGAATGAGCCACTGCTCGAATCGGTTGCGGATAGACACATTGAAGAAGCGAATGTGACCCTGCACGGAGGGGTCGAGTACGATAGGTACATTGTACTCAGAGGCATTCTCCGATTCCTGCCCCTGTTCGGCGTTCGCTTCCTGGATGACTTCTGCCGGAGGGGTGAGCAGGTCCGCAAATCTTGCGGTGGTGCCGCTGAGAGGTTTGAGTTGAAGCAGTGCTTCTGCCGGCGGAACCTCCGTGGAGGGCTCGCTGGCGACGGACGCCGGAGCCTCGGCAGCCTCACTCTCTGCGGCTGCGGTGCGATCTTCCTCGTCTAATATGTATTCAGGTTCCTGAACGGGGGAGGGAACGTCTTGCGGAGCAGCCTCGGTGGTCAATGCCTGGTCGACTTGCATCGGAGTCGGCGATTCCGCCCTTGCCATGCCCGGCCAGGTGAGTGAGAGCAGGCACAGGGAAAGAAGCGACAAAGAGGGAACGCCAGCCCCGGAAGATCGTGCATGCATAAGGTTACCCACCAGACTGTTCAGGGAATGAAAGGTTGCTGATTCTCAAAAGGTAGCCTATCGATGAGGGTACAACTTGTCAAGAAATTGAGGGAGTTGAGTCACCGGTTTCGTACGGGCTTAGCGCGATGACAACTTGGCTCCCGCGCGAACCGTCCGAAGGCAAACGTTCACTCGCTGCAGTGAACTCGCTGAAATGATAAGCATCTTCAGGGCTCCTTACCTTGACACCTCCGGGGGGCTATGGTAGCGTACGCCCCTTCTAAATCCCTGACATTGTTCGTTCGGTACAGCGAGGAGGATCGTCCCATGCTCAAACGGTATTTGCTGGCACCAGGCCCCACCCCTGTTCCACCGGAGGTGCTGCTGGCCATGGCCAGACCGATGATTCATCACCGGGCCCCCGAGTTCGATAAATTGTTCGCCGAGGTTCGTGAGGACCTGAAGTGGCTCTTCCAGACGCGGAATGATGTCTTGATCCTCGCGGCATCCGGTACCGGCGGCATGGAAGGATCCGTTTCGAATTTCCTCTCCCCTGGTGATAAAGCGCTGACGATCAACGGCGGCAAGTTCGGTGAGCGGTGGACGAAACTGTGTAAGACGTTTGGCGCGCAAGTGACCGAATTAAAGGTTGAATGGGGACATGCCATCGACCCGCAAGCCGTCGCCGACGCCCTGAAGAAGGATCCGTCGATCAAGGCCGTATACGTGCAGGCGAGCGAAACTTCTACAGCTGTAGCCCACGATGTTAAAACGCTGGCCGAAATCGTCAAGCAGTATGAGGACACCATCCTCGTGGTGGATGCGATTACCGCCCTGGGAGTGCTCGACCTGAAGACGGATGATTGGGGCCTCGATGTGGTCATCACCGGATCGCAGAAGGCGTTGATGCTGCCTCCGGGCTTGGCCTTCGCCAGTGTGAGTGAAAAGGCCTGGCGCTTGGCCGACAAAGCGAAAAATGCCGCGTTCTATTTCAATTTCAAGCGGGAGCGCGAAAATCAACAGAAAAGTACAACTGCGTATACACCGGCCGTCTCCCTTATTTTGGGCTTGAAGGAAGTGATGAACATCCTCAAGGCTGAGGGGTTGGAGGCCGTCTTCGCCCGGCATGCGATGCTGGCGACGGCCATGCGCGAAGGCGTGAAAGCAGCCGGTCTGGCCATTTTCCCGAAGGAACGCCCAAGCGATGCCTTGACGGCCATTGTGGCTCCGGAAGGAGTGGATGGTCAGGCGGTCTACAAGAATTTGCGGACCCAGTACGGTATGACGGCTGCGGGTGGTCAGGACCATCTCAAGGGAAAGATCTTCCGTATCTCGCATATGGGTTACATCGATAGCTTTGACGTCATCACGGCCCTGGCCGCAGTGGAGATGGTCATCAAGGGGCTGGGGTATCCCGTGAAGCTTGGTAGCGGAGTTGCGAAAGCTCAAGAAATTATTATGGGGAAGTCATAGACTCACCTTCAGGTAAGGCGCCACGACAATGAAAATCTTGGTCAGCGACAGTCTTTCGAAGCAGGGTGTAGAGGTGTTGGAGAAGGCCGGCTTTACGGTCGTGGTGAAAACCAAGTTGCCCAAAGAGGAACTGCTGAAGGAGATCAAGGATGCGGATGGCCTGATCGTCCGATCCGGGACGAAAGTCACGGCAGAACTCATCGCGGCGGCTGATCGTTTGAAAGTGGTCGGCCGGGCCGGTTCCGGTCTGGACAACGTCGATACGCCCGCCGCAACCCGTCGCGGTATCGTGGTCATGAATACGCCGGGTGGGAACACGGTGACCACCGCTGAACATACCATGGCCATGATTTTTTCCATGTCGCGGCGTATCCCGCAAGCGACCGCCTCGACCAAGGGTGGAAAGTGGGAAAAAGAGAAGTTCATGGGCGTGGAGTTGTACAACAAGGTGCTGGGCATCGTAGGTGTCGGACAAATCGGTGGGTATCTCACCAAGCTCGCCCAGGGTGTCGGCATGCAGGTGATGGCGTACGATCCTTATTTGGCGCCCGAGCGTGCACAGAAGATGGGCGTGACTATCGTCGAATTGGATGAGTTGTTTCGTAGGGCCGATGTCATCTCGGTACATACTCCTCTGACCCCGGAAACCAAGGCCCTCATCAATGCGCAGGCCATCGCCAAAATGAAAACGGGTGTGATGATCGCCAACTGTGCCCGAGGCGGAATTGTTCATGAAGGGGACCTCTGCGAGGCGCTCAAGTCCAAGAAAGTTGCCGCTGCGGCATTCGACGTGTTTGAGGACGAACCGGTGAAGCCGGATAACCCTCTCCTGGCGCTCGACAATTTCATTTGTTCTCCGCACATCGGTGCGTCCACGACTGAAGCGCAGGAAAATGTGGCCATCGGAATCGCCGAGCAGATCGTCGAGTACTTTACGAAAGGGATCGCTCGCGGCGCGGTCAACATCCCCTCCGTGTCACCGGAGCTGTTGCCGCAGCTCCAGCCCTACCTCTCGCTCGGAGAGCGTGTGGGATTGTTGCAAGCCCAGTTGCTGGAGGGCGGCTTAGAACGGCTGACCGTCGAGTACAGTGGGCAAGTCGCCGGATTGAATGTGGCGCCGTTGACGATCGCCGTGCTGAAGGGGCTCCTGACGCCCATCCTCGAAGATCCCATCAATTATGTGAATGCGCCGGTCGTCGCCAAGGAGCGCGGCATCGAGGTCAAGGAAGTGAAGATCAACGATGCCGGCGACTTTACCAGTGTGATTCGGGTGCGTGTCGAGGCGGGGAAAAAATCCCATCAGGTGGCCGGAACGCTGTATCACCGCAAAGACCCGCGCATCATTGAGATCGATCAGTTCAAGGTCGAAGTGGTGCCGGACAACCATTTGCTGTTGATCCTGAATGAGGATCGCCCTGGTGTGATCGGCACGGTCGGGCATATTCTCGGCGACCACAATATCAATATCGCGCGCATGCAGTGTTCACGTGAGGAACGTGGCGGCAAAGCCCTGTTGATTTTTGGTCTCGATGCGCCTCTGCCTGCGCCGGTGCTCCAGCAGATTACGAACAGCAAGCACATCCTTTCCGTCAAAGTCGCGGACCTGTCGAAAGGTCTGTAGATTGCCCGGCAGTCGATCATGGGCTCCCTTTCGTTGAAGGCCTCTGCTTCCTCCACGCCTCTGGTGGCTGGTCGGGAACGGTCGCTCATTCCGGTCGGAATGAGCACCATCCTTCCTGCGGCTGCTCGACGTATCCGGCATCTTGAACAGACGCTGCTTGCCGTGCTTGCGCGCGGGGGCTACGAAGAAATTATCCTCCCCATGTTCGAGTATCTGGACGTGCTCGCGCCGGGTCTTGAATCGGAACTCCTCGAAAAGTGCTATCAGTTGGTCGATCGGACGACGGGCCGCTTGATGGTGCTGCGACCGGATGCAACCGCACAGATCGCCAGAACCGTCGCGATGGGGATGATGGGTGCACGGCTCCCACTGCGCTTGTGCTATCGCACCTCGGTGTTTCGATACGAGCGCGAGCATGCGGGCCGCGACCGGGAAATTTTTCAAGTCGGGGCTGAGCTCATCGGGGTTGATGGAGTGGCGGGAGATGCGGAGGTGCTGACCCTTCTGCTCGAATGCTTGAACCAAGTGGGCCTCTCATCATTTAAGGTCGCCGTCGGCCATGTAGGTTTTTTTACCGCTCTGCTCGTCAAATCCGGTCTCTCGGATGATGGGCAGAAGCGTGTGGAGCAAGCGGCTGCACGCAAAGACATTCCCTTGCTTGAAGAGTTGTTGCTTCGGGAGGGTGTGCCCCGATCGATCGGGCGGGTCATTCTTGAGGTTCTGGAACTATGTGGCGGTCCCGAAGTGTTGGCGCGAGGGCGAAAATTAGTGGGACGTGATCGCACGCTGTTGAAGCCACTCGATCGACTCGAGCAGGTGTATGAACGCCTGGTTTCGCCGGGACAACAAGCAGTGCTGATTGATCTGGGCGAGTTCCGAGGTTTTGAATACTATGACGGCATCGTCTTCGACGTCTTCGCGCCGGGTATCGGGGCGGAGCTGGGCGGAGGCGGTCGCTACGATCATCTGATGGGCCGGTTCGGCCGTACGGCCGCATCCACGGGGTTTGCCCTCGATGTTGACCGGGTATTTCGAGCCATTGATTCCTCCGTGGATCCTGTTACGCCCGCTTCTCCTGCCGCATCTACCACACGCAGCTCCAAACGGGCTTCCTCCGCAACCCGGCAGAAACGGAGCCGGGCATGAAATCGCTCTCTGCCGTTGACCTCACGGCGCCCCGACTTCCCCCGCAAAACCTCGAGGCCGAACAGTCGGTATTAGGCGCAATCTTGCTGGACAACACGGCGATGGCCAAGGCGATGGAAGTCCTGACGGATCAGGAGTTTTACCGGACGGCGCACCGCAAGATCTATCAGGCCATGTTGGAACTGTCCGATCGTGGCGAAGTCATCGATCAGATCACGCTGACGGAATGCCTGAAGGGCCGCTCCGAGCTTGATGCGGTAGGTGGATCGGCGTATCTGGCCGAACTCGTTCAGGTGGTGCCTACAGCCGCAAACATCCGCTATCACAGTAAGATTGTTCGAGACAAAGCGTTGCTGCGGGGCCTAATTGAAACCTCGACAGAAGTTGTCACCCGCGGATACGACGGCACGGCCGCGGTCGACGAGTTGCTCGACTTTGCTGAACGCTCGGTCTTCAGTCTCGCCCAAGGAAAGCTCGATCGCTCGTTTACCCAGGTCAACCTGATCATCAAGGAAAGCCTTGATGTCGTGGATAAGTTGTCCAAGCGGAAGGAACGTGTCACCGGAGTGCCGACCGGCTACATCGATTTGGATGATCTGACTGCCGGCTTGCAACCGTCGGATTTGATCATTGTGGCCGGACGACCGAGTATGGGTAAGACCAGCCTGGCCCTGGGCATGGCGCAACATGCCGCACTGCATGCCAAAGCCGTGGTGGGGATTTTCAGCCTCGAAATGTCCAAGCCGCAATTGGTGCTGCGCATGTTGAGTTCCGAGGCCCGTGTCGATTCGCATGCGCTCCGGACCGGCAGACTGCAAAAGGAAGACTGGTGGAGATTGGCCGAGGCGGCCGGCAAGCTTGAGCAGGCCCCGATCTTTATCGATGACTCCGGAGCGGTGACCGTGCAGCAAATGCGCGGAAAGGCCAGACGGCTCAAGGCCGAAAAGGGCCTCGATTTGCTGATCGTGGACTACCTGCAGCTCATGCAGGGAAAGAGCGATTCCGAGTCGCGGCAGCAGGAAATTTCCGACATCTCCCGTTCCTTAAAGAGTCTTGCCAAAGAGCTGAACGTTCCCGTCATTGCCTTGTCGCAGTTGAGCCGGGCCGTCGAGGCTCGAAAACCGCCGGTACCGATGTTGGCCGACTTGCGTGAAAGCGGTGCCATCGAGCAGGACGCTGACGTCGTGATGTTTATCTATCGGGAAGAAGTCTACGAGCCGAACACTGAACGGAAGGGCATCGCTGAGATTTTAGTCAGCAAACATCGCAATGGTCCGATTGGAAAACGCGATTTGTTCTTCCACGATCGGTTCGCCAAGTTTGAGAATCTCGAGACGCGTGAGAGTGTTTGACGCGTTCTTTCACGGGCCGGTATAATTCCGCATCGTTTCCTGTACCCCGAACATTCCCCCTGCAGATTGAGCGGATGAATTGTGCAACGATTGAGTGAAGGGCGTGGACAGGCCCGCATCCTACCGGGACATGTCAGCGTGAGAGCGGCGGCCGTTTTGCTGACCTCGCTCCTATGTGTGACCGCCGCGTGTCAGAGCACTCCGCCGGCCCGCTCCGCTCCGCCTGTGGTTCCGACGGTCGCACCGCAGATCTCTCGCACGATGCCTCCCGCGTCTGATTCGCGCGCCTCCTATCATTTCCTGCTGGGCTATCAGGCCGAGTTGGAGCAGGAGACCGAGCAGGCCATCAAAGAGTATCAGCTGGCCCTGCAAACAGACCCCTCGTCGAATTACCTCAAGGCCCGGTTAGCGGTCCTCTACTTTACGGCCGGTGATGTACCGGCTGCGGTCAAATTTGCCGACGAAGTCGCGGATGTTCCGGGTTTAGATGCGCAGATGCTCGGCCAAATCGGGGGGATGTATGCCGCCGCAGGAAAGCCGGACAAAGCGTTACGGCTGTTCAATCGTGCCATCGAGCAGGAGCCACAACGCAGCGAGCATTTTTTTGCCAAAGGGCTGCTGTTAGCCAACCAGAAGCAATATGTTGAGGCCGAGGACACGATTCGTTCCGGGATTAAGGTCAGCCCGGATTCGGCAGTGGGGTACTACTACTTAGGACGAATCGGTGTCGAGGCCAGGGATTTCGACAAGGCGACGACGCATTTCGAACAGGCGGTGACGCTGAATCCTGCGTTTGAACCCGCCTACGTCGCTTTGGGGTCTGTCTATGAGGCCAAGCAGGACCGCGCGAAGGCGATCGATATTTATCGCCGCTACCTACAAGGCGTGAATCCGAAGAATCGAGAAATCCGGCATCATCTCATTCGCCTGCAGGTGTCGGCGAAGCAATATGACGAAGCGTTACGGGAGTTGCAGGAAATGCTGGCGGAGGACCCCTCCGACCTCGATGCGCAGCTCCGGATGGGACTAGTGTATGGGGAACAAAAAAATTACCCCAAGGCCATTCAGCAATTGAATCAGATCCTCACTGTGCGTCCGGCCGAGCTCAAGGTGCGCGACTACTTGGGGTATCTGTACGAAGAGACCAAGGATTATGCTCACGCGATTGAGGCGTACCGCCACAATCTCACGCTGGAGCCGTCCTATTTCGAAGGGCATTTGCATTTAGGCGTCTTGCTCTATCGGACCAAGCAGTATCCCGAAGCGATCCAGCATCTCCGGGAGGCTAGCCGGTTGAATCCGAAGCAACCGGAAGCGCATATCGTGTTAGGGCTGTCGCATTTTCAGGTCGAACAATATGAGCCGTCTCTCCAGGCGTTCCTGGAAGGAATTCGTCACAATCCAGACAATGCGGATCTGCATTTCAACGCCGGGACGGCGTATGACAAATTGAATCGATTTGACGATGTGGTGAAGTCCATGGAAACCACTCTCACATTGGATCCGCACCACGCCGATGCGATGAACTACCTCGGATATAGCTATGCGGAACGCGGCGTGAAGATCGAGGAAGCGATCGCGTTGACCAAGCAGGCCGTTGCGCTGAGACCGACCAACGGGTACTACGTTGACAGCTTGGCCTGGGCCTTTTTCAAAAAGGGGTTATTGGCCGAAGCCATGGCTGAAATGAAGCGTGCGGTGGCGTTGGTCGGCGATGATCCCGTGATTTATGAACATCTGGGCGAAATTCATCTGAAGCAGCAACACCTTTCGGATGGCCGAGAGGCTCTCCTGCATTCTCTCGAACTTGACCCTTCCAATGACAAGTTGATGCAGCGATTTCGTGACCTGGGCTTGGGCGATCCTGCCAAGGAAGAACGAATCCGCCAAGCCATCCGCCGCGTCACCGAGCGTAAAGCGACGCCTCCATCTCAGTAATTCCCTGCTTCCCCACAAGAGAACCTTGGGCCGTGCCCTCTCCGTGCGGCTTCCCGTTCGGCATTCCGCCATCTCCATTCGATCGATCCCTTTGATTGGTAGGTAGCCATCTGGGTGTCCGGGCGCGGCCGTGCCTTTTCGACGGGACAACGCGCCGTGACTGTTCGATTCAGTCAATTTTTGGCACTTTCCGCAGCGAGTTCAGCCCATGGCACTGCTCCAAAGTCATCACGGGCCGAGTGATAATCTGAAATGTCCAGCTTTCACAGCAGGTTATGAGGATGGTCAGCGGGAGCCTCTGTTGTGGCACAAGGCCTGCTTATACACGGCATGTCTTGAGCGCACGAGGTAGAGCAGATGAGCATAGAGATGGCCGTCGATGTCATGAGCGATCGAGCCCCATGGTGACTGTATCGAAGCAAACAGGGTTCACGCTGATCGAACTCATGGTCGTAGTGGTCATTGTGGGAGTTCTCGCTGCCTTCGCGATTCCGAACTTCCTTCGATACCGGGCGCAGGCGATGCAGGCTGAAGCACGAACCAATCTAGCAGGAATTTTTGTTGCCGAGATGTCGTTTTTTACGGAACGGAAAGAGTTTGGAAATTTTACGGATGTTGGCTTTGCCGTGACCGGGGGTGGGACGAACCGTTACACCTACCGAACGGGTCTAGGACTGGGGGCTGGGCTTGGGCCGAATGGGGGCAATCTTTGTGGCCCAGCGTCTAGCTGCGACACCATTCAGACGGAGAATCCTGCAGTGAGTGCGATCAGCTACACAGGACTCGCGGGAATTGCCACGACCTCATCAGCGGGATTTACGGCAACTGCCGCTGCAGATCTCGATCGCGATGCCATCCATGATGGCTGGTATGTCAACGATGCCAAGCAAGGGTTGAGCGCTGCTGACCCGAACGATGTGACGAGCTGAGTGTGCTGTCGACGGTGGCGCCAAAACTTGTCACCTAATGACAGAAAAAGGAATCGGGCGCAGGCAGGCGACACAGGAAGCGAATCAGTCCCAAGCATAAGTAATTGGAAGATAGACAGAATGACAAGAAACTACAGGAAGGAGGTGTTGGGCATAGAACCTGCTATTCCCAAGATCTGCAAGGCTTGAAAGAGCTGTTCACGAAGAAGAGACAGGCATGAAGAACGTGTCGGATGAAGTGGCAACAATAGGAAAGGGAGGAAGTATGTTGAAGCAAGTGAAGGGTCAGAAAGGTTTTACGTTGATTGAGTTGATGATCGTCGTGGCGATTATCGGTATCTTGGCGGCCATCGCCATTCCGAACTTCTTGCGCTACCAAGCCAAGTCGCGCCAGTCGGAAGCCAAGACGAACCTGGGCGCGATCTTCGTGGCGGAGACGGCCTACCTCAGCGAAAACTCGCGCTATGGAAGTTTCGCTGAGATCGGCTATGCGCTCGCCGGCACGACCAATCGGTATACGTACCGGAGCCCGGTGAATGGCGGTGCCGCAGGGTCTGGTGGAACGATTTATCCCGCGGCGAACTATGACCAGATTTCGTGCGGTGCTCCTGCGCCTTGCACGCCAGCTCTCGATAACACTGTTGTACCTTCACTTGCAAGTACAGCGGCAGGCTCAGTTGGTTTTACCGCCACGGCGGTGGCCAGCATTGACAATGACGCGACGATCGACAGCTGGCACGTGAATGATCTCAAGAATGGACTCACTACAGCTGATATCGACGATGTGATCGGTTAACGATTAGTAGTTGGGTTCTTACATCCGGGGGAGGAACCATGTTCCTCCCCCGTTTTAGTTTCAGCTGACGGCTCGTTCATTTGCCCCCGATTCATCTCACGCTCGACCAGCACGCTTCTCTGCCTCGTGCCAAGGACTTCAAATTCGCTTTGCCAAATCGCGGCTCTCTGATAAAGCAGGAGTAAGCGATGAGCGGGCGTACGCAACAGACATCCATGAATAACCTGTTTTCCATTCCATTGGTCGTGATCGGTGCGCTTGTGATCTTCTCCCCGCTCCAGGAGGGAGGCACCACGCATGTTGCGCAGATGATCATTCGTCTGGTGATTCTCGCCTGGGCTGGCGGCGCGCTGGCGCTCAGTATTCGGAACGGGCGTCTGGCCGTGCCCGTGTTGTCGGTCAGCTACGTGGTCGCGGCGTTCCTGGCCCTCGCGCTGATCGCGACGATCTTCTCCCCCTATGCTCATCCCAGCCGGCAGTGGCTGCTGATGATCATTGGGTATGCGATGTTTTTCTATTTGCTTGTCTCTTTTGTGGACCGATGGGAGCATGTTCATACACTGACGGTGATGGTTATCCTGATGGGAGTCGGTGAAGCTGCCTTGGCCATCTTCCAAGGCCTCGTCTGGAATGTCGTGAGACCTGCTGGCACGTTCTTTAACCCCAACTTTCTTGCCGGATACCTTGCGGTCAGTTGGGCGATACTCCTGAGTGTCGCCGTCTATGGATATCGAGGCAAGGCGGCATGGTCCCGGCCATCGCTACCGCCGATGCTTTGGTGGTTCAGCATCGCTGCATCACTATGCGGTCTGTTCCTCGCCGTACTCCTGACCCAATCGCGCGGCGGGATGATTGTGGTGCTGGTGGCCTCGGTGTTTATCCTGAGTGCACGATATGGCTGGAAGCTGGCCGGTAGTGGTCTGGTGTGTTTGGTGGTGGCCGGTCTCCTTCTTCCCACGCCGTTACGGGAACGAGTACAGGCGGAACATCAGCAGAACCCCGTGTCGTATGCGCGCTGGCAGATGTGGCAAGGCGCGCTCACTCAAATGGCCGAGCATCCATTCGGGATAGGACTCGGACTCTATCAATACACCTATCCCCGCTATGCATTCCCGGTTGAAGGGGAGATTGCACGGTATGGCAAGGTCGCGCAGACGCCTCACAACGACTACCTTCAACTCGGTGTCGAGATGGGAATCGGTGCGGTGATAGTCGTTGCCGTCGGTGTGTTCATGATGGGGCGAGAACTCAGGCGTGTGCTTCAGGAACGGCTGTCCCGCCGGCAACGAAGCCTGATTCTCGGCGTTGGTGGCGGCGGCCTCGCACTTCTTGCTCACGCTGCGCTCGATTCCAGTTTGCGTGAATCGGCTCTGGCGCTGTTATTCGTGCTCTGTGCCGGGCTCATCGTTGCAGCCGGACGACTCACGATCAGGGGCACGGATGTCATGCATGTCGTTGCGATTCGATCACGAGTGGCGTGGGGAATCGGTGCGGCATGTCTCGTACTGGTGGCCGGTGTGGAAGTGACTCGACTTGGTGTGGCCTGGATGGCGTTTGACGCAGCCTCACGCCGGGCGATGGCTGGAGAGACGGCCGAGGCCATTCAGGGACTGCACACGGCCATCGCGTGGGATTCGGGAAAGTCGCTGTACCATCACGGGCTCGGCTCGGTTTATGCGAGAGCGTTTGAAACAACCCGTGAGCAGGAGCCGTTTCGACTCGCGCATGCAGAATTCAAGACTGCGATCGAATTGAATCCGTTAGACAGTCGATTGTTGGGACTTCTGGCACAACTGTATCTCTCAGCGGCACAGCCGCCAGCAGTGAGTACCGACTCCCTTGAGCAGCGGAAAGAGTGGTTGCGTGCCGCGCTACGCGTGTATGAACGCGCGCTCCAACTCGCACCCTATTCCGCTCCCTACCGTTACGAACAGGCTCGTCTGCACTGGATGCTGGGGGAGCGTGCGGAGGCCGAGCAGCAAGCAAGGGAAGCGGAGCGATTGGAGCCGAATTTTCTACCGGCCCGCGCGTTCCTTGCTCGGTTGTGGATGGATCAAGGGCACGTTGACGACGCAAAGAATGAGTTGCAGGAGATTCAATCGCGACAGGCACGATACCAACAATGGAGCAAGACCAGTATCGACCAGGCCTTCTTGAATGTGGATGTTGCACCTCTGCGTGCAGCCTTGCATGAAAGGGAAGTGGCCGGATGATGTCCAGACCGACCACATCAACCGCGAAGCGGATCGCCGGTCAGATCCTTTGCGGAGTGATATGCCTGGTTACTGCCTCGGGACTTCTCCACGTGCTCGACCAAGAGCGAACCGCAGTAGCACGAGCCGAACAACTGGCCTACCTCCCCAAGGGGGAATACTTGAAACTGGCGGTGCTTGGGTATCGGCAGATCGTCGCCGATCTTATCTGGCTCCAGGCGGTTCAGCACATCGGCGCGAAGCGCGATACACAGCTGGGCTATACCTGGACCTACCATGCCGTCGACGTGTTGACGGATCTGGATCCGACGTTCGTTCCGCCCTATCAGGCCACCGGGCTCTTTCTCGGCGTGTTGGTCGGACGACACGAAGAAGGTGTGGCCATCTTGAACAAAGGCATTCGGCACAATCCAGCCGTTTGGCAACTGCCGTTCCTGGCCGGCTACATTTCTTACTATGAGCGGTGTGATCCGGCGGGGGGCGGGGTGTTTTTTCGGATGGCGGCGCGGGTGCCCGGTGCCCCTGCGTATCTCCCTCAATTGGCCGCCCGCATGACGGTGGAGAGCGGGGATACCTCCGCAGCGCTGGAGTTCCTGGATCGCTTTTCGCGAAGCGTCACGGATGAACGGGTGCGAGAGGCATTGCTTCGGCGAATGAAAGAAGTCGTACAGGAACAGGATTTGCGCTTTCTCGAAGACAGCATCAATCGCTACCGAACACGGTATGGGCAGGCTCCGGCGAAGCTGGACGATCTTCTGCTGCATGGCATCATCACCGGACTGCCGGTGGATCCGTTGGGCGGACACTATGAAATCAACGGCCTGACCGGAGCTGTCAACGCTTCCTCAACCCGTGAGCGGATTCGCATACACGAGAAAGTGGCGTGCCGGTTGGGATCTGCGACGCAGTCCCAGACAGCGGCCGGTTCGATGGTAGCCCCGCTGCCTTCCGTACAGTGAGGATGGAGGAGTGCCGTGGATGATATCGTCACAGAGAATTTGACCAAATCCTACCCATCCGGTTGGCCGGGACGACCGCCGTTCGTTGCGTTGGACGGGTTGTCTCTCAATGTCGGCCGAGGGGAGATTTTCGGCTTTCTCGGACCGAATGGAGCGGGAAAGACCACCACGTTGAAAATCTTGTTGGGCCTTGTTCGTCCGACGAGCGGCAGCGCCTTCCTACTGGGGCAGCCGGCCGGTGATGTGGCCACGCGGCGGCGAATCGGCTTTCTGCCGGAGTCTCCCTATTTCTACGATTATCTCACTGCCGAGGAGTTTCTCGGGTTTTATGGCCAATTGGCAGGCCTCGACCGCTCGGCCATCACTCAGCGAGTGACGGACCTCCTGGGCCTCGTCGGGCTTGCGGAGGCACGGACGCGGCAGTTGCGTAAATTCTCCAAAGGAATGTTGCAGCGTGTCGGCTTGGCGCAGGCGCTGATTCATGACCCTGAATTGATCATCCTGGATGAGCCGATGACCGGCTTGGACCCGGTCGGACGCAAACAGGTACGCGACCTGATCCTGAGCCTGCGCGATTGCGGCAAGACGGTCTTTTTCAGCACGCACATTTTGCACGACGTGGAGATGATTTGTGATCGGGTCGGCATTGTGATGAAAGGCCGTCTCGTCGCCAGCGGGCGTGTCGATGAACTCGTCCGCCAGGATCATACGCAGTCGGTAGAGGTGGTCTGTCAACAACTCAAGGTCGACGGGAATGCCTTCATTCACTCGTTAGCTACTCGCGTATTGCAGCAAGGGCAACAGTGTCTGATCGTCCTGCCAAGCCCGGATGCGGTGGATGCGCTTGTGGGAGAGATTCGTCGGCAGGGAGGAAAACTCCTGTCAGTGACTCCTCACAAAGCGTCGTTGGAAGATCTGTTTTTTCAGGAGGCCACGCACGAGGCCTCGCGGCCGTTGCCGCATATGACTAGCGGGAGGGCGTCGTGATGGGGGCGATCGGCGTCATTGCCTTGAATGCATTTCGCGAGAGTTTGCGCGACAAGATCCTTTACAACCTGGTGTTGTTCGCGGGTCTGCTCATCGGACTGTCCGTGTTACTGGCGGACCTGTCGATTACTGAACATCACAAAGTGATCGCCGACATGGGGTTGGCGGCCATCAACCTGATTGGTGTCATCATCGCCGTGTTCGTCGGGATCAGTCTGGTCAATAAGGAGATCGAACGGCGCACGATCTACACCATCATGGCGAGGCCCATCAGTCGCGCTTCATTCATCATGGGCAAGTACCTCGGCTTGGCACTGACGCTTTTCGTGAATATGGCCATCATGCTGGCTGTATTTCTTCTGACCCTCTGGCTTAACCATGTGCCGATTCAGCCGTCTCTATTTCAGGCCGTCGCATTGATCTTCGTGGAGATTCTGGTGGTGACGGCCATTGCGCTCTTTTTCTCGACCTTCACGTCGACGACGTTGAGTGCCATCTTCACGCTGGGGCTTTATGTGATCGGTCATCTGACGGCCGACTTGCGGACCGCGGTGGCCGGAAGCGACAGCGGGCCGATCAAGGGCCTGGTGGATCTGCTCTATTATCTCTGTCCCAATCTCGAGATGCTGAATATCAAGGGCCAGGCTGCGGTGGGGATCGTGGCCGCGCCGGAGTATGTGATGCTTGCGTCGCTCTATGGGGTGATGTACGCCGGGGTTTTAATCACCGGTGCCTGCTTGGTCTTTCAGCAGAGGGATTTCTGAGCACCGTCGTGATGGCTCAGCTTTCAGGGCACTCTTCGACACGAGCGACGTAAACCCTCGTGAGTCCTGCGCGTGACGCGCTCAGCTAAAGGCTAGTTCATGCTCTCCCGGCAATACGGTTCCTCTCCTCTGATCGTTTTCACCAGTATCCGCGCCCACTGGAGCTTGATCCGTCAATTGACCAGGCGCGAAATCGTGAGCCGGTATCGAGGATCGTTTTTGGGGGTGCTGTGGGCGTTTCTGCATCCGCTGTTGATGCTTGCGGTCTACACGCTGGTATTTCGGGGTGCCTTTGGCCTGCGATGGGGGCGAGAAGGCGAAAGCGCGCTGGATTTCGGCCTGCTACTGTTCTCGGGGCTGATCGTCCATGCATTGTTTGCTGAATGTATTCAGCGTGCGCCTTACCTGGTCGTGAATCATAGCAACTACGTGAAAAAGATTGTCTTTCCCTTGGAAATATTGGCCTGGAGCTCACTGGGGGCGGCGCTCTTTCACGCGATTATCAGTGCGCTCGTGTTGATCGTCTTTTACGGTTTCCACCACCACTCGCTGCATTGGACGATGTTGTTGATTCCCCTCCTGCTTCTGCCACTGGCCCTAATGACGATTGGTATATCCTGGGTTCTCTCCTCCGCCGGTGTGTTTTTGCGGGACCTCGGCCACGCGAGTGGACCTGTCACCACCGTCATGCTGTTCCTCTCGCCGGTGTTTTATCCGGTCTCGGTTTTTCCTGATTCCTATCGAGTCTTAATTTATGCGAACCCGCTCACCTTCCTCATCACCCAAGCTCAGGACATGCTCATCTGGGGCAAGTCCCCCTTCTGGATTGGCATCGTGGGCTATTGTGTGTGCAGCTATCTGGTCGCGTGGGTTGGGCTCCTGTGGTTTCAGAAGACACGGAAGGCGTTTGGTGATGTCCTCTGATTGGGCCATCCGCACTCACAATCTCTCGAAAACTTACCGGCTGTACGAGCGTCCGAGCGACAGGGGGAAGCAGTGGCTCCTGTCTGCAGTACGGAAGTGTCTCGGGCGCGAACCGGCTCCGTATTATCGAGAGGTCCATGCAATCGAGAATGTTTCCTTCGAGGTGAAGAAGGGGGAGACACTGGGTATCATTGGTCGGAACGGATCGGGGAAGTCCACGCTGTTGCAGTTGATCGTGGGCACCTTGAGTCCGACCGGCGGAACCGTAGATATCGATGGCCGTGTTGCGGCGCTGCTTGAACTGGGAGCAGGCTTTCATCCGGATTTTACCGGCCTGGAAAATGTGTTTCTGAACGCGTCTTTGCTTGGTCTGTCGAAAGCAGACATCGACGGACAGTTGGATGATATCCTGGCGTTCGCCGATATCGGGGCCTCGATCGCCCAGCCGGTAAGAACCTATTCGAGTGGCATGTTTGTCCGGCTGGCGGTTGCTGTGGCTGTTCATGCTGCCCCTGATGTGCTGATTGTCGATGAAGCGCTCAGTGTCGGTGATTTTGAATTTCGAAATAAATGCATGGAGCGTATCTTGGCTCTTCGTGCTCAGGGCGTGACTATCTTGTTTGTCTCGCACGACTTGAGCACCCTCCAGATAGTCTGTGATCGGGCGATATGGCTGGATAGCGGGCGACTTATTTCGATTGGCAACCCGATTGCCATATGCCAGGAGTATTGTGTCTCAGCCACAAAAATTAATGGACGTCTTCCGCTTTCTCAAGACATTCAGGGCAACATTGTGGCACAGCAGGAAAACAGCGCGGCCAAATTTGTCGAGGTTGGTCTGGATGGTTATTGTGCGAACGAGACGCCGATCTATTATCCGCATCAAGACATTGGGTTCAAATTCACCTTGTTCGCCGCTCAATCGCTTGAGGCAGTTGTATTCGCTGTTAGTATTTATCGCGCGGACGGAGATCTTGTCATCGGGCAGACGAGCTACGAGGAGAACGTTTGGTGGCCGACTCTGCCTTCGGGCGGCATCCATACTGGTCGCTTCATCTTGACTCCCAACTGTCTTGCCCCTGGTGATTATCGAGTTGCCTTTGGCGCATATTCTAAGGATCTCTGCGTATGCTATGCACTCACAGAACTGACGGTGTCATTTTCAGTTCGCTCGAATTTCCCAACGTGGGGGAAGGTGGTGCTCCCCTGTAGGTGGGTCCATGGTGAGCCGAGTAGCAATAACAATGGGATCTGATCTTCAAGATGCTCCTGGTGGAATTCTGCGGACGAGGGATATGCGTCTTGCCAGCGACAGTCACCATTACATTGTTCTTAGTTACTTGCACGCATGGCTAGAGGAGCAAGCATTGCCACAGGCCAAAGGGATTCTGCTGGACTACGGCTGTGGCGGACAACCCTACCGGGCATTGTTTGAACCTAACATAACAAAGTACATCGGTGCGGATGTTGCCGCTGCTGCTGGGACAAAAATTGATATTCAAGTTGAGCCAGAGCAACCGTTGCCCCTATCAAGCGAGAGTGTGGACACGATTCTCTCAACGCAAACTCTTGAGCATGTACCTGATTTTAATTTCTATCTAGCCGAGTGCCAACGTCTTGCGAGGCCCGGCGGTGTGTTGATTCTCACCGCTCCTATGCAATGGCGGCATCACGAGGCTCCTCATGACTATTGGCGATTTACTCGGTACGGGATTCGGGAATGCCTATCTCGCCATGGCTTTGAGGTCGGAAGCATCATGGCCTGCGGAGGAGTGTATGCGTTAATAGGGCAAATATTCTTGAATCATCTCGTGGAGCACGGCATCCAACGGAAAATCATTATCAAGGCTGTGAATCGTTTGGCACTTCGGTTGGACCGAATGTGTCAGGACCAAGAAGATACGCTGTTGTGGATGTGTCTGGCAAAAAAAAAGAGCGGTCTTCAAGTGCAGCCTCGGTGGTCGGGAGACAGCGGGAGGATATCGTAAATGGGTGTCGGCCGCTTTGCTCTGTCTGAAGATGGTCGTCCTCTTTGTCCAATGTGTCGCTCCACCGAATCTAAGTTTCTCTGTTCCATTGAGGGCTACACGATTTGGCGCTGCCCGACCTCTAGGATAGATTTTGTATGGCCGATGCCTTCGCCGCATACACTGAAATCGCTGTATGACCGTGAGGACTGGTTTGAGGGAGGTGAGTGTGGAGGATATTGCGACTATGATGCTCAGACGGAGCCCATATTAGGCCTATTCGCACAATTGTTAGATGAATTTGAGGGGAGTGCGGTTGGACGATCTGTGCTGGACATCGGATGTGGCTATGGAAGTCACTTGGCAATGGCCGCTCAACGGGGATGGAAATGTTTTGGAGTAGAGGTGTCCGATCATGCGCGCCGAGTTACGAAACTGCGGCACGGAAATGCGCTTTTTGTCGTAGATTGTTTGGAAAACCTCGTCGCCCATGAGTTTGATCTTATCGTCTTGTTCGACGTAATTGAACATCTTCCCGATCCCTTTGAATTGTTCTATGCGCTCTTCAGTAAGGGCGCAATCGGTCCTCGGACGAAAGTCGTAATTACGACCCCTAACGCCAGATCTTCTGCGGCCGTCGCGGATCCTGCGGGTTGGACGTACCGTCATCCACCGTCTCACCTGGTTTACTATTCGGCTGAAGCATTGCACGCATTCTTGACGAGTCTGCATTTTGCAAAAGTGGAGATAGCTGGCCTCTTTCCTCTGGAAGGTTCGGGGAGGAGTAAGTATGAAGACGAGTATTCGGCCTTGAATAGCAGTCTTGCAGCGTCGGCAGGGCTGTTATGTAAGGCAGAGGGCAGTAATTTTAAATCGTTTATGCAGGAGCGGTACGTGCCGGGGACGTGGTCAAGAGTAGCAGAATATGAGCACCTCCCCAGATACCAATTCGCGAAGCATCGAGTTGCGGGGACCAAGGTTTTAGATTTTGGGTGTGGTACGGGATATGGGACAGCACTTCTTGCAGAAGTCGCCGACAGTGTTGTTGGGTTAGATATTGACGATACAGCGCTGGATTGGGCCAGGCATCACCACCATAACCCTCGTCTCTCGTTCGAGAAGCGGTCAGATTTGGGGATGAGCTTACCCGATCACTCATTTGATGTCATCACGTGCTTTGAAATGATCGAGCATGTCAACGAAACAACTCAAATTGAGGTGATCCGTCAGTGCCGCAGGATGCTCACGCCCGGCGGGCAACTCATTATTTCCACGCCAAACCCTGACGTTACTCAAAATTACGGCGAGAACCCGTTTCATCTTCGCGAAATGACGGAGCGGCAATTCCTCCATTTACTCAAACTGTCTTTTAGTCACGTTCTCCTGTTGAAACAGTGGATACGTCCCAGTGTGAGTATCGGATCCGATCAAACTCCACACATGCCGCTTACATTCTGTGGCCCGGCCGCGCCTCCAGTGACAGTAAGGGATCCATGCCTCCCTCTGGCATATGTGGCCATTTGCTCAGATGAACCGATTCGGGAAGTTCACGAGATGTGCTATCTCGACTCATCCGTTGATCACGTTGCCGCGTTGATTGCGAATGAGAAGCGATTCAGTCATCTGCAATTTGAATACTACAAGGCGCACGAGCACATTTTCTCACTGCAGGAACAGCTCGCGGTCAAAGAGCGAGAACTGCTGACACTTCTCGGGCCGAGACTCCTCCGACTACGACGGGCATTACGCGCCAAAGCTGGCTCGCCCCGTGAAGTGTCGACTGTCGTTGGGCGAATAATGGAGGTGGTTGCATCTGCTCTTGTACGGCGGCTTGGCAGGGTAACTGCGAGAGTCAGGCAGTGGTGTGTCCCAGAGGGCCTTCCTGCCCCTCAATGCAAATCATATCAAGTACAGATCATGCATCCGATAGAGAGGAGCCGCCCAAAGGTGGTTCATGCCATTGCGAATTTTAATATCGGAGGATCTTCTCGTTTAGTCGTCGATCTAATTGAGCGACTGGGCCACCAATATGAGCAGGAGATCATTACGAGTTTTCAGCCTGATCCGCCGAGTTACACAGGAGCGGTCATCCATGAACATGAATTGTCCTACGCAGATGATTTGGAAGAGCGCGTGTTTGGTTACCTGTGTACCTTTAGGCCGCACCTTTTCCACGTGCACTATTGGGGAGAGACAGATAAGGCCTGGTACGATGCCGTGTTGAGCGCTGCGAACAAATTCGGATGCCAAATTATTGAGAATGTCAATACGCCGGTAACTCCCTACTGGGGAGGCTCAATTTCCCGCTATGTATATGTCAGTGATTATGTGCTGGAAGCATTTGGACGAAGAGATAGGAAGAGCCTCGTCATTTATCCTGGGAGCAATTTGGGTCTGTTTCGAAGGACGAACAGTGAGGCTGCACCACAGGATTGCATTGGCATGGTGTATAGGCTTGAGGAGGATAAGTTATCGCCACAAGCCATCGAGGTGTTTATTAAGGTTGTAATGCGTAGGCCGAGCACAAAGGTGCTAATCGTTGGTGGTGGCACTTTACTGCGTACATACCAAAAAGCTGTGCGGCGCGCTGGGGTCTCGAAAGCATTTCGATTTACGGGCTATGTGTCCTATGAAGAGCTTCCTCCGCTTTATGAAGAAATGGGTGTCTTTGTCGCGCCGGTCTGGAAGGAGAGCTTCGGCCATGTGAGTGTGCTGGCAATGAACTATGGAATTCCAGTTGTTGGGTATGACGTAGGGGGGCTCGCAGAAATTCTTGGGACGCGTGAATGGCTAGCTCCGCCGGGAAATGACGACCGCCTGGCCGATATGATCATAAACTTGCTGCGAGATCCCGCTAAGTCTTCCTCGATTGGCCTTGCCAACAAGCAACGTGCACAGTATAAATTTTCGGTTGAAGCCATGATTGAGTCTTATCGAGAATTGTACGCAAAGCTCTTGAGGTTACCGCGATGAGAGTGGCACTCTTTGTCCATTGTTTCTTTCCCGATCATTTTTACGGGACAGAAACATACACTCTGGAGCTTGCAAGAAATTTGTTGGCATTGGGGCATCAGCCGATCGTGGTCACGGCAATCTTTCCCGGTGAGCCGACGGCTGGACGCATGCTTTCTACCTACAAATATGGCGATGTTCCAGTGTATTGTATCGATAAGAATTTTTTTGGTCACCGTCGGATTAAAGATACCTACTATCAGGTTGCCTTGCAGGATCTACTCAGGGACGTTCTGCGTGAGATCAATCCGGACATAGTCCATGTCACACATCTGATCAATCACACCGCAGTTCTGTTGGATGTCGTTGCCGAGCTGAATTTGGTAGCGGTAGCCACGCTCACGGATTTTTTTGGATTTTGTTTCACTAATAAATTAGTGGCTGCTGATGGGTCTCTTTGCGAAGGACCGAACCAGGAACGGTCTAACTGTAGTGCCTGTTATCTCCGGGCTCGGAGTGGTGGTGGGGAGGCGTCTCTTCTCGGGCGATGGGCTGGTTCAGCTCGCTGGGCTAAGCTTGCCGGATCGCTGCTCGTCTCGCTTGTAAGTATGGATGGTGGCTGCTCGAAAGAAATTGCGGAGGCTATAAGCGACATTCGGGAACGTCCTGACATTTTGACGGCTCGCTATTCGAAATACCGAGCCGTGATAGCTCCTACAGAATTTCTCAAGAATGCCTATGTTGCGAACGGGCTACGCGTGCCGATCCATGTGAGCCGATTCGGTGTAGATCTCCCTCGAAGCGTAAAGTTGCGGAGGGGAGCGAATGGGCCTGTTCGGTTTGGATTTATTGGGCAGATTGCCAGTCATAAAGGTGTAGACGTTCTAGTCGAAGCATTTTGCCGACTACCGAGGGGAAGTGCCGAGTTGCACGTGTTTGGCCCAACAGACCAAGCCCCCGGTTATATGGATAACCTGAGAAAGGTCGCGGAGAAGCGAGAGGTGCTCTTTCGAGGCGTTTTCCCAAAAGATGCTATGGCGAACGTGCTGTCCGAAATGGATTTCATTGTTATCCCCTCTCAATGGCACGAGAATAGTCCACTGATTCTACTATGTGCCTTGGCGAGTCATACGCCGGTCATTGTGTCCGACGTTGCAGGTCTAACGGAGTTCGTCGAAGAAGGCAAGAATGGGTATCGGTTTCAACGAGGGAATGTTGATGAGCTTGAGAGAGTGCTTCGGAGGATACTTGATGAGCCAAGCCTCTTGCAGAAGATGTCGGTGACGACAGACTATCCCAGGACGACTCGGATGATGGTCCAAGATGTTGTCGAAATTTATAAGGAAGCAGGTGTGATGTGAACATCGGTGATTTTAGTCCGGGCTGCCAACTTCCCATTAAGGACTGGACGTGGATCAACAAAACTGGCGTGTTCGAGAATGAGACGTTAAGGAAATATGTCGCCCCGTTTCCCCCGCGAGATTTGATGCATAACGTATCCGGGCTTAACCGCGAGCAGGATTTTGCCAGTCACGGGGCGGAGTTCTACCGTGCCCTCTCAGAAGCGTCGACGAAAGCATTTTCAGAATACAGAAGGATTCTTGACTTCGGCTGCGGCTGTGGGAGATTGACCCGGATGCTCAAGGGGCATCCTCATAAGGTATCGGCCTGCGATGTTGATGCGCGCCACGTGAAGTGGGTACGTCAGAATCTGCCCTACGTTGATGTGATAAGAACATCAGTCAACCCGCCGTTGCCCTATAGAGATAAGGAGTTTGATGCGATTGTGTCGATCTCAGTATTTACTCATCTCACCGAGAAGAGTCAGGACGAGTTCCTTGCCGAGCTTCGACGGATTTGTGCCTCGGAGGGTGTTCTGTTTCTTACGGTCCACGGTGCTCGCGCGTTGGAGCGAGCTATCAATGAAGCTTCAATTCGGGAAATGATTGCGGTGGATGGAGAGCTTTTTGAGAAAGCGAGGCAGTTATTTTCGCAGGGCAAGCATGCATTCATTTTGCAGCACGGACACCTCACAGCTTCTGCCAATACACTTCGGCGATGGCTATCGAGAGCAATGGGACGGTGCGTATCCAACCTGCCTTTTCAATATGGCATTACATTCATTCCGGAAACATACATTCTCGAGCATTGGACCCAATGGTTCGAGGTGATGGATTACCGGAGAGGAGCCCTACATGACTTTCAGGATATCGTTGTGCTTAGGCCGAGGAGGTGAGACGATTGATTCTTAGGGTTGAGAGAAAAGTTTTGAGGCTGTGTGGGGGCGTGGCTGTCCTGGCCCAGCCAGGAACGTAGGCCGGGTTTCAGGCACCACCAGCGTGTTGAGAGATGTGCTCCAATCGGGACCATTCGCCAAGGACAAATTGAGCCATGAAGCTTCTGCTCACGGTCCATCAGTTCTACCCTGATTCTACGGGCGGGACTGAGACCCTCACGCTTGATACTGCGAAAGAACTACGGCGGCAAGGGCACGAGGTGACCATCTTTGCTGGGTTTCACACAAAGAGACCATTGCGGGACGAGGAGAGATTCGATTCCTATGAGTACTGCGGCTTCCGGGTTGAGCGGTTCTATCACCACCGGGTGCCCATGGGGCAACAAGAGAATATCGCGGAGGCAGAGCACAACAATACTTTCTTTGGAGAGTATTTCACAGGCTATCTGAAGCGTGTGCGTCCTGATGTTGTGCATTTTTTTCATATGCTTCGCATGTCTGCTTCAATGGTTGACGCCTGCTACAGACTCGGTGTCCCCACGGTCATGACGCCAACCGATTTCTGGCTGGTGTGCCCGACGATTCAGTTGCTCCTGCCTAACAATTCCCTATGTACCGGGCCCGACGTGAACAGTGTCAATTGTCTTCGGCACATTGTGTCGCTCAGTCAGCCCCGGTCGATCGACTCTGTTTTTTCAATTGCCCCGGATTGGCTTGTTGCGGGCGCAGTTCAGGCCGTAAGGCGAATGCCCCGTGTTTCGAAAGGCCCCATCTCCCATATCCAGGCCTTGGTTCACCGGTCTGAGTTCCTAAGGAATTGCTTCAGGAAAATCGATAGAGTTCTCGTTCCCTCTCGGATCTTGGAGCGTACACTCAAACAGAATGGATATGTGTCTGACAACATGGTGGTTAGTCCCTATGGAATTGATCTTTCGCACTCGTATACGGAGAGGGTATTCAGAGGCAATGAAAGGTGTCTGCGGCTTGGTTTTATCGGAACTCTTTACAAGCACAAAGGGGCACACGTCCTGATCGAAGCCATTCGGTCGTTGCCTCAAAGCGAGGCGATAGAGTTGAAAGTGTATGGTGACGCGGGACAATTCCCAACTTATGTGCGAGAACTGAAACAGGTTGCCGAAGGCGATAGTCGAATCGAATTTTGCGGCACGTTTCCCAATAGCCAAATCGGAGCGATATTGGCATCGCTCGATGTATTGGTCGTTCCATCAATTTGGTATGAGAATACCCCGCTGGTTATCTATTCAGCTCAGGCCGCAGGATGCCCGGTAATCGCCTCAAATCTTGGAGGTATGTCGGAGGTAGTACGGCACAATGACAATGGACTATTATTTTCTCCAGGGGCCGTCTCAGAACTGGCATCGATCATTGCGCAGCTCGCACGCAATAGGGAACGCGTTTGGCAGCTATCCAGGGCAAACAAACCGAAGTCAATCTCTGACTACGCAAAGGAACTCACGCAAGTTTATGCGGACATTGTGCGGCAGAAGCGTGAGGTTCGATGCGCTGTCTAATTATCGGAGGTGGCGGTTTCTTAGGGTCTCATCTTGCGATTGGACTCTTGGCCCAAGGCTATGCGGTGAGAGTATTGGATCGGCCAAATCTGCAACGGTTTGAAGGGGTGCAATGTCCGGACTCTGTTGAATGGTATGAAGGAGACTTTGTTAACCACGACGACTTATCGGCCGCGATATCAGGCTGTGACATCCTCTTCCATCTTGCGTGGACCACATTGCCGAAATCGTCAAATGGTAACCCCATTTATGACGTGGAAACTAACGTGCTGGGGACGCTGCGCCTTCTTGAAGTGGCATCCCAAAAAAAGGTCAAAAAAGTGATATTCGCATCTTCCGGCGGAACTGTATACGGTATTCCAGAGAGGATTCCGATTTCAGAAAGCCATCCTACTCAACCCCTTTGTGCCTATGGTATCAGCAAGCTGATGGCCGAAAAATATTTGTGTCTTCATCACGCCATGACTGGGCTGGACTATTGTATCCTGCGTTTGGCTAATCCGTTTGGGGAACGTCAGAAGCCGACCGGCTCTCAAGGTGTGGTCAGTGTATTTTTGGATAAAGCTCTGAGGAACGAAAAGATAGAGATTTGGGGCGACGGCTCAGTGGTCCGAGACTATATCTATGTCGGGGATGTTATTGATGCATTCATAAAAATCGCAACCTATACCGGGGAACATCGATTGTTCAATGTAGGAAGTGGCGAGGGGAAAAGTCTTAGAGATGTGGTTATCGCAATAGAGACTATGCTTGGTCGTAGAATTGCGTGTGCATTTTCTCCTGGGCGGAGCTTTGATGTTCCCAGCAATGTGTTGGATATTTCGAAAATTCGAGCTGCGCTTGGATGGGAGCCCCGAACGTCTTTCAATAGCGGCCTGTTCCGAATGGCGAGCTGGCTTTCGCTCAAATGCGAGAGAGGGAATAAAGCAAATGCTTAATTCCTAAGGTCCTAGGTCTCTGATGTCCCGAGCCCACCAGCAAGTTTCATAACGCTTCCCTGTATCATTGCCTCAGGGCGCAGTGACCGTAATATTTCCCCGCTTGTTTCCCTCGTCAAAAACAGCGAAAAACCTATCCTTGCCTGAGAACTCCGGTACTATTTGAGCAGTCGGTCGTGCGCGCGCAACCGGCGGATATTGCAACACAACAAGGCAGAAACACGTGCAATGACGGTCACGTATTTCTCGAAAAGCTCGAGCATCGGCCCCAGCAGCCGCTATCGCATCTTTCAATTCCTGCCCCACTTTCAGGCGGCCGGGATCGACTGTCGTGTGGACCCGCTGTTCGGGGAGACTTATTTCTCGATCCTTTCAGTGCGATCATCCGTGTTGCGGGTGTTTCTCAAGATTCCCTATGTGTTCGCTTGTTTTCTCAAACGACTCTGGGCGCTGTTGTTGCTGGGCAAACGGGATCTGATCGTGATCGAGGGGCAGCTCTTTCCCTACGCGCCCCCGCTGGCTGAACGGCTGCTGCGGTGGTGTCGATACCGGGTGGCGGTCGAAATGGATGATGCCATCTACCTGACTCCCGGGCATCAGAAGAAAATGCCGGCGCTGCTCTCAATGGTGACAGGCGCCATCGTTGGCAACGACCGGCTTGCCGCCTATGCCAAGCAGTTCTCCCCCCGGGTCTGTATCGTTCCCACGGTAGTCGATACCGAGCGATTCAAGCCGGTTCCGATGAAATCCACTGGTTCATCTGACGAGCGCTCCGCCGCCATCACGATTGTGTGGATAGGCCTGGCGTACAACCTGAAATATCTGGGTGTGTTGGCGCCGGCTCTCCGCGCGTTGCAGTCCAGGTTTCGCCTCACACTCCGTGTGGTCTGTTCACAGCCGCCGCACATGCCGGGTATCGACATCGAATTCAGACCCTGGGATTTTCAACGCGAAGTGGCGGACCTGCAGGATGCCACGATCGGGGTGATGCCGCTTGAGGACACCGAATGGGCCCGGGGCAAGTGCGGACTGAAGCTCTTGCAGTACCTTGCGGTGGGGGTGCCTTCAGTGGCGTCTCCCGTCGGAGTGAATCGCGACATTATTATGGATGGACAGAACGGATTTCTCGCGGCCACCGAACAGGAGTGGTACGAGCGCCTGGAGGCACTCTGCCGGCAGCCGCAGTTGCGTGCTCGAATGGGGCAGGCCGGGCGTCGGACCGTGGAGGAGCGGTATTCCCTGGCGGTGTGGGGTCCACGGCTGGTGGACGTGTATCGCACCTTTGCGCAGAGTGAACGCCTCGATGCGGCACATAGGGCCGTGCGCAGCCCCGTGTCGGGCCAGCGTCGTTCGACAGGAGCCAGATGATTCTGCTCACGCTCACATTTGTGGTCGCGATGCTCCTCTCGATCTACGGCGTGCCGATCGCGCGTCGCGCCGCATTAAAATTCGGCATTGTCGACAGTCCGGATGGCCGCCTGAAGCATCAGCGCGAACCGGTCCCCTACCTGGGGGGATTGGCGATCTATCTCTCCTTTCTCGTGAGTTTGGCATTTACCTTCGAGTTCAGGCAGGACGTGCTCGGTATCGTCCTCGCTGGGACATTGATCGTCATGCTGGGGTTGATCGACGATTTCGGGGTGTTGTCGCCGGGGACCAAACTCGCAGGCCAGTTCCTGGCGGTGTTCGTGCTGATCAAGAGCGGCATTCGCATCGAAATCGCCTCCTTGCCGGATTGGGTCGATATCGTGCTGACGGTGTTCTGGATGGTTGGCATCATCAATGCCTTCAACCTGCTGGACATCATGGACGGGTTGTCGGCCGGTGTGGGCGTCATCAGTGCCGCATTTCTCTGTGTGGTGGCGATTCTGAACGGGGATCAGGCGATCGCGTTCATGCTGGCGGCGCTCATCGGGAGCCTGCTTGGCTTCCTTCGATACAATTGGCGGCCGGCGTCCATCTACATGGGTGACTCCGGGGCCATGTTCATCGGACTCATGCTGGGAGCGCTGTCGATGATCGGCAAATACACCCAAGGCCATTCCGTATCGCTGCTGACTCCTGTGCTCATCCTGGGCATGCCGATTTTCGACACGCTGTTTGTAATGTACATCCGATTCCTGCGCGGGTTGCCCGTGTTCCTCGGCAGCCCTGATCACATTGCGATTCGCTTGCGACATTGGGGCCTGTCGGTCACGCAGGTTGTCCTGTTTAGCTATCTTGGCGCGGCGGTGCTGGGAGGAATCGGGTTGCTGGTCATGGCCGTGCCCCAGGATCTTGCTCTGGTGTTGAGTGGGGTGACCCTCCTGTGTTTGGCCGGTGCGGCCGTTGCGTTGACGCGTGTGAACGTGTCCAACGGGATCGTCGCTGTGAGCTCTGAGGCAGTCCCCGTACGTTCGACAGAAAGGACCGGCGCATTATGATTGTGATCGTCGGGGCGGGATTGGCTGGGCTCAGCGCGGCCTATCACTTGCGCGGACTCCCGTACAAGATTTTGGAGCGGGAGCGTGAAGTTGGCGGCCTTTGCCGGTCATACGTCAAAGACGGGTTTACCTTTGACTATACCGGGCACCTGCTGCATTTTCGCCAGACGGCGATCAAGGCACTGGTGGAAAGCCTGCTGCCCAACCAGTTACAGCGGCATGCGCGAAAATCCTATGTCTACTCTCACGACACCTACACGGAGTATCCGTTCCAGGTCAATACGTATGGATTGCCCCCTGAGGTGGTGCGTGAGTGCCTGTTGGGTTTCATCGCGACGCTCTCGGAATCCGCGTCGAAGCCTCCGACTGAAAATCGGTCATTCAAACAATGGATCATTGAGAGTCTGGGCGAGGGGATCGCGAAACATTTCATGGTGCCGTTCAATGAAAAGCTGTGGCAGGTGCCGCTCGATGAACTCACATCTGACTGGGTCTCATGGCTGGTGCCTAAGCCGGATGTGAAGGATGTCGTCAGCGGAGCCCTGGGCATTAAGGACAAGGCGTTCGGCTATAACCCATCGTTCCAGTATCCGGCCAGCGGTGGCATCAAGGTGTTGCCGGAATCGTTCCTGCCCTCGGTGGAGAACCTGTCGTACGATTCCGAGTTAGTCGAAATTGAGACAGGGCGGCGTCGCGCGGTATTCCGGGGTGCTCATGGCGAACGCACAGAGGAGTACGAGCGCGTCATTTCGACGATCCCCTTGCCGGAGCTGGTGCGGCGTTGTGTGGACCTTCCGCCGTCGATGCGGGAGTTGGCCGAGTCGCTGCGATGGGTCTCTGTGTATAACGTGAACCTTGCGGTGGCGCGCGAAGGCATCTCCGATAAACACTGGATCTATTTTCCCGAGCACCGGTATCCATTCTATCGCGCGGGTTTTCCGATGAATTTTTCTCCGTCGATGGGGCAGCCAGGCTGCAGTTCACTGTATGTGGAAATATCTCATCGGCCGACCGAGCAGGAGTCGGAAGCTGCTCTGATTGAACGCGTCCGTGACGGATTGGAGCAGGCGGGAGTGCTGCGATCGTCCGATGAGCTGGTGATGTCGGACGTGAAGGATTTGCATTATGCCTATGTGTTGTTCGACCGGTACCGCGGCCGTGCCGTGAAGGAATTGCTGACCGAATTGGAGCGGCGCGGCATTTCGTCAATCGGGAGGTATGGATTGTGGGAGCACACCTCGATGGAAGATGCGATTGCCCAGGGGCAGCAGGTTGCCATGCGGCTGCGAATGAGGGCCGCGGCCTGAGCGCGTCAACATTATGGATATAGTCTGTCACGTCATTACCAAGCTGGAACTGGGCGGTGCGCAAGAAGTGGCAATGCGCGTGGTGTCGAACCTCGATCGCCGACGATTTCGCCCGGTGCTGATCGCGGGAGACGGCGGGCTGCTGACCGGCGAAGCGGCTGCGCTCGAAGGCGTCGAGGTCCGCCTGATTCCGTCGCTCATTCGAGAGATTCGTCCGCTCCAAGATCTGCGCGCCCTGTGGGATCTGGTCGCCACGTTCCGACGTCTTCGGCCAAAGATTGTGCACACCCACAGTTCAAAAGCTGGTATCCTAGGGCGGTTGGCCGCCTGGCTCGCCGGGGTTCCCTGTATCTTGCACACGATACACGGATATGGTGTGACGCCTGCCCAGCCCTTCTGGTTACAGCGAGGGTTGATTGCGCTTGAGTGGGTCGTCGGTCGCGTCACCACCCATTGGATTGCAGTCTCACAAGCCGACCGGCGTCAGGGGATTGAGTGGGGACTCTTCACCGCGTCGAAGGTGTCGGTGGTGAGGCCCGGAATCGATCCAGCGGCGTTCGCAGGCCGGATTGATGTCACGGAGCGTGATCGTCTCCGCGCCATGCTGGGGGTCGGGCCTGATCAACTGCTCGTGGGAACGGTCTCGTGTTTGAAACCGCAAAAAGCTCCCGAAGATTTTATCCGCGTTGCCGCGCTCGTGTGTCAGCGTGTGCCTGCCGCAAAATGCGTGCTTGTCGGCGACGGCGCCATGAGGCCGCAGATCGAAGCGATGTTAGAGGCGGAGGGGCTCCGGGAACGCGTGACCCTGCTCGGGTGGCGCCGGGATGTGGCCTCATTGTTGAAGGCATTCGACGTCTTTGTGTTGACCTCCCGATGGGAAGGGTTGCCCTGTGCGATTCTGGAAGCCAGAGCCAGCCGCATCCCGATCGTGGCCACCCGGGTGGGCGGCGCTGCAGAGGCGATCGTGGAAGGCATTCAAGGGACGCTGTGTCCGGCCGGAGACGTGCGGGCCATGGCCGGACGGGTGTGCCAGATTCTGGGAGATGAGCGGCTACGCGCGGATCTGAGGAATGGCCCACAGGAACTGCCGGAGGAGTTTACGATTCAGGAGACCGTCAAACAGTACCAGTCGCTCTATACGTATCTCCTGCATGCCAGGCGACCGGCAGAAGATATGATGAAGTTGCAGCCCAATCGATTGTAAAGAGGGAGCCGGGGGGGACGATGAATATTCCGCTGCTTGATTTGAAAGCCCAGTACCAATCCATGCGCAGTGAAATCCTGGCCGCGATTGAAGCGACCTGCGATGAGCAGGGCTTTATCCTCGGCCCGCGCGTGGTCGCACTGGAACAGGCGGTGGCGGCCTACGCCGGTAGCGCTCATGCCGTGGGGGTCGCCTCCGGAAGTGACGCGTTGTTGCTAGCGCTGATGGCGTTAGGGGTCAAGGCGGGCGATGAAGTGGTCACCGTACCGTTTACCTTCTTTGCGACAGCGGGGGCGATTTCCAGGCTGGGGGCCAAACCGGTCTTCATCGATATTCGCCCGGACGATTTCAATATGGATCCGACTCTGCTTGAGCGGGCCATTACGGCACGAACCAAGGCGATTATTCCCGTGCACCTGTTCGGCCAATGCGCGGATATGGGAGCCATTAACGGGATCGCCCGTCGCCACAAAATCGGTGTGATTGAAGATGCCTGCCAGGCAATCGGCGCCGCGCAGAACGGACGACGAGCCGGTGTGTTGGGTGATGTCGCCTGTTTCAGCTTCTTCCCGTCGAAGAATCTGGGCGGGTTCGGGGATGCCGGTATGGTGACCACGAACGACAAGGCGTTGGCGGAATCCATCGCCATGTTACGGGTTCACGGCAGCCGCGTGCGGTATGTGCACGAAGCGATTGGTATCAACAGCCGGCTGGATGCCTTGCAGGCGGCCGTGTTGCTGGTAAAACTCAAACGGCTGGATCAGTGGGCGGAAGGTCGTCGCCGGAATGCCGCGCGATACGTGCAGTTGTTCACTGAGGCGAAACTGACCGATCGTGTAACCCTGCCCGTCGTACATGCCGACAACTTCCATGTCTTCAATCAATTCACGCTACGCGTTCAGAAGCGCGACGAGTTGCGGAGTTATCTGAAAGATCAGGGCGTGGGCACGGAAGTGTATTATCCCTTGCCCCTGCATCTGCAAAACTGTTATCGCGACCTCGGTTATCAGAAGGGGGCATTTCCGCAATCGGAACGTGCCGCCGAAGAAGTGCTGTCGATTCCGATCTACGCCGAACTCTCGGATGAGCAACTTCAATATGTCGTGCAGATGATCGCCTCCTTCTACCGCAAGCGCTAGCACCTCTATCACCCTTCGGTGCCGGACGCCCGCCATGCTGCGGGGCTGTCCGGCTTTAGGACATCCAAGCACCCTCGTTTCCCCTGCACGCCGATTTGGCCGCGCCCGCGGTGCGCGCAGCCGTTGCGATTCTCTTTGTCTACATGCACTCGTTCGAAGCAGCCGTATCAGACTCAGTGCCGGCGCGCGTGAGCGGTGCCAGTCGTTGAATCGACGACAGCCCGCTTCCGGACGTGTCGTTCAAGTCTGAACATCCATGAGGCGGTGGTGTACACCTGAGCCTGTCGGGGCGTTTTTTTGATGCGAATGGACTGGGGTGCGCACGCCGCGATTCCGGCAGCGTGGCACGGCCTTCTGTGGATCGCAGGATCCCGCGAGGCGGCGTGGGGCAAGGCCTGGCAGGCTTCGCCCTGGGATCATATGCTGGGATTCGCAGGGAGCCTGACGTAATCCCCATGAGCGCTGCCACGGAGACGGGGAGAGGAGGCATAGGGATTGCTCCTAGACAAATAGGCACTGGAATCGGCGTCGTTACAATTATGACAATTCCTTCATCATTCTTCCTTGGCATGTCCCGCAGCAGTTATTCGATTTTAGGCGTGGCGCTGGCATTGATTGCGGTGATTGGCGCCATCGATTGGTGGCTCCCTCTGGGTCTGACAATCACGACGCTCTACGTAGTGCCCGTCCTGATCGCCTCTCGGATTCCTCATTCACGCATTACATTCTGGGTAGCTGCGATTGCATCCTTCGTCACGATTCTTGATCTATTTCACAGTCCCCTGTTTGCGTTGACCTGGGTCAGCGCGATGAATCGGGCGTTTGCATTGATGGTGATCTGGGTAACCGCGTTGCTGTGCTTGCGTCGCCAGCGGGACGAAGCAGAGTTGTTACGTATCAATGAAGATATTGAGCAGCAGGTACAGGAACGGACGGCCGATCTGGCCGCTGCAAATCAGGAGCTGGAAGTGCTTAGGGCCGAGGCGGTCTCCGAGTTAGTGGCCATTGTGAAATCGTCCGATGATGCCATTGTCGGTATGACGCTGACCGGCGTGATTCAAAGCTGGAATCTGGGCGCCGAACGAGTCTACGGGTATAGCGCCGAGGAGGTCCTCGGGAGGCCGATCTCCGTACTCTGTCCCCCCAATCGCCTGGATGAAGTGCCCACGATGTTGGATCGTATCGCCAGGGGCGAGCATGTCCGCAACGTAGAAATGGTGCAACGCCGCAAGCAGGGGGATCGCATCGATGTGTCTCTGACGATTTCCCCGGTCAAGGATTCAGACGGCTGCGTGATGGGTGCGTCGGCCATTGCGCGTGATGTCACCGTGAAGAAGCGCATTGAGGCGGCGTTGCGCGAGAGCGAGGCCCGGTTTCGCATGATGGCCGATACGGCTCCGGTTATGGTGTGGATGGCGGGGCCGGATACCCATATCACGTTCATCAACAAACGGTGGCTGGAGTTTACCGGGCGCACGATGCAGGAGGAGATCGGTGACAATTGGTTTACCGGCATTCACGCCGACGATTTGGAGCGTTGCCGCAAATCGTATCTGGATGCATTTAAATCGGAGCAGCCGTTTTCCCTGGAATACCGCTTGCGGCGGCATGACGGAGAGTATCGATGGATTATCGATACCGGTGTCCCCCTCTTCGACGAGGACGGACGATTCGGCGGATATATCGGCACCTGCATGGATCTCACCGAGCGCAAAGACATGGAAGATCAGCTCCGTCGAATGCTGAAAGAGAAGGAAAGCCTCTTGAGGGAAGTGCACCATCGAGTGAAAAACAATCTGCAGGTGATCTCCAGCTTGCTGAATCTCCAATCGGCTTCTATCAAGGATCCGGTGGTCAATCAGTTGTTCAGGGAGTGCCAGGTCCGTATCACCTCGATTGCGCTGCTCCACGAGACGCTGCATCGCTCCAGTGATCTTTCGCATATCAAGATGGGCGACTACATCCGCACCGTGACCGGCCATCTGTTCCGCTCGTACGGCGTCGATCCGAGCCTCATTACGCTCGAGCTGAATGTGGATGATGTCGAGTTTGATATCGATACCGGCCTGACCTGCGGCCTGATCATCGATGAACTGGTATCCAACTGCTTGAAACATGCGTTTGTCGATCACAAGGGCGGGACGGTGCATATCGATCTGCTGGATCACGTCGACGGGACGTTTACCCTCTGTGTAAGCGATGACGGTATCGGCATTCCCACGGACGGGGTGCTGAACAATCCTGATTCATTGGGATTGGAATTGGTGACGCTATTAGCCGAAAAATTGGATGGCAGTACGGAACTCAGAAGCGGTGCCGGCACGGAATGGCGGATCCGCTTCCAACAACTGCAATATTCAGAAAGGGTATGAACACCATGGAACCAGCCAGCATCTTAATCGTGGAAGATGAACCCGTTGTGGCGAAAGATATTCAGATGAGCCTGCAACGATTGGGCTATCGCGTGCCAGCCACGGCGACCTCAGGGGAAGAGGCGATCCGAAAAGCCGGCGACACGCATCCCGATTTGATCTTGATGGACATCGTCTTGAAGGGAAAGATGGACGGCGTTGAAACCGCCCTTCAAATCCAGCGAAGCCAGGATGTGCCGGTCATTTACCTGACGGCCTATGCCGACAGCCATACGCTGGAGCGGGCCAAGATCACGTCCCCGGCGGGCTACATGCTGAAGCCCTATCAGGCGAACGAATTGCGCACCACGATCGAATTGGCGCTTCATCGCGCGCAACATGATCGCCACATGCGCGAACGATTACGATGGATTGCCACCACGGTGCGATGCATCGGCGACGGGATTGTCACGACGGATCGGGGCGGGCGGGTGACCTATATGAATCCCGCAGCCGAAGAGTTCACCGGGTGGACGCAGGATGACGCGGCCGGCATGAGCGTCACAGCGCTCATGGCCTGTGAGGAGGCTGCGCCGGTGCAAGAATTGGAAAACCCTGCCAAGCTGGCCATGACAGAGGTGCGTCTCGTGACCATCGACGGTGCGACGCTGGTTTCCAGGGATGGGAGGCGGCGGACGATTCGCGGCAGCGTGGCGCCGGTCGTGGATGACGGCGGCGTGGTGCTGGGGGCGGTGGTAGTGTTCCACGAAATTGCCCCGGGCGGACAGGGGTTGGAACGTTCGGGCGAGCGGGATGAGGCGACGTGGAGAATGGAGGAGCGTCTCGGAAGGCCGCAAGGAATTATCAATCTCTGCTCCTGGTGCAAACGTGTTCCCGATCAATCCGGTGAGTGGTACGATCTGGCCACATTCATTGCCGAGCGCTCGGCGATTCAGTTCAACGGCGGGCTCTGTCCGGAATGTATGGACCAGTGTTTTCCCTGCGACGGCAGACACAAGTAGGGAACTGTGTCACGGCGCGCCACGGATATGCTCACGCGGCTCGATCGCGGATGGGCGATGTTCATACCTTCACTCCGTGAGCCTTCGCCGTCGTGCACAAATTTTCAAGAAGGCTTCACCCACGCGCAGGAATAGACTATAGTAGCACTGCACACTCGCAGACTACTTGTGACGAACTCTAACCCGACTACTCCATCTTCAAGTCCGTTGCGGATTGCGCTCATCGGCGCAGGCCGTCACGCGCAGCACCATGCCCGTGCCATCTTACGATGTCCCGGCGTACAGCTAGTTGCGGTGGCGGACCCGTCTGATGCGGCCCTGGCCGCCATGCGCGATATCGTGCCGGGCATCGGTTGTTTCAAGACGCCAGAAGAGTTGTTTGCTTCAGAACGGCTCAACGTCGTCCACATCATCACCCCACCGGCCTCCCATGCTCCGCTGGCACGTATGGCACTCAAGGCCGGGTGCCACATTTATGTGGAAAAGCCTTTTACCGAGTCGGTGGAGGACGCGCAGCAGATCCTGGACGACGCGAGCGCAAAAGGCCTTCGCGTCTGTGCCGGCCATCAGCTGCTCTATGAACCACCCACGCGGGTGTTGACCCGGTATTTGCCCTCAATCGGCCGGGTCGTCCATGTGGAGAGCTATTTCTCATTCCGGACCGTTCGCCATGCGCCGGGCGGCCGCAAAGTACTTCGCGCCGACCACCAGTTGCTCGACATTCTTCCGCATCCGGTCTATCTGCTGCTCCAGGTGTTGGAGCAGGCAGGAGAAGGCCGCACGGAACTGTTGTCGATGGAAGTCAGTCAGGCCGGGACGGTGCATGCGCTGGTGCGCCGTGGCGGCGTCACAGGCACATTGATCGTGACGCTGGAGGGGCGCCCCGTCGAGAGTTACCTGCGGGTGATTGGACGGAACGGATCGCTCTTTGCCGACTATGTCCGGAGCACAACGCAACGGGCCATCGGCCCAGGGTCCTCCGGCATTGATAAGTTATTTGCGCCCTACCGGCAGGCCTGGCAGTTGCTGACCGGCACCACCTCTGCGATGGCGAGTCGATTCCTGAAGAGTCAGCGGAGTTATCCCGGGTTGGCCGAGCTCTTTTCCGCCTTTTATGAGTCTGCCCGCACCGGCAGCCCGTCGCCCCTGTCTCCGGAGAGTTTGCTGGAGACGGTGCGTATCTGCGAACGGGTCGCGAAGGCGCTCAAGGTCGGAGAGGCCAAGGCTCTGGCAGCGGCGGCACCGCGACCGGTCGAGAGTCGAGGCGTATTGGTGACCGGCGGAACCGGCTTTTTGGGGAAGGAAATCGTGCGAGCGTTGTTGTCACGCGGTCGCCCCGTTCGTGTGGTGGCGCGGCGCGAGCCGTCTCCCTGGGAGCGAATTGCCGGGGCAGAATACGTGGTCGCCGATGTCGCGACAGAAGCCGCCGCTCATCTCTTTAAAGGCGTGGATACGGTCATTCATGCGGCGGCGGAAACCGCCGGCGGCTGGCCGGAGCATCAGCGTAACTCGCTGGACGCGACAGAGCATATGCTGCGAGGCGCGGCTAGAGCAGGCATTACGCACTTCGTTCATGTCAGCAGTCTTGCTGTGCTGGCCCAGGGGACTGGGCAACCGATTCCAGACAATCATCCCTTGGAACCGGACAGCAAAGGTTCAGGGCCCTACGTGTGGGGCAAGTTGGAATCGGAACGTTTGGCGGTGCAACTCGGAACAGAGCTGGGTGTGTCCGTGAAGGTCATTCGTCCCGGAGCATTGGTTGACTATCGTGATTTCGATCCGCCTGGCCGTCTCGGCAAGCGATTGGGTAATATTTTCGTCGCCGTCGGCTCGGCAGGTGATCGTCTCGGTGTCGTGGATGTCGGATTCGCAGGTCGATTTCTCGGCTGGATGACGGATGCGTGGGACAAAACACCGAGTCCGCTGAACCTGCTCGATCCGGTATCGCCGACCAAACGAGAGTTGCTGGATCGTCTCCGGCAGGCCAATCCGGACCTCAGCGTATTCTGGTTGCCCAGGTTCGTCCTGGTGCCGCTCTCCTGGCTTGCCACATTAGCCCAAAAAGTGTTGCGCCCCGGGAAGCCGGCGATCGATGTCGCCAAAGTCTTCAGCGTCTTACCCTATGAAACCTCTGGAATTGCCAAGCTCGCTCCTCTGGTCGATCCCCATTCTGACAAACGATAATGGTTGCATTCTTCTCCGTGAGTCTGGTCGCCTGACGTGACTATAGCGTCTGGGGGCGAAATTATTTTGTCGAGTCGGCGTGGCTAAGTGTCTGATAAATAGACTGATCCCAAGACGGTGGAAAAAGTTGTTTCCTCGGGGTTGATTTGGGCCGTCAGAGGGGGTAAGTCTTAATGGTATTGTGCGAGCAGAGTTAGTCTCCGAACAGTAATAGCCTCACCACCGAAGAGTTACATTGTCATGAACATGCGATCGAATGCCCGGGTGCTCACCATCGGTCTGGCCTGTGTTGGCCTTTTTTCAGGTTGCGCGGAGGATCACCGCTGGCGTTCAGCCATGGATGAGGGAAATAGCGCCATGCGCTCGGGCGATTATACGCATGCCGAAGAGTCGTTCGTGGCTGCGCGTAAAGAGGCGGAAGTTCTCGATCCGCAAGGTAAGCGGCTTGCGGATACCTTAAGTCAATTGGGCGAAGTGAATCGTGAGTTGGGCCGGTACCCACGAGCCGAGGCACTCTTTCAGGAAGCCCTGGCAATCAGGGAACGGGTCTACGGTCCGACCCAGGCCGAGACCGCGGCAAGTTTAACGGATCTGGGCGAGCTCTATCGATTGCAGGGACTCTTTACACAGGCGGAGGCGCTTCACCAACGTGCTAAAGAAATCCGCGAGAAGGTATTCGGTCCGGATCACAACAAAACGGCAGAGAGCCTCAACAACATCGCGGTGGTATATCAGGATCAGCGGCGGTTCTCAGATGCAGAGCCGGTGTTGCAGCGGGCGTTGGCAATTCTTGAAAAACAGCTCGGCCCGGAACATAGCCTGACCGCGATCACGCGCGACAACCTGGCCAAAATGTACCAGGCACAGGGGCAACATGCCCGCGCTATGCCGCTCTACCAGCGCGCCCTCACCATTCATGAGAAGGCTTTTGGCCCGAATCACCCGATCGTGGCCAGGAATCTGGAGAACCTGGCCGATACCTATCGGGCGCAGAATCAATATCCGCAGGCTGAGGTGTTGTATCAGCGTGCTGTCAGCATCTTCCGGAAGTCGATCGGGAGCGACCACGTGGACACCGCTGAGGCGATGAGCCGGTTAGGGCAACTGTATGAGCTGCAGGGGCTCTATTCGCAGGCAGAGCCGCTCTTTCAGCAGGCGATTGCGATTCGAGAGAAGCAGCAAGGCGCCGACAATCCTCAAGTGGCTGGCGAACTCAAGAATCTGGCGTCGCTCTACCAGTCGCAAAACAAGTTGGAGCAGTCCGAGGATTTGTACAAGCAGGCTTTGGTGATCTACGAGCAGGCGGTCGGCTATGATCGTGAAGCCTATGTGAAGACGTTGAAGAATTACGCGTCCCTGCTGAGACGGCGGCAACGGTCCGGTGAGGCCGAGCGCTTGGAAGAGCGGGCCAAGAGTGTGTTGAAACGCCTCTCATTGGAGAGTCAGAGCCAGGGCAAGACTGCCGCGGATGTTCCTCTCGCCCCGGTCTCCCCGGTGCCGTAGAGCGTTCAGTGTTATATAGAACGGTGTTCTCCTTCGACCCTCTCTTTCACCTACTCTCAACAACCCCATAAGTACCAATCGTCATTGCGGTGGCACATTGCCAGGGCCAAGGGGCCCCCTTCGTAAGTATCTATTGAGGCGTGCCGTATAATCTCCTACACTGGGGCCGCCAATTGGATCGCTTCTACCCGAGGGACATCTATGAATCGACTGATCATCGCGATGGCGGCGGTTGCTGTTCTGACGAGCGCGGCTTGTGTGAGCAAACCTCCGAAGAAACAGTTTCAACGTCTTGCCGGTGAGTTTGTCTCCCCGGTTCATATCACGAAGCCGGTTGATCAGCAGAGCGCCGTCATCGGGATTACGCTCAAGAGTCCTGCCTGGGTGCCCAATACAGAAGATCGATTGTATCTGGTGAAAGTCGAGAATGATCGCGACCTATTCGAAGGGACGACACTCATTCCGACGAGCATCGTGGCGCCACCTCCGGGAAGCGGGGGAGGCGGGACCGTGTATGTGCAGAATGTGCCACCCGGCCGCTATGCAGCGGTGGCATTCAGTACATCGGAAAAAGGCTTCGGGAAGGTGCGGGAGGTGACCCTGTTTCTGCTGCCGAAGGCGGTGGTGAAACAAAGCGACACGACCGTCACTCCGGGCGGCATTCATTTCATGGGGGAGTACGAGGTCGGCGCCTCCACGATGGTGCTGCAGGAAAAGGCGGCCGATGGGGTGCAGGAGCATTACTTCGAGGCATTCTGGGGGAAGCCGCTGGCTCAAGTCATCGCCGACCTTCAGATACTCGGGACACCGGCCTATTTTGCCGTTCACACGGTCAGCATAAAACAGGGGAGTCGGGATGCGGAGGCTGAAACCCGTTTTCTCGCAACTGCCAAGCGGGACCTGGAAGCATCCTGGGCCCCTGTCATCGAACGGCATCGAACGTCCGCGCGGTGAGCCGGAAACGCATGTGAATGGAATCCCGTGCACCGCTCGCGCGGTGCGCGGCCACCGCCCTCCGCGAGCGCCTGAATCAATACTTCTGCAAATAGCCCCGGATCTCCACCCGCATCCCGGCGCAAGCGCTCTCCAGGCGTCAGCCCCCCGCTGTTAACAAAACGTTTACCTGCTCCGGAAGTCCCTGTGATCTTCAATCTGTAGGCTGCTCCTTGTAGCATCACCGCTAAACCAGGAGGCACAGCATGCGACTTGTACAGGGAGGGCTTCATGCCTATCGATCCCGTTCCCGCCGTCAAGATATCTTGTCGCTTCGCCACGGTTTGCCCAGGGGCAGTGGCACCTGCCGGGAGTGCAGAACCGATCTTTCATCTGTGCCGGTGACTCGCCGGCCTCAAGCGGTACTCTGTCCGGCGTGCATCAGCGAACGACTCGACCGCTTGTCCGCTGATGCGTTGTAAGAGACCCTGTGTCTTCATGGCGTGAGTCGGAGTGGCGTGGCCAGCCGATCCGTGACTTGTGTGGTGGGGTCGGCAGGAGCAGATTTCTGCGGCATTCGTTGCTCGGTCGTAACTCATGTGCGCGTTTTTCGTCACCGATCCACAACCCCCCGGTCCTGAATCCATCCTGTTTTCGGTCCGGCATCATGGTCGGAACTGTCTGTCCTGTGGTATCCGGCTCATCGTCAAGCTGAGTGAATAGGGGGGGCTGTCCCGCTCCGGCTCAGAAGAGGGGAACAGCCCTGGAGAGGAGGTGCGGAGAGGTTGGCGCAGCTCAACTCCCAATCCCTGCTGAGTGCAGCGCCCTGACGGGCCGATAGCGGTTCGTGATCAGGTTATGCCCCGATACGCAACCGGGCACGATCTTCACACTCAGCCTTACAATCCACGCACAGGGTGGCATCCGGTTGCGCGCGGAGACGAGGCAGGGGAATGTCGATCCGGCACAGATGGCACATGCCATACGAGGCATCTTCGATGCGAGAGAGTGCGCGCTCGACTTGTTGCAACTTGAGATAGGCGCGCTGTTTCATGAGGTCCTCAATCCCCACATCGCGTTCGCTGGTAGCTAAGTCGAGGACGTCGGCGGGAAGTTCGGAAGCTGTCGATGGCGGCCCACAGGTCGTGGCTTGGAGCAGAAGTGTGCGCTGACTATGGAGCAGTTGCCGGCGAATGGATCGGAATGCACGGTGACGTGAACGGGACCGGACGACGTGTGCGACGCTCATGACCGCCTCCTCATCGTATGAGTGAGTATTGCGGTCCCAGGCTACAGATCTGAAGCGACAGCCAGATAAGGAGCGGGTTAAGACGGGGTTAAACGTGCAAGGAGAGCCACCGGATCAGCGGCGACGCTGTTACGTCACGAGCGTGTTCATGAGCCACTGTTGAGCCGAACGTGCGGCTCTTCGCCCTGGCGTTTGCCGCCGGTAGGTTCCGTCGCGATGGAGAATCCAGGCGTGGGTATTGTCTTCCAGGTAGGGACGGAGACCTTCCTCGATGACGCGCCGGCGGAGTGCCGGATCCAGAACCGGAAACGCGACTTCGATCCGTCGAAAAAAGTTTCGATCCATCCAGTCGGCGCTCGAGAGAAAAACCCTGTCGTCGCCGTCGTTGAGGAAATAGAAAATTCGGCTGTGCTCGAGAAATCGTCCGATGATGGACCGCACGCGGATATGTTCCGAAAGGCCGGCGATGCCGGGCCGTAAGGCGCACGGTCCACGGACGATCAGATCGATTTTGACGCCGGCTTGAGAGGCCTTGTAGAGCGCGCGAATGATCTGCGGCTCCAGGAGCGCGTTCATCTTGGCGATGATGTGCGCAGGCTTACCCTGCTTGGCGCGGTCGGTTTCACGGGCGATCCACTTCAGCAAGGTCGTATGCAACGTAAACGGCGATTGCAGCAAATGCTTGAGCCGTCCCGGCTGTCCCAGGGAGGTCAGTTGCTGAAACACCGTCCGCACATCCCGTCCGATTGCCGCGTCGCAGGTGAGCAGTCCGAAATCGGTATAGAGCCGTGCATTACGAGCGTGATAGTTGCCGGTGCCGAGATGGGTATAGCTGCGCAAGAGCCGGCCTTCACGCCGGAGCACGAGGCTCATTTTCGCATGTGTCTTAAGCCCCACCACGCCGTACACCACGTGGGCGCCGGCTTCCTCCAGATCGTGGGCCAGCTCAATGTTGGCTTCTTCGTCGAACCGGGCACGCAGTTCGATCACCACGGTGACTTCTTTTCCTCCGCGCGCGGCATCCACCAGGGATTGCACGATGGCTGAATCAGCCCCGGTCCGATAGAGGGTTTGCTTGATGGTCAGCACGTGCGGGTCTGTTGCGGCCTGCCGAAGGAACTCCGTGACCGGCGCAAACGACTGATACGGATGATGCAACAGGATGTCACCCTGGCGGATCGCATCGAACCAATCCTCGCTCGGCACCGGAGTTGTCGGCACGCTGGGTGTGAACGGCTGAAATTTCAAATCAGGCCGATCGACAAGGTCAGGTACGGCCATCAATCGATGCAGGTTCACCGGCCCGTGGCATTGATAGATGTCGCGTGAATCGAGATGGAATTGCTCGCGCAGGAAGTAGACCAGATCCGGCGGGCAGTTGTCGGCCACCTCAAGCCGCACCTCGTCGCCGAAGCGCCGGTCGGGCAGTTGACCCTCCAAGGCGCGACGAAGGTCGTCCACGTCTTCTTCATCGACGAACAGATTGCTGTTGCGCGTGACGCGAAACTGGTAACAACCGGTGACATGCATGCCGGGGAAGAGCTGGTGCACAAAGGCATGGATGACCGACGACAGGAAAGCAAAATCGTGTGGCCAGGCCGCGTTGCGCACCGGCAGGTGAATCACGCGCGGGAGGGAGCGTGGGACCTGCACGATCGCCGTGCCATTGGGGCGGCCAAAGGCATCGGTGCCTTCGAGCGTCACCAGAAAATTGAGACTCTTGTTGAGCAATTTCGGGAAGGGATGCGCGGGATCCAGCCCGACGGGACTCAGGAGGGGAAGCAATTCGCGCGAGAAGAAGCGGCGCATCCAGCGAATGTGCGACGGCATCCAGTCCGCTCGCTTGAGAAACCGGATGCGTTCTTCGGCCAGTTTCGGGATGAGGGATTGATTCAGGACGACGTATTGTTCCTGCACCAACTGATGGGTAAGCAGGGCGATCCGCGCCAGGAGTTCCGATGGCGTGAGACCATCGGCTCCCCGCTGCTCGACTCCGTGAGTGACCTGTTCTTTCAGTCCGGCGACCCGAACTTCGAAAAATTCATCCAGATTGGAACTGACGATGCAGAGATACTTCAATCGTTCCAGCAGGGGGACCTTCTGATCCTTGGCCAGATCGAGTACGCGACGGTTGAACTCCAGGACGCTCAGTTCACGATTGATGAACCATTCCGGCCGGGAGAGATCGGCCGTGACCGGGCGTCCGGTCGACACCTTGGGTGTCACCGTTGGCGGTTGGCTCTCTGACGTGTGGTGCCGCGATGACATAACGAGTGGGTCGAGAGTGTACCTCAGGTGCGCGATGCCGCGGATCAAGAAACGGTTAAATTATCGGTACTGCACGTCAAGGCTAGACGCACCCTGATGATCTCAGCCTGCGCACCCGATGCGGGCGGTGGACACCACAAAGTTGTCCCAATAGCGCTGTTGTGCCTGCGTAAATGGCACCGACGTCCAATATTGTTCCAGATACACGGCATTGATGCCATAGTCATGATAGTCGCCGATCCAATCCAGTCCTTCCCGTTGCGCCTCCAACTGGCCATCGATCCAATATTCGAGGACGCCGTCCGCGGCATGGCGGTTATTCAGCTTCATGTGTACTTCGATGCAGAACCACTTTCCAATGTTGGCCTGATTGAACAACGGGGTGTGGCCGCCCGCCGCCCCGAGCCATCGCAAGCGCGGGAAGTCATTGTAGGTGGTGGTACGCAGAGTGCCGAACTTGTCCGTTCCGGATGCGGGATCGAGATAGAGCCGTTCAGGGTCTGAGTCTGGACGCGCCCCGCTCCATAGATGGCCGATCGCTGCTTGAGCAAAGCGGTCGCTGGAGAGAATGGTCGCTCGCGTCAGTTTGTCGGCCCCTCCCCCGGTCCAGCCCGGTTGAAGTCGCAGATCGAAGCGCCAATAAATGTCGCGGTAGGTGGCCGTTCCGGCATCGACCGGTTTCATGTAGGCGCTGGGGGTTTTGCCGAATGCCAGGTGGAGAGAGCCTCCGTGCGCATCACCAGGCAGATATTCTGCGCGCATGCCGGTGGAGGAGCCGACTCCCGATCCGGCTTCACGGACAAAGCGGCCATGCCGAATGTCGTACTCGAAGTAACTGCTCAGCCGATCGATCTCAAAATCATCGCACCAGATCCATTCCGGATGGCGGCTCTGCCAGTCGGTACAGGGTGCCTCAGAGGGACCTGCCGCTGCAGCGGGAAGGCCTGCTTCGGTGAAGCAGGCGACAACGAACATCGTTGCCGCGAGACTCCACCGAAGCAGGGATACCATGGCTAGTTGGTCACCGCACCTTCCGAGGCGGAGGAAACGTGGCGGGCATATTTCCCCATCACGCCAGAAATGTAACGTGGTGCCGGGTGTTTCACCTTCTTCAGGCGCGAGGCCAGTTCCTTTTGAGTGACGCTGACATCCAGCCGTCGCTTTGCGATGTCGAACGTGATGATATCGCCGGTCTTTACGGCGGCGATCGGACCACCCCTGACGGCTTCAGGGGAGACGTGGCCGGCCATCAAGCCGTGGGTGGCTCCCGAGAACCGTCCGTCGGTGAGCAGGGCCACGGAATCGCCGAGTCCCGCGCCGACGATGGCTGCCGTGACGCCGAGCATTTCCCGCATCCCGGGACCGCCCGCAGGTCCCTCGTATCG
>WBZQ01000028.1_pt1 | contig 182760 bp, 192 predicted proteins | sample 5204251 | NCBI WGS metagenome assembly WBZQ01 (sample SAMN12412402, study PRJNA552823) | activated sludge metagenome | isolation source: activated sludge from nitrification reactor of wastewater treatment plant... | place: USA: Virginia | collected 2017-09 | reverse complement strand
CCAAGTTACGGTCTTGGCTCCAGTTCAATGAGCCCTTTCCGAATCGCGAGAATGGCGGCCTGAGTTCGATCGTAGACCTGCAGCTTGTGAAAAATATTGCGCACATGGTTTTTGACGGTCTTCTCGCTGAGATCCAAACTATTGGCAATTTCCTTGTTCGTCTTTCCGTCGGCCACGAGGCGCAGGACTGTGATTTCACGTTCGGTTAGGTCGTGCTCGACCCACGCCGGCTTTTTTCCCTTCTTCTGTGACATGAGGGAGAACTCGGCGAGGATTTTGCTGGCGACTGACGGGTGGATGAGCGATTCTCCCCGATAGATCGCCCGGATGGCCGCGACGATTTGCGAGGATTCCGAGTCCTTGAGCAGATAGCCGGTGGCGCCGGCTCGCACGAGATCGAAGATGTATTGCTGTTCCTCATACATCGTCAGAGCCACGATGCCCATGTGGGGGAATTCCCGTTTGATTTGCCGAGTGGCTTCAATGCCGCCCATGCGTGGCATGCTGACATCCATCAGAATGACATCCGGCATGAGGGTCTTGGTTTTTTCCACCGCTTCGACACCGTCCTGCGCTTCTCCGACCACGTTGATGTCGTCTTTTGTTTTGAGGATGGCCGCCAGGCCTTCGCGCACCACGCGGTGATCGTCAGCGATCAGGACTTTAATTTTTTCCATGACGAATCGTCTCCTTGTCGGCTAACGGGATGCGCAACACGATCCGCGTGCCGCGCCCTTTCTTTGAATCGATCGTGGCTTCCCCGCCCACCAGTCGCGCTCGCTCCAGGATGCCGCGAATGCCGAAGTGATCCCACTTTTCCGGATCGCGGAGCACGGCGTCCATGTCGAACCCGATCCCGTTGTCGGAGATGGTCACTTGAAGCAAATCGAAGCGAATGTCCAGTTGAACCGAGACTCGGCGGGCCTTGGCGTGTTTCTGGACGTTTGTCAGCGCTTCCTGGACGATGCGGAACAAGAAGATCTTTGTGCGCGGGAACAGGATCGTCTCGTCTCCGGTCACGGAGAACGCGGTCTTGATGCGGTATTGTGTTTCGTAGGACTTGAGATAGTTCGTCAACGCCGGGATGAGCTCCATCTTGTCGTAATGCAACGGCCGCAGGTTGAAGATCACCTGTCGCGCTTCTTGGATGGCGAGCTTCAGTTGAGCTTTCGACTCCCGGATCGTGGCGAGGCTGGCTTTGGGATTCTTGCGAAGGAGTTCCTGGGACAACTCCAGTTTGAAATTGACGCCGGCGAGACTCTGCACCAGACCGTCATGAATTTCGCAGGCAATGCGAGTGCGTTCTTCCGTGACCGCGGCACCCGTTTCTTTGACGTAGAGTCGGTACAGGGACTGGTACTTGTTCAAGGCCTTTTCGATGTCAGCAGTCGCCCGGATGCGAGCTTCGATCAGCTGCCACATGAATTTGGCGCTGGCGCCTCCGATCACGGAGACGCCCATGCGACGGATGTCTTGCAGATATTCGCCGACCTCCGGATTCCCCGACACATCGATGACCAGATCGACCGGACCCATGGTCATGAGTTTCCGGTAGTGGCGAGTGACACGAATTCGCAGGCGCCGGGCGAGTCCGAGACCGGGTGCTTGTGCACTGATGTCGGCAACCCCGACGATGCGCACCAACGGGTCGTTGGCGAAAATTTCCATCAAGGCCGTCCCGCCGCGTCCGGCGCCGATGATGGCGACATGTGTCGCTCCGGGTGTTCGCCGTCTGGTGGGCTGAGGGGTCGTTTGTCGTGCGTGGGTGGTTTTGGTGGTTGCCATATGTGTCGGCACTGGTGAAGCGGAGGTGGCTCCGCGGTGGCTGCATCGTTTCTGTCTGGACTGACACCGAGCGAACCAATCCGAAGCAGCGAGGAGCAGGGGAGGGACTAACGTTCCCGGCGCTGCTGGGCCAGCGACTTGATCTCGTCCATGAACTGGTCGATGTCCTTAAACTCTCGGTACACGGAGGCAAACCGGACGTAGGCCACTTGATCGAGCTGAGACAGTTCTTTCATCACTTCCTCGCCGACGGCGGTGCTCTCGATTTCAGTTTCTCCCATATCCTGGATGCGTTTTTCGATACGGTCGGTGACGGCCTCGATAGTCGTGGTGCTGATCGGCCGCTTTTCGCAGGCCTTCTTCAATCCCGAGACAATCTTGCCTCGATCAAAGGGCTCCCGTCGTCCATCCTTTTTCACGACGGCCGGCATGGTTTCTTCGACCCGTTCGTAGGTGGTGTAGCGGCGTTTACACGACAGGCATTCGCGCCGACGACGGATGACCTCACCTTCCTTGGCCATCCGCGAGTCGACGACTTTGTCTTCGACATCGTCGCAGAAAGGGCACTTCACTGGCGAACGTCCTGCCTAAGCGGGAGACGAATCGTAGGCATGAAAGATGGGGAAACGGTTGCACAATGTTTTTGCCTGCGCACGGACTTCGCTCTGCACCTGTGAGTCTTGCGGATGCTGCAAGACCCGATCGATCAGCGCCACGATTTCGCGCATCTCAGCTTCGCGCATTCCGCGTGTGGAGACGATCGGACTGCCGATCCGGATGCCGCTAGCCACGGCGGGCGGTTTCTCATCGTAGGGAATGGCGTTCTTGTTCACGATGATGCCGGACGCGTCCAAGGCGGCATCGGCTTCTTTTCCGGTGATGCCCTTGTTGGTCAGATTCACCAACATCAGGTGCGTGTCGGTTCCTCCCGAGACGATCTTGTAGCCGCGCTCGATCAGCCCCTGCGCCAGCGTGCGGGCGTTGGCCACTACCTGTTGCTGATACCGCTTGAATGCTGGGGACATGGCTTCCTTGAAGGCGACGGCTTTGGCGGCGATCACATGCATGAGCGGGCCGCCTTGCAAGCCGGGGAAAATGATCTTATCGACAGCTTTCGCATGCTCGGCTTTGCACATCGTCACACCGCCACGGGGGCCACGCAACGTCTTATGGGTCGTCGTCGTCACAAAATCGGCGTAAGGAACGGGATTCGGATGCAACCCGGCGGCAATCAAGCCGGCGATGTGGGCGATATCTACCAACAGATAGGCACCAACCGATTTGGCAATGTCTTGGAACTTGGCGAAGTCGAGGGTGCGGGCATAGGCGCTGGCCCCCACCACCAGCATGCGGGGACGACATTCTTCAGCGATCTTGCGGACCGCCGCATAATCGATGGTTTCGGTCTGCCGGTCCACACCATAGGAAAACGCGCGGAAAATGATACCGGAGAAATTGACCTTGCTGCCGTGGGTGAGGTGTCCCCCTTGGGCGAGGTCGAGGCCCAGGATCGTGTCGCCGGGTTTCAGCACGGCCAGATAGGCAGCCATGTTGGCTTGCGACCCTGAGTGTGGCTGTACGTTGACATGTTCGGCCCCGAAGATTTGCTTGGCGCGATCGATTGCGAGGCTTTCGACGGTATCGACGTGCTGGCAGCCGCCATAATAGCGTTTGCCGGGATATCCTTCGGCGTATTTATTTGTCATCACGCTGCCTTGGGCGGCCAAGACGGCGGGACTGGCAAAATTTTCCGACGCAATTAGCAGCAACTTGTCGCGCTGCCGCTGCTCTTCGGCGACGATGGCGTCATACGTCTCGGGGTCGGTCGATTTCAACGCGTCCAATGACCCGATCAGATCCTGCATGCTTCCTCCGAGCGTGGCGCCGGTCGGGCGGCCACGCGTCATCGCACCACAGATTAGGCCGTGGGAGCGGCTGCTTCCGTTTCTTCCTGTTTCTTGACCACGTGCACCGCGATCGTGGCGGTCACTTCGCGCGGGAGCTTCACGGCAATCGCGTGGGTTCCGAGTTCCTTGATGGGTTGCGCCAGCTGGATCTTGCGACGATCCACGGTAAAGCCCTGCTCGGCCAACCCTTCCGCAATGTCCTTCGCCGTCACCGATCCGAACATCTTGTCGTCTTTTCCGACCTGGGCTGCGATCGTGAGTGACACGGTCGACATCTTCTTGCCATGTGCTTCGATCTCTTGCTTTTCCTTCTTGGCCTTCTCGGCTGCGGCGCGCTTCGCGTGTTCGAATTCTTTGATGTTCCGGCTATTGGCTTCCACAGCCTTCTTGCGCGGCAAGAGATAGTTCCGGGCAAACCCGTTGGAGACGTCCAAAAGGTCGCCAAGATCGCCCACGCCATCGAGTGTTTCCTGGAGAATCACCTTCATACTGCAACTCCTTCTGTTGGAAAGGGAAAAAGCATACTGACGGGCTGTACAAAAGTCAATTGATCCGGAGCGGTCGGATCGGGGTTTTCTTCAGCCGTCCGGACCAGCGATACGGGTGCGTGGCAGGGCGTGGTGCGCCCGTTCGCCATTCGGAGCAAGGGGAGCGTCTGGTTGGTGAGGGGGGTGTTCCCGGCTGGACAGGGTCTTTCTCAACTCTTTAAGATACGCTCCCTATTTCACTGAGCATGCTGCCGCAGATGTCGGGGGCATGTAGGGCCGAGCCCCTTCGACAGTCAGGAGCATAACGAGTTATGGCCGCCATACCCGGCACCTTGCCGGATCTTCTCGATCAGTTGGCTGCGACCCTCGAACGCGATGCCGCGCAGAGTGCAGCGCAGGGGCAGGATCAAGCGGTCGCGCTTGTACGCGGGCGGTTGCTGCAGACAATCGGGAACCTGCACCTCTATGAGTTCTTCCTTCCGCCGGATGTTCGGGTGGGTACCGATCTCGCCGCGACTCTGCTGCTGGGCGAGGAGACGGAACCGACGGAAGGCCTCGTCTTGTTCCAGGAGGGCGAGCGTCTGGTGCTCCAGGTGTTTGATGCGATCGGCGAGGTGGTCCCGCACGCCACGCTGGTGCCGGACTCCAGCGGATTGGTTCTGACGACCAGCCATCGGTTGGCGGAAATGAGCAAGGCAGGTACGTCGTATACGCTAGGTCCTGCGGAACGTTTGCTCCCTATCCTGGAAGCAGCACAAACAGGAGACCATGCCGCGTTGGCGGCCGTGACCCCGACCTCGGTGTTGACGCCGCTGTGGCAGGAGGATACGACAGCGCGCCGGCAGAAGGTGGCCACGCTGGTTATCGAGTTGATTCGAGCCAACAAGCGTATTCTTCTGGTCACCCCAGATCATCAGAGCGCAGATGTCATCACCCTTGTGGCCGCGCGGGCCATAAAGGCGGCCGGGCTGACGTTCAAGAGCTGGCTGAGTCGGTACGAACTGGCGACCAGCAAGGAAAGCGCGGGCATTCCCCTCCCGGATTTGGGATTCGAGGCGCAGATGCATCAATTCTATGCCAAGTCTCGGTCCGACAAGGCGGCGCTGCGCAAGAAGTACGATCGGTTTCGCGAGCTTACGCCGATCCTCGCCTATAAGGCGCAAAAGCAAAAAGATTTGGACGAAGTGCGCCTCCTGGAATGGCGTCTGGTGACACAGTTGAGCGACTACCAGGCGAAGATCAAAGATATCGACGCGACTCTGGCGCAGTATGAACAGCTGCCGATTTGGAAACGTCTGTCCATGCAGGCCATGGGAAAAAATGTCGACTCCCTTCGCGAATACAAGGTCATCTATGAGCGCTACAGCGCCGGGCTTCGCAAGGAGGTCGATATCGCCAAGCAGCGGATCGAAGAGCTCATTCCCGAAGCGACGGTTCCCAAGGAGCTCAAGCCGGAATTTGCCGAGCTAAAAGAGGATGTCATTCATTTGGGCGGCACCAAGAAAATCCGGGAGCTCCTGGCGGCGGAAGAGCATACGAACCGTCAGGCCTTCGTGCAGAACCGGCGGGTGATCGTCACCACTGCCGCGCGAGTGGCGGCGGATCCTTTATTTCGCAAGGTGCGGTTCGACGTGTTGATTGCTGAAGAGGCTCCTCGTATCCCGAGTCCATTTCTCCTGGCCGCGGCGGGGCTGGTGCGCGAACGCATTGTGCTCACCGGCGATCTGCGGGAAGTGACCCCGCACAGCGCCTGGAATCTTCGGAACGGCCTCTCTCCAATCGTGTAACTATCAGGAGGGTTGGCCACGAGCGAATTTTCAGTCGCTCACCTTGACGGGTTCTAACCGATCAGCGATAATCCCGCCTCATTCCTCGAGCCGAAGTGGCGGAACTGGCAGACGCACTGGTTTCAGGTACCAGCGCCCGTAAGGGTATCCGGGTTCAACTCCCGGCTTCGGCACCACCCTTTCTAAATTGTAGCGATTTCGTGAGCTTGCGAAGAGGCAGGGCAGCGACGTGTTATGAGCGTGTTCACGCGGCTCATCGCGCCGTCGAGTTTCTCAGCCTTGATCGACCGGTCGCGCAGGGATAATTCCCTCGATGCATGGCCGACAGTCTTCATGATCGTGTCGGGATCCATCCCGGTGTCAGCCAAGCACGTCACCACACAGCGCCGAATATCGTGGAAAATGACGTCTTTGATCTCCCGTATCCTGCAGAGCGGCACGAGCCACTTCATTCTCAACTCGACGTCACGGTCCTGTCCCCGAACTACTACTGCCTGATCCACAGCACGGAAGATTCTGAAGAACTAAAAGTAGTCCGACCACGATCCGCACCCGAAGCGAGGACTGCGTATGACTGACAAGCTCAATCCCAAGCAGCCGTTAAGTGTAGAAGAGAGCGTCCTCGCCACCATGTGGGCGATGGAAGCGATTGTTGAGCTACTCCAGAGCAAGGGACTCTGTTCGAAGCAGGAGGTCCATGATATGGTTTCGGAATTGCGGACCCGGCATGCTGAACTGAAGGGAAAGGTCATTGTGCCCGGCACTCTCGCCAACACTACAGAAGAGCAATATCTGATCGATCATGTGCTCAAGCTCATTGAGGCGGTCGGGTTGCAGCCAGCAGAATCGAAGGAACTTCTTCGCCGAGTGTCGTTGATCATCGATCAGCACGCACGCACGAAACAGATGCCGAGGTGAGTTTTCGCCACCAAGGCATGCGTATTCATTTCACGAGACGCTCAACCCGTTCCCTTCCTTCTGTACCCGAATTGTTGCCATCTTCCGAAAACGTTCTCCACCTTCACAACGATCTGAGCATGGCCACGGACGCCGCTATGAGGAAGTCCCTGTGATCAAGAGATTCGTCGACGTGATGGCTTTTCTCGTTCTGGGCCTGGCCGGTGTGGTTGTCATGTATGGCCTGTTTGCCTTCATGGTGGTCGCTTGGAGTTGGCTGGAGGAGCGGGGGCTTCTGGGGCAGGCAGGCCTCGTGGTTCTGCTCGTGGGGTGGGCATCTCATCGTGTCCTCCTGTTTTGGAGGGAGTCGCAATCAGAAGGTTGATCAGAATGGGGATCGCCTACTCAAACCGTGTGTCTGGCACCTTGTTGCGGATGGGTATTGTCGGCGATCGGCTGATCGGCACAAACATGTGATCACCCAATGAGGGGAGGGTTCGCTGTCGAATCCCGCAGGCCCGCCCTCCACTGTCCGCCAGAACTCTTCGACAGACTCAGCCAGCAGATTTTTGATGCGCTCAATCACGAAGGCGTGACTTCCCACTAAGCCCTCCAGGTTGTGGCCCGCACAGCGGAATTCTTCGCCGCCGTTGATCTGGTCGCGGGCCGTCCCTCTCATTCGCGCCCGGACTGGTTCCTCAGTACCCCCTGCTCGGATGTGTTGTGACGAGATGCCCTACCTCTTTGGCTCGTCGACAGGCCTAACTCGGGAAGCAAGGAGGGCATCACTCCTTCTAGGCCGTAACGATATTGAGCGTTTGTTGCGCGAACTCGGCCAGGGGAGTTTTCCTCTCCCTTGAGGTCGTCCTGTGCGTGGTGCAGGGATGTGGAACGGAGTCGGTTAGGAGGGATGGACTACGATCCGACCGGCGTCATCAACCAGTTGGTGATATAGACGTTGAGAACCTGGCCCTTGCCCTTTGGCAGCAGCTTGTTGACGGTGCGCTTGAGATCTTCTCGCAAGGTGACTGATTGACCGGGCACGCGCAGGTCTTGAACCGGATAGGTATGCAGCATTTCCATAATGTACCGATCGATCTGGTCGTGTCGTTCCCTGATGATCGTGGCGGTCGCAGGCCGATCGATCTCCACGGCGAGGTTTGCTTGAACGTAGTAGAATCGCGCCCCGTCATCGACCGGGGCCACGATGGCCGGCAGATTGATGGTGAGGCCCGCAGATGTTGGTGAGAGTTCAGCGGAGGGCTTGCTCAGCGAGAGCGTGCGCGGAATCAGGTCGGGGGTAGAGAAGCCGCCAAGATACCCGACCACCAAGAGGATGGACGAGATACTGATCAAGAGGGCGAGGCAGATGCGCAGGGTGATGTTCATGCCGTCAATGATTGGGGTATGGTGACTGCTCAGCCGGCGCTGCTGTTCAGAGGCCGGAATCGCCGTCCGGATAAGCGTACCACCTGCCGCCTGAAAGTCTGTACGTAGTCATCATGGTTTTCGAGCTGGGTAAATGCCCAGGCTGTTCCAAGCGATGTCGGAATTCTCTCTCCCCATACATTCAAAGACATCCGGCCAATTGTCAGATGTGTCCGACAGTGCCTTGGTTGCAAAGGGAACCGTGGTAGCAGCAACCGGTAAGAACGCTCACTGTCCCTGCCGTGAGCACAGTGATCAACCTGCCCTTTTATCCCCATGATCGCAGTAGTCCCCTTTGATATACTCCCGGCTAATTCGGTTCTCCTGTCGTCACGATGCCGCTCGTGCCGGGCGCCGTTGGCGATGGGAGCCACGCCATACGGATGTGGTCCACTCCCAATCGGTCGTCCTCCACTCCGGCTCACAACTACTCATCAAGATTATGACACTCGGTTGGAAGCGGAAGAAGAACCAGGTTCTTTGGGCGGAACCGGATGAGTGAGCGGAGATCAGCCAGATCAGTTGGACCTGGGTGCGCGGCCACAAGGGGCACCCTGAAAACGAAGCCTGCGACTTCCTGGCGCAACGCACCGCCTCCATCGCGGCGTCCTCTGGTGGCGCGCAGGTTCAGAAAGGACAGCATGCATCTCCTCAAGGTCGGACGCTTCCATATTAACCTCGACTATATCCAATTCATCCACGAGGAACGGGAGGATTTAATTCTGCATTTCGGTGAGGGGGCCAACCTTCGGACCACCTCTGTCGCGCGCAATTCCCCTGAAGGTGAACTGCTGCAGCGGTTCATGGTCCACCATCTCTGGGCGGATCCGTCTCCGGCCTAGTAGGCATCAAGTCTTCGTACCTGCCCTTGTGTAGTGCAGCTCATTCGATCATTGCCGGTGTGCGGGAGCAGGTGTTGTGGTGGGTGTGTCGGGTTGGACGGAATGCGTGGACTATCCAATGCGGAGCGTCGATCTCGGCTTGGTTGCCGTTCGGCAATTCCCTGAACAGCCGGTGTCCCGGCCCGTCAGCCAGAGCCGGTTTCTGGCGAACCACGTATAGCCTCGGACGAGGAGCGGATCGATGAGAGGGAGGCGGCTCAGGCGGGCCAGCATCCCCAGTCCGACCGCCTGCCAGATGGCGCGGAAGACTTCCACGCCGGTGATGAGCATTCCATCGTCCCATTGCGCGTGAATCACTGCGCCAAGGCGTGCGGGATCGAGGCCGGTTGATCCTGCGTCGTACCCAGGGGCCGAGAAATCACAGAGCTTCAGCCGTTGCTTTCTATCCAAGTGCTTCATCAGCGCCATCTCGCGCGCACAGATGGGGCAGGCGCCGTCATAGAACACGGTGAGTGGGTAGAGTGGCATCGAAACCGACCCTTCGTTAGCCTGGGATCGGAAAGCGTCGCGTGAGTTGTTCCAGCTTCTCGTCGAGCTCGCCGAAGGTTTCCAGCACGTCGATATCGGCTTCCGTAAAATGCCGCCGCATGGCAAGTGCTCCCTGGCCGCCGGCCAAGAGTGCGGACAGCGGCGCCACCTCTTGTGCCAGCGCGTGAATCAATTCACTTGCCGGTAAGTCCGGGAGTGCGATGGTACAGGAGAGAATGGTCAAGTCCGGGGCGACTTCACGACAGAGGTTGCTGAGGGAGAGGATGGGGACGTTGGCTCCGAGGTAGTAAACCCGACAGCCGCGAACTCGGCAACGATAGGCGACGGCGAGCGAGGCAAGATCGTGTTCCTCGCCGGGCGGGCAAGCCACGACGACCGTGGCGCCGAACTCCGCGACCGGGAGTTGGTTCATGGCCGCATACAATTTTTGTTTGATCTGGCTGGTCACGTAATGCTCGACCGCCACGCTGATGCGGCCGGTATGCCACAGCTGCCCCACACGTTCCTGCAGCGGCAGCAGAATCCCGTGGAGTGCTTCTTCGAAGGGCACTACCGCCACGGCACCGTTTAATCGCTTTTCGAAGGTGATCCGATCGAGTGGTTCCAGGGCGATTAGCAGTTCTCGCAACAGCCGATCAAACGTATTGTCGACGACGGCCATTCGTGGCCCCGATGTGCGCATGCGGTTGATTAGCTCTTCCCGTCCCGCTTTGGCCAGATCTCCGATTGATGCTCCCGCATCCAGCTGCTGCTTGAGATACCGCAGCAGTGCCACGTCCTCATCTGAATAGTTGCGATAGCGGTTGGCTCCTCTGGTCGGTTTGAGCAGAGCAAATCGACGCTCCCACACGCGAATGACGTCGCGGCTCAGGCCGGTGAGTTTCGCAACCCTATGAATTCTGTGAGTATTCATCGCGTGGATTCAGTATAGATTCATGTCCAATGTTTGTCAAATATTATCCCATAAAAACTCTTGACACGTTGGACATATAGGGTGTAAACATTGGACATACACGTTGCAAACATTGGACACTGTTGCGCAGGAGTAACCATGGCAGCACAACACGCGACCGAAGAAATCGTAGGACGAAGCGAGACCCGGGTCGAGGTTCTGAAGTTCCGGCAGGAGTCGAGCTGCACGCGATGCGGTGGGCTCATGGTTCCTGATTTCTGTACGGATCTGCTGAACGGTTCCGGCTCGCTCGACTGCTCCACCCTCCGCTGCGTGCAATGCGGTGACATCGTCGATCCGGTCATTCGGTGGAATCGTCATCTCCAGCGACTGGCCGGTGCAGCCCGCGAGCTGAAGGTCGTGGGTCAGTTCTCCCGCGCTCAGGTGCCCGCGTAGGATTCATTGTGATGAAGATCATGGGCGGTCTAACGAAGGAGGTACACATGCGGAGTCGAAAATCTGTGCAGATAGGCATAGCGGCAGTGCTGTTAACGGGGGCCGCGACGTTGGCGGTCGCGGCGGAATCGGCGGGCGATAAGGATATGGTGCTGATTCCGAAAGGAGAATTCACCATGGGGAGCAATGAGCATGCCGATGAGGCCCGGCATCAGGTGGTGCTGGACGCCTACCTCATCGATAAGTTCGAGGCGTCGAATGCGCGATACAAGGAATTCATGCGGGCGACCGGCCATCCCGCCCCGGCCTACTGGGACGATCCGCGTCTCAGTAAGCCTGAACAGCCGGTTGTTGGGGTGAGCTGGACCGACGCCAACGCCTTTTGCAAGTGGGATGGCAAGCGGTTGCCCACGGAAGCGGAATGGGAAAAGGCGGCTAAGGGACCGGAGGGCGACAATCACTATCCGTGGGGCCATCATCTCGACCCGAAAAAGGCCAACTATGGTCAAAACGTGGGACGCACCATGCCGGTCGATTCCTATCCCGAGGGCGTGAGCGGATACGGCGTCTACCACATGGCGGGCAATGTCTTCGAGTGGGTGGACGATTGGTACGATCCGAAATATTACCGGAGCAGTAACGCGCTGAATCCTCGCGGCGCGGACAAAGGCTACAACTTCGCGAACCAAGGTCCGGTCAAGGTCTTGCGCGGCGGCTCCTGGCTCGCTCCGGAAACCTCCCTGCACACCAGTCACCGATTCTGGAATCAGCCGGAAAACAATTCCTACGGTGTTGGATTGGGCTTCCGCTGTGCCAAGTCGGTCACCGTGGTGTCGGAGGAAGCGGCTCAAGCCGGACGTGACGCATTTATCCAGGCACTCGTCGGGATGGGTGCGGAGAAGCACGCAGATGCCCTTGCGTCTATTGAGAAGGCGCTCGCGGCAGATCCAGACAACCGAGAGTATCAGGCGACTCGAGAGCTCATCAAGAACAGCATGAAGAAGTGATCCGTGACGCAGAGGGGCGGCGATGTCCGCCTTCCTGCCGCACCGCGGGCAAGGAGGTACGGCATGAATATGATGAGACACGTGCTTGGAGCAGGTTTGGCCATGGGTGTGGTCATCGCGTTGCCGGTAGCCCATACGGAAGAATCCGACATTCCGAGCGATACGGTGTGCGTGGGCAAGGGCCGTCTGTGATGGGATTGGACAAGACTGAGCTGGCCAAGTCAGACCGGCGGCTCTCCATGTACGTCAAGCGCATGAATACACCCTGGTCAGCGGAAGCGTTTCACGACGAAGGTCCGGCCCATATGGTGTTCTTGGATTCGTACCTCATCGACACGTATGAGGTGGCGAACAAGGACTATGGGGAATTCATTTGTGCCACCGGCCATCCCGCGCCGGCCTCTTGGGATGATCCTCGTCTGAACACGCCACGTCAGCCTGTGGTCGGTGTGAATGGGATCGATGCCAAGAGCTAACTGCGAGTTCCGGGGGAAGTGCCTTCCGACGGAGGCGGAGTGGGAGATGGCGGCTCACGGGCCGAACGGCAACCTGTATCCCTGGGGCAACGATGTCGATTCCGATACGGCCAACTATGATCGACATCATGAGGCGACCCTGCCCGTGGATTCGCATCCGGAGGGTGCCATCCGGTCGACGCATCGGTTCTGGAATCACCCGCTCAACAACAGCTACGGGGTGGGGTTAGGGTTCCGCTGCGCCAAGAACGCGCCGTCTGATTGGGAACAGCGCATTCGCGACAGCAACATCACCGCATGAGTGGAAATGGGCCGGGAGCGATTTGCCGAGGCGTTGCAGGCGGTCAATCGGGGGCTGGTGATGGATTCAGTTAACGTAGAACTCCTGGAACTGCGTCCCCTGATCGAGCAGTCGATAGCCCGACGCTGAGGTCTGCGCGCGAACGGAGTCGCTGAGACAGTTCCTACGAGGGAGGCAGAGCCATGACGAACAGGACAATGATCACGCTGATCGGTGGGGTTGCGGCGTGGCTGTGGGCGACGGCGATTCACGCCGGTCCCCTGGATGCCAGTCGCCACATGCATCCGGAAAATGTGCAACTCGTGCATGAGGCGGAGCATAGCGTGGACCATGCCTGGGAGGTGTACCACCGTGCGGCGCTCGGCGGGACCGTGGCGTCGCCCGATCTGCAGGCACAAATCGAACAACACTTGCATGAAGCACGAACCCTCGTGACCCAGGCGCAGGAGGCCGCCGACCGTGGCGACGCAGGTGCCGTGGAGCGCCTCGTCGGTCAAATCAGCAGGCACACGGAACAGGCGATTGCGGGGAGCAAGGAGCAGAAGCGATGACACAAGGTGTGAGTGAGAGAAGGACCAGGTGGAGTGTGGCAGGTCTCTTCGCGACGGCCGCCTTTGCACTTGCCCTGAGTCCTGCGACGGCGGCGCCGCCCAGCAAGGAGCTGGATTCCGTGCCGATGATCACCGTTCCGGCCGGACCATTCACGAGGGGGACCCAGAGTCCCAGGGGGCGAGCTGACGAATGGCCACAGCGCACTGTGCATGTCGATGCCTTCGTCATTGATCAGGTGGAGGTGACCAACGAGCGCTACCTGGCCTTTGTGGCGACGACCGGTCACCGAAACCCGCCGAATCCTTATGGTACCGGTGCGCTGGTGTCGGCGAAAGGGATCGAGCAACTTCCGGTCGTCCAGGTGACCTGGTACGACGCCAAGGCCTATTGCGCCTGGGCCAAGAAACGGTTGCCGACCGAAGCGGAATGGGAAAAGGCGGCACGCGGGACCGATGGTCGGACGTATCCGTGGGGCAACGACGAAGCGACGTCGACACGGGCAAATTATGACCGCGAGTGGGTCAACGAGAAGACGCTCTATGCGGTGGGGTCGCTGCCGGGAGGCGACTCACCCTATGGTATCAAGGACATGTCCGGCAACGCTCGTGAGTGGGTTCAGGACTGGTACGACCCTGACTACTACCAGAACGCGCCGACGACGAATCCGCAAGGTCCGGACAAGGGCATCGTGCGGGTCATTCGAGGAGGATCCTGGCACAGTCCGCTGGCTGACATTACGGCGACCGCGCGTGGTCGGGGCGGATTTGCATTGCAGACCCATGGGACCGGATTCCGCTGTGTGCGTGGTCTGGCGGGACAGGACGCTGCCGCTCACGAACCGGCGGCCAAGTGAATCACGATGGGCGGTGGTCGGCTCAAGCTGATCGAAATTGAGAAATTGGAGGTACCGCGACTCCGCACGCGGCCTCCCGTTGAGGCGGATGGGTTCTTCCTTCGGAGGAACCCGTCCCCTCGGCGAACCATCGAACGGAACAACACAAGGTCCCCTATGGGTGGGACATGAACGAAGGAGGTGCACATGGGGCAGCTGATCGTCGTAGGTCTGGTCCTCGTAGCGGTGAGCGTTGCCGCCGCCGCATTGATGAGTCGCAGGAAACCCGTCTACGTCGTCGTGAGGCAGGGAACGTATCGATCTCACAGCGAGTAAGTCACGTGTGGCGAGTGGGTGTGCTGCACCGTGATCAGGGAGAAGAGATTCAGGGAAGACTATTTATTTTTCTCGAAGTCGGGGGTTCCAATGGAAACACATGGGACGCCGGAATCATACACTCCTTCGCAAGAGGGCAACCATCGATGCCCTCGTTGCGGTGGGCTCTTGTTGACGCAACAGTACATCGATCTCCTGGACGACACTGGTCAGATTGATATCACGGCATGGCACTGCACGATCTGCGGGGAGGTGCTCGATCCCGTGATACTGAAGAATCGGTATGGCCCTCCGCCGAACTTGCTGTATGGCACAAAAGAGCGCAAGTTCAGTCAGCGTGTGACGGCTCTCCCGGGCCAGCCGGGATCGAAACCGGCAACAGATTTGGGTGAAGCAAGGGGCAGCAGAAATTCCCCTGAGGGCGGGTCTCCCATCGAACCCTCGTAGAAACTTCTTGTCGGCAAGGACGCGAGATATGCGGATTGTCATCACCGGAGGAACGGGATTCATCGGGCACGCGCTGGTCGACGCGTTGACGCGCCAGCAGCATGATGTGGTGGTTCTGTGTCGGAAGCCCGCACGATCGGTTCACTCGTCTGCTGTGTACGTGGAGTGGGATGCTCGAACCGTGGGCCCTTGGAGAGCTGAGCTACAAGAGGCTGATGCGGTCGTCAACTTGGCCGGTGCCCCCATTGCCGAAGGTCGGTGGACGCCGGCCCGTAAGCGTCTGCTGCTGGAAAGCCGAACCGTTAGCACCAGACTATTGGTCGATGCTCTCGCTGCCCGTATCTCGCCACTTCCTGTGTTCATCACGGCGTCGGGCATTGGGTACTACGGTGCGAGTGACGACCGGGTCCTCGACGAGGGGTCGGCACTCGGAGAAGGATTCTTGGCGGACTTGTCTGCAGCGTGGGAGGCAGAGGCGTTGCGTGCCGCCCAGTTCCGTACGCGGGTCGTGGTGCTGCGTACGGGTATGGTGCTTGAAGAGGACGGTGGGGCATTGCCGAAAATGTTGCTACCGTTTCGCTTCTTCGCCGGGGGGCCGGTCCTGCCCGGCACGCAGTGGGTCTCGTGGATTCACCGCGCGGATCTGATCGGACTTATTCAATGGGCGATGACGACGCCGACCGTGTGTGGTCCGCTCAATGCCGTGGCTCCTGAGGCGGTAACGATGAAGACCTTTTGTACGACGGTCGGCAGAGTGCTCCATCGTCCCTCGTGGCTGCCGGTCCCGAGCTTGGCCTTGCAGCTGGCGCTGGGGGAGCTGGGGACATTGATGACGACCGGTCAACGTGTGGACCCGGCGAAGGCGAGAGCGGGCGGCTACGCCTTCCGGTATCCGACGCTGGAGCCGGCGTTACGAGCGATTGTCGGTGGGGAGCGTCGGCCATGACTGCCTTCATTGAACCCGTCATGCAGTATGCGCACGCACTGGCGGTGGCCGTACTGGTCGGCAAGGTGGTGTTGCTCTCCTTTGTGGTCGCGCCGATTCTTGCGAAGCAGTTGGGACCGGACCAGTTCGGTCCTGTCGTTCGCCGATTATTCCCTGCCTACTACCTGTTGGGCATGGGCGCGGCGACGGTCGGACTCCTGTCGCTGCTCGCGATTGGATCCCTGCGCGGGCTGAGCGCGTCGGTGCTGGGAGCGGGAGGGATCTGGGTGGTGATTCTTCTCGCAGAGTCCTACTGTCGTTCGCCGCTGACTCCACAAAGCAACGCGATGCGGGATCGGCTCAAGGAGCAGGAGCAGCAGGGTGATGTTGATCCGGTGTTGCAGGCGGCCTGGACTCGGCTACACCAACGGTCGCTGTGCCTGAATTCATTGGTGCTGATCGGAGGCCTGTGCTTGGTCGGCATGATTCGTCAAATCTCATGATGATGAAGGGGGAAGGATGATGCACACACAAGGGTCTGTCGGGCGTTGCCTCTTTGCGGCGCTACTGAGCCTCGCCGTGAGTCAAACCTGGGGCATCAGTGATCAACTTTGGGCCGGGGACGGTCATGAGAAAGGCGGGTCGCAAGGCCCGATGTATGGTCTGGAGACGACCATTCCGGACGGCGTGATCGGCGTGGCGCTGCACGTGGGGGCTGAGCGCGTCGGTGATCCGTCGGTCTTGTTTATCGCGCAAGTGTTGCCGGATGGTCCGGCGGAGAAGGCGGGGCTCAAGCAGGGTGATCAAGTAACAACCGTAGATGGCGCTGCGCTGACCGGCAAGACGTACGAGCAGGTTGCGCTTATGGTGCGTGGGGAGCCGGGAACCGTGGTGAAATTGGGGGTAAAGTCGGAGGACGGTGTACGGGAGGTCTCCGTCACGCGGGTTGCCGGGCAGACCTTGTACAAGGGGCAGATGGGGTCGCACGGTGGTCAGACTAAATAGGTGAGGCATGAAACAGGTGATTGCAGGGATGGTGGCGTTGGGGCTTGTCGCCGCCCTGTCACCGGCTCAGGCGGTGGAGACAACGTCGGCATATCCGGCCCTGTCGGGGCTTGCGAGAACAGGACTCTACCTATTAGCCGGCGACTATCGTCGGGCACTGGAGGCCTGCGAACGAGGGATCCAGGACCGGCCGTCAGCCGAAACCTATCTGCATCTCACCTACGTCTATCACGCCATCGATGCGTACCTGGAACAGTTGTCCAAGGATGAAAGCTGGATGGCCGTCGAGCAGTTGTATCTGAATCTCGCCTATCGGCACACCGAAGATCTCGTCGACCCTCCAGGCGGGCTGGCCCGTATGGCGAAAGAAATGATCCAGACCAGCGTGCGTCAGCAGGCGGACGTCAGCGCCGCAATGGCGGTTCGGCTCAACAAGTCGGTGTCCGATCGACTCTGGACGGAGCAGACGCAATGGCGGAGCGCGCACCCCACGACCTGGTGGCAGGCGTTTCCGGAGGCCTGGGTTCGATGAGGACGGTTCCCCCGCGGCATCGTGTCCGCACAGTGAAGGAGGCAGGACCATGCTGAGACAGACCACTCAACGCGGCATCGATCTCAAGTTATTCGGCGCCATGTTTCTCCTCGTGGGCTTGATCGATATGCTCATCATCGAAGGGTTCCCGGCCTATGCGCTGAAGCTGTTCGGGGTCACGATCGCGGGACCACTGGCCTACCTCGTCAAACTGCATTCGCCGGCCGCCCACTTCCTGATCGGCTATGGCTTCGTGTTTTTGCGCCCCTGGGCCTGGGGGTTGGCCATGGCCTATGGAGGATTCGGCCTGATGAGTGAGCTGATGAACCAGTTTCAATTCGGCTACCACCATCTGCGTACGGGTTTCATGGCTACAACGGTCCTGTTTCTCTGCTATGTTTCGTGGCGACGAGTGTTGTTTGTCGATCCGTTGCCGCCACCGACTCGGTTGGCGTCTTCGTCCCCAGAGGTGCATTTATGAAGGGGCTGGTCTGGTTTCGTCGAGATCTCCGGATACATGACAATCCTGCGCTGTCAGCCGCCTGCAAGGAGTGCCGGGAGATCGTGCCCCTGTTCGTGTTCGACGAGCCTCTGCTGCGTGATCATGTCTTCGGGGCCGCCTGTGTCGGGTTCATGTTGGGATGCCTGGAGGATGTACGCCGCTCCTTGGCTGAGCGCGGAGTGACGCTCCTCTGGCGGACGGGTGAGCCGGTGGAGACGGTGTTGCGGACGGCTCAGGACCTGGCGGTGGACGCGGTGTATTGGAATCGTGATTATGAGCCAGGCGCCATCGATCGGGATCGAATCGCACAGCAGCAGTTGGCTCGACAGGGTCGTACCGTCAAGACCTTTAAGGACCATGTGGTGTTTGAGGCTGAGGAGGTGCGGAGTCTGACCGGGGATCCGTTTCAACGGTATAGTGCGTATCGCGATCGGTGGTGGGCGAAGTGGCGTGCGGCCGCGCCGCCTGTGCTGCCTGTGCCGACCCTTCCATGCGCGGGGAACACGGTATCTTCCATGCCCCCCTGGCCGAAGCCGGAAGATCTTGGCTATACGTCGGTGCCGATGTGGATCGAGCCGGGTGAACAGGCGGCGCGAGCCAGATTGCAGTGGTTTTTACAAGGGCCGATCCATCGCTACGTCAGCGGGAGAAATCTTCCGGCGCAGGACGGGACATCCAAGTTGTCCCCGCATGTGCGGTTCGGAACGATCAGTGCGCGCACGATGGTGCATGCCGCACTCCACACCCTCTCGCAGGGCGGACAGGTCTCTCGCGCCGATGTCTTCACCTGGATCGACGAGTTGGTGTGGCGGGAGTTTTTTCAGCAGGTGTTGACGGCGTTTCCGCATGTCGCAGAGGGGCCGTTCAAGGCGAAGCCCGGACTGCCCCCTCCGCGTTCTGCCGGGCCTGAGCGCGACCGGTTGTTTGTCGCCTGGAGTCAGGGTCAGACCGGCTATCCGATCGTCGACGCCGGGATGCGTCAGTTGAACAAGACCGGATGGATGCATAATCGCGTGCGCATGATCGTGGCGTCGTTTCTGGTGAAGGATCTTCGTCTGGATTGGCGAAGCGGTGAACGGTACTTTATGGAGCAGCTGGTGGACGGTGACCTGGCAGCCAACAACGGCAACTGGCAGTGGTGCGCGTCGACCGGTACGGATGCCATGCAAGGCTATCGCATTTTTAACCCTACCCTTCAAAGTGCGAAGTTCGATCCAGACGGGGGGTATGTGCGCCAGTATGTCCCGGAACTGAGTCAGGTACCGACCAAGTGGATTCACGAACCGTCGCTCATGCCCAAGGAGGAACAGGTGCGGGCTCGATGCCGCATCGGCATCGACTACCCTGAGCCGATCGTCGATCATCGGCAGGCGCGTCAGGAATATTTGGATCTCGGGAAGCAGCAGGTGGCCCCGTGACGTCGCCGGCGCTTCGCCTCGGCATCAGCCGGTGTTTGCTCGGCGAACAGGTTCGGTTTGATGGCGGCCACAAGCGGGACCAGTTTCTGACGGAGGTGTTAGGCCGATATGTGGAATGGGTTCCGGTGTGTCCGGAAGTCGAGGCGGGGCTCGGCACGCCGCGTGAAGCGATGCGACTGGTAGGAAATCCGCTGCGGCCGAGCCTGGTGTCGATCAAGAGCGGGCAGGATCACACCCTTGCCTTGGAGGTCATGACGAACAGACGCCTGGCTGACCTGGAAGGGGTGGACCTGTCGGGGTTTGTGTTCAAAAAAGATTCTCCCAGTTGCGGAGTGGAACGTGTCCGAACGTACAATGAGCATGGCATGCCCAATCGCAAGGGCGTGGGCCTCTTCGCGCGAGCCTTCGTCGGACGGTTCCCGCTTGTCCCGGTCGAGGAGGAAGGCCGGCTGAGTGATCCCATGTTACGAGAAAATTTCATTGAGCGGGTCTTCTGTTATCGGCGCTGGCAGGATTTGATCCGTGGCGGGGTGACGAGGCAAGCGGTAGTACGATTTCACACAATTCATAAATACCTGCTCCTGGCCCACAGCGCTCCGCACTACCGCCAGCTTGGCCGGTTGGTGGCGCAAGTCCATGAGTGTCGCCCCAAAGACCTGGCCCTTCGATACGGTGAACTCTTCATGCAGGCCCTGGCGGTGCGGGCGACGGTACGCAAGCACGTCAATGTCCTGCAACATATCCTGGGGCATTTCAAGGATCGCCTTGCTGCGCAGGAAAAAGCGGAACTATTGGGTGTGATTGCGGACTATCATCAGGGACTCACGCCGTTGATCGTGCCCCTGACCTTGATCAAACACTACGTGCAGGTATTTGATGTCGAATATATTCGCGAGCAGGTGTATCTGAATCCCCATCCGAAGGAATTGATGTTACGTAATCACGTATAAACGGATGTGATTCCTCGTCCGAGGCCTCTGCGATGAACCGTCTTCGCAGTGAATCGCATCCACAGGCATCCAGTCGAATGCGACGGTGAAGAGAGTCAGTGTCAATCCATGCGAGCGAGACATTCTTGAGAAGGAGCGAGGACATGGCGACAGTGCGGAAGGGTGTGATTCTAGTCGGACACGGCGGCATTCCCAAGGGCTGCCCACAAGATTTGGTGACGAAATTGAAGCGGCTCGAAGCCCAGCGCCGCGCGGCCAATCAGCCGCCGTCGGCAGAGGAACTGGAGTTGGATGGCAAGGTTCGCCACTGGCCGAGAAATGCGGAGACCGATCCCTATCAAGCCGGTTTGGAAGCCGTGGCGGCGAAGTTGCGCGCCACGCTGGGGGATGTGCTGTTCGCCGTGGCCTATAACGAGTTTTGTGCCCCGACATTGGAAGAGTCGGTCGACCAACTCGCCAAACAGGGTGCGACCCATATTACCGTGGCGACCACGATGTTCACGCCTGGTGGTTCGCATTCTGAAATCGAGATCCCTGAAATTCTCACGCACCTTCGTCCGCAGTACCCGGGGGTGGAGCTCCGTTATGCCTGGCCGTTTGATCTCAGCCTGGTCGCAGGAACGCTGGCTGAACAGGTGAAACGATTCTCCTGACCGTTCCCCTGATGTGCATTCCGATGGTATACGGAGTGGCTAGACCGGTGCCGGAGTCGTGTCATCGGATAGTAGGCTGATTCAGATGAACCGTGTTGGGCAATGCGTGATGTCTTCTGATCGGCAACCAGTGTAGAATCAGCCGCCGGCACATGGGCCTGCGAGCTGCATCGACGGCATGGCCCCTGGGCGATCATGGGAGCACAGGACAAATCATGCTGCAAGACGAACTTGTCGCCGCGTTTCACAAGACTCAGTCGTTCAAATGGGATCCGAGCGGAGGCTTCAAACTCGCATCGGGATTGCTGAGCCCGTTTTACGTTGATTGTCGAACCTTGATGGCATTTCCCTATGCACGCCACTTGGTGGCCAAACGAGCGTGGGAGGTCATCAAGGATCAAGACATTGATTGTCTCGGAGGGCTGGAGATCGGCGCGATTTCCATCGCCACGTCGATCTCCGATTATGCCTATCTTGCGTCTCCTCGCCGGGAGTGGCGGACATTTTTCGTACGCAAGCAGGCGAAGGATCATGGCCTTGGTCGGTTGGTCGAGGGAGTCGTTCTGGCCGGGGATCGTGCGCTCGTCGTCGATGATGTGCTCACCAGCGGTGGGTCTGTCGTGAAGGCGATCGTCGCAGCTCGTGAGGCAGGGCTTGAAGTGAAGGAAGCCCTGGTGATTGTCGATCGGAAAGAGCAGGACGGTCGAGCCCGTGTCGAGCAGTTGGGAGTGCGGGTGGCGAGTCTCCTCACGATTGATGAGCTCATGCAGGGTCGGCCGTCCGCTTCCTAGGCTATTTGCACTCGAACTGTATTCCCCACCGTCGCTCCTCGACGACATCGCTGGATCCTGCGATGGGACTGGCTTGGCGAAGTCGCCCCTTGGTTTCCCCCTCGCGGACGATCGTGTGCCCGCCCGGACACTTGTGATCGATGATCCGCATTGCGTCCTTGCGGAATGTGGACAACAGCGTGCCTTGCTCGGCACGGTACGGGTACACGACGACGCCTCCATGGTCTGAGTCTTTAACGAGAATGGCGCCGTCTCCGCAAGCTGACAGGAGGGCGCACATCACCAGGCTCATCAGACTTGACCAACTTTTCATCGAGTACCTATCATACAAGGTGAATGCCAGACCCATCATGTCGTCAACCAAGGAGCCAGCCATGCGATATCTTACTTGTATCACGTGTGCAGTCGTTCTCGGCGGGTTTCTTCTCCAGGAACCAGTGCCTTCCCTCGCCTATCATTCCTACGTATTGAGCGTACAACAATTACGAGCCGGCCTCGCCAAGGCGCCCTCCACGAGCGCCAAGGGGTTTGTCTTGATCGATGTGCGCTCCCCGGAAGAGCATGCGTCCGGCATGATTCCCGGCACCGACCTGAACATCGATTTTCGAGAAATGAAGGCGCGTCACCGTGAACTGGGGGTGAAACTGGATGATCATATCGTCGTCTATTGCCAATCCGGCCATCGCAGCAACATCGCTGCGGAAACCTTAGCCGACCTGGGGTATACGCATGTCTACAATGTGGTGGGAAGCATGAATGCGTGGACCGAAGCGGGATTTCCCATCGCACCGGGACGGTGAGTCGGGTGGTGTCAGGGCTTTCGGGGTGCCTGCGACGATTCCGACAATGCTCCTGTCCTCGCAGAGGTCCGCGGGCTGATCCCGATGACCGTGGGAAGAGGAATGTGGACGCCTGTGTTGCCGGCCAGCAATGCACGCCAGCCAGCCTGGGCGGCGGTTTCCTGGGCGGCGTGCAGCAGATCCTGGCTGGCGATGACATCGGACGAGGCGCCACCGTCCATGGCCATGGCCTGCCGGAGTGAAGGGAGTTGCCGATGCAGACAGTCGGCCAGGTGATGTAGCGACACGATGTCCACGGTCTTGATCACGAGGATCGCCCCTTGCCCGTCTTCAGCCACCACCGTCTGAAACGCACGTTTCCCGCTGTCTCGCACCCGGAGTTTGCCCGTCCGGTCGAACAACATCAGTGATTGTGCAGCCTCGCGGTAGAGCGGCGGATCTTCGGTGAATGCTTCAAACGCGAGATCGAAGACGCGCGCTTTTCGAAGTGTTCCGTCGACAGGTTCCGCCGCAAACAGTCCTTGCCACGAATGATGTTTCTTACCCCCGAGCGACCGGCCTTCTTTCAGCAACACGCCCAGATAGGAATAGTCCTCGCGAAACAAGCCTGCATTGAACATGACGTAGGCGTCGGTCCGTTGCTGCCAATCATGGATCGAGATCGGAGCGCGAAGCCCTTCGTCGCGATACTGATGGATGGAAAATCGGAATCGTTCCGGGTCGACTTGGAGCATCAGCAAGGCGGGAACCTGCGGGCAGGTGTCGATGGGGTTCCAGAGCGCCACTTGCATGCCGGTAGTCAGTCGCTCCCAAGGCAATGATTCTGCCTCGGCCGGCCGAGCCGTGACGACTCCATACAATCCGATGATGAGCAGGCAGCCGCACAGTGCATGTTCCCAGCGATGGAGTGTCGGCGGTCCTGAGCGGCGATGGTCCATTAATACGCGTTGTCCTTGATCGTTTCGACAGGGCACGTCGGCACGACGCCCCTGCGGTCTGAGTATAAGAAGGATCGACACATGGGTCAAACTGGTGATGGGCAACGGTCGGTCGGCACTGATCTCTTACGAGGCTCTGGCGGTGCGAGATGTGTGGTTCGGTGGTGATGTTTGCACGTGCGCCGGCCCGGTCCCCGGCGCAGAGGAGTCGAGCAGTGCGCGCACGGTGCGTAGCAGCAGATCCGGCGTGAACGGTTTCTGGAGAAATGTGGTGCGGTGCGGATCCATGCCGCTGTTGACGGAAATGTCGTCGAGGTATCCGGACATGAACAGCACCCGGAGATTTGGCTTGATGACCGCCAGATGTTCGGCCAGCTCCCGGCCGTTCATGCCCGGCATCACCACATCGGTCAGCAGGAGATCGACGTGATAACTCTGTTGCGTGGCCGTGAGGCAGGCTTCGACTCCGTTCTTGGCCTCGATCACCTGGTAGCCGGTCTTGAGTAACTCGCGACGCACGAGGTCGCGCACCCCATTATCATCTTCGACCAACAGGATGGTTTCAGATCCGTGGCGTGGTTGGGCCTGTGGGGAATCGGTGGACGTGGCGGTGGTTTGCGGTGTGGCTCGCGGGAAGTACAGGTCAAAGGTCGTTCCGTGTCCGACCTGGCTCCAGACATCGATGCCGCCGCCGCAGGTGGTGACGATCCCGAAGACGGTCGACAGGCCGAGGCCCGTGCCTTTATGCGCTTCCTTGGTGGTAAAGAAGGGCTCGAATAGGTGGCCGAGCACGTCGGTATTCATGCCGCACCCGGTGTCCGTCACCGTCAATTTCACATAGTGTCCGAGCGGCAAGGGGTGTAGGTGGTGCATCGGGGTGCGCGCAAGCTCGACCTGTGAAGTTTCAATGGCCAGGAGGCCGCCGTTGGGCATGGCGTCTCTGGCATTCACGACCAGATTCATCAGGACTTGCTCCAATTGTCCTGGATCGGCTTTCACATGCCCGTTATGGGGATCGGGACGGATGACCAGTTGGATGTCCTCTCCGATGAGGCGCCGGAGCATGCCTTCGACGTTGCCGATGACCGAGTTCAGCGGCAGTACGTTCGGTTCCATCGGTTGCTTCCGGCTGAAGGCCATCAGTTGGCGAATCAGGTTCGCCGCCCGTTCGCCAGCCTTTTGCATTTCTTCGATCTTGGCGCGGATGGGACTACCGACGGACAGTTCGTCCAGCAGCACCTGGCTATGTCCCATGATGACGGTCAGCAGATTGTTGAAATCATGGGCAAGTCCCCCGGCCAGGCGGCCGACGGCTTCCATCTTCTGCGCCTGTCGCAATTGCTTTTCGCTCATCCGTAAGGCGTCTTCCGCGCGTTTCCGCTCCAATCGCTCATCGAGTTCGCGGAGCGTTCGGCGCACGGAGGGCACCAGTCTGCCGAGACGCTGTTTGGAAATGTAGTCGGTTGCGCCGCGCTGCATCATATCGACGGCGAACTCTTCCCCTTGCATGCCGGAGACGAACAGAAACGGCACGTCGGGATGCAGGGCCCGCGCGAGGTCAAGGGCCGCCGCTCCATCGAAGTCGGGCACTGTCGTATCAGCTAGGATGAGGCTGAATCCGCCCTGCCGGAGCGCCGCAAGAAAGTCTTCCCGCGTGTGGACCCGTTTTGTCTGGCAAGGAATGCCGGCATTCCGGAGCGTGGAGTCAATCAGCTCCGCGTCCGCTGGGTTGCCCTCGAGATGGATGAGTCGCAGGGGCTGAGTCATCTTTACGTTCGGGCTCAAATGGTTATGCCGACCGTTCAGCTGTACGGCCGGCGCCTTCAGGGGGTGGTTCGTTGATCATGCCCCAGAATACACCGAGTTCTTTCACGGCTTTGAGAAATTGGTGGAACTCAACCGGTTTGACCACGTAGGCATTGGCGCCGAGCGCATAACTTTCCGCCAGATCCCGCTCTTCTCGGGAGGAAGTGAGCATCACGACGGGGATGGGGCGCAAGTCCGCATCATTCTTGATGGTGCGTAAGACTTCGAGTCCATCGACTTTCGGCATCTTCAAGTCAAGCAGGACGACGGCCGGGTTGCCCTGGAGTCGGGTCTTGAAGTGGCCCCGGCAATAGAGATAATCGAGTACTTCCGCCCCGTCATGACAGAGGATGACCTTGTCGGCCAGCTGGTGTTCTTCCATGGCCGCGAGCGTCAGCTCCGCGTCGCGCGGGTTGTCTTCTGCCAGCACAATGGGTTTGGAGAGTGTCATGTGGAAGGCCTCGCTAGCGGGAGGCTGACGTAAAAGGCGGCACCGTTGCCGAGGGCCCCTTCCGCCCAGGTTTTCCCCCCATGTCGGTGAATAATTCGTCGGACATTGGCCAGGCCGATGCCCGTCCCTTCGAATTCATCCGCGCGATGGAGTCGTTGAAAGACTCCAAAGAGCTTGTTGGCATACTGCATATCGAATCCTACTCCATTGTCTCGCACGAATAACACTGCTTCGCCGGGACCGTCGCTCCGGGTTCCGATTTCGATGGTGGCGTTCGGCTGTGTGCTGGTGAATTTAATCGCGTTGGCGATCAAGTTGATGAACACCTGGCGCAACATAGCGGCGTCCCCCGTGACGTCAGGGAGTTGAGCGATTGTCCATGAGATGGCGCGATCTTGCAAGTCATGTCGAAGATCGTGCAGGACGGCCGCGATCAATTGGTTCAGATTGACGGTGCCGCGCAACATCTCCTGTCGACCCATGCGGGAAAAGACCAAGAGATCATCGATGAGTTGCCCCATCCGGGTGGCGGCCTCCGAGATGGTGTGTAGGTAACGTTTGGCCTTGTCGTCGAGGGAGACGGACGTGGCTTTGGCCAGCAGTGAGGCGTACCCATCGATGTGTCGCAGCGGTGCGCGTAGGTCATGGGAGACGGAATAGCTGAACGCTTCCAATTCTTTATTTGCGGCCTCAAGGAGTTCCCCCCGCCGATGCAGTTCTTCGGCGATCCGCCGTCTTGCGGTGATGTCATGCCGGATCAGGTAGTACACCGCCGCGAGGAGCACGAAGAGGAGGAGGGCACCGATGCTGAGCAGAATGATGCTGGAGCGGGTCGTCCTGGTGGATTCGATCACCCGTTGCGCAAGCGCCTTATTTTCTTCCTGCTCCATGAGTCCCTGAAGTTTCCTCGCCGCATCGAGCGACGCCTTCGCGACACCGGTTAAGGCCATGTCTCGAACGGACTCATATCCGGTCTTATTCCGTACCTCAATGGCATTGCGTTCTTGCTGCAACTGTTGAGTGATGAGCTGTTCGAGGTGCGTGACGTGTGCCCCCTGACTGCTGTCGGGGTCCGTGAGATCGCGCAGGTAACGGATGAACTCCGGTGCGCGGTCCCGAAGCGTATTGTAGGCCGCAAGGTAGCTTTCGTCTCCGGTGACAAGGAAGCGTCGGTGGCCATTTTCTGCGTCGTCCAACGCCTCTCCCATCGCACCGAGCAGTTGGATGAACTCGTGGCTGCGCTGGTCTTGGTGGCCGTTCCGGATGAGGACGGTCATGTTGCGATAGGAAATGACGGAAATGACGAGGATTCCCGCAAACACCAGCCCAAAGCCTGCCAAAACGCGCTGTTCGATGGAGCGCGCCTGGACGCTTCGAATCAACGAACCGACAAACGATAATTGGGACGGGACTCGTTCGCCCTTCGGAAGCGCGGTATTGATGCTGGCATCGAGCGTCCGTTGAGGATCTGGTTCGTTCATGTTCATCATGAAAGCCCAGGTGTGCCGATGGACACAAGCGGGTCGTGCGGGACGCTAATGAGTGCAGTCCGTGAACGTCAGCCTGTATTGTAGCAGAAGGCCTTGATAAGAGAAGGGATTTTATGAAAACCGGAGGCGGTGACCGGAGCGGCGCTCTTAACCCCCGACGGGGGGCGTCGGAGGAGAAAGCGACGCGGCCGGACCGAGGAGGTTCGAAAACATCAGGGTTGCGGAGACCGCCCAGTCGAGGAACGGTTGCGGATAGATGCCGATCACCAGCGTACCAGCCAGTCCGACATAGATGACGGCACGCAGCGGGCCTGTGGTCTTGATGGGAGAAGAATCGAGTGGTTCATTGATGTACATTTTTTTGACCACGATCAAGTAGTAGTACATCGAGACGACGATATTGACGAGCCCCACGGTAATAAGCGTGTAAAGGCCTTCTTTGATCGCGGCGACAAAGATATAGAGCTTGCCGATGAAGCCGGCGAGCGGCGGGACGCCAGCCAGTGAGAGCAGGAAAATCAGCATGGCGAACGCGAGAAACGGCGAACGCCGATTCAAGCCGCGGTAGTCATCGATCTCGTCGGTGCCCAACGAATTGCTGATCGCCATGATGACGGCGAAGGCACCAAGATTGGCAAAGAGATAGGTCAGCAGGTAGAACAAAATGGAATCGGTGCCCATTTTGGTGCCTGCAGCGAGACCGATGAGGACGTTGCCGACCTGCGCGATACCGGAATAGGCCAACAGCCGCTTGATGTTTCGTTGTGCAATGGCGACGATGTTGCCGTAGGTCATGGAGAGGATCGAGGCTGCTACGATGAGCAGCGCCCACGCCGGCTTGAAGGTCGCAAGCGCTACGAGGAAGAGGCGCAATAGAATGGCGAAGGCGGCGACTTTCGGTGCGATGGACAGGAACGCGGTCACGGGAGTCGGGGCACCGTGATAGGTGTCCGGAATCCAGGAATGGAAGGGAACGGCGCCGATCTTGAACCCCAGGGCGGCAAAAATGAGGAGGAATCCGATGACCAGGCCGGTGGTCGGGTTGGCCCCGGTCATTTCGGAAAAGACGAGCTTGCCGGTTTCCCCATAGACGAGGCTGATGCCATAGCCGAGCAGCCCCGCAGCAAAGACGCCGAGAATGAAGAATTTGAGGCCTGCCTCGTTAGAGGCCATGTCGTCGCGCAGGTAGGAAACGAGCACGTAAAACCCGAATGTGGCGAATTCCAACGTGACAAAGAGTGAGAGGAGATCGTTGGCGGAGGCCATGAACATCATGCCCAGCGCCGACATCGCAACGAGGAAATAGTATTCTCCTCTGAAAAAGGAAAAGCGGTGTACGTAATCGATCGAGAGGAGAATGACCAGAGTCGTGGCTAGGAGGATCATCACCTTGAAGAAGATGGCCATCCGGTCCACCACGAACATCTTGGCGAAGAGGGTCCCGGTGATGCCGGTCATGTCGAACCACGCAAGGCAGCCCAGAGTGATCAACAACCCGGCGATCGTGAGATACGCTAGCTGTTCTTGGACAATGCGCTTGAAGGAGAAATCTACGGCCAGCACGACACACAGCCAGACCGTCAGAAACAGCTCGGGAAGCAAGAGCAAGAGATCGCTGGGCGATAGCGTCAGAGAGAAATTCATCGCGGGGTCACCTTCGCGATCGCCTCATGGGAAGCCGATACTGGCGTGATGGGCGAACTGGCAAGTGGAATATGTGTCGGCTGCTCCGCGACCGGCACGACTTTCGTGATGCGTGCGATCAGCGGGTCGACGCCGGAACGGACGACCGAGTACAGGTGGCCGGGGAAAATGCCAAAGCTGACGCTGACCAGGATCATGAGGAGGAGTGGCATGCGATCCACCACGGCAACGGCGTCGTGGGAATGGCTATATTTTTCCGCCATCGAGCCATAGAAGAGGCCTCGCATCATCTTGAAGAGATACGCCATGGTCAGCACGATACCGAGCACGGCGACAACCACTTGGAACGGGTATTTATTCCAACTGCCGACGATGATCATGACCTCGGCAATGAAGTTCACGGTTCCCGGCATTCCGATTGAGGCCATGCAGCCGATGACGAAGGCGGCGGAGATGAACGGCATCCGGTTCGAGAGACCGCCGAGGGACGGAATGTCCCGGGTGTGAGTTTGGTCATACACCCAGCCGGCCATGGCGAACAGCATGCCGGTGGCCATCGCGTGGGCGAACATGTAGATGATGGCTCCGCTGAGGCTAATGTAGTCCAAGGCCGCCATACCCAGGAAGACGTATCCCATGTGGCTCGAACTGGAGTAGCCGATGACGTATTTGGTGTCTTTGGCGTAGTAGGCAACAAGCCCACCGTAAATGATGCTGAAAATGCAGAGCACGGCGGCGATCGGCATCAGCTCCCGAGTCGTTTCGGGGAGGATCTCAAATGCCACGCGAATGATGGAGAAGTGTCCCAACTTCATCAGCACGCCGGCGTGCAACATGCTGGTGGCTGCCGGAGCGGCGGCGTGACCGACAGGCGACCAGGAGTGCAAGGGCCAGATCGGAGCGATGGATGCAAAGCCAAAAAAGATCAGCAACCAGATGAGCGTGGCCAACGGGCCTGAGAAATGCGCCTTCTCCCGCAGCACGAGAATATCGAAGGTGTTCAGGCCGGAGAACTTATAGATGAGCAAGATGCCCATTAAGGCCGCAACAGCGAACGCTGAAAGGAACAGGACCAGCTTCATGGCCGCGTATTCCTTGCTGTTGGCGCCGAAGTTGAAAATGAAGCCGACGGAATCGCGCTGTTTCAAGCCTTCCGGATCGGTCATCTCGAGGTACTTCTTCGTGTGACTGCCCCACATGCCCAGGAGCAAATACATGGGGATCACGGACATTTCATAGAAGAAGTAGAGGAAGAACAGGTCCAGCGACATGAAGACGCCGATGGTGGCGGCGGCGAGGATCAAGATCCAGATGTAAAACTCCTTCATCCGATCTTTGATATGCCAAGACACAAAAATACCGGCAAAGAGCAGAATGCCTGAGGCGAGGACAAGCGGAGTCCCGATGCCATCGACACCCAGGTGGAGTGAGATGCCCAACTGCCGCGACCATTCAAGGCGTTGGATGAACTGGTAGCCGCCTTTGATCGGGTCGTAAGCGTAAAACAGGTAGATGGACGCCACCAGTGTGACGAAGGCGGAGCCGGCTGCCACACCGCGCACCAGCGAGACCTGGCGATTGGAGACAAAGATCAGCGCGAGTGCTCCGACAAACGGGGCGAACAAGATAATGAGGAGAGTGTATTCAGCCATGGTCTTACTTTGAGGGCACTTGGGTCACAGTGTTTACCGAGGCGACTTTGGCGCGATCCAGCCGGTCGACGAGGGCTTGAATCGAGCCATTCATCATCCTCAGGAATGGGGATGGGTAGAGGCCGATCCACAAAATCATGATCGAGAGCGAAAGCGCAATGGTGATTTCGCGCATGTGGAGATCCTTGATGGCGGTAGAGACGTGTTTGCCGACAGGACCCAGCATGGAACGTTCGTAGTACCAGAGAAAATACGCGGCACCAAAGATCACCCCGAGGACAGCCACCGCGCCAAACCACCATTTGGCTTTGAAGGCGCCCAGGAGGATCAGAAACTCACCCACAAAGCCATTCGTGCCTGGAAGTCCAATGGACGCCATGCCGATCAGCAGGAGAAACGTGGCTAAGAGCGGCGCTTGTTTGGCAAATCCCCCAAACGATCCAAGGTGTGAGCTTTGTTGCCTGGTTGAGAGGAAGCCGGCCATGAAAAAGAGCCCGGCCGTACTGAATCCGAGGTTGATCATGGTCAGCAGGCTCCCTTGAAGCCCTTGGAAGTTCAAGGCAAACAACCCCACCACCACGAAACCAAGGTGGCTGATGCTGCTGAAGGCAAGGAGCCGTTTGAAGTCGAGTTGGACCAATGCCACGACTGCGCCATAAAGAATCGCGGTGAGGGCCAGCACCATGACGATGGCAATCACCCCTTCGCTCTTTGAAGCCTCAGGGAGTAACGGGAAGGTAAAGCGAAGGAATCCATACGTGCCGAGCTTCATGCCAGCCAGCATGACTGCCATGCCGATTGGCCCTTCGACCAAGGCGTCAGGGAGCCAGGTGTGGAACGGGAACACCGGAGCCTTGAACGCAAATCCCATGAACATGAGCCAGAAGATCAAGATCTGCTGGGAGAGCGGAATCGGGACGGACAACAGCTCCAGGAGATCAAATGAGTAGACATGGTCGAAGTGGTGCGTAACGGCCCACTGATGGTAGTTGATGTCCAGCAAGGCAATGCCAACCAGCATGAATACGCTGCCCAAGAGCGTGTAGAGCACATACTTGAGGGCTGCGTAATGGCGATCGGCCCCGCCTCCCCACAGCTTGATCAAGAAGTAGCTGGGGATGAGCATGAGCTCCCAGAACACGAAAAACAGGATCAGGTCGATCGAGACGAAGATGCCGATGGTGGTGGTTTCCAGTGCCAACAGCGCCATGAAATACAGGCGCACCTGGTTGCGGACGGTGTCCCAGGAGTAGATCACGACCAAGACGGTGAGAAAGGCCGTCAACCCTACGAAGAGCACACTGATTCCATCGACGGCTAAGTGATAGCCGATGCCGAGCGCCGGCAGCCATCGCGCATGTTCTGCAAACTGCATGGCTGCGGAATCGGGGACGAAGCGCACCAGGACGAGGCATGCGAGCGCCAACTCCACGAGGGTAATGCCCAATGTCGTGGATTTGAGGAGATCTTCGTCGTCAATCAGCCAAAGCACTGCCGCCCCGACCAAGGGAAGGAAGATCAGGTATGACAGGATGGGAAAGCCGAAACTAAACTCTTCAAGCATCGTAGGTCCAAACAATCTGCCGCGTCAGCGTGCTGAATACCCGGTGGAACCGCCTCCGGTCCAGATCAACAAGATGAGGTGGACGAGAATAAAGAGTCCCGCCACGATGATGGCCGCATACTGGTGTACCATGCCGGTTTGAAGGCGGCGCCAGGAGCGCGCCAGGAGGTGGTTCGCATATCCAATGATATTGAGTCCGGCATAGACCACGTGTTTTTCTGTCCAGGTGATTGCCGCAGAGCTTAGATCGGTCCCACGATCGATGCTGCGGACAATCCCGTCGATAATGGTCCGATCAAACCAGTCGCAGAGTCTTCCCAACTGTTTGGTAGGTTCGACGAACAGGGTATCGTACAACTCGTCCACATAGTATTTGTTGAGCAGTGTGGTGTAGACGCCGGGCAAGCGGTCGGCCAGAGCGGTGGCTGCCGTTGACGGTCCACTATAAAAATAGTGGGCAAGCCCCCATCCGAGGAGCGCGATGACAGTGGCGGTCCCCATCAGGCCAAACATCAATGCGGGCGGAGTTGCATGTTCTTCTCCGGCGACTCCGGCAACCGAATGCAGAAAATGGTGGAACCAACCGTTCTCTGGCGGCACACCAGGAAAGCCGCCGACGACTGAGAGGGTAGCCAAAACGATCAAGGGCCCGATCATGACCATTGGAGATTCATGCACGTGTTCTGCAGTGTGATGATCCAGCCGAGACGTTCCGTAGAAGGTCAGATAGGTCAGTCGGAACATGTAGAAAGACGTCAAGAACGCGCCGACCGCGGCCATGCCATAGAGCAGATAATGGTGGTGGACGAAGGCATGGCCCATGATTTCGTCCTTACTCCAAAAGCCTGCTAGAGGCGGGATTCCCGCGATGGCGATAGTACCGATGAGAAACAACGCGTGCGTCCATGGAATCTTGGACTTCAACGCCCCCATTTTTCGGATATCCTGCTCACCGGAGAGCGCGTGAATGACAGACCCTGCCGAGAGAAAGAGTAACGCCTTGAAGAATGCGTGGGTCATTAAATGGAATACGGCAGCGGTGTAGGCGCCGAGACCGCAGCCAAGAAACATGTACCCCAGCTGGCTGACGGTGGAATAGGCTAACACCCGCTTGATATCGGTTTGGACGAGGCCGATTGTTGCGGCAAAGAGCGCCGTCACCCCCCCGATCCAGGCGACGGTGGTCATGGCGATGGGCGCCAGATCGAAAATGGCATGGTTACGCACGATCATGTAGACGCCGGCGGTGACCATGGTAGCGGCATGGATGAGCGCGCTGACCGGCGTGGGGCCTTCCATCGCATCCGGCAACCAGGTGTAGAGGGGAAGCTGGGCTGACTTGCCGACGGCACCCACGAGAAGGCACAGCGCAATGGCGGTGGCCATTTCTGGTGAGAGTTGCGCGGCATTCTGCATGACTTGCGTGTAATCGAGCGTCCGGAAGTTCACGAAGATGAGGAAAATCGCGAGGAGGAATCCGGCGTCTCCGATCCGGTTGACTACGAAGGCTTTTGTGGCGGCTTTGGCAGCCGAGACTTTGTCGTAGTAGTAGCCGATCAATAGGTACGAGCAGAGTCCCACTCCTTCCCAGCCGATGAACAACACCACGTAGTTGTTGCCCATGACGAGGAGGAGCATCGAGACCATGAACAAGTTCATGTATACGAAGAAACGTGTGAAACCGGTCTCCCCATGCATGTAGCCAACGGAGTAGACGTGGATGAGGAAGCCCACACCGGTGATCACTAACAGCATGATGCAGGTAAGCGGATCGATCAAATAGGCGAGGTTGATCGTGAGATCTCCGCCAAAGATCCATTTGTACGCGATGACCTCCCGTGCCGCTCCCGTGCGGAGGGTTTCCGTAAACACGGCGAGCACACAGAGGAAGGACATCAGGACCGAACCCCACGCGAAGCGGTGGGCGAGATCGTGAGAATAGCGGTGTCCGAAGAGGCCGTTCACAAGGACAGCCATCAGGGGAAACAGGGGAATCAGTTTGACGATCAGATCAATAGAGTCGGACACGTTACCACTTCAAAAGATTCATTTCGTCGACGTTGGTGGAAATTTTGCCGCGGAACACCACAATGATGATCGCGAGCCCGATTGCCGCTTCTCCCGCCGCAATCGCGATGATAAACAAGGCGACGATCTGACCTTGCATGGATTCGAGATAGTGGGAAAACGCCACCAGATTGATGGTGGCGGCGTTCAACATGATTTCGACGGACATCAGGACGATAATAAAATTGCGCCGGATGAGGACACCGAGCAGGCCCGTCGTAAACAGAATCGCGCTGACGACAACATAGGCGGATAAGGGAATCATGCGTCCCGCCTCGTCTCAACTGACTTCGGGGTTTTGGCCAAGACGATGGCACCGACGATGGCGCCGGTAAGAAAGACGCCGATGATTTCAAATTGGAGCAAGTAGTCGCTGAACATCTTGATGCCGACGGCATGCGCATCGCCATTGAGAAGGACGGCGGCCGTCGAGGCGTCCCCCCGGGATCCGCTGAATGGAGAGCGGACCAACAGAAATACGAGATACGCCAAACCTATCGCAGCGGGAGCCAGCAGGTACGGCGTTTTGGCATGGAAGTAGCGATCGTCGGTCTTGAGATTTAATAGCATGAGCACGAACAGATACAGCACGAGGATCGCGCCGGCGTAGACGATGACTTGCACTGCCCAGAGAAATTCGGCGTTCAGCATGACAAAGAGACCTGAGACGTGAAGAAGCAGGGCCAGGAGTGCGAGCCCGCACTGCACCGGGTTCTTCAGCGACACGGTCAGGATACCGGCGACAATACTGACCACTGCGAAATACGCGAAAAACAAGAAAGCCATAACAGTACGGTTCAGCTCAAATGTTTGGGTTGTGACTGTGTAGGTTTGAGGACCGATTGCGGAAAGTAATAGCGATACTCCCGACTCTCGTCCGAATTCTTTTCTTGGTTGTGCGTATACAGATATTTTTTTGCGTCGTCGAGATGGCGTGCGCCGACCTCGTAGAGGCGTTTTTTGTCGAACAGGAGAGTCCGCTTGTCGTGCGTGGAGAATTCATACATTTTGGTCATCGCCAGTGCGTTGACCGGACAGGCTTCGACGCAATATCCGCAAAACACGCATTTGGTGATGTCGATATAGAACTCGCTGGCGAAACGCTGTAAGGGCCGTTCGGGGTCTTCCTGGCTGATGACCTTGATGCAACGGGACGGACAGGCAGCCTCGCAGAGATCGCAGCCCACACAACGATCGCGACCATCCGCGTAGCGAAGCAGGCCGAGGGCACCTCGGTGACCATCCGGAATCGTCCGCTGCTCGCGAGGGTACTGGAAGGTGATGGGGCGATGAAACATGTGTTTGAAGGTCACCTTCATCGCGTCCCATATTTCATAAAACAACGCCGCATGAAGAATTTTTTTGGTCAACGCCCCGACACTCATTCCCAACACCTTTCGCGACATCAAAAAGACGGACGAGCTTACTCTTACGCACCAACCTTTTCAATCGTTACACGCGTCGATTTGAAATACGGCACTCCGGTGACTGGATCGGCTTCCGTGGTCATCAAATCTTTCACCGGGGGTTCGTTGAAATGTTCCGGAAAGAAGCAGCAGCCGACTTGGATGTCCGAGTCAGCCTTCACTCCCGCTTGGACAGCACCTTGGCGTGATGTGAGTCGGACGGTGGACTGCTCTGTGAGGCCGAGTTTTTCGACGTCGGCCGGATTCATGCGTATCCGCCCGGTGTTCGGTTCGATATTGATGAGCCCTGATGCCTGGGTGGACATCTTGCCGGAGTGATAGAGGACCTGTCCCATCATCAGGGTATAGGGCCGTGCCTCATCATCCGTGGATGCCTGTGCCGCAGGGCGGCGATAACGCTCCTGGACCTCGGCTGCGTAACCGTTCGAAAGATAGGCATCCGGAGACGGCGAGACCCGCCGAGGCTGGCCGAGGTTGTAGTACCCCGGCAACAGTTTCATAATTTCGTTTTGCACGTCCTGGGGCGACTGGTAGGGCCACTCGTAGCCGAGCCCATTGGCCAGGGCGATCAGGATATGCCAATCCGGGAGGCTTTCGCCGACATGATCAAGCGCCTGGCGGACGCGTAAGACCTTCCCTTCAAGGCTGGTGAAGGTGCCGTCCTTTTCCGCATAGGTGGCGGCCGGTAGCACGACGTGCGCCATGTTGGCGGTTTCAGTCAGGAACGGATCCTGAACGATCAAGAGTTGAAGTTTGTCGAGGGCAGCTTTCACCTGCATCGAGGCAGGTAAGGTGGCCAAGGGGTTTTCCCCAATGACGTAGAGCGCCTTAATCTGGCCGGTCTGGATACGTGCCAGAATCTCAAGGAGATTCGCGCCCGTGCCGGTCGCGGGCAGGGTGACTTCCCAGGCTTTGCCGAAGCGTTCACGCGCGCCGGGATCATCGAATCGTGCTTGCCCAGGCAAAAATTCCGGAGCCACGCCCATGTCGATGGCGCCCTGTTCGTTGACCTCTTCGGTCACGGTCGTGACGCCGGAGCCCGGTTGCCCGAGTTTTCCCGTCACCCAGGCGAGATCAATGAGCTTGAGGACATTCTGGTATCCATTCGGACGACGAACGATGCCCTCTGCGCACAATGCAACGGCGCGCGGTGCTTCGGCAAAAATGGTTGCTACCTCGCGGATCTGATCGACTGGGACGCCGGTTTGCGAGGCAACGTGATCCAGCGAAATCTGTGCGACCGCCGCTTTCAGAGCCGCAAACGCCTGAGGATGTTGCGTGGTAGCCGCTTCATCTACGAGATCCTGTTCGATGACGGCTTTGACCAGGCCGTCGATCAACAGGGCCTCCGTTCCCGGCTTCACCAGGAGCGGGTGTGACGCGAGTTGGCCAATGTTGGTCGTGGCAGAGTCGACGACGATCACTTGGGCATGATAGACGCGGACAGCTTCCTTGATACGGACGGCGGTTAAGGGGTTGGTTTCGGTGATGTTCGACCCGATGACAAGGACGGCCTTGGCTTTGGTCAGGTCTTCCCAATCATTCAGCGGGCGGCCAATGCCGACGGCATGGCGAACAGCGTGAACATAATTCAGATGGCCATACCGCGCGCTACTGTCGAGCTGGTTGGTCCTCAGGCCGGCTCGCATGAGCTTTTGGAACAGATACAGCTCTTCGTTCGTACAGCGGGCGGTAATGAGTCCGGCAATCGACTCCGGACCATGCTTGCGGTGGATGTCGGAGAGTCGGTCAATGACCGTCTGCATGGCATCCAGCCAGGGTGTTTCCGTCAAGGTGTCGCCGATGCGAACCAGAGGCTGCCGCAGGCGTTGCTCACTGTCGATGTATTGGAACCCGAATCGCCCCCTGACGCAGAGCCCACCATGACCCTTGGCGGTTTCAGTGCGATCGCCCCACTTATTCTTCCAGGAGAGCGGCGAGGTGACGCGGACCACTTCGGTGTCCTTGGTTTCGAGATGCATCTGGCACCCGTCACCACAATAGTTACATGTGGTCGTGGTTTTCTTCATTTGCCACGGCTTGTACAAATACTTGGAGTATTTGTTCGTGATGGCGCCCACCGGACAGACAGCCAGGCAGTCCCCGCAGAACTCACAGGCCAGCGGCTGGTCACCCTTGGCAACGACCTGGTTGAAGCCGCCCTTCTTCATGAATTGCAGCGCGTCGATCATCAGGACGTCTTTGCAGACATTGATGCATTCGGCGCAGGCGATGCAGCGATTCATGTTGAAATCAAGCACCAAGCTCCGCGTGTCCTCGGGAATAAACTTTTGTTTGGCGCTGGCGAGGTTGGTGACACCATGTTGGAACGCCATGTCCTGGAGTTCGCAATGTCCGTCGGCATCACAGACCGGGCAGTCCAGGGGATGGACGGACAGGTGTTTTTCAACCGCTTTCTTGCGCGCCGCGAACAGATCCTCGCCTTCGGTGCGGATCACCATGCCCGCTGTGGCTTTAGCCGTGCACGAGCGGACCGGGGCTTTCTTGCCTTCCTGCATCACGAGGCACATGCCGCAGGAGCCGAAGGGATCGAAGGTATAGTGGTAGCACATGGCAGGGATGATCTTGCCCGTGCTGGCGATGACATCGTAGAGCGAGACGCCGTCCTTGGCCGATACCGTTCGTCCATCAATCGACAGTTCGATGGTAGAGGCTTCGACGTCGGGATTAGTCGCTGGTTTCAAGCCCATGGTTCCTCAAATACGATTTATCGATTTGGCGATCCGACGAACGACAGGGGCGTCGTTCCTCTGAACCACTCGATGCGTCAACGGTCACACTCGCCCATGACGATGTCGTATGTGCCGAAAATCGTCACGGCATCAGCGATCATATAGCCTTTCGACATATGATCGAACGCGCCCATATGGATGAACGAGGGCGCACGAATTTTCAACCGGTAGGGTTTCCCTCCGCCCGTGCTGACGATATAAAACCCCAACTCGCCTTTATGCGCTTCGGTTCCGCAGTAGATTTCTCCCGGAGGGGCATTGAATCCCTGCGAAAACAATTTAAACTGCTGGATCATGGATTCCAGGTTCGTGAACACCCGCTCTTTCGGAGGCAGGGTGACGCTGGGGACGTCTGCCATGACCGGCCCGTCCTGGATCTGCTCAAGGCACTGGCGGATGATCTTGACGCTTTCGTACATCTCTTGCACGCGAATCCAGTATCGATCATAGGTGTCGCCGTTCTTTCCGACGGGGACGCTGAATTCACACTTGGGATAGGCCGAATAGGGTTCATATTTACGGAGGTCATAGTCGACCCCGGAGCCGCGCAGCGTGGGTCCACTCAGCCCAAAGCTCAGGGCGTCCTCAGCCGAGATCACGGCCACGCCCTTAGTTCGCGCGAGCCAGATGCGGTTCTTTTCCAGGAAGATGACGTATTCATCGATCTTCGGCGGAAAGTAATCCAGGAATTGTTTCAGTTTGGCGAACAAAGATGGCGTAAAGTCCCGCTCGACACCGCCGATGCGATACCAACTGGTGGTGAGCCTGGCACCGCACAGCTCATCAAACCAGTCGAGCAGAATTTCACGGTCTCGGAAACAGTAGAAAAAGACGGTCATCGCACCGATGTCGAGGGCTTGGGTGCCCAACCAGAACTGGTGGCCAATGATGCGCTGAATTTCCGCCACGATGGTGCGCAGATACTCGGCACGGTCCGGCACCGTGATGTTCATTAATTTTTCGACCGCTCGACAGTAGGCAAAGTTGTTATACATCGCACACACATAGTCGAGTCGATCCGTGTGCGGGATGAATTGATGATAGGTTCCTTCTTCAGCCAGTTTTTCCACTCCGCGGTGGAGAAAGCCCATGACCGGGGTGGACTTGACCAGGCGCTCACCTTCCAACTCCAGGATGACTTTCAACACGCCATGGGTGCTTGGGTGTTGCGGTCCCATGTTGAGGAGGAGTTCTTCGGTCCTGAGCGTTGGAAGCGTTTCGCTTTCCGGATGCTCGGGATCGACTTTATAAACCGTAGTTCGTTGGTCTTCGAACTGTGCCATGATCGTGCCGTAGTCCTGCCAGGCCGCCTTTATCGGGTCGGTTCATCCAAAAATTCGAATGTGTCACGCCAGCCCTTTCCGCGGAGCGGAAAGTCTTTGCGCAGGGGATAGCCCTCGTCGTATTCGTCCGGCATCAGAATGCGGCGAAGATCGGGATGGTTCCGGAATCGGATCCCCATCATGTCGTAGACCTCGCGCTCCATGAAATCGGCGCCTTTCCAGATGTCGGTCAGAGAGTCCACGATACAGTCTGATTCCGGCACCCGAGCCTTCAGGCGAATCCGCTGTCGCGTGCGAACAGAGTAGACTTCGTAGACGACCTCGAATCGTTCCTCGTCGTCGGGCCAATCCACCGAGCTGACGTGGACGATATAATCGAATCGCAGGGCGGGATCGTCTCGAAGGAACTGCGCCACGTCGTGTAGACTCGCACGGTTGACGGTCACCGCTACGTCTCCCCGCCATTCCGCTACCTTCGTGCAGGCGCCCGGGAACGTTTCCTCGATTCGTTTCGCTGGGTGACTCATGACCTAGATTTCCGTCCGTCAGACCTTCAGGGCGTCCCTGACTTCCTTCGGCTGTGAAAGGAACACGCGCTTTTGCATGATGCGCTCCTGCAGTTTCAGAATGCCGTCGAAGAGGGCTTCCGGAGTAGGAGGACATCCCGGTACATAAATATCGACCGGTACGAAGCGATCAACTCCCTGCACCACGCTGTAACTATCGTAAATATTTCCTGAAGTGGCACAGGACCCCATCGCAATGACGTACTTGGGCTCGGGCATCTGATCGTAGATCTTGCGAATCACCGGGGCCATCCGTCGGCATACCGTTCCCGCGACGATCATGAGGTCGGATTGGCGGGGGGAGGCTCGGAAGACTCCTGCCCCATAACGGTCCATGTCGTACCGGGATGAGACGGCCGCGATCATTTCAATGGCGCAGCAGGCGAGTCCGAAGGTCATGGGCCACAAGGACCCTTTCCTGGCCCAATTCACGGCCTTTTCAACCGTGAGGGTGATCACATCGGGGGAACCGTCTTTGTCGTGTCCCCCCAGTTGAATTAATCCCATTCCAACGCTCCTTTTCGCCAGGCGTAGACATAGGCGACGAGGAAAAGACCGATAAAGATCAGCATTTCGAGCAGGCCGATGAGGCCGATCTTGTTAAAGACAATCGCCCAGGGATACAGAAAGATGACTTCGACGTCGAAAATCACGAACAGCATGGCAAAGATGTAATAGCGCACCGGAAACGGCATTCTGGCGTCCGAGAACGGTTCGGAGCCGCACTCATAGGTCGACAGTTTTTCCGGTTCCGGGTACTTGGGCTGAACAAAATAGCTGATGAGTAACGTGCCGGCACCAAACGCCAGGGCGATGAACACGAACACCAATATTGGAAAATATCGGCTTAGGTACTCTAAGAGGAGCTCGGAACCGGCCATCGACTCGAACCTCAACGGGTTTGAGGACTTATAGGGCTATTTAAGAGGTCGGAATCTTAGCCCCTGGTTATTTTTAATAGCAAGCGCACAAAGGACCTAGGTCTTTAGTCCCGATAGTCCTAGAAAGTGAATACTGTCCAGCAGTTATGAAGCAGCGAGGGAGAGGATCGTGGGAGGTGGTTATGACTGGGGCTCTGTTGCGAATTTCTCGTCCGGCTCAGATCTCTCTGTGAATGAGGCCTGCCCCTTTCCTGTGGCCGTGTTCATTTTATCGGCGGGGGTTCGCAATCCGCTCGGTGGGCCGCCTGAGCTGACATCCCACTCCGACGCCATCGGCGTAGCGGGCTGCACTTTCGTCCGCCGAGGGACTTGGGTGTTGATGCGCTGTCTTCCGGTCGTCATGTGGTGTCCTACGTGGTTCGGCCTGTTGAGCGGCGTCATCGACAAGCTCACGATACCATCCAAGGAGTGCTGAATCAAACCGCGAGGCGCGGGTCGATTTCTTGACAACCCCCCGCTCTTTGCTAAGGTTGCTACAGACAACCCCCTAACGTGTAAGCTAGATGAGGACATTATTTATGCGCGCCAGCCTGACCATCCTGTCATGCAGTCTCATGGCCGTAGTCGCCATTCCTGTTCATGCCCAAGATGCGCAAAGCGTACGCCTGGGCCAAGCCGCGTTGACCTATGCCGCGGGGTCGATTCGACAGGACATGCCCCTGGAGGGCGTGGTCAATGTGATGACCGGCGACAATCAGCTGGCGGGCAATCGAATGATGCTGGGGTGGTCGGGAACCGACACGCTTTATCTCAAACTAAACAAGCCGGGTGAGGCGGCCCTGGGGGATCTCTATACGGTGTACCGGCGGGCTCGCAAAGTGTTCCATCCCATTACGAAGCAGTATCTGGGGTACGTCATCAACCGGGTCGGGGTCGTCAAGGTGATTCAGGTCGATCCGGTGCTGGTCGGTGTGCAAGTGGTTCGTTCGTATGGCCCGATTTCCCCCGGGGATCCCGTCATGCGGTTTACGCCCCCCGCCGCTGAGGAGATCGCCGAGCAGACTTCAGCAGCTGGTGACGTGGAGGCGGTGATCGTTGAATTGCAGTCCGACAAGCACATGTCCCTCGTGGCCCAAAGCAACATTGTCTATCTCGATAAAGGTCAGGCGGATGGTGTCCGGGCCGGAGACTGTCTGGAAATTTTCCGCACGGGTGGCGGCCTTCCTGAACGGAAGATCGGCGAAGTTAAAGTGCTGTCGACCGAGCCGTATACAGCCGCTGCGGTCGTGTCGAAAGCGGTGTCCCGGGCCCTCATTGGTGACCGTCTGCGCACGAAGCAGGGTTCATCTGTTCAACAGGCCTTGCGGTCGGATCAGCGGGAAGAGGACCTTCCCGCCGTGACGGTCCAACCGGTCTCGGCCACGAATGGTGTTCCCTCCGTCCCGGTTCAGCAGGACGCACAGACTGCGAAAACGGCTGGTGCCGACCGCGTACGCGGCGGCGTACGGCTGAATCTTGATGACCTGGCTGATCAGTTGGAATATGAGTCGGGAGAGGTTAAGGTCAAGCCCGCTGGTGTGCCCGTCCTGGCAAAGGTGGCGGAATATTTAGCGACCGCGGCTGACTCTCAACAGGTCCGTGTCGAAGGTCATTCCGACAATATGGAAATCGGGCCGTCGTTGAAAGGAGCCTTCCCTACGAACTGGGAGTTGTCGAAGGCACGCGCGGCAGAAATCGTGCGGTATCTGGTCGAGAAGGGCGGAATGGATTCTGCGAAACTGTCTGCTGTGGGCTATGGAGCGAGCCGACCGGTGGCTAGCAATGGCACTGAGGCGGGACGGAAGAAAAACCGCCGCATCGAGATCGTGCTGGAATCGCCGGAAACCGAGACCCCGCCTCAAGCGGTGAAAGTCCCTGTCACGGAGCAGGAGTCAGAATCGGCACCGTACAGCTTTACCCAGTTGGGCTCGGCGCCTGCGGTTGTCGATAGTCTGCCGGCCGCATCAGCCAATCCGTCTGTCCCGGTTTCGTCCGACGCGTCAGGCGAGCGGGCCCGTGCAGTGTCCGATGTGGCGGTGCCGGCTGCGCCTATTGATTCGAGCATGCCGACACCTACTCCCGGCTCTTAGTCCAGCGCGGCGACCGGCGTGTCTCTGTCAGCTGGTCGCCGCGTCGTGTCCTCCCCCCTGTTATCCGCTCCTTGCTCAATACCCCGGGCTTCCGTCATTGTTGCCCTAGCCTTGTGTTGCTAGAATGCCGCATGCGTGACCAGCCCATGCAGGCACCTGCGTCTCCCCCTGGTTATGTCGACGTGGTATTACCACGTCGACTCCACCGATCCTTTACCTATGCTGTTCCGGCGGAACTCCGAGGTCGCATTGCCGTTGGACAAGCCGTCGTTGTGCCGTTTGGGTCGCAGGATCTGCAGGGCGTGGTCATTGCGCTGCACCACCGGCTGCCGCCGGGGGCTCCGGCGGGAGGACTCAAACCGCTGCGTTCGGGCGCGGTGGCTTCGTCGCTCGATCTGCTGACCCCTGCTCAGATCGAGTTGAGCCGTTGGGTTGCGGAACGGTATGCTGCCCCGTGGGGCCAATGCATTAAGCTCGTGCTTCCTCCCGTCGATCAGCCTCGTCGCACTCCCACTCGATACCTACCGACAGCGCAGGGCCTTGCTCAACTCTCTTCACTCAATGGGCTGAGCGAAACCGAAATGCAACTCCTGGTGCGCCTTCGTCGCCGCCCGAAGGGCGTGATGGGCAGTACCCTTCTGCAGGGCGACAAGTCCGCTGCAATGACGGCGTTGCGGGCACTGGTCAAAAAAGGCTTGATCGAGCGCCATGATGAAGCTGTTGCTCCGAAAGGTATTCGACGTGGGAAGAATCAAGTTTCGAACGAAGCGCCGGCCCTTCCCATGACGGAACACGGTGAGCGCCTGTCGCTCCCCCCGGCGGACGCGCTGTCGTGGCCAGCGGTGATCGACAAGGCATTGGCGGGGCAGGTCTTCTCCGCGCTGTTGCTTGAGGGGGAACGTGCCACGAGACATTGGTGTCTGGTCAAGGCTGCACAGGCCGCTCTCCGCCAGCGTCGGCGAGTGCTGGTGATCACGGGGGATGTCGAGAACGCCGGTCGCCTGGCAGGAGTGTTTACAGCAGCCGGCGAGCAGTCGATAGTCCTGCACAGCGGCCTCTCTGAGAAGGAGCGTGCGACGGTGTGGCAGGCATCCCAAGTTGAGTCGACCATGATTGTGATCGGCACGCGCATGGCGGTGTTTGCACCTCTCGACCGGCTTGGACTAGTGTGGGTCGAAGGAGAGGACGATCTGTCACTCAAAGAGGAGCAGGTGCCTCGGTATCATGCTCGAGACGTGGCCGGCCAACGCGCCCGCCGGGATGGCGCCGTGCTGGTGCTGGCATCGACTCATCCCTCGCTTGAAAGTTGGGCGGCCGTCCAACAGGGTCTGATGACGCCCTGTGTGTATCGCGATCCGACCCACCGTCCCCAGATTCAGATGGTCGACTTGAATGGGTACGGCAGAGATTCATCTGCCGAAACGGTGCTCACGCCTCTTCTGTGCGAAGGCATCCGTGACGCCATGCAGCGGCGATCGTTAGCGATCCTTTTCCTCAATCGCAAGGGCTTCGCAAGCGTGCTTCACTGCAAGGATTGCGGGGAGATGCCGCAGTGCGATGCCTGTAGCGTCGCCTTGACCTTTTTCAGGCGTCGCAATCAGGTGCGCTGTCACTACTGCGGGCGATCGAAGCCCGTGCCGGATCAGTGCCCCGGGTGCCAGTCTTTCAAGTTGGAGCCGGTCGGGTTGGGCACGGAACGGATCGAAGAGGCGGTTCGGCGGATGTTTCCCCTGGCCCGTGTGGGGCGTGTGGACGGTGAGACGATTCGTCGTCCGGCGGACGCCAGGGCCTTCAGCCGGCTGCTCCATGCGGGGGAACTCGATATCGTGATCGGCACGCAGATGCTGTTTCGGTTGGCGCTGCCGGCGAAGGCCGCCTTCGTGGCGGTGCCGGATGCTGATGCCGGTTTGCACGTGCCCGATTTCCGTTCAGCCGAGCGGATGTATCATGCCCTCGTGGACGCCGCGGAATTGGCCCTCCCGGCCGCCGCCGGAGGCCGACTCCTGGTGCAGACCCGGTTCCCGGATCATCACGCGGTGTTGGCGTTCGTGTCGGGCAGCGAGGAGCTGTTTCTGGCGCAAGAACAGGCCTTTCGGCAACTGCTTCAGTATCCGCCCTGGACTTGCCTGATTCGGTTGGATGTGTCCGGAACGGCGGAGCCGGTAGTGGCGCAGGCCGCGCACCGTTGGGCGGCGCTGTTACGAGGACAGGCGGCGTCCATCCAGCGAGCGCAGACCATGGGTGGTCACGGTGCGACTCTGCTGTCGAGTCAGGCCGGGTTGATGCAGGTGCCGCAGCCACTGCACATCCTGGGTCCTTCCCCGGCACCCCATGCCATGGTCCGTGGTCGGTATTGTTGGCAGATCTTGGTCAAATCCGATGCCTCTGAGGCCGGGAGGGCCGTGGTCTTGGAAACCCGTGAGGCACTGGAACGAGACTCCCGGCGGGGCGGGCTGCGGTACGATATCGACGTAGATCCGGTCTCGATGGCGTGAGGTGGGTTACGACCGCACCCGCTTGTTTTTCTTGCGGATCGGAGTGGATGCTGTCGCCTGAGCAGGAGGCGCCTGCTGTTCCCGCAGGCGCTTAAAGAGGCCGAAGGCGAAGGTGACCCAGAACACCGATGTGAACAGTCCGAAGATGACAGCGTTCAGGATTGTCTCCATCTGTTCCTCAGTCGGTTGACTGCCGCTTATGCGCAGCTGCACCATGGTCACGATCGGCCACGTCATGCTTTCAAGGCCGAGCCCTAAGGTGGTCCAGGCCCAGACGGTTCCGATGCTCCGTCCCTTCCACAGGAGAAAGGCGGTGGCGGCAGCGCCGATCAATACCGTCAAGAGGAGCGCAGCCTGCTCCCACATGACGAAGATGCCCATGGCGATGACAAGGCCGCCCAGCACGGCATGTAGTTGAGGAGTCCACCAAGTCATCATTCCGGTCCGTGGTATCTCTGAATGGGGCACGAAAGCGGGCGTAGTGTGCGGATCGCCCGGCTGGAAGTCAATGTGGGAAGTCGCGTGAGGGCACAAAGGATCTGCGCGGGGTGCGGGTCAGCCGGTAATCTCAGCTTGGACGGCGTCCAACAACTGCTGCATCTCGAAGGGTTTTTGGAGCGTGCGGCGGGCGCCGAGCATGCGAGCCACATCCAAGAAGTTTAAGATGCCGATCATGTCGCTGCCCCCGGTGATGGCCATGATCTTCGCATTCGGAAATTCGCGACGTAACGTGAGAATGCTTTCCAAGCCGTCTTGATCTGGCATGAGAATGTCCATGATCACCAGGTCTGCGGGTGCCTGGCGGTATTGCGACAAGCCCTGTTTCCCGTCCGCCGCTTCCTGAACGTGATAGCCCGCTTGCTCAAGTGTGCTGCGGATAAGCCGGCGAATCGCTTCTTCATCGTCCACAATCAAAACCGATGGCATATCGTTCCTCGCAAAAGTCCTCTTCGGTGAAATCGTGTCGTCGGTGTGCGGTGGTTATGACACAGCCGATGTGGTGTGAGCGGGCCGTATCTCCGGCACTGTGACTCTATCGCTCTTTGTCTCGCTCGGCAAGAAATTCCCTCTGTTCCGTGATGGGTGACGACGCTCGGTCCCGCTGCGGTTCGGCTGCCACAGCCGTGTTGGGGGGAATGATTGCCGGCAGGTAGACCTCAATGGTGGTGCCTTGCCCGACCGAACTGGTGGCACGAAGCGTCCCTCCCTGTTCGCTGACCATCTGTTGCGCTGCCCCGAGTTCCGCCCCCGCCTGGGTTCCTCCCGGAAGATGCGCAAAGAGAGGGCCCAGTTTACGGAGTTGGTCCGCTGCGCCCACATCATTGCTGGTATCCGAGACGGTGAGGCGCACATATTGACCCGGGCGGAGCGGGAGTTCCTGCCCGTCTATCACGTGGCTCAAATCGACATTGTCGAGACGCACTTCAAGCACTCCGCCGGTCGCGTTCATCGCTCCCTCAGCATGAGCTAGGAGCTTAACGCAGATTTGGTGGATCTGGGTCGGGTCGGCGAGGACCGGATGGGTCGCTCCGGTGATCCACTCGCGGAGACTGATGGTGTTCGGGAGCCGGCCCTTCAGCAGGCGCAAGGTTTCCTTGAGCAGGATATCGAGGGACACCGGTTGTTTGGCGCCGGTTGTTTGGCGGCTGAACATGAGCATCTGGGTAACCAAGTCCCGTGCCCGTCTGGAGGCGAGGATGACCTGTTGCACATGCCCGTGGGCCCGACTGTCCGGAACAAGAAGCGGCAACGCTAAATCGGAAAATCCCATAATCGCGGTGAGGCAATTATTGAACTCATGGGCCATACCGCCGGCCAGTGTGGCGACGGCCGCCATTTTTTCTGCCTGACGCAGCTGCGCCGCGAGACGTTTCTGCTCTGAGAGGTCGGTGGCCAGCACCTGAATGGCCGGGTGGCCGTCGAACATGACGGCGCTGGCGACCAATTCCATGTCGATCGTGGTGCCATCCGGTCGCGGGCATTGCCGCTCGACTGAGGCAGCGGGAACAGACAGTGGGAGATCGTGGAGAAACTCCTGGGAAAAGCATTCCGACAGCGCGCGGCCTTCGAGGGGGTGGCCTGTCGGGAGATTGAAGAGTCTTGCGCCGGCGTCATTCATGAACAGAAGAGTCTCGTCAGCATAGACAAAAATCGGATGTGGCGAGAGCGACGCTAAACTTCGATAGCGTTCCTCACAGGCGTGTAGGGCGTCCAAGGCCAACTGTCTTGGGGTGATGTCGCGGACCATGCCCGCATATCCGCTGGAAGGGCCGTCGCCGATCCGAAGCGGAAAGGCTTCCGCCATGACCCACCGTACCGATCCGTCAGGCCGTTGAAAGCGAAACTCGCGTGAAAAGCTTCGATCCTGCTCGATGGCCGTGGTCCAGTCGGTGACGATGAGGTCATAGTCCTCTGGCAGGAGCGCATTCAGCCAGCATTCTCCTGCAGCTGAGGTGCCGGACAGGCCGGCGATGCGACGCAGTCGCTCATTCAGGTAACGCGTATGCCCGTGGGAGTCCGCGAGAAAGATGCCGACCGAGGCCTGGTTGGCGAGGGTTCGGAGAAAGGCTTCGAGCAAAGACGGATCTCCGGCAGATGGAAATGTCGATGGCAGGTCTTGGGCACTCACAGGTGGCTCCTTCGTCTATGCTGCGTCGGCTGCGGCATCCGACTCTTCCCGTCCGTTTCACGTGCGCTGTGCCGATGATTCATCGGGCACCGAACGCCTCGCCCATACGATGCCGCATGGGCCCATGAGACTGGCATGATAACACCAAGGTTGGGAGGGCAGTTAGAGATGATTGACATTGGGCAATGGAATTGGGCCCTAGTGCAGTAGGGCCATTTATCTACACAGAATGGACCAGCGTGACGTCGTCGATTCATGCCGACGCGTAGAGGAGTCGTTCGTCTATCAATAGGCGGATGTACGCACGTGATGCACGACGGAAGCTGCCGGGCTGGTGTGAGGGGGACGGACGGGACGATCAGGTTGGCACCCGGTGAGTGCCCTCCCTGTGTGTGTGACGGGCCTGTTGAATATTTGGTGCCGAAGGCGGGACTTGAACCCGCACGGCTTGCGCCACACGCCCCTCAAACGTGCGTGTCTGCCATTCCACCACTTCGGCAACCGAGGCTTACTCCATCGGAACATTGGGCCCGGTCTGTACGCACGCATCGCAGACCGTGGACGGCCCGCCTTGCAACGTCGACGTCGGCCCTCAGGGGAAGCGCATTATAGAAGTGGTCCAAAATGCTTGTCAATCAACTAGTTGTCCGGTAGAATCTGACGCGAGTTTCGGGGACACGTCGCACATCCTTTCCCATCACAGCGATCGACGGGCTCACGTTCGAGATGACGCCTCTCTCAACCTCTCATATTTCGCAGACCGGTCGGCAGACTCGTGTGGCCGCGCTGTTTGATGTGGACAATACCTTGCTCCCGGGGCAAGCGAGTGAAGTGCGGTTTTTTCGGTATCTGTGGAAGCGAGGACTGGTCGGGTGGCGCGAGGTGCGGGACAGCATCGGCTGGGTGTTGCAGAATGCGCCTCCGGTGTCGTTGCATCCGCTCCGCGAGCGGAAACTCTATCTGGCCGGAAAACCCGCTGCTGAAGTTCGCGCGCTGGCCGAGGAGTTTTGCCGGGCCGACCTGTTTCCGCGTGTGTCGAGACAAGGGCTTTCGCGCATGGACGAACATCGTCGAGCCGGACACCATATCGTGATGGTCACCGGATCCCTCGATTTTCTGATCGCACCGCTCGCTGCATTGTTGGAAGTGCCGACTCTGTTGGCCGCCAGCCTGGAACAGCAGCAGCACCGATTCACCGGCCACGTCTGTGCGCCCCTTCCCTATGGCCCCGGCAAGCGGGAGCTGATCGCGCAACTCACGCGGGATTCCGGTATTGACTTGGCCCACTCGTTTGCCTACGGCGATAGTCCCGGCGATGTCGAATTGCTGGGGATGGTGGGGCATCCACTGGTCGTCAACCCGATTCGCGGCATGGGCCGGATCGCGCAGCGGAACGGGTGGCCGACCACCACCTGGACCTGAGGAGGACCGCCCTGCGCCATCCTAATGGGCTGGCGGCCGACGTGATCAAGCATGCTCAAAGTGACGGAAATCTTCCATAGCATCCAAGGCGAATCCACCCATGCGGGCAGACCCTGCGTGTTCGTTCGTTTGACCGGATGCCCGCTTCGGTGCACCTGGTGTGACACGGCCTATGCGTTCTACGGCGGCCGAGATTTCACGGAGAACGATGTGATCGAGCAGGTGCGTGCCTTCGGGTGTCCCCTGGTCGAGGTGACCGGAGGGGAGCCACTCAGTCAACCGGAGGCGTGTTCGTTGCTCGCCCGACTCTGTGACGAAGGGTTTGAGGTGTTGCTGGAGACGAGCGGCGCCATCGATACTGCCGGGGTCGACCGGCGAGTCCGCGTGGTGCTCGACGTAAAATGTCCGGGGAGCGGGATGGCTGAGCGTATGCATTGGCCGAATCTGGAGCGACTGGCGTCTCATGACGAAGTGAAGTTTGTGATCAAGGATCGAGGCGACTATGAATGGGCGCGCGACCTGATTCGTCGTCGCGATCTTACGGCCCGGTGCACGGTGCTCGTGAGTCCGGTATTTGGGGAAACGGATCCGCGGCAATTGGCGGAGTGGGTGTTGGCTGACAGATTACCGGTGCGGTTCCAGTTGCAGTTGCATAAGCACGTGTGGGCGCCGGACATGCGCGGGGTGTAGGCGCAGCCGGTGAACGGTACGAACGAGGGGAGGATTGATGAAGAAGATCCAGGTTCAAGCACAGGTCGGACGGGCGGAGAACGAGGGGGCCGAGGTTCTGGTAGTGCTCAGTTGCGAGGGCGACTCAGACCTCACGCAGGAAACGGCCGCCATCAATACTCAACTCGGAGGCCAGCTTGCCGCGCTGATGCAGCGAGGAGAATTTGAAGGGAAACTCGGCGAAGGGCTGTTGATTCATACCCAGGGTAAAGCCAAGGCGAAACGTCTGTTGCTCGCCGGGCTGGGCAAAGCCAAGGACCTGCGCCTGGATGCCTTTCGCCAAGCGCTGGGCTCTGCGGTCAAACGCGTTCGTCAGGCCAAGGTGTCTTCGTTCGGCGTGGTGCTGCCCGGGGCTCTGCTCGAGGAGATCCCCGTTCAGGATGTCGCGCAAGCGATGGCCGAAGGGGCCATTCTCGGGAATTATCAATTCACGGCCTACCGCAGTCCGAACGGCAGCAAACCGGTTGATGTCGAACGTGTGACGATTCATACCTCCCAAGCGTCGCTGCTTTCACAGATCAATGAGGGGATCCGGCGCGGTGTGGCAACGGCCGAGGCGACGGTGCTCGTGCGAGACCTGTGTAACCATCCGGCCAATGTCATGACGCCCACGCGCATCGTCCAAGAGGCGAAAGCCGTGGCGAAGGAGTCGGGTGTGAAGCTCAAGGTGCTCGAGCAGAAGGATATGGAGCAGCTCGGCATGGGGGCGTTGCTCGGCGTGGCTCGGGGTAGTCATGAACCGCCGAAGTTCATCATCCTCGAATACAAAGGCGCGAAGGCTAAAAAGGGTGACCCGCCGGTGGTGCTGGTCGGCAAAACGATCACGTTCGACACGGGGGGGATTTCGCTCAAGCCGGCTGAAAACATGGAGCACATGAAGGCCGATATGACCGGCGGGGCCGAGGTTCTGGCCACCATGCGGGCTGCGGCACGGCTTAAGTTACCGTTGCACCTCGTGAGTATTCTGCCGGTGGCTGAAAATATGCCTGGTGGACGCGCAATGCGGCCGGGCGACGTGGTGAAGACGCTCTCCGGCAAAACCGTCGAGGTGCAGAACACGGATGCTGAAGGGCGGCTGATTCTTTCGGATGCCTTGGCCTATGCCACCAGATACAAGCCGGCGGTGTTGCTTGACATCGCGACCTTGACCGGTGCCTGCGTCGTCGCACTCGGGCAGTTTGCGATCGGGATGTTTGGTAATAACGATCTGTTGAAGGAGCAGGTTCGCAATGCCGGCATGCGGGCCGGTGAGCGTGTGTGGGAGATGCCGCTGTGGGAGGAATATTTCGAGCAACTCCGCAGTGATGTGGCGGATATGCGGAATATCGGTGGCCGTGGGGGTGGCATGATCACTGCCGCGTTATTCCTGAGCAAGTTTGTGGGCGATTGTCCCTGGATCCATCTGGATATTGCCAGCACGGATTGGAGCGAGCGCGAACGGGCCTATCTGCCGAAGGGGCCCACGGGCATTGGTACGCGCTTGTTGATTCAATTCCTGCTCGATCGCACCCTGCCCTAGAGGCAGCGGTCAGGCTCGAGCACGTGCTTCACGAGACATCAGTCGCTTCTCACCAGTTTCTCGGAGTAGGGTCGCATGACGTTACGAGAGCAAATCGGTCAGCTCTTCATGATGGGGTTCATGGGGACCACGGTCAGCAAAGAGCTGGCGTCGTTCATGAAGGCGTACACGCCGGGCGGCGTAATCTTTTTTAGACGCAACCTCGAATCGGTTCAGCAAATTGTCGATCTGACGAACGGGTTACAAAAGCTGTCGCCTGCGTCGCCCTTGTTGATCGCGATCGATCAAGAGGGGGGACGTGTGTCGCGGCTCCCTGCTGAATTCACGATCTTCCCTCCCTGCGCACAATTGGGACAGTGCAATTCCAGCGAACTGGCCTACTCCGCCGCGGCGACGATCGCGAAGGAGTTGCGTGCGGTGGGCATCAACATGAACATGGCGCCGGTGCTCGACGTGAACAGTAATCCGGAGAATCCCGTGATCGGTGACCGGGCCTTCGGCGCGGACCCTGGCCTCGTTGCGGAGTTGGGGCAGGCCACCATCGGCGGGTTGCAGGACAACATGGTGGTGGCGTGCGGGAAACATTTCCCCGGCCATGGAGATACCTCGGCCGACTCGCACAAGGTACTGCCGGTGGTGGATGCGGGACTTCAGCGGCTCCGCGACACGGAGTTCCCCCCATTTCAGCACGCGATCCGGTTCGGTGTGGCCAGCTTGATGACGGCGCATGTGCTCTATCGCGCGTTAGATCCCGATGCCCCGGCAACCCTCTCGTCGGCCGTCATTCAGCGGATGCTGCGGGAAGAGTTCCGGTATGACGGCGTCGTCTTTACGGATGACTTGGAGATGCATGCCATTATCGATCACGATGGGATCGGCGAGGCGGCCGTCCGATCATTTGTGGCCGGGTGCGATGTGTTGTTGATCTGTAAAGATCAGGATCGAGTGCAGACGGCAATGCAGGCGATGGAGCGCGCGGTGCGAGACGGTCGAATCACTCAGGAGCGGTTGCAGCAATCATTGGTTCGTGTGGCACGACTCAAGTCGCGATACCTGTTACCGTACAAACCGGTCACCATTTCCGATGCCCGCTTGGTGGTGGGATGTCGCACGCACAGGATGCTGCTCGATTCGTGGCATAAGGCCTATGCCCGTGTGCCTGCGCCGAAGGTCTCGGAGAACATGCAGTCGGCGGCGGCATTGGATTCACCGGTTGCGCATGTCTGAGGCATCAGCACACTTTGCTTGATGGGGCTTGTTGGAAGTCAGGGGTGAGGGGCGTCCCTCGCTGAGACACAGGCTTCCCCAATTCCTTCGGACATTCGGCGCTGGCTTTTCTTCCTGGGTTTTGATTCACTGGTCCAGGATCCGATCCATTTCTTATCAGTTTATTTTACCGAGGTACCATGGCTATCAAGAAAGGCGACATTCTCGACGAACGCAAACGGTTCCCCGACTCCTGTGGGTTGGTGGTGAAGTGTACCGGTGGCGGTGAGGGATTCAAGAAAATCTTCTGTTGTGGCCATGAGCTGACCGAAGAGGATCTTGTGCCGGAGATCATGTCGTCGAGGGGCCGAAAACGAGGGGGGCTGCTTCCGGGGGCGATGCTGGAAGAGAAGCGGCAGTTCCCTGATTCTTGCGGCCTTCGCCTCATGGTGATGGATGGAGGGGCCGGGCTTCAAGGGATCGATTGTTGTGGCCATCTCATTACAGCCGGCGCCGTGCATGGGTTGAGGTTCGGCCAACCGCCGGAGGAAGGAGTTCCTATGCCGACTGGTCCGGCAGGGGAGGCGTAATGTCCCCTCCAAACGTGCCGGGGGCAGATGATCAGTTCCATCGGCCTAGTATGCGCTGGTGGCTCGGTTTCATGGACCAACTGGACCGGCTCGGATATGTTGCGGCAGGGTTTAGCCTGCTTGCACTCTGCCTGATTATTTTCGTCCATGCCTGGTACATTTTCCTGGCTCGTCCCATTCACCTCGCGCTCCTCCCCGCTGCGCTCAAGTTATTGAACGATCTGCTCCTGGTCATCATTCTCCTGGAACTGTTTCGTACGGTGGTGCGATTTCTTCAGACGGAAGTGCTGGAGTTAGAACCGTATCTGTCCGTGGGGATCATTGCCTGTACACGGAGACTGTTGACGGCCAGTGCCGAACTCTCCTATCAGCTTGAAGCGGTGGCCAAGGAAAGCCGGCATGAGCTCTTTCAGCAATACCTCATGGATGTCGGCTTGAATGTGCTCGTCATCATCATCCTGATCGGCGGGCTGTACCTGCTTCGCTTACGTCCGTCGATTGAGCGTCGGGCCCTCTCCTGATCGGGGGTGGACCGAATAGCAGGGGGCGCTAGGTCCTTCTTGCCCTCCCTATGCCTCTTATGGCATCATGCACCTCTTCTTGGAGGCATGGTGGCCACATTGCTTGAATATGTGGGATCGGTGCATATTTATCTCGGACCGTACCGAGGGAATCCGATCGCCTTGTATTTGAGACGGACGGAAGCCGGGTGTCAGATCGGCCCGCGCGCCTATCCTTGGAATGACGTGGTAGGTGCGGGGGAAACCCCCAACAAGGCCGCCGCAGATTTCGAAGAAAAGTGGAAGGGCAAAGGACTGGCTGCTGATATGTATTCAGGTCCTTCGTGGGAAGGGGGGATCAAGCCGGAACGGCCTGCCCCGCCGAAACCCGCTGCTCCTCCCAAGCCTGCTGCTGCTCCGGCCGCAGCCACAACCGCCCCAGCTGCTGTTGGAGCCACGAATGCAGCGCCGGTACCTCCTGCGCCTGCCTCAAAACCGGTCGCTCAGGCTCCTGCCCCTGCTGCAGCGGAACCGAAGGCGGCACCGGTCGCCCCGACAGAAGCCTCGTCCTAATTCCCCGTTTCCATCAATCAGTTCAGCGACCGGCCGAGAGCCATGCGGCTCATGGGTCATTCCACGGCAGGACGCCTGGCGAGTCTGCTATGGCGAATCCCATACATGGCATAGACCAGAATGCCGATGATGGTCCACACAAAGAATCGGATCCAGGTCATCCAGGGGAGGAAATACATTAATCCCGAGCAGGCGAGCACACCCAAAATGGGAATGAGTGGCATGAACGGCATGCGGAATGGCCGAGGGTGGTCGGGGTTGGTGTAACGAAGTACGATGATGCCGATGCAGACCAAGACGAAGGCGAACAGCGTCCCGATGTTGGTCATATCCGCCGCTTCGCCGATAGGAATTAGTGCCGCCATAATGGCGACTGCGACACCGGTCAAATACGTCGCATGATGTGGCGTTCGAAATTTTGGATGGACGCCTGAGAGCCAGGGGCCAAGGAGTCCGTCCCGGGACATGGCGAAAAAGACGCGAATCTGGCCTAACATCATCACCACCAGCACGCTCGTAATCCCCGCCACTGCCCCAACGGCCACGAGCGCGGCGCCCCACTTGAATCCGACCACGCGAAGCCCTTCGGCTACGGGTGCGTGGATGTCGATCTTCGAGAAAGGCACCAGCCCCGTCAGGACTGCCGCCACCGTAATGTAGAGCAGTGTGCAAACAGCCAGGGAGGCAAAGATGCCAATAGGAAGATCCCGTTGAGGATTCTTGGCTTCTTCCGCGGTGGTTGAGACGGCATCGAATCCGATGTAAGCAAAGAAGACGATGGCTGCGGCCGCACCGACGCCGGCAAATCCGAATGGCATGAACGGAGACCAGTTTGCCGTGTCGACGGATGAACTGCCGACAGCGATGAAAAACACAATGACGGCGAGTTTGACCAGCACGATCCCGCACGTGGCCCTTGCGCTTTCTTTGACTCCGACAATGAGGATGCCTGTGACGAGGAGGACGATGATTGCGGCCGGGATGTTCGCAATGCCTCCATCGGCACCGGGGGGATGGGTGGCCCAGTAGGGAAGTTCGAGGCCGCAGAGTTTGAGGATATTGTTGAAGTAGCCGGACCAGCCGATCGCGACGGCAACGCAGGCCACGCCATACTCCAAAATTAGGTTCCAGCCGGTGAGCCAGGCTAAAAATTCTCCCAGTGTGGCGTAGGAGTAGGTGTAGGCGCTGCCTGCTACCGGAATCATCGCCGCGAATTCGGCATAACAGAGGGCGGCCAATGCGCAGGTGATGCCGGAGAGAATGAACGACAGGATGATGCCGGGTCCTGCTCCGGGGCGGTGAGCATCTCCGACGATTGCCGTGCCGATGAGGACGAAAATGCCGGTGCCGATAATGGCGCCAATGCCGAGCCCGGTCAGGTCCCAGGCCGTGAGGCTCCGTTTGAGGCGATGTTCGGGGGCGTCGGAATCAGCGAGGATTTGCTTGATGGATTTGGTGCGAAACAGTGGATTGCCCACCCAGTGTCCTCTCTCCGCGTCACGACCACAGCATGTGTGCCGGTTTGGTGAGCCCCCTGTCAGGAGCCGGTCCCGCGTCTCGCAGGCGAAGGTTGGTGTGACGGGCGACGTGAAGCTGCCCGTAGAAATGTCTGAAACAGGCGTCGGTGCAACAGGTGGCGTTCAAAGAGAAATTCCGGATGCCATTGCAGGCCCAGAAAGAACGGAAGTCGAGGGTGTTCGATGGCCTCGACGATCCCGTCGGGAGCAGTGGCGCTGGCCAGCAAGGTGCGACCGACGGTTTTCACCGATTGATGATGGGAACTATTCACCTTCATGCGCGTGCGTTTGACGATGCGGTCGAGCAGGCTGCCGGGTGTAATGGTGATGCTGTGCGAAAGCTGTACTGCCGGGGTCTGTTGTCGGTGTTCGAGGACATCGTTCACTTGGGCTGGGAGGTCCTGATAGAGCGTGCCTCCGCAGGCAACGTTCATGGTTTGCATGCCTCCGCAAATAGCGAGCGTTGGAATCTGGTTGCGGATGGCCAGCCGGACCAAGTTGAGCTCAAAACTGGACCGCCGTTCGGCGACGAGAGGAAAGCGGTATCGTTGAGATTCTCCGTAGAGGGTCGGGTCAAGATCTGGGCCGCTTCCCGTGAGCAGTAGCCCGTCGATGCTTGTGAGGAGGCGCCGACGCGCTGAACGGTCTGCGACTAGGGGCAGGATCACCGGCACGCCGCCCAATTCTTCAATGGCGCGGACATACCGGGCCCGAAGAAAGTACGTGGGTTCCTTGCCGCCCCATTCCTTACGATCGCCGGCATTGAAGTCGGGCGTGACTCCGATGACCGGTTTCATGCTACTTGATCGGTTCCAAGGGCAGCGGTAGCGGCTCTTGAGGGGTGTAGTCCCCGGCCTCCCGGGCGGGCTCGCCTGACACGCCGAGGAACCGGATGGGCCGATCGCCTTTGAGGTGATCAGGGGTGATGATATAGGTGCCGTACATGCTGGGGACCCAGATGTTCTTTGCCGTCTGCTCGCTGCCTCCGGAGAAGCCATAGGCTAAGCCGCCGACCACTCCGCCGCCGATTGCAAACGCGAGCTTGAGGGGAAAATACACAATCGTGGCAAGCGCGGATCCGGCTTGAATGCCCACGCCGGAGGCGCTGGCGTCATTTGATGAGACAGGGACATTGGAGCTCCCCGATTCTTGTGCGGAGACCGGCACCGCGAGGATGGCTAGTGAGCACAGTGCCACCACGCCAAGGACCAGGGCATTCGACCAGAGGCTGCGTCGTCTTTTGAAGGGCAGAATGGCAGAGACGTTCACGTTGAGTGCCTCCTTGGGGCTGAAGTTCTGTGATGAGTGAAAAAAGATGAGTGCTGATGAGCTATGTGCAATTCAGAGTACTCCGTTGTCGTTATAACAAATTCCCCCTCATTTTCAAACCCCTTCCGGGTTTGCTGCAGGCGGCATTGTTCATGCGAGATCGGGTGGTTCGGCGAGGTCCAGTTCAAGGCGAATGCGATCGGTGATCTCGGCTGGTGTATTCTGGGTGAGGTGCGTCAACTCGGCGGTAAACGTTGAGGCCTCGATCACCTGATTCTGTTGATCGAGCCCGGCTTGGAGGGCCAGGTGTAGCGCGCAGGTGCAGAGGGACTGAATGAAGAGATCATCGGCCCGCCGCATGGTTTCCGTTCGGTCTTCGGGGTCCATGTCTCGCAGCAAGGCCTGGATCCAGGAAGAGAAGCCGATGTGTTCGCGTGTCTGCCCAATGTGAGGCTGTGCGACATCGACTCCAACCTGTACGCCACCCTTCCAGCTGCGCTTCTTCACATTGAAGACGCAACGGAGGTGATCCGGCCGATCCTCAACGGGTTCCGGTCCGAAGAAAAACGTGACGCGGTATTGTGTGAGATCTCCTGGTGCTGGATGTGTCATGGCGCGTGGTGCCGATTGTACCATTGCGACGGTCGGAGAACACAGACGGATCGGCAGAGTGGTATCGATGTCAAAATGCCGCTATGATGCGGCTATGAATATGCTCGCTCCCTCTCGCGCGCACGTGCACCGGATTCAACAGGCCATCCGGGAGCAGCCAGGACTTGACGGCTGGCTCTTTTACGACTTTCGTCATCTGGATCCCATTGCGTATCGGGTGCTGTTGCTAGATCCGTCACTCCATGTGACGCGGAGATGGTATTACTGGGTTCCGGCAGTGGGGGTGCCGGTGAAAGTTCAACATCGCATCGAGCCCCATGTGTTGGAGGGACTACCCGGTGATGAGCAGTTGTATGTCTCCTGGAGGGAGCAACATACGGCGCTGAGGTCCTTTCTGCACTCCGCCAAGCGGATTGCCATGCAATATTCGCCGATGAACGCCATCCCGTACCTCTCCCGCGTGGATGCCGGGACCATTGAGTTGATACGTGGGTTAGGCGTGGAGGTGGTGACTTCTGCGGATTTGGTTCAGCAGTTTGAGGCCGTGTGGGACGAGACCCAATTGGCCTCGCACCAAGTGGCAGCCGAGGGATTGCGAGCCATTGTGGATGAGGCTTTCGGATTTGTCGGCGCCTCTCTCGCCGGAGGGCGTTCTCTGACCGAATACGACTTGCAGCAATACATCCTCAGCCGCATGCAGGCTCGCAACCTGGTCACCTCTAGCGCACCAATTGCCGCCGTCAACGCACATAGCGCAGATCCGCACTATGGCCCGCCGCTGCAGGGATCCGCCCCCATCCGACCCGGGGATCTGGTGCTGATTGATCTATGGGCGAAGCAGCCCCAAGTGGGGGCGGTGTATGCGGATATCACCTGGACTGGATTTGTGGGGCGAACGGTGCCGGCACGGCATCAAGAGATTTTTCAGATTGTCCGGCGTGCGCGGGATACGGCGGTGAGCTTTGTGCAAGAACGCGTGAGGTGCGGGGCGTTCCCGTTCGGATGGGAAGTGGATGATGCCTGCCGTCAGGTGATTCAAGACGCTGGATACGGGAACTATTTCGTCCACCGCACCGGTCATTCGATCGGTGAAGAGGTGCATGGGAATGGGGCCAACATCGACAACCTGGAAACGCAGGATGCGCGTCGGTTGTTGCCGGGCACCTGCTTTTCCATCGAGCCGGGGATCTATTTGCCTCAGGAGTTCGGCATCCGCAGCGAACTCGATGTGTACCTCTCAACACATGACGCCACCGTGTACGGACAACCGGTGCAAACCGAACTCGTCGCGATTTCCCCCGTTGTCGGTTAGTTGAGCCTGCTTCCTCTCATTTCAGTGCCCTCCGCCATTTCTTGACACCCTTTGCATCGGGCAGCTATCGTGAGGTGTCGCACAGCCAAATAGGCTCTGTCGTGCCTACGTCGCCCCTATTGGTCGAGGAAGGAAAGCAACATGTTTGGCACTATGGGATTTTCCGAACTGATTATTATCCTGGTTATCGTCCTGATTATTTTTGGGGCCGGGAAACTTCCGCAAATTGGTGAAGGTGTCGGCAAGGCGTTGAGGGGCTTCAAGAAAGAGGTGAACGACATTCCTCCTCCCGACGCTCCCGCTGAGCCGTCTGACTCGACAACGGTGGCTGCTCAAGCGCAGTCCGTGCCGGAGATTGCCCTAGCCGGACAGGCCGCCCCGGTTGTCCAGGCACCTGCCACTTCTCAGGTCACAGCTCCCTATACGCCAGGTCCCGAATTGACTCCCGGTACCACGGCGGCTCTTATGGCTGCGGCCGCCCCTCAGGGGCCCCAGTCCACTCAGCCGGTCAAGCCGCGAGTCGCCACCGTGGCGCCAGGTCAGGCTGCGCCGGGTTCGGCAGTGGCGCAGAGCCATCAGCCGCCGACCATGGAAGATCGGATGGCAGCTCCTGCTCCAGTGATGCGGGCGCAGTACCCGCCTCTGCCTGCTGCGGCTCAGAGCAAGCCAGTAGCCAAGCGCCCATCTGCCATCGTGAACAAAGATGCCGTGGCTCGGGTGCAGGCAGCCCAAGCTGCCATGCGGGCGAAGGCGGCACAGACCCAATCGGGAGGGATTTCCTCCCAAGACATGCAGGGTTTGGGGGAAGGGCTTGGAGATGCCGTGCGGACGTTTCGGCAGGCCGTGGCTGATGTGCGGAGTTCGGTCGATCCTCAGATGCGGACAATTCGGGCAGAAATGGACTCTGCACAAAAGGAGCTTGAGCAGTCAATTGAAGCGGCGAAGCAGGCCCCAGTGGTGGATGAAGAGGCTCCCGCCAAACCGCTCTCGTAATTGTTCGGTCCTTCCACTCGGCAGGGATTGTGGCTGGTGATCTCGCTCCTCAGGTGGAGGGGTGCGAAGTGAGAGTGCCTGTGCGCTATGCAAGGCCGTCCGAGTCCAAGTATCACGCCTCCATCATGCTAACGGTTGACGTCGTTACCTGAATGCTCGCTGACGGGCATTGTGGAGTGTTAATCAATCTGAAGATGAGCGCCTGTGTGAAGGCTCGATTTTTTCCCCGCCTCTTCTCTCTGCTTTGGACCTGTTCTCTGATTGCCGGCTGTTACGTCGATGCTCCGCCAGGAGGGCCGGGCGAGGTATCGATACGCTTGACCGAACTGCTGGCGGATCCGGACCCGGAAGTTCGACGCACCGCTGCTGAGTCTCTTGGAAAAATCGGCCAACGGTCAGCTGGTCACGGACTACTGACTGCACTGAATGATCAGGATTCGCGTGTGCGTGCTGCCGCAGCACTTTCGCTTGGCAGATTGGGCGATGGCGCAAGCGGGATCTCGTTGGCAGGACGGTTGGTAGATTCATCCGAGGCGGTACGGGGGGCATCTGCCTTGGCTCTGTCTGAGCTTGAAAGTACCGGAGCATCCGAGGCCGAAACCATCCGGGCACTCCATCACCACGACCCATCTGTACGAATGGCGGCCACCCGGGCTTTGGTGAGCCAGGACATCGTCCCTTTTACGGCAGAGCTCGTCGGAGCCCTTCACGATACCGATGCACATGTGCGACAGGGCATTGCTGCGGCGCTTGGAGAAACGGGAGATAGGAGGGCCATACCCCACTTGTTGCGGCTTCTTAAAGAGGATGCAAGTGCTGGCGTTCGTTCCGAAGCAGCATTTCGTCTGGGTAAGCTTGGCGATACGAGCGTTGTGGGCGAGTTGTCAGTGGTCGCGAAGGGGGATTCGGATGCGATCACTCGAGGCTGGGCACGCTGGGCCGTTGAACAGATTACGCCGTCGCGCGGGTCCGATTCAGGGCTTCGACCAATTCGATAAGCCGTGCTTGAGCCTCGGGGGCAATTTCAGTGAACTGCACGCCCATTCCGGGAAAGAGTAAATAGCGCTCTGGTTTTGAGCGGGTCCACGCCACCTTCGCACGCGTTTCAAATTTCTGATTCGGGCGGTCCGGCAATGAAAACTCTACCTTCAGCTCCGTCCCCGGTGCCAGGGGCGCGCTACTCTCAATAAACAATCCTCCCCCACCGATGCCGCCGGTTAAGCTGTCAAATTGTTTTCCATCGGGTGTGCTGCAACGGACTTTAATCGCGAGCGGAGCTCGCGGATGGACTCGACTGTGTGCAAAGCGTGAGTCTTCGTCGATTGAGAGCATGTGCTCAATCAACGTCTCCCAACTGACGATGGCGAGACGTTGCCCCTTGTCGTCGAAGAGGGCGAGGGTTTCTTGCTCGCAGTCGATGTCGAGAGTTTTTCCGTGATACTCGCGGGTAGCTGTGACCGGAAACTTCATCTCAGATTCTCGGTATGGTGCGTGGCAAATCTAGAGGGATGTGTCGTCAGGCCTGAGATTCTAGCCGACTATAGGGCGTCACCTTGTGGAACGCCTTTCACCGAATGCACGAGGGAGAGCACACGATTGCGAGTTTCTGGGGTGATATCTGTAAAGCGTACCCCCATTCCCGGGCTAAATGTGTACTGATCGGCTTTCGGGCAGACCCAGGCAATCATGCCCTTTGCCGAAAGCCACTCGTTTGGGGTTTCCGGAAGCGTAAATTCCATGACGAGTTTGGTTCCCACGGCCAATGGAGTGAAGCTCTCAATAAACAGTCCTCCTCCCCCAATTCCCCCTGCTCGACTTTCGAGGTGCGTGCCGTCGGGCGTCTGATATTTGACCCGGATTGAGAGCGAAATTCTTGGCTCAGATCGCGCCTCGCGTGACTGCTGAGGTTTTCGGTAGGTCAGGATCTGATCGACGAGAAAGTCCCATGCGAGGCTTCCCATCGGTTCACCGTTGATTCCGACCAGCGTGATCGTTTCCTTGGAGGAATCGATCTCAAGTGTCTTGCCTTTGTGTCTGGTGCTGGAAACGACGGGGAATTTCACGTGTACTGCCCTATGGTAATTGCAGAAATCCTTACTGCAGCCATCATGTGCAAGTATAGCTCACGGATCAGACTTGTCGACAAAAACCTTGGATCGTGATGTTGTCTTGGGGGGAAGGCTCGATGTTGCGGTCTTGGTGAGGCGAAGGAGAGGGGGCTTGTGCCCCCTCTCACATGGTGTCATGGTCAGAGATAGATATTTCTTTTCAACATGTTATGCGCTTTTAACATCCTTGTCTTGCTCGAAGATTCGAATCGGCGCGTGTTTGCCGTTGATGGAGTCCTCGGTGATGACGACTTCCTTGATCTGCTTCTGAGAGGGAGCGTCGTACATCACATCGAGCATGGCTTCCTCGAGAATCGCCCGTAATCCTCGTGCCCCGGTCTTTTGCGTAAAGGCCTTCCGTGCTACGGCACTCAAGGCGCCTTCCGTGAAGCGAAGTTTGACCTTTTCAAATGACAGCAGCTTTTCATATTGCTTTGTGAGCGCATTTCTCGGTTCAGTGAGGATGCGAATGAGCGCTTGCTCGTCTAATTCGTCCAGGGTCGCGACCACTGGCAAGCGACCGATAAACTCAGGAATCAGGCCAAATTTCAGCAAGTCTTCCGGCTGGACATGCGGCAACAATTCGCCTAACCGAACGTCGTTGCGTCCGCGGACATCCGCTCCAAACCCCATGGCCTTCCGGTTCAGACGTTGTTCGATGATATGTTCCAATCCAACGAAGGCACCGCCGCAGATGAACAGGATGTTGGAGGTGTTCACCTGGATAAACTCTTGATGCGGATGCTTGCGTCCGCCTTGTGGGGGAACGTTTGCAACCGTGCCTTCAATGAGTTTGAGGAGTGCCTGTTGAACGCCTTCACCAGAGACGTCTCTGGTAATGGAGGGGCTGTCACTTTTTCTGCTGATCTTGTCGATTTCGTCGATGTAGACAATTCCGCGCTCAGCTCGTTCGACGTCGTAGTCGGCGGCCTGAAGCAACTTCAAGATAATGTTCTCGACGTCTTCACCGACATAACCCGCTTCGGTCAGCGTCGTGGCATCCGCGAGGGTGAAGGGGACATCGAGGAACTTTGCTAACGTTTGAGCAAGGAGCGTTTTCCCGGTACCGGTCGGGCCGATGACGAGGATGTTGCCCTTTTGAAGTTCCACGTCATCGACGTCTTTGTCCTTGGCAGAGATGCGCTTGTAGTGGTTGTGTACGGCCACGGAGAGGATTCGTTTCGCGCGATCCTGACCGACCACATACTGATCGAGGTGATGTTTGATTTCAGCCGGTTTCTTCAGCTTCGAGGAAATCTCCTCCTTGGCCTCTTCCCAATCCTCCGCAATGATGTCATTGCAGAGGTTCACACATTCGTCGCAGATGTAGACGGTTGGTCCGGCGATGAGCTTGCGTACTTCATCTCGGCTCTTCCCGCAAAACGAGCATCGCAGGTGCCGATCAATCTTTTCCTGTTTAGCCATGCTGCCTCCTGTACACCAAAGGTCAACTAGCTCTTGCCGCCGTCCTTGCCTGAGTCCGTTGCTCCCAAGGGTTTGAGGCTCTTCAGGGGGCGTGTGATGACTTCGTCGATGAGTCCATAGCGTTTGGCTTCCTCGCTCGACATGAAATAGTCGCGTTCAGTATCTTGGGAAATCTTGTCCAGCGGTTGGCCAGTGTGTTTGGCCATGATTTCATTCAAGCGTTCGCGGATCTTCAGGATTTCCCGCGCATGAATGTCGATCTCGGTGGCCTGGCCTTGGAATCCGCCCATCGGCTGGTGAATCATGACGCGAGCATTCGGGAGAGCGTAACGTTTGCCCTTGGTGCCTGCGGTCAACAGAAATGCTCCCATGCTTGCAGCCTGGCCCAGGCAAATGGTGTTAATCGACGGTTTGACGTATTGCATGGTGTCATAGATGCCGAGCCCGGCCGTGACACTGCCTCCCGGGGAATTGATGTAGAGATTGATATCTTTTTCCGGATCTTCGGCTTCAAGGAACAGCAGTTGAGCGATGATAAGGTTCGCAAAGACGTCATCGATTGGCGCGCCAAGAAAGATGATGCGATCTTTGAGCAGCCGTGAATAGATGTCGTAGGCACGTTCACCGCGGTTGGTTTGTTCGACAACAATCGGAACTAGCATTCAACTGCATCCTTTCCGCTAGAGGTCTGACGAGTGGAAACTCCTTAGTTTACCATACTCATGTCGCCGGGACTGTGTAAGCACCGCTCGACCTGCAATGCCGGGACTCTAGGTAGTCGAGCGAGTTATCCCTGGATCATTGCGTGCTTGTAGACAAAATCCAACGCTTTATCGGCCAAGATCCTGGAGCGAAGGTCATCCAGGGTTTCTTGTCCGCCGGCCCGAATCATGCGGGTCACTTCCTCGACGGAGAGTTTGACTTCTGAGGCAAGTCGCGTAACCTCATTGCTGAGATCCTCGTTGGTCACGGTGATGCCTTCCTTGGCCGCCAGTGCTTCCAGAATGAGACCGACCTTCACTCGCCGCTCTGCCTCGGGACGATATTCCTCCTGGAGTTGTTTGGCGTCGTCAGATTGCGCGGCATGAGGTGCAGTAGCGCCGTCTCCAGGCTTTCGTTGGCGAGACTGTAATTGCTGTCTAACCATGGCGGACAATTCGCGCTCGACGAGCGTGCCGGGAAGATCGAAATGATGCGTTTCTGCCAATCGCTTTAGGATCGTGTCTTTATAGGAGTCTTCGATGTCTTTCTTCAGTGCCCGTTCCATTTCAGCTCGAAGCTTTTCCCGGATTTCCTGGAGGGACTGGTAGGGGCCGCAATCCTTTGCAAATTCGTCGTCTAGGGCGGGAAGTTGTTTCCGTTTGACCGACTTGATCGTGCACGCGAAGGTCACAGTCTTTCCTGCAACCCTCGTATCGGGATGAGATGCCGGGTAGGCTTGAGAAATGGTGACCACTTCTCCTTCTTTTTTCCCAGCGAGATGGGGCTCAACGTCTACTCCCAGCACGGAGGCATTGGAGCCCATCTTGTGCAGGTGTCCCGTCTTGGCGGTGCCGTCCAGAGGTTTGTTGTCCAAGGTTCCTTCAATGTCTAAGACGGCGTAGTCGCCTTCTGCCAAGACTGCCCCGGCTGGAGCAGGATGCAATTGGGCCATCTGTTCGCGAAGGACTTCTAATGCCTTTTGGACTTGCTCGTCTGTGACGGTTCGCTGGTCTTGCTTGAGAGAAATGGGATTAGGGGCTTTGTAATCTCGAAGTTCGATCGTCGGCTTGATCTCGACCGTAGCCGTGAAACTAAACGGTGTGTCTTTCTTTACCTTGACCCGCTCTAAGGGTGGGATTTCTACCAGTACCGGCATAATGCCTGCCTGGCGGATCGCCCGATCATAGAAGTCCGGGACCAGACTGCGGATCACGTCTTCTTCGATAGTTTTTGCGTATCGCTTCTCCAACAATTGCAGCGGGGCCTTCCCCGGGCGAAATCCCGGAATGCGAACCTGTCGGTTGAGTTCTGAATAGGCTTGCGCAAAGCGTAGGTTCACCTCATCCGCCGGTACTTCAATCTTAAGGGCTCTTTTCATGGGGCCGAGTTCGGTCATTTCCATTTTCATAGCTCTGTTCGCGTCCTCCGAGTCCGAATAATGTTAGGTGCGCCACGCAAAATTAATATTGTTGAGAGGTGGTGCGAGAGGGGGGACTTGAACCCCCACGGTTACCCACGAGATCCTAAGTCTCGCGCGTCTGCCAGTTCCGCCACTCTCGCGCGACGCTGAGTGCTAGGCTACCTGCTGATGGTACATATGGAAAGTGCCTGTGCGCGGAAAGACACGATGAATAATGACATTTTGTACCGTCGATCTAGTCTGCCTGTCAACCCATACGCAGGTGGGGACGGCCTCTGGGGAAGCCCTGGCGAGGTGCATATGAGGTCGGATGTCAGGCTCGAGGAGAGGCGGTCAGGACTCGATGGCGACGCGACATTCCTGGAGTCGATTCCTGGCGGATCACACGATCCGGGGCGCTATAATATCAAGTCGATGGTTCCATCGTACGGCCTTCTTCTTTTCATCCTCATCCTGAACGAAGGGAGGAATACGTCATGATACGCAGCGGATTGACTACCGCAGCTGGATTCCTCGTGTTCTTGTTTGGCCTCGCCTCTTCAGCTTCGGCATATCGGGATTATTTTAGCGAAGCTCAGAAGGCAGAATTGGCCAACATCCGTAGCGTGCTCGTTGAGGCTTTGGCGTTGACCGACAAAGGGGCCGGCAATGCGGACGGCATTCGGGACGTTGTTCTTCGGCGTATGGGAGAATTGGGGTATGTCGCGAGTTCCGATCAAGGGGCTCCTCATGACGTCGTTGTCCGGGTCAAATGCGAACAGAGGAAGACCTGGGAAGGCACTGCCTCGGCCGGCGGAGACAATGACCTGTTGGATGCCCCGTCTCGCTTATGGAAGGGCCCTGCTTGTCAGGTGACGTATGCGTTGGGAAATCTCAAGGTAAAGTGGCAAAAGGAGGTCCGTACGGAGTTTGAGGATGCCGTCCAAGCGGCTCACGCTGCCGGTGCCTCTGATCCTGGGGCCTATGCAATGAGTGCGCTGCGTGAGGCATTGGAGACCTATGAGTTCCCACTGCTTCTCACGGCTGAATGGGGGCAGCCTGACCGGTTGCTGAAACTGCTTGATTCGCCACAGACCGGCCAACTCAGGAAGCTCAAGGTAATCTCGCTCCTTGGTGAAATGGTGGCAGATGAGGCACTGCCTCATCTCACTGAAGCCTTGAAGGATAAAGAGCTGGCGAAACAAGCGGCTGTGGCATTGGGGAATATGGGCAAGGAGGGCATCCCGCTCCTCATCGAAATCTTGCGGTATTCCAAGCAGCCCGACTTGCAGGCTGCTGCCGCAAAAGGCTTGGGAGATCTGGGAAATATTCATAGCGATTCACGGGTCGTTCCTCCGCTACTGGAGATGCTCGATGCCCCTGGTATTGACATTACGGTGCAGACGGAGATCGCATGGGCGTTAGGGCGCGTACCGGATCGGCGATCCGTCGAACCGCTGTTTGCCCTTGATCGAAAACTGCAAAAGATTCGCAATGACCCCCCCGATCCACAAATTAAGAAGCTGAAAGAAGCGGTATTTTGGTCAATCAAGCAGGTGTACACCGAGGACCAATATAGCTGAGGAGCCGAGGAGTGCCATGGTGCGTGGTGGTCGTGTCCTAGGCGGTGGGGGGCGGGGGTGTGTGCTGGACGATCAGGCGCAGCTTCTCCTTGCTGGAATGGGCCATGTCCCTGATGCGATGCTGCCACGGTGATGACAGCCCTTGCATTCGGTTATCTCGGGAACTTTCATGCTGTGAAAATGCCGGCGACTCTGCTAAGAAATATTCCCGTCGCTGTGCCAGATGGTTGTACGTAGGCGGACTGAGCAGGCGGGTAATGGGTTGTGGGACACACGCGGGGGTAAGTCGATGGGAAGGATTTCACGAAGACGATTTTTGCAACTGTCGGCCATGACCGGCGGGGTTCTCCTCGTGACGGATTGGACTGACCGGCTGTTGGGGATGCGGTTCTCGGGATCGAGGGCTAACGCGGCGGAACCTATCAAGATCGGGATCCTCGACCCGCTATCGAGCCCGTATAAGACCTCGTCGATCCATGATGTGCACGGCGCCAACGTGGCGGTAGATATGTTCAACCAGCGAGGTGGGGTCTTGGGACGACCGGTGACCATTATCGAGGCCGATGACGCCTCACAGCCGGAGACCGCCCTCAAGGCGGCCACCAAGTTTGTTCGTGATGATCGTGTGGATGTACTGATGGGGACCTTCAACGCGGAGTGTGCCCTCGTCGTGTCCGAGTTTGCGAAACAGGAAAACAAGTTATTCATGGTGACGGGAGCGCATCTGCCGGAACTCACCGGCGCCGCGTGTAATTCCCATACCTTCGTCTTTATGCCCAATGCCGCGATGTTGGCGCAGGCGGTCGTTCCCCATTGGATCAAGACATTCGGTACTCGCTGGTTCATGGTCACGACCAGTTCTTTGGATGGGAAAGCCATGGCGCAGGCGGTCGTGACTGCCGGTCAGCCGCATGGCGCGGAATTTGTGGGCGAGATGGTCATGCCGTTCGGGTCCACGGACTTTACTGCGGCACTGGCGGCGGCCAAAGAGAAGCAACCTACGTTGGTGGTGTTCAATCTCTATGGGTGGGATTTAGTCCACGCGTTGAAGGCATACAGCAAGCTGGAGTTGGCGAAGGAGAAGATCGGTGTCGGCGGCCTGATAGCGGGTGAGCAGATTGGTCGCCCACTTGGGTATGCCAACAATGCCGGAATCTGGGGCCTCATTTGGGATCCCAAGGTCAACACGGAAGGGTCGAGACGATTTATTCAGGGTGTCGTCGAAAAATACAGCCATACCCCCACCTCGCGTTGCTATCTGGGGTATGCGGCTATGACTCAAATCCTAGAGGCCATCCAGCGCGCGGGCTCAACGGAGGCGCCGGCGCTGATCAAAGCGTTGGAAGGGCATGGGTTTGACGGTCTCAAGGAAGGTCGGTCCTCGTTCCGAGCTTCGGACCACCAACATGTGCAAGATGTGCTGGTCGGGGAAGCGTACGGGAAAGAACTCGGTCTCGGGCACTACAAGATTCTCGCGACGATTCCCGGAGATCGCTTCATTGTAGGCCCCGAATCCGGTCAGTGCCAGTTGTAGCTCGCTGCGTAGTCGAATCGGGACTATTGGTCAGACCCGAGTGCCGCGAGGCGTAGCTGAGTTTCCATCACCCCGCTTGTTGATGCCACGGTGGGGCGCGACACAATAATCAATTCCAGGCGACGATTTTTCTGACGACCCTGTTCGGTGGCGTTGGAGGCGACGGGTCGAGAGTCCGCGAGTCCCACGGCCTTGATCCGTTCAGCAGGCATTCCTCCATTGACCATGGCCTGACGGGCATGGTCAGCGCGAGCCCATGAGAGCGCTTTGTTGTCGGCAAAGAGTTTCTGAAGCGCTTTGCTGAGGGCGAGGTTGTCCGTATGGCCGGCGACTTGCACGAATGTGTCTGAATGAGGCCCCAGCACCGTGCCGATCCGCTTCAGCATGGTGATGCCGTCTGGGGTCAGCACCGCATCGCCAGATGTGAAGAGCCAATTGCTGGCCAGCGCGATCACCAAACGTGTGCCATCCTCCCTGACTGTGAAGGCCTTCTGCTCGGAGCTTGTCGGGAGCGCCTTCAGCAGCTCCTCCTTAATCGCGGTCACGTTTGACCCGCGCGCATCTGTCCGGCTCGGATTGGGCTGAGACAGCCCTCCATTTCGACCTGGGTCTTGCGCAGGCGCGGTCAGGGGCCGGCTTGCCGCCACGTCGGAGTCCTTCTGAGGCGCGGGTGGAGAGGAACCCCTCTGCCGCGAGGGAAGGTCTCGGGTCTTGTCATTCAAGCGTTGCTCAAGGGCGGTGATGCGGTGTCTGGCTTGATAGATTTCCGCGATCATGGCGTTGTATTGGGGCACGAGCTTATCTCGCTCCATGAGGCGAGAGCGGACGGTGTCATAGGCTTGTTCGCGCTCTTTGAGCTGTTGGTCCAATGCGGTGATGCGGGCCTTGAGCGAATCGATGGTCGCCGTGGCGGTTTGCAACTGAGCGGCGAGACTGTCCCGTTCCGCATTGCCGGCGCGGACGGTGCGAAGATCTTGCTCCTGACGAGCCACCTGCGTTTCCAACTCGGTGATTCGGCGGCGGGCCACCTCAAGGTCAGCGAGGGCGGTCGTGCGAGTTTGCAGCGCAGCGAGATCTTTGTCCCGAGTAGCCAGTTGTTGTTCGAGCGAGCTGATACGCTGGCGGGCTTGCAGCAGCTCGTTGTTTGCGGTTGTGAATTGATTGGTCAGGCGCTCGCGTTCCGGGGCCAGCCGCCGCAATTCGACGAGTTCCGCTTCCTTTGCGCTGAGCAACTGGTCATAGGACACACTTGCGGGCTGATTCTGTCGATCTCCCAGTCTGCTCTCAAGGTCACGAATCCGGTCATGGAATTCGCCGAGCGTCGTCAGGAGCTGCTCGCGTTCCTGTTGGAGCGCCGCGAGTTTCGCATCGCCCGAAGACGCAACAGGGGGAAGCGGTGGGGGTTGGGGAACGGTTTCACAGCCTGTACCGAGGGCGCAGAGAACCGTGAGCGCCCAGACAGATCGTCTCATGCGATCCCTCCCTGGTGACTATGGGCAGAAGGCGCTGGGGGTAAGAGGTCAACCGTCGTCTTGGGGGAACCGCTACGCGCAACACAGGTCGACGACTGGGACCGCGCTGACAGATGTCGTTCAGCCGGTGTGAGCAATGGGTGCCTGACGAATTGGGTGATGAAGAGGCACGCCCCGAGAACCCATCGGTACTCTAACGGGTTCTCGGGGCAGATGCAAGGCGCGCAACGCGTTGCGCGGGATGCCTACTGGCCGACCACGATTTCGACGCGTCGATTTTTTTGCCGTCCTTCAGCCGTTGAGTTGCTGGCGATAGGCCGGCTGTCTGAATGGCCCTTGGCGTCGATCTTGTCGGCAGCCATCCCGCCCTCCGTCAGCGCCTGCCGTGCGCTCTCGGCCCGTGCCTGGGAGAGCTCTACATTGGTGGGGAACCGCTTCGCCAATCGTCCCTTGATCGGCACATTGTCCGTGTGGCCTGCCACATGGATCGAGCGATCCGGATAGTTCTTGAGCACGCTGCCGATTCGATTCAACACATCCGCTCCGCCGGGCTTGAGTGTGGCCTCTCCGGAATCAAAGAGCAACGTCGTCGCCAGACCGAGGGTGAGCTGATCCCCCAGTTGTTTCATCGTGACGTTCCCCTTTGAGACTTCTGCTTGGAGGAGCTTGGACAAATCATTCTTGGCCTCGGCGAGGCTGGTCTTTTGTTGATCGAGCGCACCGCGCAAGCCGGTCATCTCGTGGTCTCTCCGTGCGATTTCGCTTTCGAGGTCCGAGGCCCGTTGTTTAGCTGCGGCGAGATCCGCCACCAACTTGTCGCGGTCGCCGGCGGCGCCCTTCAGCAGGCTCAGTTCCTGATCTCTCCCATTGAGTTGCCGCTCCAGCTCGGCAATGCGCTGTTTCGCCTGCGCGAGCTCTGAGGAAAGGCGATCGCGATCCCCGGCAGTGCTTTTCAATCCGGCCAGTTCCTGCTCCTTTGTGGCGAGTAGCGCTTGAAGTGCGGCCAGCTCCCCGGCGAGTCGCTCCTTGTCGCCGGCGCCCCGTCTCAGGCCCGCCAGTTCTTGGTCCTTGGCCGACAACTGCCGGTCTGCGTCCGACAATTGGCTTGCCAACCGGTCCTTGTCGCCGACGGTGCTCCGGAGTCCAGCCAATTCCCGATCGCGCTGGCTGAGTTGGTTTTCCAGTTCGTTGATCCGCGCTTTGGCCTGATCCAGGTCGGCGGCGGAAGAAGCACGGAGCTTCGCCAACTCCGCTTCGAGATCGGCCTTCTGCCGCTCCAGGTCTGCAATCTTGAGATCGCGTGGATCGGGTTTTGGCGGAATGGGCCTCGGGACGGCTTTCATCTCGTTCAGCGCGCGACTCGCTGAGTCGTTGGGTGCTGGTGCGGACGTACAGGCTGCGAGCATCACAGCGCTCAGCAGCGCGGGAACAAGGCGAACGTGTTTCATGCAATCCTCCTTACAACACGGTCAGGCTGCCGGAGATGTCCGAGCAGCATGGACAATCGGGCCACAGTTAGTGACGTTGATTTTTCAGGAGATCGCGGATCTCCGTGAGCAACACTTCCTCCTTGGGCGGTGCCGGTGGTGGACCGGGAGGGGCGGTCTTCTTGAAACGGTTCATTTGTTTGACCACCAGAAAAATAACGAAGGCCAGGATCGTGAAATCAAGCAGAGTTTGCAGGAACACGCCATAGTTGATCGTGGCGGCGCCGGCCGCTTTGGCCGCTGCGAGGGATTTGCCTTTGGCCTCTTCGCTCAGTGGAATGAAGAGACTGGAAAAATCCATGTGTCCCATCAGGAGTCCGATGGGAGGCATGAGAATATCACTGACCACGGAGGAGACGATTTTCCCGAATGCTCCTCCGATGATGACTCCCACCGCCATGTCGAGCACGTTTCCTTTTACGGCAAATTCTTTGAACTCACTCATCATGCCCATCGTGCACCCTCCTTAGTGTGAGCGGACTGAATCCCGAATCCGTCTCGGCTCCTATTGTTTTCGACTGGTGTCGAAGCTGTATCCCAGCGTGATCAGGTAGAGGTTATCTGTATCCGACACGCCCGGCGGCGGGTTCTTGTTGTACCGCATGGTCCACTGGAATCCGCTGACCAGTCCGCCCCACACTTTGAACCGCAACCCGGTGTCAGCCGTCAGGTAGAGGTCTTTGGAATTGGCGAGCGATTGGAAGCCTTCCTGAAAGTGGTACAGGCTAACCTGGTCACCGCCCCAGAGCGGCCAATTCCATTTGACGGCCCATCGGCCCCGAGAGCTGGATTTGTCGTCGGCGAGTTTGAAATCTTCATTGAAGTAGGCTGCGCCGGCTTCCGCCCAGAGCGTCATATCCTTGAAGACTCCCGTCAGGTCACCGCGGTCGAGGAATTGATAGCCGGGACCGGTCGCGAGCGCGGTGCGCAGTTTCAGGTCCTGAAAGGTGTCCTGCTCGAAGTAGGCAGACGCGAACCAATACAACCGCTTCGTCAGAAAGAAGTCAAGCTTGATGGTCCCGCGGCTGTTTCGCACGATGAGATTGCCGGTATTGTCTCCGTAGATGTACCGGCCAAGGATGGTCAGTCGCAGTGACTCGCTGCGGGCTGAGAGCTCGCCGAGCAGGCTGCCGTTTCGGAGGTGGCTGTTGCCCGTGGTTTGTGAATAGCCGGCTTGAAGGGCGCCGGTATAAATCACCGCAGGTTGGTTCATGCCCACGACCGCATCCAGCGGAACCGCCATCGTGGTTCCCATCGGCGCAGCCTGTAACGTGAGGGTCCCTGGTTCGCCGGGCTGCGCGGTGCCGACGACCGTGGTGCCCTCTTTGAGACTGAAGGGAATGGGACGATTCACGACCAGTTTGGCCACGTTCGGCCACATGATCTTCACGACATCCTCGCCGGCCGTGGGTCCGAAGGCGGTCTTGATGTGTAACTCGTCGGCGACCATGCCAAGGACATGTCCATAGATGACGGTACCGTCCTTGAGCGTGACAGCGTCGAGTGTGGCCGGCGCAGGCGCGGCGTCCGACGGAGCCTGAGTTTCAGCCCTCGTCCCCTCGGCTAAAAGCGCCACCATCAGCAGCGCGAGCAGGAAACATCCAAATCGTCGCATCATTCCGTCCTCCTGGGATTGCGAATGGCAACGGTGTGTCGGTTGCCGGATGAGTAGAAACGCTGGTGTTGTATATTGGATTCCGCGTAGGAGATCAACACTGTGTTCGCCATGTCGTGCAGGCATTATGCGATGGCCGTACGATTGCGTGTCGCAGGTGAGCGGTGTAGAAGCCGCATGGATGGGGTGCGTTGCGCTATACGGGTCTTGATCAGCCGTCTCCGCCGATATTTCTGGAGAGGCGCCTGCCGACAAGGCCCGTTCCGATACAGACATGCTTCATGATGAGACGCGGCGACTCGAACTGCGACAGCGGCCGCCCGCTGCAAGGTGTGCTTTGGCGGGCAATGCCAGGTCCGCATATGGTTTCGGATGTTCGTGGTGCCGAGTCTGGTCATTTGAGGAACGTCAATTTTCGCGTCGCGGAGGCACTGTTCACTCGTGTCTTAACAGGGGGGCTCGCTTCATCGTTGGGTGAGGGAACGTGCAGCAACCCTTCCAGAAGTGCGTAACGAAGTAATTGCGCAGCATTGGAGGCACGAAATTTTCTCAGCAGGTTGGCGCGGTGTGACTCCACGGTTTTGGGAGCAATCCGCAGGCGAGCCGCAATCTCCTGGCTCGTTAACCCTGCCCAGATATAGTTCAGTATTTCTCGCTCGCGCGGAGTTGGTTGGTCCGGCCGCGGGTTGGAAAATGGGACCACTCTGTCCATTGGCACGTTGCACACTCCTTTCTCGGTACCGTAGCCCGGCGATGACACGGGATTGCACGCAGTGGTTTTTCCGACTGCGTCTATCAAGCTCTGTGCCTGCGGCGTCATAGGTCGCGGCCATGCGGGCCCTTCGATGGTTTGGGCCTGGAGCGTGAGCGATCGGTTGCGGGTGTTCGTGGAATGGTGAGACGGAGCAGATCGTCTCATGCTGTCTCACGCAAGACAGTGTGAGACAGTTGCAGAGGGCGTGCGAGATGGCAGGCTCAGCTGGGAGGGAGCTCGAGTTCGGTCAAACGGCGATAGAAGGTGGCGCGGCTCATGCCGAGGAGACGTGCGGCCTTGGTGCGATTTCCTCTGGCCTGTCCGAGGGCGAACACAAATCGGCTGCGTTCATCGGTGGGGATCGTCGGGGCGGGGTGAGGCGCGGGATTCGCCTGCTGAATATCGGACGGCAGGTCGGACACCTCCAATGTGTCCCCTTTGCAGTGAATCATGGCGCACTCAATGGTACTCTTGAGCTCCCGTACGTTGCCGGGCCAGTGATAGTCCATCAGTGCCGCCATGGCCGCTGTGGTTGGTCGATGGATCGTCTTGCCCATACTGGCACGTCCCTCCGTAAGGAACGCGGCGACCAGGAGCGGGATGTCCTCCTTCCGCTCTCGTAGCGGTGGAAGATGGATCCGCGCGACTCGAATCCGATACAGCAGATCGGCGCGAAAGACTCCCTTGGCAACATCCTGGCTCAAGTTGTGATGCGTGGCCGTCAGAACACGCACGTTGACTTTTCTGGGCTTGGTTTCGCCGAGTCGGGTCACTTCCTTCTCTTGCAGCACCCGCAGCAGATGGGTTTGGACGGTGTGGGGGATATCGCCGATCTCATCCAGAAAGAGCACGCCGCCCTGCGCGGCCTCGAACAGTCCCGGTTGATCGTCGATGGCTCCGGTAAATGCTCCCTTTTTGTGGCCGAAGAGTTGGCTGCCGAGCAAGGAATCGGTCAAGCCTGCGCAGTTGGCTGCGATAAATGGGCCTGTGCGTCGGGCGCTCGCTTGATGTAAGGCGCGCGCCACCAATTCTTTCCCTGTACCCGTTTCTCCTTCGATGAGGACGGTGGAATCGACGCGCGCCAGGTCCTGAATTTGTTCGTAGACCTGAGTCATGCCCCGGTTTTTGCCGATGAGATCGTGGAAATATGCTTTCAGTTCCAAGAGACGCCGGAGGTGGTGGACATCCGTCATGTCGTGCAGGAACGCAATCGTATTGCGCGGGTCACGAGGGTCGTCTTGGAGTTCGACGTCCAGCCAGAGGCGTCGCCCGGACGGGGTGTCGATGTGACATCGGACTCGTGCCCGTTGCCCGATTGGCTGTTGCAGCATCGATTGCAGTGCCAGTCGGTCCGCCTTTGTGAGTGGCAACACCGCCTCCCAATGCATGGCCGATGAGACAGAAGAGAGGGGGATTTCCAATAGGCGGGCGGCCGAATCGCTGAGAAACCGCACGAGCCCACCCTCGTCGATGAGCAGGGTGGCAAGTCCGAGCCGCTGTAAGATTGCGGCCAGATCATCGCGTACCTGTTCGGTATCTGCCAGCTTCGAGGTGAGGGCCTGGTGGGCTCGCTGGTGCCCGCGGTCCTCGTCGTGATGCCGAAGCGCTCGTTCGCGCGCTTCCTGCAGGAGGGCAGCCTGCTGATCATAGGCCGTCGTCTGCTGCTGAATGAGGAGGAGGCGCCGGTTGCCTTCGCGAAGGGCCAGGGCCTCGAAGTGTCGGGGCTCGTCGAACGCGGTCCGCTCAGTCCAAAACCCTGATCGGACGATCTGGTTGTCCTGTGCGTTCCATGCCGCAGCGGCGTCATGCAGAAAATTGTGCAGCACCGGGGTGCGCGCATCGACGGAAACGTCTGCCTGGTGCTCGATTTCGGGATAGAGGCGTGCCAGCCAGCACGGCGAGTTTCCAAGGAGACGGAACCGTGTCTCGGCAAGGTGCTCCAGTACGGCGACGTGGAATCGTTCCAGCAGATGGCTGTACAACGAGTCCTCTGCGGATGAAGGGACGTTAGGTTCCATCGGTCCTGTCGGCTCGCGATGCCGGTCTTGGTGTTTGCGCGAGGGCGCGGGCCAGCGTAGTGAACGCCTCTTCGATACCCTGCCCTGTTTTGGCGCTGCTCATGATGACCGGCCAACCGCGTTGGGTTAATGCGGCCAGGTCTTGATCATGGATTTCCCACTCCGCACGACGGTCATGTTTGTTGACGAGCACGACGAAGGGCACCGGGCCGAGTTCATCAGTGACACTCTGGTGAATGCGTAACGCGATTTCCAGCGTCGTCCGACGCAACCCGTCCAGAACCAGGAGGTATCCGGCCGATCCGCGCAAGTAAGAGCGGCGCAGCTTTTGGAACTCATCCTCTCCATACAAGTCCCAGAGCACGAACGTCAGGTCCGAGCCATCCACCGTCAGCGATTTCTTGTCGACCGTGACGCCGATGGTGGTTTGATACTGTTCGGAAAAGCAGCTCGTCACAAAACGTCGGACCAGACTGGTCTTTCCGACGGCAAACGCCCCCAACATGCAAATCTTCTTCTCGATCATGGCAGGAGGTTCTCACGGTGCCGGGTGCACAGTCACCTGAAATGACACACGTCGATCTTCAGAGAGTGCTGTTGCGGCTCTAGCCCCTTGGGCTTCAGATGGCAGCGTGACCCCGTGGGCCTCGAATGTGATCGAGGGATGGGTTTCAGGGTGAATGGCGGCAAGGACCGAGTGGGCGCGGCCCTCGCTCAAGCGGCGGTTCTGCGCGGCCCCGCCTACGATGTCGGTTCGTCCGATGATCCGGATCGTCAGTGTTGCGCCGGACAGGCGGGCCAGCTCGTCAATCCGGTGAAGGATGTCCATGGTGCCGGAGAGGCTGTGTCGCTGTTCCGGTGAACGAATGTCTCCGCGCCCCTGTTCGAACAGGATTGATGTCTCGGTCAACTGTCTGGCCGCCTCGTCCAGCGACTGGCTCATGACCGGCTGGTCGTCATAGTGATCGAGACCGGGGAGGAGCCTGGCGAGGGAGCGGCTCTCACGGATCCAACTTGTGGGCGCGGTTCCAGCCGCGATCAGGCGTGTCCCGTCCACGGCCAATCGAACGGTGTGTGGGGGGGCGAGGATGTGTCGGGCGCGTGTGAGGAGAAACGCCGGATCCAGCGCGTAGTAGGGGCTCCATTGGGCGGTGACCTTTTGAGGGTCCAGCCCACTGTCTCGCAGGAGTGCCTCCGGGTCAGCGGCCAGTGGGTCGCGAAGTCCGGCCAGTCGATACTGCCGCCCTTCCGCCTCCGTGGCTGTCAGTACGAGTCCCGGTTCCGCTCCCAGGCGCGTCACATAGGTCCGCCACTGTTGCCGTTCCTGGTAGAGCGAGGCCCCCCACCAGGCCGCTCCTAGCAGCAGCGTGGCCAACACGACCCAGGTCATCGGGGACACCGCGCGCCGACGTGGCTCAAATTGCGCCTGTAAGCAGTCTTCCAGGAGTGGGGTCATCCCGGAAAAAATGGAGGCGTCTCCCTCGAAGCGGTCGAATGCGTCGGCCTGTTCGGCATGGATGCGTGTGAGCGTATCTTGAAGGTGAATGTGAAACTGCTCGGGCGGGGTCCCGCGAATGACCGCGGCAAGGATCGCGGCCGGCCCCTGCTCGATCCACACGGTGAGCTCACCCACTTGCAGGGTATTCAGCACCTGGTCTGGTGCCGCGCCGAACGAATCCTGCACAAAGGTTCGGATCGCCGACAGCATACCTGAGACGAGAGTCTGGTCTTGGACGGCGACCGAGTCGCCCGCCGCATGCGCGAGGAGCAATCCGGTCTGCGAATGAATGAGAAAGACCTGTTCGACTCGATAGCACAAGGTATGCAGGAGTACGATTTCCGCGAACGGCTTGCCGGTGCGCAGCGCTTCCAGTCTCCATTGCATGCTGCGGAGCGACAAGCTGTGCTCGATGGTTTGATTGAGCGATTGCACCATGCTGCGCAGGGCATTGGCGATGGATTGGCGGATGGCCGGCATCATGATCGGGGCGATGGCATCGACGATCATCTGCGGTTGTTTGCGCACAGAGGTTCCCAAAGCCTCCGACACGTGCGGAGTCAACACTCGTGTCAGCCGCTGATCATGCTCGCCGCGCAGCGCGATCGCATCGGGAAGCAGGCGGCTCACATTGTGAGCGTTGAGATCGATATGTTCGACCTGCTCTTGGAGCTGCTCCAACCGGGATTGCTCGGGCGCCAGGAGGAGGTTGCGCAACTCGGCATAGTCGCCGTCGCCGGGCGGCGCTAGGGTGTCACGGGGTTGCGCCATTGCATCTCCTGTGGTCAGAACGCAGGGGGGACTCTTGATCGAGGAATGCACGTTGAGGGACAGCGCGGCGCTCCGCTCCGAGGATGAGCCGAGGCCGCCGAGCCATGGATTCGAGGTTATGTCTGTGGAGGAGGCTGATCATGCGAGAGCCTCTGCGAAAGTTCTTGAAACAGCGTTGCCAGGGAGGCCCGGTCGGTTTTTTGGTGGGACAATTGCCGCACTGCCTCATCGAGGGAGGCAGAGAGCGCCGTCTGTCGTTGCGTGAAGTCGCCGGTGAGGGTGGTCGCCTGCTGCTGCAATTGCTCCTGCAGATCGCGGTGTGCCTGATCGCTCTGATCCCGCAGCTGGGCCGCTGTTTGCTGGAGCACTCCGGCCAGTGTCTGCAGTTCTGTGGTCAGGTTGCCGACTGCATTGGCCCGCTGTTGTTCCTCGGCCTTCAGCTGTCCTGTCACGGCCTCGACTTCGTGGCGTATGTAGGCGTCTAGTGCGGCAAACCGCTCTTTCAGGTCATGGCGCAATTGGGCCGCCTCTGCAAGCAGCTGGGCCTCGAGTTTGGTAAACCGGCGCTCGTGATCACGGACCTGGGCGCCGAAGAGAATATCGCGGATCTTGTCGAGGTTGTTGCCGGCCGCATGGTCTTCGGCCAGCGAGGGGGCCGCCTCTGCCTCGGTGAGCGTGTCGGGTGTTCGTTCCGAGCGTCGTGTGCGATCGAGGTCCGTCTGCCTGCTCATGGGTCGTCTCCTTGGCCGCTGCTGCCCTGTAACAAAGGCGAGCTAGGGTAGCATATTGCCATAAGGGGCAACAAGTAATCCTCGAACCTACTCCCAGAAGGAGTACGTACAAATGGAGGTGGGTGCTTGGCAGGACTACGAGGGATTAAGGAGCCGCACTTCACGTTGAGGGAACGGAATCTCCACGCCATCGGCTTGTAATTGTTGGAGGATTGCCTGGTTCAGTTCGATGTGCGAGGCCCCGACCGTGGCCACTTCAACCCAGGGCCGAATAGACAGGGTAATCGAGGAGTCGGCGAAGGCCGCAATTCCGATGATCGGCGCAGGCGTTTGGAGCACTTTCGGGTGGTGTGTGACCAGGTCGCGGAGCCTCCGCAGCGTGGTGTCGATATTGGTTTGGTACGACACGCCGATGGACAAGTCCAATTGTCGGATGGTTCCGAAGTTGTGCAGGATTTCCCCGACGACTTTTCGGTTCGGAATGACGATGCGGGACTGATCCGGGTGTACGAGTGTGGTGGTGAAGATATCAATTTTTGCGACATCGCCATGCACGCCCAGGAGTGAGACGTGTTCGCCCACCCGATAGGGTTTCGTGAAGATGATCGAGAGGCCGGCCACGATATTACTCAGGACCCCCTGCAGTGCCAGCCCGACGCCGAGTCCGGCCACGCCGAGTCCGGCCACCAGGGGAGCGATTTGCAGGCCGAGTTGATCCAGCGCGATCAGCATCCCGAGGATCACGATAAGCGCCTTCACGAGACGCAGAAGCAGGAGGCGAAGGGGTGGTTCGAGATCCTGTTCGTGTAACCAGCGCTCGAAGAGCTGTCCGACCGACTTGGCCACGAAGAGGGCTGCGACAATGACCAGCATCGCCCCCATGATGCGAAAGCCATATTGGACGACGTATTGCGTGACCAGGTTTGCCAGCGACATGCTCCCTCCGTGTGAATCTTAGCGCCCGAAAAGTCCCTTCAGGAGATCCTTGCCCTGCTGCTTCAGATCCTCCGGCTTGGCGTTGCCTTTCAAGAGGTCTCCGACTGCGCCTTTGACCGTCTCTTTCACCTGCTCCTTCACCTTCCCGGCGAACATTTTTGTGTCGAGGCCATAGGAAGGGGCCTGGGTGCTGCCGGTAATGAGCAGTGGCAGGGAGAGTCGTCCGCCGGTCATTGCCACACGGGCGATGGGGGAGCCGGTGGCAATCTTTTGGCTCAAGGCTTGGGAGAGATTCAAGTTCACTTTCATGTCGAGTGATTGATCGAGACCGATCGTGCCGCCTCCGGTGGCCTGAAAATCGTGGCTGTCGAGGAGCAGGCGTTGAACCGTGATGAGTCCCTGTTTCACTGCAACGTCGCTTTCGATGGTGGAGAATGCTGTGGCCTTGACGTTGTCCAGCTGCACCCCGACCACCTTGAGCAGCATCGCGGCTTGCTGCAGAAGATTGATCCCCTCGATTCTGCCTTCCCGCACGGCGACATGTCCGCTCCCGGTGAGGGCCTTCACGAGGTCCGGATGTGCGAACCCACGTCCGTTCAGCGTCAGGTCGGCGCTGGCCGTGCCGCTCATGGACACTTGGTCTGTGCCGACTGCTTGCAGCGCTGGTCCCAGTTGGAGTCCTTGAATGGATGCGGTGCCGCTGAACGGTGGGGCGGTGTTGCCGACGCCCAGCGTGCCCTGCGTGCGCACAAGGCCTCCGAAGAGCTGCAGTGTCAATGCGGTAAGTCGAACTTCCTGCCCCTTCATTTCCGTCGCGACTTGGAGGTCTTTAATCTCTACGGGCTTTTTCAGCGGCAGCGTGAACGGCAGGTCGGTGGTGTTCACCAGCTTGGAGCTGGCGGTGGCTTTCGCCAACCCCCCCAGGACGGAGCCCTTCACTTCTATCCGCGAGCTCCCCAGGGCAACGGTCAGACCGAGGTTCGGGATCTCCGCGAGTTCGAGCGCCGCCGCCCCTTCCTTGGGCGGATACTTCGCCTTGAGATTGACATGCAGGTCCTTCAGTTCGACCGGTTTGGCGAGTGGGAGGGCAATCGGCAGGTCCGACGTGGTGATGCTGGACGAGGCCGCCGTCACAGTCGCCAGGCCCTTGGTCGCCGTGCCTTTCACGTTGATCGCCGATCCGCCCATGGTCACCGTCAGCCCCAGATCGGTCAGGTCGAGCTGGTTGAGGGGCGTGGTGTCGGGCGAGAAGGGGTACTGCGTGTGCAACGTGAGGTGAAGATCTTTGATTTGAATCGGTTTCGTGAGCGGCAGCGCCACGGGCAGATCGGCGGTGTCGATCTGCAGGGCGTTGACGGTGGCATCCAGATTGCCGCCGATCGCTCGTCCCTTGAGTCCGATGGCGATCTTGCCAAGCCCAAGGTTGAAGGTGAACGATTTCACGTCCAGGGTTTCAACGAGCGGCCCGAACGTTCCGTCGAGTCGCACCGGCAGGTTGTAGGGTTGAACGATCGCGCCGACGTGCACCGATGGACTGTCGCCGAGATGGACCGACGTCAGCAAAAGTTCGAGGTGATTGACGGTGTATTCGACCGGTTTCGGGGACGATTCGTCGCGATAGGTCAGTTTCCCGCCCTCGATGGAGACGCGATCCACCGCGAGCAGCGCCAGGGCTTGAAGCGGGCTGCCGGACGGCTGCGCCGGGGCTTCGGGTTTTGAGGGGGCAGGCGGCGCCGCTGGTTTGGCGCCGAGCGTGGAGACATTGAGCTGGCCTTGCGGGTTTTTCAAGACCATGATCACCGGATCGCGCAAGGTGATTTCTTCCACCTCGACCTTGCCGCGGAGCAGCGGCAGCAGTTTCACGCCCACATCCAGTGATGAAAGGGAGGCAAAGGCTCCGGTGCGGAATGCCGGATCATCCTGAACGACAAACCCGCCGACCCGGGCGCCGATGCGCGGCCAGATCGTCAGGCGAATGTCCTGGAGTTGGACCTTTCGGTTCAAGGCCTCCTCAATCAGGGGGCGGTACCGGTCCTGGTACCTGTTCAAGTCGATCAGAAATGGGAGCGCGATGATCAGGATCAGAAGGAGCACGATCCCGACGCCGACCCCGACCAACACTTTCATCAGACACCTCCCCTGAAATGGTTCCGCAGTATAGGAATGCGCGCGAAATGGGTCAATGGTCGCCGGTGAGGCTGCACGGCTCCGGTTTGATCATCCCTGCCAGCGGGTGTCCACCCGATACCAGCGGTTTGTGGGGGGCGATAGCAGCCGAGCAACAGCCCACGAGCTTACCTTGCCGCCCAAAAACCTGCGTGATAAGATGCCACCCCTTGAAGTCGTCCGATTGTGGAGAGGTGCGAGAGTGGACGAATCGACATGCTTGGAAAGCATGCGTCTCGGCAACGGGACCGTGGGTTCGAATCCCACCCTCTCCGCCATCGAAACGTGCCGTGTAAGATTGGAACAATGTGCGTGTTGAATTGCCATCGCGAGCTGAGGCGGTGGGATTCGAACGAGGGGGATCGCGGGGGAGATACTCCCCTGCGTGGGGAGACACGAGGGGGCAGGCCCCCTCAGTGGGAGCGCGCAGGCGCGACTTCGAATGCCCACCCTCTCCGCCATGTTGAAGGTGTGACGCGTCAGGCGTGGCCTGTGACGATGTGATGGTGAGCGAAGCCTCGTACCATCCGCGTTCCCCGGTTGCCCCTGTCGAATCACACACTCCTCGGGGCCGGGCCCTGTGCAACAGAACCCTGTGAACCCCGCCAGGTCCGGAAGGAAGCAACGGTAAGCGGACCGTTCTGTGTGCCGCAGGATCACCTGGCCCCACTTCCATTAATGACGTCTCTCGTGATGCGTCATTCGTGAAGCGTCCCCATGAGGGATGAGAGCCCGATTCACGAGGAGCGATCCAGCCCCATGGATTACCAAGTCTCCGCAAGAAAGTATCGACCTGGGACGTTTGACGATGTCATCGGACAGTCGCATGTCGTCCAGACGTTGATGAACGCCATTGCGACCAAGCGGATTGCCCATGCGTTTTTGTTTTCCGGTACGCGGGGCGTGGGGAAAACGACGGTCGCTCGCATTTTGGCGAAGGCGCTCAATTGTGAGCAGGGGCCAACGGGTTCCCCCTGTAACACCTGTGTGAATTGTCAGGAAATCACGCAGGGTACGTCGGTGGATGTCGTCGAAATCGACGGGGCCTCGAACACCAGCGTCGACGATGTGCGGGAAATTCGCGAGAACGTCAAATTCACGCCGTTCCGCGGACAGTATCGCGTGTACATCATCGATGAAGTGCACATGCTCTCCAACTCGGCGTTCAACGCCCTGTTGAAGACGCTGGAAGAACCTCCGTCTCATGTGGTGTTCATCTTCGCCACCACGGAAATTCATAAGATCCCCGCGACGATCCTCTCACGATGCCAGCACTACAATTTCCGGCGCATCTCCAAGGCCGAAATCGTCCAGCGGCTCCGGCATGTCGCCGATCAGGATGGATTGGTGATCGAAGATCGCAGCCTGATGGCCCTGGCGCGGGCGAGCGAGGGCAGCATGCGTGACGGACTGAGCTTGTTGGATCAGGTCATCGCATTCGGTGGCAAGACCATTCGCCATCAGGATCTCGAAACGCTGCTCGGCGCAGTGCCTCAGGAGCGTGTGCGGTCCCTCGTCGAGGCGGTGATCGAACAGAATAGCCCCAAGGCCTTGCTGGTCATTGCAGGGTTGCTGGATCAGGGGCACGATGTGCGAGCCTATTGTGCCGACCTGGTGGAATACGTGCGCAATATGTTGGTCGCGGCCGTCGTGCCCTCGGGTGCTGAGTTGCGGGGGTTGGTCGAAGCCACCGAAGACGATTTGTCACAGCTGGCTCGCGATGCCGCGCGATTCACCGTCGAGCAGCTGCAAGAGTTATTGCGTGTGTGGACGTCGGCGGAAGACAGTCTGCGCGTGAGCGCCCATCCGCGGTTCGTGTTGGAGGCCGCAGCCGTGCGTGCCACCCGGTTGCTGCAGCCTGCCGACGCATCGTCGCGATCCGTCGGGACCAATTCCCCGCAGGAGCGGTCGGCGCAGGATCACGGAGCACCTGCTCGTGCATCGGCTCCGACTTCAGCTGGGAGATCGGTATCTCCCGCCTCGGCTACTCCTGAAGCAGCGACGGCTAACCAAAAACCCGCGCCCACAGTGCCCTCCCCTAGCGCAGCTTCTCCGAAGACAGCACCGGCTGCCCGTGCTCGTCCCACGACACCCTCATCTGTGCCGGCACCTGCGTCCGCTCCGGCGATTCCGGTGAGTGGGAAGGCTGCTCCTGAGCCCGTTGTGCAGGAACCGGCGGTCCCGTCTGCTTCAACGGCCGCGTCAGCCGCAGTCGAAGTGAATTGGGAGGAATTTCAAGAGGCGGTCTCCGCTCAGCATCCCAACATCGCGCCGTTTCTTGAGATGGGACGAGTGGTGAAGATTGAGGGTGGACTTGTCACACTGGGGTTTGGGAAGCAGGCGACCGTGGCGCGGGCGATGTTGGAGAAGGAGGACAATCTCAAGGCCCTGGCGGCTTTGGGTGAGCGTCTCTATGGAAGTGCCTTACGCGTGCGTGTGATCGAAGCGGAGCAGGACGCAACGGCGGCTCCCACGATGAAGCAATTGCGAGTGGCGAAAGAACAGGAACAACGGGTGCTGTTGACACAACAAGCCAAAGCGCATCCCCTCGTGAAACAAGCACTGGAGATGTTCGGCGGCGAGCTGGCGGAGGTTCGCACGACCCTTCCGGCGCAGGAGGTACAGGAATGAAGAGTCCATTCGGGAACATGTCCAATATTTTGAAGCAAGCCCAGGCCATGCAGGAACAGATGGCCAGAGTGCAGGAACAGGCGGCGAGCAAGACGGTGTCAGGGACCGCCGGCGGCGGGATTGTGACCGTGATGGTCAACGGGGCCATGGATGTGCTCAGTGTGAAGATCGACCCGGAAGTGGTGAAAGCCGGTGATGTGGACATGTTGCAGGATCTCGTGGTTGCGGCGAGCAATGATGCGCTGAAGAAATCACGTGAGATGATGGCGGAAGAGATGAAGGCCGTGACGGGCGGGATGAAAATCCCCGGCCTATTCTAATCTCACCGGCTTGCCCAAGGAGCCAGAGTCCGGTCTCGGTGACGACGTGCTGGATATGACGATGCACTATGAGTGTTGATCAACAAGGGTTATTGGCGAAATTGGTGCGGGAGCTCGTGCGCTTGCCAGGGATCGGGCAGAAAAGTGCACAACGGCTGGCCTTTCACCTGCTCAAAGCGGAGCGGGAGGATGCGATGCGGTTAGCCGAGGCGATTCAGGCCGTCAAGGACGGGCTCTCGTTTTGCCGCCAATGTCGCAATATCGCCGAGGGCGAACTCTGTGAGTTTTGCCGTGACCCGAAGCGGGATCGCAGCAAGATTCTCGTCGTTGAGGAGCCGAGCACGTTATACGCGGTCGAGCGCGCAGGGGGATACCGTGGGCTGTATCACGTGCTGCTCGGGGTGTTGTCCCCGCTGGACGGTGTCGGTCCGGCGGACATTCGTGCGGAAGAGTTGCTGGAGCGTGTCAAAGCTGGAGGGGTGGAGGAAGTGATCGTTGCCACGAATCTCACGATCGAAGGCGAGGCCACCGCGATCTACCTCACCCGATTGCTGAAGCCGCACCATATTCGTGTGACGCGAATCGCCTATGGCATTCCTGTGGGGATGGACATTGAGTATGCCGATGAGGTCACGCTCGTGAAGTCGATTGAGGGCCGCCGGGACTTGTGATCTGCGATCTCTGCGAATATCGGAATCTGGCCTCCTGGACACCGTGGCTTGGCCGTCATCAAGCGCAAGGACCCGTTGACCCCTCGAATTTGAGGCTGTTATAGTCGAATTTCGTCGGACGATTTGGCGGTGGCACCGACTAGAGCTCCCGGAGATTCAATGAAAACTTCGGCGAAAAAACCCACTTCCGCTCGAAAGAAGCCTGCGAAAGCGAACGGGATTAAATATCCTGACATCCTGCATGATCTGGAAGGCCAGCGCGCGGCGATTCTGGCCGAAGCAGGAGTGGTGTTGACCAACCCTACCGGTCTGGAAGTGTTCCCCGATGTGAGCGACCAGGCCTCTGCCGAAGCCGACCAACATTTCTCATTCCGCATTCGTGAACGAGAGCGGAAACTGCTCAAAAAAATCGATGAAGCAATCGGTCGGTTAGTGGCCCAGACCTACGGGATTTGCGAGGGGTGTCAGGGTGACATTCCCTATAAGCGGTTGAAGGCTCGCCCCGTGACCACCCTGTGCATCGAGTGCAAGACGAGCCAGGAAGAAGCCGAGAAGTCTCCTCGCTGAGTGCTCATCCCATTTCCCCGTGTCTTTCCCTGTCCGCACGGATTCGCCCGCATGGTGGTTCCCTCGCTATTGGTGTTTGAGGGCTTTCACGCGTGATTGTGCGAGGGCTGAACGATCGGCCTCTTCGGGGATTCCCTCGGTAAGTGCCAGATAGGTTTCGTATTCCGTAATGGCGCGTTTGGGATTGGCGTCCGCGATAGCTTCGGCTAAATTAAATCGGGCGATTGCGTAGTTGGGGCGCATCAGCACGGCCTTCTCGAAGGACGCGAGCGCATTTTGCTTCTCGCCCAACTTGCTGTATACGTAGCCGAGGTTATTGACGGTTTCCGGGGAGTTCGGACGTTTCGCCAGCGAGGCGAGTAGCTCACTCTTGGCCTTTTCTAGGTTGCCGGCCGCTTCCCAGGAGACGCCGAGACGGTGGTGAAGTTCCGCCTGCCAGACCTGACTGGTGAATCCTGAAGCACTGGCTTTTTGGTACGCGTCGAGGGCGATCGGTTGGTTTTTGGTGCCGCAGTAGGCCAGTTGGGCGGTCTGCCCACGCGCGAATTGCTGGAGCGAGGTGAACGGTTCCTTGTCTTCCGCTCCCTGCGTGTCCAGATGTTGTCCACCGTCCTGCTGCGCTGTCTCTCGCAGGCGGTCGAGAAACTCCTTGCGATAGGGCGAGAAGAGTTTGACGTAGGGATCGACGGTAAACGACGCGGCCAGGAGTCGCGGAGTGGTGGGGTCGCTCAGGACCAAATACCGCGTGGTGGTCTTTTCATCACCCGTGTCATAGAGGGTGCTCGAGGCCATATTTTGACGATCGGCCAGCTGTGCCACGGTCAAATAAAACTCCAGACTTGGTTTCAGCCTGGACAGGGTATACCGAAGTGTTTTGTAAGGGGCCAGATCGAGGCCGGAACGAAATAGGAACATCGTGCCGACCAAGGTTCCGTCTTCGTCGAAAAAATAAGACTCTTCACCTTTGGAGAGACTCTGCTCCGCCGAAATTCTGATTTCCTGGCCGCTGCCCCATGCCTGAGCCTTAGGCGCGATGCCGGGATGTTTGTCGAGGAACACCTGGCGGGTGTCGCAGAGTTTGGTGGATTTTAGGAGATCGAGGTCGCTTTCAGAGGGAGGGAGCGGTGCGCGCTGGGGTGGTGGCGTTTCGCACCCCGTCCACAGGGCGACGGTGGTAAGCAGTGCGGGCAACAGGGAGAGCCGACGGTGCATGGCCGGGTCGATGCCTCAATTCAATACGGTGTCGCGTTGAGGGCCAGAGCATACCTGAATGGTGATGAAGATGCGAACGGCAGTGGGCGGGGGAGAGCCAGGCACCTCTCGCCCGCGGAGACGGATTCCGGCGGGCGAGGTGCTGGAGCAGGACTATCGGCGTTGTGAGTCGATCATGGAATCTTCAGGCGTATAGCCGAAGATGTAGGGGGCATGTTTGGCGATGGCGTACAGCGGGCGGTTCACGGTGTAGTCCACTACGTGACCCACAGGGTGCAAAATAAACCCCAGCCATCGATAAGGATTGTCGTTGGCCTGTGAGGCGGCCATGGGGTCGGAGTAGACGAGCGAGGTGCTGTCCATCGCACTATAGATACTGAGCGGTGCGTTGTAGGTCTGATCCTGTGTCGCGATCTGATTGTTGGTGGTGGAGCAGCCCGTCGTCAAAACCAGTCCCAAGATGATTGTGGCCAGAGTCCCGCGCATACCGTGCCTCTCTTTCTTCTATAGGAACATTCGAAAAGACGGAGTCTGTTCCTTGTGAGAAAAGTCTAGCGCAGGGTCGTGATTCTGTCCAGTTGGACGGACGCCGCGACCGGTATTCGATAACGTGAGATAAATTGAGATGTTGCGAAACTAGCGTGGAATGAGAATCATCGAAAGGCAGATGGTGGGCGATACAGGTATCGAACCTGTGGCCTCTTCCGTGTGAAGGTGAACAGCTAGATTTTTGAATTGCTCGCTGTTGCAACGGTTTCCCCACAAACCCGTTACATGTCATGTGGTTAAGAGCTTTCTATCGCGTCTACTGTGTACAGGAGATTGTAAGGTTTTGGATAATTTCTGACACAAAACTGACCACAGTGAACGGGCCTCGGATTACAGGATCGTGAACGAGCAGGGGATGGTCGAAATCGGGCAGTCTGAACATCAGTCATGAACGACGGTCGAGCGGCTCGCAAAATCGCCGACCGTTGACTACGGAGCCGCAGTACCATGGTATACTGCCTGCGGATACACTGGATGCGTTGCCAATGAAAGCCGTGAAGTACACTAAAGAAGGCGTGGTGATTCCCTCCTCGTGGATGAAGGGGTGGGGAAAAGCCGTCGTGGCGCATCGCGACTCCGACATCCTGATCTTGGAGTCCCCGGCCAGAGCGGCGAGTCGCAAGAAGCTGGTCCGCATGGTCAGCAAGCTCCGCCGCGCCACCCGTGAACTGGGCGTCACCCCCGAACAGATTGCCGCTGAGGTTGCAGCGGTTCGGCGCGAGCGTGCGCGTCGTTCTTGATACCAATATTTTCGTGTCCGGCCTGTTGTCCGCCGCAGGGCCTCCTGCCCGGATCCTTCAGGCCGTCTTACAGCGCCGCCTCATCCCCGTCATGAGCCCCGATACCTTCGCGGAACTGGAAGCCGTTCTGCGTCGCCCCAAACTCCAGCGAGCGTTTACCCGAGCCGGGGTGAATATCACGAGCTTTCTGGAAACAATCCAAGCCGAAGTGCAGATCGTCGATCCCCATCCCACCAACACTCCTTTGCGTGATGCGCATGATCGACCATTTATCGATCTCATGGCGACCACACCTCCGCCTGAATATTTCGTCACCGGAGATAAGGATTTCGAGGCCTCACACTATAGCGGAGTGCCGGTTATTTCAGCCGCTGAGTTTGCCCGCATGCTCGCGCAGCGCTAGTCGATCCCTGGCTTGCTCACAATGCGAAGCTATGCGCACCGTTGCTTCGATCTCCGCTGGCAGCGAGGTACTCAGCGTCCGAACTACTGCAATGGGTGAAACACCGTGAGGGCTCGAAAGAGCTTGTCTGGTGAAGCGTGCCTGCTGGCTGTAGAAATGGATGCCTCATTCACTCACTTCTTCGCTCAATCAAAGTGTCCGCTCTGCAAACCAGAGACTCTAAGGATGAAGCAACACCTACCTCTGTTGCTTTATCTGTTCTTGTTCCAAAGCCGTAAGCAGTTCGGCGCTGCCTTTCCTTAAAGCCTGCAAATCAATGTCCCCTCGCCTCGCATGTACCGTCTAAAGCGTTCCCACGCATTGAATTTTGGAAGTGTTTCACCTGCGTACATATCCAAGTAATTCCAGAAATACTTTGACAGAAGCTTCCGCTCGACCTTCGTCAACTCCTCCCATAGACCTAGGTTATTCCATTCTCCCAATGTCCCGCAGAACTCATTGACGCTGATCTCATTGCCTAAGAACTTGCGGAGAAGTCTTCTCACAGGAAACGTCATAACATGACCTAGAATTTTGGGTTGTAGTGCCTGATGGTTCTTGTCCGTGGCGCTATTCCACCGGGTGAGTTCATTGGCCGCATCATAGGCAATGTTGACGGCGGCCACGGCCGTGGGGAAATTGGATGCGACGGCATTCTGCCGCAACTGTGTAATCCGGTTTCCACCCTTGTCATAGTTGTACGTCAACGCTTCAATCGTCGTCCGCCTTCCGATTTCGCCCTGACTCTGATCCTATCCCAGAACGCCAGGAATGCCTTCCAAACTTTTTTTGCGCACGGGTCAAAAACGAGCTGATCGTTAAGGAATTCCTGCGAGAAAGGTCTTTTTTACCTTCCCCACACAAGAAGTAAGGTAGAGTTGTGCATTATGAGAACCACGTGCAGAAAGACGCGTCCCCAATGAATGGCCCGAAGGAGTTGACAGTCAAACTGCGGGAGTATTCCAAGATGACGCTAGCGCGCATTTGTTTCAAAGTGCATTTGCTTGTGGTCGTGCTTATGGCCACATGTTTCCCCTCCTCTGCTAGCGCACTAAGTTGGCCAGGAAATGTTGGACTACTCGGGGAGGAAGCAGTTCAGTGTCTCGCAATCTCGGCAGAGGATGAGCATCAGGTTACAGACCGGCTAGGAACAGACGACGCCTATACTACCGCATGTCGTGTCACAGAATCGGTAGTCATGCTCTGGGCCGAACGCGGAGGGAATGCTGATTCATTGGGTGTGCTGGATCTCAAGAGAAATGGTAGTCCGATTGAACTCGGTCGTGGACTACCATGGATTGAGAAAACTCTTCGGGATAAAGCTGGAGTGCTCCATATTGTGGCAGGAAACGGAACGTTACGGGACGGTAATTGGGATGCTATCCTGTCGCTCTATTCCACGACAACCTGGAGCCGCATTGATTTAGCTAGAAGGTCTGGACCAGATAGCAACTTCATGGTTTGTCCGGAAGCAGGGGAGTACAACTACAGCTTCACGCCAAAGCTTGTTCAAGAATCCCATCGATACGAAGATCGTAACAGGGACGGTTTTGAGGATATTATTATTGAGACTGTAGAAACGTCTTGTTTGACGCATGAGTCCAAAGCCTCAACGGCAGTATTCCTCGCGACGATGCAGGGCTTTAAGAAGGCAACGCCTTCGAAGACTTCCCGGAAGCGGCCAGTCCGCTCTAAGTCGTAAATATGAAGCCCTGGCAGAGTTGGATGATTCACCAGGAGCTATGGACCTGCTGATGACTAACCCTCTTCCCAAGTATTAGTTAGCGCTTCAATTTTCGTCGGCTTCCCGACTTCGACCTGCCTCCGATCCTGTCCCAGAACCCGGGGAAAGCATTCCAAACTTTTTTTTCGCGTACCAGTCAAAACGAGTCGATTTTTGTTTGCTCCGTGTCCCGGCTCTGAACGATGCGGCACAATTGCCGCTCTGAGCGCAGCAAAGCGCACATACGCCTCCTTATGCGTACTTCCCTTCTTGCCTCGTCCTCCCGATAATCTGTCCTCGATTTGTCCCCTCGTGACCCCTAGTGGCCCTTTCCGGGGCCTTTGTTTCGGTACGGTGATTCGCCTAGGGCGAGACGAGCGGGAACAGGGCTCAAATGGAGGGAACGATGTTCAAGTCGGAGCGCGTCACACAGCAACACGTTTCTCCTGGCCGGGAGGCAAGGCGGGCCTGCGTCGCATGTCGACTGGCTGGGGCGCAGAGACGTGAGGACGGTGTTGCGGTTTTTAGAGTGCTGTCTCGGAAGTCGTTGAAAAATTGGTGGGCGATACAGGTATCGAACCTGTGGCCTCTTCCGTGTGAAGGAAGCGCTCTCCCACTGAGCTAATCGCCCGCACCGATCGCAGTCTAACATGGTCCGGCGAAAGGGAGCAACCAACTCGACGATGCTTGCCAGGAAGATTGTGCGGCTTGGTGGCCTGTGTCGAGGAGATGGCGGCTGCGTGGGCATGCGTGGCACCACCCTCCGTTTCTTGACATCGAGAAAAGGCGATTCTTACAATGTGCCTCCTTCCATCTTTTCAAAGGTTCCCCATTCATGCGTGAAGACATCGTCATCATCGGAGGCGGTCTGGCCGGCTCGGAAGCGGCCTGGCAGGCGGCACATCGCGGAGCCAAGGTGACGCTCTATGAGATGCGTCCGAAAGAGACGACGAAAGCGCACAAAACCGGCGATCTGGCGGAACTCGTCTGTTCCAACTCGCTGGGATCGATGGATCCGCTCAATGCCCCCGGCATTCTCAAGGGCGAGATGCGGCGCCTGAACTCACTGGTGATTCGCGCAGCGGAAGAGGCGCGCGTGCCGGCCGGGTCAGCGCTGGCGGTGGATCGCGAGGTCTTCGCGCGTGCCATCACGCAGGCGCTGGAAGGACACCCCAATATTCGGATCATTCGCGAAGAGGTGACGGAGATCCCATCCGATGGCGTCACGATCATCGCCACCGGTCCGCTCACGTCAGACAAATTGTCGAAGGCGATCAGCGAACTGACGCACGAGCGACACCTCTATTTTTTCGATGCCATCTCACCCATCATCGACGCCGAGTCCATCAACATGGACATCGTGTATCGCGCGTCACGGTATGGAAAGGGCGGGGCGGACTATCTGAACTGCCCCATGGATGAAGCGGCGTATAATGCATTGTACGACGCCATGATGGCGGCAGAAAAAGTTCAGCCGAAAGAATTTGAAAAAGTTGCCTATTTTGAAAGCTGTATTCCCATCGAAGTCATGGCCGAGCGAGGACGGCAGACCATGCAGTTTGGGCCACTCAAGCCGGTGGGATTGGAAGACCCGAAAACCGGCAAGCGTCCCTATGCGGTCGTGCAGTTGCGGACCGAGAATGTCCACGGCACCTGCTACAACATGGTCGGATTTCAGACGAAGCTCACCTACCCGGAACAAAAGCGGGTATTTCGATTGATTCCAGGGCTGGAACAGGCGGAGTTTTTGCGGTTCGGCAGTCTGCATCGGAACACGTTCATCAATTCTCCCCAATTGTTGAGGGAGACCTTGCAGTTGAAGAGCCGCGGCACCGTGTTTTTCGCCGGACAATTGGTGGGAGTAGAAGGGTATACCGAGTCCGCCGCGATGGGAGGGATCGCCGGCATCAATGCGGCGCGAGGCCTGGCCGGTCAACCACTTGTCACGCCGCCACCCACCAGCGCGCACGGGTGCCTGATTGCGCATCTTACGAAAAGTGATCCGGCACATTTTCAGCCGATGAATACGAACTTCGGCCTGTTTCCGCCTGTCTCCGTCAAGACGCGTGACAAGGATCAGAAGCGGCGTCTCATCCAGCAACGAGCCGTCGAGGATTTTGACGCATGGATCGCGCAGTCCGGGATTTCCTAGACGTCCTGCTGGTGCAGGACGGCGCATCTCCTCAGACCGTTCGTGCGTATGCTTCCGATCTGGCTCAGTTTCAGGCCTTTGCCGGCACGGTATTGAATGCTCGTGGTGTGTTGCCACTTGAGTCGGTCAATTCGGCGTTAATTCGTGAGTTTCTCGCCGCCCGAGATCGCCAGGGGGACAAAAAAACCTCCTTGGCGAGAAAAGTGGCCTGCCTGCGCAGTTTCTTTCGCTATCTGGTGCGTGTCGGTCGTCTGCAGGTGAATCCGGCAGAGGAGGTGCACGCGCCGAAACTTCCCAAACCACTTCCTCAGGTTCTGACGAAGGATGATGCCGCTGCTCTGATGGAGTTTCCTGACGGGCCGCAGCCGGACATGTTGCGGGATCGTGCCATTCTCGAAACTCTCTATGCGACCGGTGCGCGCGTCAGTGAGTTGGTCGGGATGAATTGTGAAGATCTCTCTCGAAGTGAAGGTGTCGTGCGTGTTCGCGGCAAGGGACAAAAGGAACGCATCATCCCTATTAGCCGCCTCGCCCTTGAGGCCATCGAGGCGTACCATGCGCAAGTTGGCGCTGCGTCTCCCGCGTCCCTCAGGCGTGCTTCTGATACAGGGGCCGTCTTTCGCAATCGTCGCGGAGGTCGTTTGACCACCAGAACGGTTGCGCGCATTGTGGCCAAGTATTCCCAGCAGCTTGTCGGAGGGGCGATTCATCCGCACACGCTACGACACTCATTTGCCACGCATTTGCTTGATGAAGGGGCTGATCTCCGCGCGATTCAGGAAATGTTGGGGCACGTCTCGCTGAGTACGACACAGAAATATACCCATCTTGCGACGGACCAGCTACTCGCGTTATACGATCGCACGCACCCCCGTGCCAACACTGCCGGGGAAGCGGGAGCGGCGAACAAGCAGAAGGGCTCGCGATGAAGATTCGATCGACGACCGTTTTATGTGTGAGACGGGGCAATCAGGTGACGATGGGATGTGACGGACAAGTCACCGTCGGCACCACCGTCATGAAGCATAACGCCAGGAAAATGCGCCGTATGCATAACGATACGGTGTTGTCCGGTTTCGCCGGTGCCACGGCCGATGCCTTTACGCTGTTTGAGAAGTTTGAAGCCAAACTGGCTGAATATCGCGGGAACCTCACCAGGGCCGCTGTCGAATTAGCGAAAGACTGGCGAACCGATCGGGTCTTGCGGCGTTTGGAAGCATTGCTGGCGGTGGCCGATCTCGATCACTCTTTTATTATTTCCGGCACCGGCGATGTGGTGGAGCCGGAGGACGGCATTTTGGCGATCGGTTCCGGCGGACCCTATGCCTTGGCTTCCGCACGTGCCCTGCTGGCGCATTCCGAACTGGCCGCCGAACAGATTGTTCGGGAATCGCTGATGATCGCCGGCGGAATCGACATTTATACCAACCAACAGATTGTGATCGAATCGCTCACGCGTTAGGATCAGCCTGCCATGACGACCGAATCGACTTCACGCACCCTCAATGTGAATAGTCTCACGCCCCGGCAGATCGTCGAGGCGCTGGATCGCTATGTGATCGGCCAGCAGGATGCCAAGCGCATGGTCGCGATTGCCCTGCGCAACCGGTGGCGTCGTCAACAACTGGCTCCAGAGTTGCGTGATGAAGTCATGCCGAAGAACATCATTATGATCGGCCCCACCGGTGTCGGTAAAACTGAAATCGCCAGGCGGTTGGCGAAACTCGCGGAAGCGCCATTTATCAAAGTGGAAGCCTCAAAGTTTACCGAGGTCGGCTACGTCGGCCGGGACGTCGAATCCATCATTCGGGATCTCACCGAACAAGCGATCAGTTTGGTGAAGACGAAACATTTGGAAGATGTGCAAGGGAAGGCCTCGCGGCTCGGGGAAGAGCGGCTGCTCGACTTGCTGCTTCCCGGCGCGCCGTCCCGTTCGACTTCGGCAGGATTCGACCATGCCGGCTCGCGCGCCGAAGCTGCGGAGTCAACGGAATCGCCGGACGCCACGCGCTCGAAGCTGCGCTTGCAATTGCGCGAGGGCAAGCTGGATCAGCGGTCCGTCGAAGTTGAGGTCAAGGAACGGGCATTGCCGCTCGGGGTGATCTCGAATGCGGGCGGGATGGAAGATCTCGAAGGGAACCTCCGCGACATGCTGGGCGGCATGTTCCAGGGCAAGAAAAAGAAACGGGTGATGAAGGTTCCCGATGCCCTGAAGCACCTGACTCAGGAGGAAGCGCAGAAACTGATCGATATGGACGAGGTGGTGCGGGAGGCCATCACCAAAGTGGAGCAGACCGGGATCGTCTTTCTGGACGAGATCGACAAGATCGCCGGTCGTGAGCGCGCAATGGGCCCGGATGTGTCTCGTGAAGGGGTACAACGCGATCTCTTGCCGATTGTGGAAGGATCGACTGTCAGCACGAAACACGGGGCCGTGCAGACCGACCATATCCTCTTCATTGCCGCGGGAGCCTTCCATGTGGCCAAACCATCGGATTTGATTCCCGAGCTGCAGGGCCGGTTTCCCATACGTGTCGAATTGGCGCCGCTCACCAAAGAAGACTTTGTGCGTATCCTGACTGAACCGCGAGGAGCGTTGGTGCGCCAGTATCATGCGCTGATGGCGACGGAAGGGCTCACGGTGGAGTTTACCGAAGATGGCTTGGCGGAAATTGCGGCTACGGCGGTGCAGGTCAACGAACGTACAGAAAACATCGGCGCCCGGCGTCTGTTTACGATCATGGAGCGGCTGCTCGAACAGGTCTCGTTCGAAGGGTCGGAATTGCCGCAGAAGACGGTGGTCGTGGATGCCGCGTATGTACAGGAACGGTTGCTGAACATTGTGAAGGATCAGGACCTGAGCCGCTATATTTTGTAGGCGCAGCCAGGGAGCGAGGAGTGACGCATGAACAAACTGATTAAGAAAGCCGACGTGCTGATCGAGGCGCTGCCCTATATCCGGACGTTCAAGGGAAAAACTGTGGTCATCAAGTACGGGGGGCATGCGATGACCGATGCCTCGCTCAAAGCGCGGTTCGCACAGAATGTCGTGTTGCTGAAGTACGTCGGCTTGAACCCCGTGGTCGTGCATGGCGGCGGTCCACAAATTGATCAGATGCTGGATCGATTGGGGATGGAAGCGAAGTTTAAGCATGGCGTGCGGGTGACGGATGCGGCGACCATGGAAATTGTGGAGATGGTCCTCGCGGGCCGGATCAACATGGAAATCGTCGATCTACTCAATCGACACGGGGGCCAGGCGGTCGGACTGAGCGGCAAAGACGGCGGCTTGATGTTGACCAAGCCCTTGACGGCCAAGGCCTGGGCGGAAAGCATCGAAAAGGATATCGACGTCGAAGACCGCGACGCGGATTTCGGGTTTGTCGGAGACGTGAAGTCGATTGATCCCACATTGCTGCTGAAGCTTCAGGAAGATCATTACATTCCGGTCATCGCGCCCATCGGCACGGATCGGGAGGGCAATACGTACAACATCAATGCCGACCTGGTTGCTGGGGCGATCGCGGCGGCGTTGAAGGCGGAAAAACTGGTGATGTTGACCGATGTAAAGGGCATCCGGGATGCCAATGGCCGTCATCTCTCCACGGTCTCCCGCAAGGATGTGCAACGCATGGTGAAGCGCGGCACCATTAGCGAAGGCATGTTGCCGAAGGTGCATGCCTGTTTGGATGCCTTGGCCGGCGGCGTCGGAAAAGCGCATATCGTGGACGGCCGCGTGCCTCATGCCATTCTGCTGGAGATTTTTACTCACAAGGGTATCGGAACCGAGATCGTCTCGTAGTCAGTAACCAACCACGCGGGTGCACCTCAACCCACAGCGATGTGAACGGCCTCTGGTTCCGGCTTGTCGGGACTGAGGGCAAGGACTGCGTCGGCGCTGAATGGAGAAATATGGCGCGAAAGAGTGTGACGGTCGGCCCTGCTACCAGGCGGGCGATCAAGGAGATATTTTCCCGGCTCGACTATGCACAGCTAGGCCCGATTTATTGTGATGAAGGCGGCGATGAGTTTTGGGCAGCGAAACGGGGGCCCTGTCAACGTCTCGGCACGAAGGTGGCCACTGCGCTCAAGGTCAGACTCAAGCCGGGTGGGGCCAGTCTCTATGTGGGGGCTGGTGTTGCGGAGATTCCGCCGCTGGTGATGGAGACCCTTGAGTTGGATCGGCGCGTGGTGGCCTGCAATTTACGGCGCCAGGAGGTACAGGTTCTGAATCGTGCCTGTGGGGCAGTCCCCATCCGCTTTCAGCATCACGATGCTGGTTCGGTGAAACAGCGGGTGGATCACCTCTGGCTGGTCAGCGTGCTGAATGATCCTGAGCGCTTCCCGGAATTATCAGTGCTGTCGTACGGACGGGCAAATCCCGTGACGTTCAATGCGAAACAATTTGTCACGCAACAACGCACGGTGGCCCGATTGGTCGATCGTTGCCTGGGCCGATTGACTGTGCCCGGGTTGGTAACCACGACGGTTGAGGAGGCGGTATGGGTTGCCGAGTGGTGCCACCGGCGAGGCATTCCTTACCGGATTGAGCCGCGCACATACGCCTCACCCACCGTCGGAGATCCCATTTGTCTCATGCGGATCGGATGAGCGGCTTGCAGTGGATTGGGATTGCGCCGGCTAAACCCAAAACCCCGGGCGTGGTTTATCCGGTCCTGAGAGGTACTGGCGGGAATATCGGATATAGTTCTGTGCCGATTCCCGTATCCAGGCGAGCTCCTGCTCGGTCACCGGACGTTTGACCTTAGCCGGTGATCCCAGGATGAGGCTCTTGGGTGGAACGATGGTGCCTTCTGTCACGAGCGCTCCTGCGCCGACGACGGAGTCTTCCCCGATCACCGCGCCGTCCATGATGATGGCGCCCATTCCGACCAGCACCCGGTTCTGAATAGTGCAGCCGTGTAGCACGACGTTGTGACCGATGGTGACGTCGTCGCCGATGATGAGGGGATGGGTGTCATGTGTCACATGCAACATGCAGAGGTCCTGCACGTTGGTCCGGTTCCCGATACGAATGTAATTCACATCCCCGCGGATAACGGCATGGAACCAGGCACTGCACTCCTCGCCCATCACGACGTCGCCGATCACGACTGCCGTGTCTTCGATGAAGCAGGATTGCGGAACGGTGGGCTTGATGCCTTGGAAGGTCCGGATCATGCGCTCAATCTAGGATAGCGGCAGGACGAATAGCAAGAGACCTGGTTTGACAGACTTTTCCGCCGTCTCGTAGACTCACCGGTTATGGCTCCATCATTGATTACTCCCTCACGGGCGAAACGTAAGAAACCCACCATCGGCTTCGTGAATCTGGGTTGCTCAAAAAACCAGGTGGATTCCGAAGTCATGCTCGGCACCTTAGTGGCCGGCGGGTTCCAGCTGACCGGCGATGCGCGTGCCGCCGAAGTGGTCATCATCAATACCTGCGGCTTTATTGAAGAGGCCAAGCAGGAATCGATCAATAGCATCATCGAACATGGCCGTCTCAAGAAGTCCGGCTCTTGTCGCGTTTTGATCGCGGCCGGCTGTTTGGCTCAGCGTTATCAGGGCGAGCTGCTGAAGGAACTCCCTGAGTTGGATGGTGTGGTCGGAACCGGTGAATTCGGACGCATCGCAGACATCTGTCGCAGCCTGTTGGCTCCAAAGGCCCGCCAGCAACGTCTCTGGCTCGGGCAGCCGCCCTATCTTTATGATGCCGACACGCCGCGCGTCCGTTTAGGCACGCCGCACAGCGCCTACTTAAAAATCGCCGAAGGCTGTAACCGCAATTGTGCCTTCTGTGCGATTCCGATCATGCGCGGCAAGCAACGCAGCCGCCCGATCGAATCGATCGTGGCAGAGGCGAAGCGCTTGGCCAAAGAAGGGGTGAAGGAGCTGAACCTCATTTCCCAGGACACCATCAACTACGGGGTGGACCTTGGACTCAAACAGGGACTTACAACCCTGTTGCGTGAGTTGGTCACCGTGGACGATGTGCGATGGATCCGGCCCTTCTATCTGTATCCGCAGCAGGTCACGGACGAGTTGCTGGATCTGTATGCCGGTGAGGCGCGCATCACCAAGTATCTCGACATGCCGCTCCAACACATCAGCGACGGGATGCTCAAACGCATGCATCGCCTGGGAGACCGTAAGCATCTCACGACACTGGTGGAACGCATTCGAGCCAAAATTCCCGGCGTCTTTTTTCGAACCGCCTTTATCGTCGGGTTTCCCGGTGAGACCGATGCGCACTTTGAAGAATTGAAGCAGTTCGTGCTCGATATGGAATTCGATCGCGTGGCGGTCTTCCTCTATTCTGACGAGGAAGGCACGTCGGCCGTGAATCTCGATCGCAAAGTCGACCAGGCGGTGATGGAAGAACGCCGCAATGAGCTGCTGGCTCTGCAGGAGTCAATATCAGAATCCAAAAACCGTGACTACCTCGGCCGCACCATCGACGTGTTGGTGGATGGGGTGTCTGAGGAATCGGATCGGCTGCTGGAAGCCAGGCATCAGGGTTTGGCGCCTGAGATCGACGGCGTGGTGTATTGTGAACGCGGGGTTGCCAAGCCGGGTGACTTCATTTCGGTTACGGTGACAGATGTCGCCGGATACGATCTGATTGCCCAGCCTGTCGGCCAGGCCGACAAGCCCCACACGTCTTCCGCTTCTCCCGCGTTGCTCATGCCCAAAAAGACCGGAGCGGGTTACCGGTAAGCCTGCGCTCACCGGCACCCGCTCCATTTCGCTGCTCGAGCTTAGATCTTCGCGCTCAGATAGAGGGATGCACCGCGCCGGTTGATCAAGACCAGCACGGTTTGCCCTTTCTTGAGACTGGATGCGGCCCGATCGAACTCCTTCATGGATGTCACCGGCTTGCGGTTAATTTCTCGGATGATGTCACCGGGCATCAAACCGGCCCGTTCCGCCTCGCTTTCCGGGTCGACATTGGTGACCACGACTCCCTGAATCTTTCCCTTGAGCCCCAGTTCCTGAGCCGTTTCCCGATCAAGCTCCTGCACCGCGAGACCCGCCAATGGCTGGTCCGGGGATTCGATCTCCGCCTTGGCTACCTGCTGGGTATCCGGCAGTTCGGCCAGCGTGACGGATAGTTCTTGTTCATGGCCATCCCGCAACACTTTCACCGTGGCTTTGCTGCCCACCGCGCTGCGGGTGACGGCCCGCTGAAGCGTGACCGCATCGTCGACCGAGATACCCTGGTATGAGAGGATGACGTCGCCCTGTTTGATCCCGGCCTTGTCCGCCGGGCCCTCTTCCTTCACGTCGGTGACGACCGCCCCATTGCTACCCTTCACGCCAAATGATTTGGCCAGGTCATGGTTCAGGTCCTGAATGCCGATGCCCAGGTATCCGCGAACGACCTTGCCGGTTTTGACCAGGCTTTCATAGATCGGCTTGCTCATGCCGCTCGAGACGGCGAAGCCGACGCCTTGATAGCCGCCGGTTTGAGAAAAGATGGCCGTGTTAATGCCGATCAGTTCCCCTTTGGTGTTGACGAGTGCCCCGCCGCTATTGCCTGGATTGATGGCGGCATCTGTCTGAATGAAATCTTCATACTGCGTGATGCCCATGTGTCCACGGCCCAGCGCACTGACAATGCCCAGGGTGACCGTGGAATTGAGGCCGAAGGGATTTCCAACTGCCAGCACATATTCACCGACCTGCAAGCGGCTGGAGTCGCCCCAAGAAACGGTCGGGAGCTGCGTGCCGTCGATCTTGACCACGGCAATATCACTCTTGGGATCACTGCCGACGATCCGCCCCGTGAATTCCCGTTTATCGGGCAGCGTGACCGTGACCGTTTTCGCGCCTTCGATCACATGGTTGTTGGTGAGCACATAGCCATCCTGGGTGACGATCACGCCGGATCCTTGTCCGCCGCCTCGATGTTCTCGAGGCTCCGTCGGAGGTCCGAATCGGCGTGGGCCGAACGGTGATCCAAAAAAGTCTTCCATTTTCCCGCGCGGTCGGGCGCGGTCGGACACTTCCTCGGCTCCTCGGGTGGTGATGTTCACGACGGCCGGCGTGACGGTTTTGGCCACATCGGCGAATCCGGCAGCAGGCAAGCCGCCGGTCTGCACAAGCGGACGTTCCTCGGCGGCCGGCGAGGCATTTGAAGCGTGAGACGGTGAGAGCGGGGTATAGCTCCAGATCAACCCGGCGCTCAATGCGGCAATACCAGCGAATACGCTGACTGACTGTACGGGTCGTTTCATAAAGGCTCCTCCTAAAAGAGAATGTTCTGTGCACGCGGGAGAATGGGTGTTCCGTGTGACAGTCAATTGGAAGGTAACAGCCTTGAATGAGAAAACTATTAGCGAGGAATTAGAAGTCGTTAAGCTGCGGCAGGAGCCAACGGCAGGACGAGCGTGAAAGTGGATCCTTTGCCGACCTCGCTTTGGACGTCGATGTGCCCATGGTGGGCTTCCGCAATCCACGCGCAAATGGCCAGGCCGAGGCCGGTGCCTTTTTTGGTGTGAGCCCGGGCGTCATCCGTGCGGAAGAAGCGGTCGAAAATCTGTTTATGCGCGTCTTGCGGAATGCCGATCCCGTAGTCGCGTACAGCGAGGCGAGCCGTGGCACCCTCTACTCGCAAGTCGATTTCGACCTTGCCGCGAGGATGCGAATATTTGACCGCATTGTCGACGAGGTTGAGGATGAGCTCCCGCAGCCGGAGTTCGTCGCCGCGCACGGTCGCCGGCTGAATCGTGCCCATGATGACGTCGATCTCGCGCTCCTGGCCAAGGAGACAGGCCTGGCGTTGAATGTCCTCCACTAACGCTTCCAACCGGACCGGCTCGCATTCTGTTTTGACCTGGCCCATGTCCGCCCGCGAGAGGAACAGCAGTTCCTCTACAATGCGAGACATGCGGTCGATTTCCTCCAAATTGCTCTCGAGCACGGCGATGTAATCTTCGACAGGTCGGGGGCGGCGCAACACCAACTCGCTCTCGCCTTTCATGACTGTCAGGGGCGTACGCAGTTCGTGGGAGGCATCGCTGCTGAACTGCCGGATCTGCGCGAAGGAGGTTTCCAGTCGCGCGATCATGTTATTGAACGTATCGGTCAGACGCCCGATTTCATCCGTAGAGCGCTCAGAATGCAGTCGTTGCGTCAGGTCGCCCGCGGCGATCCGTTGCGCGGCAACGGTGATGGAATCGACCGGGCGCAGGGCGCGTCCGGCCAGAAACCATCCGCCGACCAACGACACGACCAACGCGATCGGCGCCATGACGAGCAGCACGAGAAGGAAGCGGCGTAGGGTTTCTTCAACCCCTTCCAGGGTGGTGCCCACCTGTACGATATATAGCAGCGAGCCGCGGTAAATGATGGGAACGGACACCAGGCGTAACGGCGGTTCGTTGGGATATCTGGCCGATTCGAAGACGGTGCTGCCGGTGAAGGCGGCTTCCAGCGCCGGGCGGCTCAATGGCACGTCGTGCTGTCGGATATTCGGAGAGCGGATGGTGATCGTGCCGGTAGGGCTGAAGATCTGAAAGAATTTATCGATACGAGTCAGTTCCGGGAATTGGCTCAACAGCGCATCTTCATCGATGAGGGGGAGGAAGCCGCGGGTTTCCAGCGATCGCACGGCGGCGGAGGCTGTTTCCTGCAACGACTCATCGACCTGGTCGCGGAGGCTGCGGGCTGTGATGGTATAGAGCACCACGGAGAACGTCAGCAGGATCAAGGCCAGCGCCGTTCCGTACCAAAGAGTGAGCCGGACTCGAAGGGGCATCAGTCCACCTTGAGCATATACCCACTCCCTCGTATGGTATGGATCAGCTTGCGCGCCCGCCCGCGATCGATTTTATTCCGCAAATAATTTACGTAGACGTCGATGACGTTGGTGAATGTATCGAAGTCTTGATTCCACACATGGTCGGAAATCATGGGGCGGGTTAACACCCGTCCGGCATGACGCATGAAATATTCCAGGAGGGCATATTCTTTCACGGTGAGATCGATGCGCTGCCCTCCGCGGGTGACTTCCCGAGTGGCGGGGTTGAGGATGAGGTCGTCGATCTGGAGCGTCCCGGACGATTCGGCCGTGCCGCGCCGCAAGAGAGCCCGGACGCGGGCAAGCAATTCGTCGATGGCGAATGGTTTGGTGAGGTAGTCATCCGCCCCCGCATCCAGCCCTTTGACTCGTTGGTCCACCTTCGACTGCGCCGTCAGGATCAAGACGGGTGTCTGGATTTTTTCTTTGCGGAGGCGGGTCAGCACTTCCATACCGGGTAAGCCCGGCAGCATGAGATCGATCATGATGAGGTCGTAGCTGCCGGTCAGAGCCTGGTCGAGACCCTGCGCGCCGTCCTCGCAGAGGTCGACGGCATAACTCTCTTCTTCCAGGGCTCGCTTGATGAAGGAGCCCACCTTGGTTTCATCTTCTACGACAAGAACACGCATACGTGCCGCCTACAGGTGGGTGGATTATAACAGAGGCAGCCGGTCTATGATGAAATCAAACGTCTGTGTCAGGGAAGGTCGGCGGAATCCGGGCTGGAACGTTTGGCGGCCTGTACGCGGCAGAGTGTGCGAATGTCCGTCCAGTCTTCGCCGGGAAGCAGCCGGCGCGCGTTCGTCGTCGGCGGGCCGGCAAGCATGCGAAGGGTCGCAAGCCTTCGGCCCATGTCGGGGTGGGTCGAAAGAAAATCAGGCGGTCCGGCATGGCCTTGCTCAGACTTCTGCAACGTTCCGTAAAAGGCAATCATGTCGGTAGGATCGAGATGGGCGGCTTGCATCATGCGCAGGCCTTCGATATCCGCCTCCTCCTCATGGCTGCGACTGTAGTGGAGTGCCCCCATCGTCTGGGCGCCTTGCAGTCCCCAGGCCAGCCCTCCGGACAGGTCTCCCGACACGGCCGTCAGCAGCAGCGTGCCGGCCGTCTGTTCAAGGATGGCTCTGGTGCTGTGGCGTAAATAGACGTGTTGGAGTTCGTGCGCCAGGACACCGGCGAGTTGTTCGGCGCTGGTGGTTTGTTCCAGCAGGCCGCGCAGGATCACGACCTGGCCGCCGGGAGCGGCAAAGGCATTCACGGTGGAGTTATCGACGACGGTCAACGTGATTCGGTAGGGGGATGTCGGGTTCGTGGTCGCCAATGCTTGCGCAATTCGGTCTAACTTTCGTAGCCGTTCGGGGTCCCGGCATTGCTGTGCCGTTGGTGCCAGACGATCGACAACCTGACGGCCCAATGATTCTTCCCAGCTGACAGGAACATATGGCGTGATGGCTGCGGCAAGGCCGGGGATGCCCCACCGGTACAGACCGATCGTCATGAGTAGTACGCCCAGCGCGGCACCCAGGGTCCATCGCAACCGTGCGTGCCGCCAAGCTGGGTTGTGGAGATGTCGCGCGACATCAGGAGCGGTCGCATGAATGTCGGTCAGTACTGCCGGTGCGGTAATGACAAGGGCCTCGCAGGGGTCGGGCCCGAACTCCAGTCTGACCGGTTCGCCGCGATAGGCGCCCTGAGTCTGGCGAATCTGGTCGTAGGGCCAGTGCTTGCTGCTGCCGTCCGCCATCATGATCTGCAAGGCGTGAGGGGCTACGGTGAGGGTTACAGGATGCCGCGTTGCGGTGCGGCCATCGAGATAGTGGGCGGGGCGGGTGGTCGGCATGACTAGGAATCCATATCGAAGCCGGTGTCGAGGAGGTTCGAGAGGCCTTCTCCCGTCACTGACGACTGGGTGGTGTCCTGCAGGACGCGATCGAGATCCACTGAGCCCTGCAACGACAGGGTCCCAATGAAAAAGCGGGCGTTACGAACGGTGACCCAGGGCCATGCCCATCCCAATGTCACCAGCAGTAACCCGAGGTTGCCGAGATAGAGGGTGAAGAGATTCTGCCAGGTAATATCCGATGAGAAGCGGGCGTGCCCGAACGTCGTGTGATCCCAGAAATATTTCTGCTTCTGTCCCAACAGCCAGACCCACAGTGGTCCGAGCACGAAGGGGATCAACAGCAGGGTCAGCCCCGCATTCGTCAATTGAAACGCCAGGGCGAGTCCGCATACGCCCAGCACGATGTAGGTGGAGATCAGGGTGACGGCGAAGGGGAACATGAGGCCCGAGCCGTGGCCGGTGAATCCAAACCGCTGATTGCCGAAATATGTATGTGCGTGGAGAAAGGCCTGGCGTTGAGTCTGGAAGTACGGGTAGTAGCTGCCCAATGTGAGGATCGTGAAGCCCCACCCGCGAAAGTAGAGCGTGAGGAATTCGGAGGTGCGCCCTCGAAACGAGAATCGAATGCCGCGCCACGACGTGCGGGAACAGCGGTAGCGGCGAGCATTGACCATGGCGACTGGAACATAGAGGAACAGGACCAGCCCAGCGAGTGCTTGCGACAAGAGGTCGATCCAACGAGGGAGTTCCAGGAATGTGTGTGCGGCTCCCAGCGAAAAATAGGGAAGGCCGAACACCAGCATGGCTTTGAGAAATCCCTGGTAGAGCTCTTTTCCCGTCCCGTGGTAGGCGAAGCGGTCATGCCCAAAGGCCGTGTGGCTGAACAGGTAGCGCCGGATTTTCGCCTTTCCCCAGAAATGATAGACCCCAAGGGTGAGAATCGTGAGGCAGACGTTTACGATTTGCATACCCAGCAAGGTGCCGCCTGAGCCACGAAACGCGCCATGCATCGTTGCATAGTTCTGTGCGTCGTGATCGGTGGGAACCGGAGCGGGCGGAGCGAGTGCCTCGATGAGTTCTGGAGTCGGCGGCTGCCCCGTATGGAGGGGCAGGGTTGGTGTCACGACCGCAAAGCGAGCCCCGCACGTCGGACAGGTGCTGCGAGAGGCGTTCGTCAATCGGCGTCGGTCACGGATTCGATACGGGGTCAGACAACGGTGGCAGGTGATCCCCAGCGCGTGGGTGTGTGTCTCGTCCTGTTCGGCTGAGGTAGTCATGCGTCAACAGGCCGCCTCATGTCCCAAGGCGCAGGCTCGCTGCAGGTCTTCCAGAAATCCCGTGCTGTCGCCGTAGGCTCGTTTGGCGACGGCCCGTTCAAAATGCGCCCGGCCATGCTGTGGTTGTCGTGCGAGAAATTGATCCCACAGGGCGAGGGCCTGTGCCCACTGCCGGCGTACGGTATAGACGGAGGCTGTCGCGTGATAGGCCTCGAAGTATGTGGGGTTGAGGCGAATAGCGGCTTCAAAGGCGATAAGCGCTTCGTCGGGTTCATCCTTTTGGAGCAGGGCGGTTCCGCGGCCATAGTAGGTTTCGGCATCGTCCGGATCGAGACTCAAGGCTTTGGCGTACGCAAACAGCGCGTTGTCGGATTGTCCCTTTTTCTGATACGCGATACCTTCGGCACGATAGGCTTTCGCTTGAGCGAACTCTCGTCCACCGTGTGTGCGTAGGAGGTCGATCAACTCCTGGTCCTCGTTGCGTCGCGCAATTTCAAGCGCCGTTTCGCCATGGGTCTTTCGATTGACGGAGATTCCACGCGCAAGGAGAGTTTGTGCGGCTGCCAGGTGACCTCTTCTGACCGCCCGGTGCAGGGCTGAATCGCCACAGGTGCACATGGCGCGGTGGTCTGCGCCATGGTTCAGCAGCACGGCGAGTGTGTCGGCATGTCCTTCTTCCGCTGCGGCCAACAGCGGGGTATAGCCGAATTTCCCCTTCGCGTTGGGATTGGCACCTCGATTCAAGAGGAGGGTCACGACCTCCGTCTGTCCCCGTCTCGAGGCTTCGTACAGCGGGGTCCGACGGTTGCCGTTGAGGGGGTCGACGGAGGTCCTGTCGTCAAGCAGCGCGGTGACGAGAGGCAGGTCGCCCCGTGCCGAGGCAAGGTGCAGCGGCGTCCAGTCATTGGCCTGCAAAATCAACGGTGAGAGTAGAAGTGCATCGACCTCGTACGGATCATGAATCATTTTGATTTGGCCGAATATCCAGAAGCCCATCGCAGAGAGCAGTACGTAGTTCAACAGGCAAGCCATCGCCGCCACCGCGAGACCCACGACTCGGCGCGATAGATCAGGCGCGGGGGACTCAGTGGCGAGGTTCGACCCGATTCGCTCGTGATCGGTGTGGTGCGGTGTCTGGTTGAGAACCAACAGATTCTCTCGACAGGCCGGGCAGGCGAACTGATGAAGTGGGCGTTCTGGGGATGGAGCGCAGGACGTGACTGCCTGGCAGAATGGGCAGACCACGGTCTGTGCAGCAGTGAGCGGTGCGGACAGCTCTGGTGCCGGGGGAGCGGTGCCTGGGAGAACGGGAGCCATGGTGCCTTACGACCCTTCGCCCGGGCGTACGTGAGACGATCCGGTCAGTAGAGTGATCGGTGATCATTCAAAAGGATAGCGCAAAATGTGAAGAGCGCAACCGGAGTTGGTGGTCGGGGTGTGTCCCGAGGATGATTTTCAGCGGGTGTGGGGGAAATCGACGGGCGGAACGGGCTTAGCCAGGGGGAAATCGGGTAATGGTGACCGGGGTATAGGTCAGCTGCGGCCCGTCTGGTTGTCGACGGCTTCGGGTGTGGCGAAGCCAGGTTGTATCGTTTCGCGTTGGGAAATCGGCTCGATAGTGGGCTCCCCGGCTTTCTTCACGTCCCAAGGCGCTCACGACGATGGTCTCGGCAATTTCCACAAGGCATTGAAGTTCCAGCGCTTGAATCAGGTCGGTATTGAAGATCTGCCCCTTGTCCTGCACGCACATGAGTTGTCCGCGTGCCTTGAGCGCCTGGATGGCGTGTTGCGCCTCCTGCATGGATTGTTTGGTGCGGAAGATGCCGAGGTTGAGGCTCATGGTTTTTCCGAGGTCATCCCGGATTTGCCAGGCCCGCTCAGGGCCGGGATTGGTCAGCAGGGTCTTCACGCGTTGGGTTTCACGCTGTAGATGTGTAGCAGGGATCGGGGGAAGGTGGCAGTCGCGGATGAAGTCCGCCGCTCTCGTGCCCGCCCGGCGACCGAAGACAATCGTTTCCAGGAGTGAATTGCCGCCCAGCCGGTTGGCTCCGTGTACACTCACACAGGCACATTCCCCGGCGGCAAAGAGCCCCGGAAGGTCGGTCTCCCCCCAGGTATTGGTTTTCACGCCGCCCATTTGGTAGTGGGCGCCGGGGCGGATCGGGATGGGCGTTTCGATCGGATCGAGACCGGCAAACTCCATGGCCAATTCTCTGATCTGGGGCAATCGTTCCAGAATTTTGGTGCGACCCAGGTGCCGGAGGTCGAGTAACACGCAGCCGTCTACGCCCCGCCCTTCCTGAATTTCCTGACCGATGGCTAGCGATACTGTGGAACGGGTGGCCAGTTCCATTTGCTCGGGTGCATACCGCTTCATGAAACGCTCACCGAGCGTGTTCAAAAGATAGCCACCTTCCCCGCGCGCACCCTCCGTGATCAGAATGCCGGTGTCTTTCAACGTGGTCGGATGGAACTGGACGAATTCCATATCTTCCAGCGGAATATCTGCCCGATAGGCGAGCGCCATGCCATCACCGGTGTTAATCACGGCGTTGGTACTGGTGGAAAAGACGCGACCGCTCCCCCCGGTGGCCAGGATGACGGCCTTGGCGCGTAACACCTGCAACCCGCCGTGGACGATGTCCCAGGCGATTACGCCGCAGCACCGTTCGTCCTCGACCAGCAAGGCCGTCACATACCATTCTTCGTAGACCTTGCAGCGGCGTTTCATCAACTGCTCGTACATGGCGTGCAGCAAGGCATGGCCGGTGCGGTCGGCGGCATAGCAGGTGCGTGGATATCCGGCTCCGCCGAATGGTCGCTGCGCGATGCGTCCATCAGGTGTGCGGCTGAAGATCACCCCCATCCGCTCCAGCTCAAGAATGTCTTGCGGGGCTTCCTTGCACATGGCTTCGATGGCGTCTTGGTCGCCGAGATACAGGCCGCCTTTGGCCGTGTCATAGGCGTGCGCCTCCCATGAATCCTCTACGCCGATGGCTGCATTGATTCCGCCTTGTGCGGCGACTGAATGACTGCGGACCGGATGAACTTTTGAAAGGAGTGCAACATTGACATCGGGCGGGACCGCAACGGCCGCCCGCATACCAGCGAGTCCTGCCCCGACGATGAGGATGTCATGCGTGATCATGGGTCGTCCTGTGTGGGCGTCAGGCGACGATGCTGTACGTCCTGCGCCGAGGAGTCGCTGTCACTATTACGCTATGGAATTTCGGAAAACAAGCGACGAGGAAGGCGCGCTGAACGCTTGGAAAAATCCCTGTTGCATGATAGGGTACCTGGTGCTGCGTCGAATGGACGAGTGCGTCAACTTCTAGCAGGATTTCACCCCCATGCCAGACCCTCACTTTCTCGAATCGAACGACACCTTTGTGCCCCGCCATATTGGCCCGACGGAGTCCGATATCCAGGCAATGTTGGCGACATTGAACCTGCCGTCCTTGGATTCTCTGGTCGAAGCGACGGTGCCTACAGACATTCGCGTACAGGGCCCTCTGACGATCCCGTCCCCGCGCGGCGAACAGGAGGTGCTGGCAGAATTGCGCGCGACGGCCGGGCAGAATCAGGTCTGGCGCTCCCTGATCGGCATGGGCTACTACGATTGCATTACGCCGCCGGTGATCCAGCGTAACATTCTCGAGAATCCCGGTTGGTATACCCAATATACCCCGTATCAAGCCGAGATCGCGCAGGGGCGACTCGAAGCCTTAGTCAATTTTCAAACCATGGTCGCGGATTTGACCGGGTTGCCGCTGGCCAACGCCTCGCTGCTGGATGAAGCGACTGCCGCCGCCGAAGCGATGACCATGTGCGCGGCGATTTCACATGCCGCGGGACACGAGCGGCACAAGTTTTTCGTCTCTGAAAATTGTCATCCGCAAACCATTGCGGTGGTGCAAACGCGCGCCGAACCGTTGGGCATTGTTTTGCAGATCGGTGCGATACAGTCGTTGGATCTGTCGAAGGGGGAGTTCTTCGGGATGTTGCTCCAGTATCCCTCGACCGACGGGTATGTGGGGGACTACAGCGAATTCATCACGAGGGCGCATGCCGCGGGCGTGTATGTCGTCGTCGCGACGGATCTGCTCGCCTTGACCTTGCTGCGCTCCCCTGGGGAGTGCGGGGCGGATGTCGCGGTCGGCTCCAGTCAGCGGTTTGGTGTGCCGTTGGGATTCGGGGGGCCCCATGCCGCATTCATGGCGACCAAGGAAGAATTTCGTCGGCAAATGCCGGGTCGCATCATCGGTGTCTCAAAAGACGTCACGGGTCGTCTAGCCTATCGCCTGTCGCTCCAGACGAGAGAGCAGCATATCCGCCGCGAAAAGGCGACGAGCAATATTTGCACGGCGCAGGTGCTCCTGGCGGTGATGGCGGGCATGTATGCCCTCTACCATGGCCCCGCAGGACTGCGGAAGATTGCCGAACGCATCCACGGGTTGACGATGGTGTTGGCCGAGGGGTTGCGTCGGCACGGCTGTGCAATCGGGCTGGAGCCTGTGTTCGACACCCTTCGGGTTCCGTTGTCGCCTGGACAATCGGACACGATTCTGAGCCGGGCTCGGCAGCAGAAGATCAACCTCCGGCGCTATGATGACCACAGTCTGGGAATCTCGCTGGATGAGTGGAGCAATTTGGATGAAGTGCGCCGGCTCCTGGCGATTTTTGTCGGGCAGAATATTCCAGAAGAAGAGCTTCGGACGCTGCTGGAGTCTGTGGATGTTCGGTACCCCGCAGGACTGGCACGTACCAGTGCCTACCTCACCCACCCGGTGTTTCATCGGTATCATGCCGAACACGAGCTCCTGCGGTATATCCATCGTCTTCAATCCAGGGATCTGTCATTAGTGCATTCCATGATTCCCTTGGGGTCCTGCACGATGAAGCTGAACGCGACGGCGGAAATGATCCCGGTCACCTGGCCGGAGTTTGGGCGACTGCACCCCTTTGCCCCCGCCGATCAGACTCAAGGCTATCAACTGTTGTTCCGACAGCTGGAGTCCTGGCTGGCCGACGTGACCGGCTTCGCCGGGATCTCGTTGCAACCGAACGCGGGTTCACAGGGCGAATATGCAGGGCTCATGGTGATTCGCGCCTATCACCGCCATCGAGGCGAGACGCAACGCGATGTCTGCCTGATTCCCGTGTCGGCGCATGGCACCAACCCGGCCAGCGCGTCGATGTGCGGCATGACGGTTGTTCCGGTCGCCTGTGACGCGCGCGGCAATGTGGACCTGACCGATCTTGAGGCCAAGGCGACGCTCCATCGCAGCCGCCTTGCGGCGCTGATGGTCACCTACCCCTCCACACACGGGGTGTTCGAGGAGGGGATTCGCCGGATGTGCCAGATCGTGCATACCCATGGCGGGCAGGTGTACATGGATGGCGCCAACATGAACGCCCAGGTGGGGCTCTGTCGGCCGGCAGATCTGGGGGCCGACGTCTGTCACCTGAATCTGCATAAAACGTTTTGTATTCCTCATGGCGGCGGCGGACCTGGCATGGGGCCCATTGGAGTCGCCAGTCATCTCGTGTCGTTTATGCCTGGACATCCTGTGACCAAGTTGGGCGGGGCCCAGTCGATTGGGCCGGTGTCGGCCGCTCCCTACGGCAGCCCGAGCATCCTGACGATCTCGTGGGTGTACATCGCGCTGATGGGAAGAGAGGGGCTCACCAAGGCCACGCAGGTGGCCATTTTGAATGCGAACTATATGGCCAAACGGCTGGAGAAGCACTATCCGGTGCTCTACACCGGGTCCCGAGGATTTGTGGCGCATGAATTCATTCTCGATCTCCGGCCACTGAAAGAGAGCAGTGGCGTGGAGGCCATGGATGTGGCCAAGCGCCTGATGGACTATGGATTTCATGCCCCGACCGTGTCGTTCCCCGTGGCAGGGACATTGATGATTGAGCCGACCGAGAGCGAGGTCAAAGCGGAGCTCGATCGGTTGTGCGAAGCATTGATTGCGATCCGTGGTGAAATTCAGGCCGTCGCCGAAGGACGACAACCACGCGCGGGGAATGTGTTAAAGAACGCTCCGCACACGGCGGTGGCGGTCACTGCAAGCGATTGGGAACGGTCGTACTCTCGTGAGGAAGCGGCATTCCCGGCTCCGTGGGTCCGAGAGAACAAGTTTTGGCCGAGTGTGGGTCGGATCGATGAAGCGTATGGCGACCGCCACCTCTTTTGCACGTGTCCGCCGATGGATGCGGTGTCCTAGTTCGTACTCGCGCTGCGCACTGCGGCATGGGCTTGCCGTAGGCCTTCGTCGGCACGGATACGCCATCGGTCAGATCGCTGTCGCGGGTCTCTTGCTCACCCTGCTCTTAGCGCCGCCGGCCAGGGCCACTTCAGAATCGGTGGTCATGGTCGAGCAGGCCGCCGATTCCCGCTCAACCCAGATCGTGTCCGGTGTGACTTACCGCGCGGGTACTCGATTAACCATTCCCGGGACTGGATGGTCGTTTGTGGTTCCGGACCATTGGCAGAGCAGCCGCCCGGATGACGCCGAGATGCCGTTTCTCACCCCGGAAGACGGTCAGGACCTCGGCATGCTGTTCCCCCTCACCGAGGTGACACGCGAGTCGGTTCGCGAGCAACTGAGTCAGCCATTGTCGTTGCTCCACGGCGTATCATTTATCCCTGCCGGCTCCCAAACCGAGAACGAGACATCCATTGCGCAATCGTATCAAGGCGAGGGCATGGCCGGACGTGCTCTGGCGGTACTTGGCCCAGGGAATGTGGTGGTGATCTATTTCCTCATGGGGCCTCCCCAGGGTGCGGCAACATTCGAGTCGGTGCTGGAACAACTTCGACAATCAACTCACTTCGGTGAGCCGGGCGACGAACACGGTGTGGGTTTGTAACAGGACGTGACTGTGGGGAGGTGGCGCGTGATGCGAGCCTGGCCATCCGCTTCAGCACAGTGCATCGGCGAAGCATGTTGAAGACCTCTCCCATGAAAGTCATCATCGATACGGATCCCGGGGTTGACGATGCGCTGGCGATTCTGTTGGCGTTGGCCTCGCCGGAATTAGACGTGGTGGGAATTACCACGGTCTGCGGGAATGTGCCGGTCGGGCAAGGGACCAAAAATTTGTTTCGCGTGCTGAACCTGCTGAAGCCCCCATCGGGGCTGCTGGTGGGGCAGGGCGCAGCCCGGCCGCTGGAAGAAGACCTGATCACGGCGGTGCAGGTGCACGGCAGTGACGGCCTTGGTGAGTTGGATGGTGTGTTGACGGCGGGCGGGGTGCCACGGTACCCGGCAGTGCGCTTGCCCCAGGTATTACCGACCGCGCAAGACGTGTGGAAGGAGTGTATTCGCCGTTACCCGGATGAGGTGACGCTGATCACGCTGGGGCCATTGACGAACGTGGCGGTCGGCTTGAAGGTGAATCCGATCACGGTACAGAAGTTCCGTGCGGTGGTGGCGATGGGGGGGGCGATCGGGGTGCCCGGGAATGTGTCCCCGGTGGCTGAGTTCAATATGTATGTCGATCCTCATGCGGCGCATCGGGTGTTTCGGGCCTCGCTTCCCCTGATGCTCGTGCCGCTTGATGTGACGACTCGTGTCGGAGTGACTCGAGCAGACTTAGGGACGTGGGTGACAGCATCTCCTCACCCGATCGGTCGTCTGGTGGCCGACATGACATCCAAGGCGTTCGATTTCGCAGAGCAAGTCGAAGGTCACGGGCTCTTCTATTTCCATGACCCTGTTGCGATCCTGTCGGTCGTTGATGCCTCGCTCCTGAGGACTGAAGCGCTGCACGTGGATATTGAAATGATCGGGCGGGTGTCGCGTGGTGCGACCGTCGCCGATCGCCGGTCGCGTAAACCGGAGGAAAAGGCCGATCCCAACATGCAGGTTGCAGTGGGCATTGAGGCTGATCGGGCCTTGCAGCTTATTCGTAGCCGACTCTGTCCATGGTTGTCGTAATTGGCTCCAGCAATATCGATCTGACCGCGACGGTAGATCGGCTGCCGGCCCCCGGCGAAACCGTGCTCGGTCAGCATTTTGTCCAGTCGTTCGGCGGCAAGGGGGCCAATCAGGCCGTTGCGGCAGCTCGTGCCGGCGCCGAGGTCCGTTTCTTGAGTAAGGTGGGCAGGGATGCCCATGGCGACTTGATCGAACAGCACCTGGCAGCGGAGAGATTGTCTCGACGGGTTTTATTGCGCGACGCCGATACGCCGACCGGGGTGGCGATGATTCTCGTCGACGGTGGCGGCGAGAACCAGATTGTCGTCGTTCCCGGGAGCAACTACAGGCTGATGCCGAGTGACGTGCGCCGCTATGCCGATATGATGGCTGATGCCCGCGTTCTCCTCGTTCAAATGGAACTGTTGCTGGAAACTCTCGAAGAGGCCTTGATGGTGGCGAAAGAGCATGGCCTGACGACGATTCTGAATCCTGCCCCCGCCGCTCCCTTGTCGCCTGAGCTTCTGAAGTTGGTGGACATTCTCACCCCCAACGAAACTGAGGTACGTATGCTGAGCGGAGTGACAGATCCGGCTGAGGGTGCGCATCTTCTGGTACTGCGAGGAGCGGGAACAGTGGTGGTCACTTGTGGCGACGACGGGGCCCTGTTCTCACGCGGCACGAAACCGGTTCACCTTCCCGCCTTTGTCGTCAATGCGATGGACTCCACTGGGGCTGGAGATGCCTTTAACGGTGCGTTGGCCTGTGCGTTGGCAGAAGGCATGGAGATCGAAGCGGCTTTGGAGCGAGCCAATGCGGCGGGTGCGTTAGCGACAACCGCTCAGGGTGCGCAAGCCTCGATGCCGGACAGGAGCGACATCGATCAACTCTGCCGGGTCGGGACGAGGCGGCATCGAACGCTGTGAGCGGTGTTGGTAGGATGCTGCAGCGGTTCGGTGGGTGGCTCGGTCGCGAGGACTAATTGCCTTTGGCTGATTGGGTTCGGAGCTGCGACAGGACCTGCTGTGCTTCGGGAATGAAGTCGACACGTTGCTGGCGTTGTGCGAGATCCAGCGCTGTGGTGGCGATGGCAACGGCTTCTTCGTGTCGCCCCCCTGCACAGTAGCTTTTTGCCAGGCTTAAGCGGGCGTTGACCGCACCTGGTTCACGGGCGATGACGTGACGCAGGAGTGTTTCCCCTTTTTCTTTGTCTCCCCCCAAGAATCCCGGCACGCGAGTCAGTACGCTCCCTTTGGCCGACAGTGCATCCAAATGATCCGGGGCGAGTTCCAGCGTGCGATTCAGCTCTTTCATCATTCGGCGAAATCCGAACAACGACGTGAGGCTTTCTCCGTCAACCCGCAGCTGCTCCCCGAGGTTGCAGAAGAGGGCAAAGTGCGCATCAGCTGACGACTCGTCTGTCTCCACGGCCTGCTCTCCGAAGGCCTGACCGGAGGCAAAATGTTGAATCCGTTCGCCACGCGTGCCGGCAAGGCGACCCTGGGCGCATTCGCGCATGGCATTCGCCGTGAGTTGTTGGACCGGTGTGCCTGCAGTAGCGTGCTCGGCCATGAGCCCGAGACTGACTGCCAGGATGGTGACGCATGCGGAGAGTTTCATGGGGTGCCGGTTTCGTGTGGCGTTGGCAGAATGGACGGCGAATGGTACAGGAAATCAACGGCTGAATTCCAGTGTATCAGATGGAGGAGCGGCTTCCAGGCTTTTCGATGTCCCTGGCGGTGCTGACGGCTGCGAGCACGTGAAACGCCTCGAGCATCGACTGATAGGAATACCCTGCGTTCCGTCCGCTCGGATTCGGGAGCAGCACGATTGTGGCTTCATGGAGCGTCGCCGTCTGTAGGCCCGGGCGTGGTGTTGGCCGCTTCGGTTCATGTGGAAAAAGTGCCGGGTAGAGGGTCATGCCGAGCAGTGCGACGACACGCGGGTGGTAGCGACGCACTTTCCGGACTAACTGCTGCCGTCCTCCCGCCAGATCCCGGGCTGTCAGATCGGCCAGCCCGGCGGTGGGGCGGGCAACCAGGTTGGTCAGGCCCAATCCCCAGTGTGGAAGGCGGCCATCGTCCTGATAGGTCAGCCGTTCGGGCACCAGCTTCGCATCGTACAACAGTTTCCAGAATCGGTTCGATGGACCGGCGTAGTGATGCCCGAGTGCAGCTGAGCGCAATCCCGGGTTGATGCCGACAAACAGAATGTTCAGTTTCGGGGCCAGATGATCAGGGAGGGCAATTCGTCTTGGCATGGTGCGTTACAACGTGGCTGAGCCGGACGGACATGAACGTGAAGGGAGGTCCTGCCATGCCCTGACAGGCTCAACTTGAGCGATGAGGCGGTTTAGTCTCCACCAGGCTATTCCGCCACAGGCAGGGGGAGAGCTTTTGGGGTGATGAGTGGGCATTTCTAACTGGAAACGTAGAAAAACAAGCAGTTATCTCTGGGTACCCATTCGGCAAGGACCTTGCTTAACGATAGAAACGTCGGTGGTCGGTAACTTCAAATCTAACAGGAGGTACGTCAGTATGAAGAAGATGATGTTGGCGGTCATGGCAGTTGCGATGTTGGTGGCCTTCAGCGCTCCTTCGTTCGCCGGTGACGATAAGAAGAAGGAAGAGAAGAAGGGCGGCCACTTCTCCCAGACGGTCTTCGGTGACGACAAGAAGAAGGAAGAGAAGAAGGGTGGTCACCTCTCCCAGACTGTGTTCGGCGACGACAAGAAGAAGGAAGAGAAGAAGGGCGGCCACTAAGAGAAACTGTTTTCCGGCGAGGCGAGCTGGCCTGGGAGGTCTCTCATCCTGGTGGTGGGAGACCTCCCGGTCGTTTTACCGGAAGTGTTCCTGCCGAATATACACGGCTTGTAGCCCCACGATTGTCTTTGCGTCCCGAATCGTCCCATCTTCGATTTTTGCGATAGCCTCGCGCAGGGGCATTTCCACTACTTCCAGCACTTCATCCTGGTCCAAATTTTGGGTGCCACGTGTCAGGGCGGTTGCTACGTAGAGGTGAATGACTTCGTCGGCAAAACCCGGTGCCGTGAAAATGCTGGAGAGCAATTCGAACCGTCCGGCCTTGTACCCGATCTCTTCTTCCAGTTCACGTGCGGCACAGTCCAAAGGGTCTTCCTTGGGATGTAACTTTCCCGCAGGGATTTCATAGATAAACCCGTTTGCGGCATGGCGAAACTGACGGATCAGGACGACCGTGCCATCTTCTTTCATGGGCACGACGGCCGAGGCCCCGGGGTGGCGGATGACCTCGAGATCGATGGTGTGGCCGTTCGGCAGGCGCACCGTATCGACGTTGAGCGTAACGACCCTGCCTTGATAGATGGGTTTCACCATGATGGGCTAGGATGTGCTCGGTGTTCGTTTGTAAAAAGGTGGTTTGACAATCATAGCGGGACAGGACTTGCCCCGGATATCGATCAAGATCGATGCCCCCAGTTTCGCCGCGGCGGGGGTGACATATCCCATGCCGATGCCTTTTTGCAGCAGGGGTGACAGATTCCCACTGGTGACTTCGCCGATCACGGCATGCGGCGCATCAGGGTTGAGAATCTTAAACCCGTGCCGTGGCACGCCCTTTTCAATCAGTTCAAACGCCACCAGTCGTCGTGACGGTCCCTTGGTATGCTGCGCTAATAGCTCAGCACGGCCGATGAAATCGCCCTTGTCGAATTTCACGACCCAATCCGCTCCGGCTTCGATGGGAGTCGTCTCGTCATTCATGTCATTGCCGTAGAGGAGGTATGCCATCTCCAACCGCAGCAAGTCACGCGCCCCAAGCCCGGCAGGTTTGACCCCTAAGGGGTGTCCAGCCTCAAGGAGGCGATCCCAGGCCGCCGCCGCTGCTTCAGCGGGGAGATAGAGTTCATACCCCAATTCGCCCGTGTACCCTGTTCGTGTCACCAGGGTTGGGTGCCCGCAAAACGTGCTGTCCAGGCACTGACGGACTTTGAGGCTGGTGATGTCGGCCATGCCCGCGTTGGTCAGGATGTCACGAGAGGCAGGGCCTTGGACTGCGATCTGTGCGAGGGATTCCGACCGGTCTTGGACCTTGCATCCCTGAGCCTGTGCGACCTTGTCGTGCAACCAGGCGACGATCTTGTCCCGGTTGGAGGCGTTCACACAGACGAGGAATTCATAGGGCTTCACGTGGTAGATGAACACATCATCTTTGATCCCGCCGGCAGGCGTGCAGATCATGGAGTAGTGCGATTGACGAACAGAGAGTTTCGAGACGTCGTTCGTTGTCACGCGCTGCAGGAAGGCCAGTGAGCCGGGGCCGGTGACACTGATCCGCCCCATGTGGCTGACATCGAAGAGTCCTGCATGGCGGCGGACGGTCTGGTACTCATCGACCACGCCGGAGTATTGGATGGGCATCTCCCAGCCGGCAAAGTCGACGAGCTTTCCGTTTGCCTGTCGGTGTGCGTCAATCAGCGGTGTGTGTTTCATGGGTGTGGCGTTATTATTCGGCAAGACGGCGTGTGTCACTCGATGCCGCCGAGCCGGTGTTATCGAATCTCGAGCAACTCTACGTCGAAGACGAGCGTCGCGTTCGGTGGAATCACGCCGCCTGCGCCACGGGCTCCATACCCCAAGTCCGGGGGAATGGTCAGCTTTCGCTTGCCGCCGACTTTCATTCCGGCAACCCCTTCATCCCAGCCTCGAATGACCTGTCCTGCTCCGATGGGAAACGAGAACGGATCTCGACGGTCAACAGAACTGTCGAACTTTTTCCCGTTTGTCAGCCATCCGGTGTAGTGCACGGTGGCGAGGTTGCCCCGTGCGGCTTCCTTGCCGGTTCCCACGACCACATCGATGTATTTGAGTCCTGAAGCGGTGGTCACTTCGGCGGCCGAACCGGTTTGTTCCCCTTGTGCCATAATTGGTCCTCCCATGCTGAGTGCGACGAGTGCCACGATACTCCATATCGTCTGCCTGAAGCGAGTGTTCATACGTATAGCTCCGTGTTGCCCGTGAGACAGCCGGATGTCGCGAGCCTGCTCTGGGTCAATAGCGGCCGCTCACCTTCTCGCTGCGCTTTGGTTCAGAAAATATCGCAATGCTGGCTGTATAGCCATGGAGAAAATTCCGTCCTCCCACTGGACCGACTTCGCCCTGGGCGAAAAATCCGGCCAGAGGGATCGCACCCAACTGCTCTCCCAACACAGCCGCGTCGTGGTTCGGAATGCCGAACAGCCCTTTTCCGCGTCCACAACAACTGAATAACAGCGCGCCAAGTGGGAGCGGCCGCGAGCCGGGATGAGCGGCGGCCAGCAGTACCCGTAGATCCTCGTCGGCAGCCTGAGCATCCCGTACCTGAAACTGTACGGTCTGTCCCTCCTGAACGACGTCTCCGATCACGATGGCTCCGGTCTGTTGATCTGCCCCAAGGAGATTCCTGATGAGGAAGTCGCCGCGTGTGAATTGCGCCCGTTGTTCATCCATGGCAATGCCAATATGAAGTGCGCGTTGGGCCTGGGCGCGCTCTTCGCTGCTCAACTGGCTGAAGACTGTTTGGAGACAGTGTAGAGCGGGACGACCGCCGAGTTCCTGGATGACATTGTGCTCGGCCTTGGTGACGATAAACCGTTCTCCGATGGGGCGACACCCTTGCGAGATGACGGTGTGCACGGTGATGGGCCCGGACAGTGCCACGCCAACCAACCCATCGGTGTGGACCACATCATCGAGAAACAACCGATTCTCGCCCAGGTCCTGGCCGCCGCCGGCCAGTCCGCCCAACGCTCGGGTCCCCGGGTACTGCTCCTCGATGACCGAGAGCACATCCTGCATCGGGGTGGAGAAGGGATCGGCAAACAGCAGCATGGCGAGTGGCGTATCGCCGTCCGTGTCCATGTCTGGCCAATGACGCAAGGAGAATTGGTCGTGCACGCTTGAAAACGAAAGTCGCAATGGCTGGGCGACGACACCCGGCAAATGGGCTGCCCAGAGCGTGGCCGCCGGTCCTGATTCGATCTCGCGCCCCGTGGCGATGACCCCTTCACCCGTGCACCCGACCAGCGTGGCCGGATCGAGCGCCTCGCGGAGGGCTTGGACTAGGGCATCGGCCTGATCTGCATGCTGAATCGAGACAAACAGAAATGCGAGATCGATTCGAGCCGCGCCTAGCTGTTCTCGGATCGCTCGGACCAATTCATCGGCTGCCGCCTGTGGGCTACTGTGGCGCGTAAGGGCCGAGGCAAACCGAAGTGTCGATGACGGTGCGGTAATCACGGGATTGTCTTTGTGTCGGGGTTTGGGGCGTCTCAGGCACGCGCGGTCAGACACCCGGGTTCATGCGTTCAGAGCGTTCCGTGGCGAGTTTCTTATAGTAGCGCCACATGTACGAATGAAAATCGTCCAGCTGTGCCAGTACATAGTGGAGTTCTGTCGGGTCTTGCGTTTCCAGGGCGTGGGCCATTCGAGTGTTGAGAAAGTCGGCAAACCGTACGTTCTTCTCGATCGCGTTTTGCAGCGTGAGGCTGCCTCCCAACGTATAATCAGCCATAGCCCTCCGGATCACGTACGGATGAATCACGAGAATAGCCGCGGTCCTGACTAAAAGCAAGGTGTGAGGCCCTGCCGGCGGGGCCTAACGGTGCGGGGGCGTATCGGCCGAGAGCAGTTCGCGTAGGCGCGGGAGCGAGATGGCGTCTGCGCGAAATCCATCGCGCCCCGTGACAGTCGTGGCCCCGGTCAGTGCATTCAGAATCGCTTCTTCCGTGGCTTCCACGGTGGCCGTGATGGCCGCATTCAGATGCGTATCGGCAAGATGTAGGAGTGAAAAGGTGGGCTCGTTGGGGTAATGAGGAATGACGTTGCCGGTGGAAAACGCCAACATGAAGTCGCCGCTGCCATGGCGGGCGGTTGAACCGGTTCTCGCCAGGCCGAGTGCCGCGCGCTTGCCGAGTCGAGTCAGTTGCCGACTGTCGAGTGGCGCATCGGTGGCGATGATGATGATGATCGATCCCTCGGCATTCCCGCTCGATCCTTCGCGAACGGTGTGCAGTCGCTGTGGCGACTCTTCTCCCGGACGGCCGGATTGAGGCCCCACTGCGTCATATTGGCGCCCGATCGGGACACCACCCATGGTCAGTTCAGGCCGCCGCCCATGGTTGGCGTTGACCAACACCCCGATCGTAAATCCTCCCTCTGCTGCGGGAAGCCGACGAGACGCTGTCCCGATGCCACCCTTGAATCCGTACGAGATCATGCCGGTTCCCGCTCCGACGCTCCCCTCTGCCACTGGTCCTGGTGCCGCCTCATCGAGCGCTCGCATGACGTCGGATTCGGAAACGTGGCGCCCCTGAATGTCGTTCAAACGCCCGTCGTCGCACTCTGCCACGACCGGTGTGAGCGTGTCGTCGGTGATGCCGATTCCGGGATAGTGACGGAGCATCCAACTGATGACGCCGTTGGCGACACGAGGCACGTTCAGGGTATTGGTGAGGGCAATCGGATATTCAAGAAATCCCGATTCCGCGACCCAAGCCAGTCCGGTCATTTCCCCGGTGCCGTTCAACACGAACGCTCCGGCTGGGACTTTCTTGTGCCACACATCGTCTCGCGGCACGATGACTGTCACGCCGGTTCGAACCGGTCCCTCCCCGGGCTTTAACGCACCATCCCCCTGCATCAGCGTGACTTGGCCGACCTTCACTCCCGGCACATCGGTAATGGCATTCAAAGGCCCGGGCTCCAGGCGCCCGAGGTTCAATCCAAGCGCGCGTGCGCGAATGCGAGGGGGATCCTCAACGTCGGATGGGATCTCCGCACTCGAGGCCGGTAAGGCGAACAGGGTAACGACGAGCATCGCACAGGCGATCAGCGAATCAGAGGCGATGGTGGAATGGTGCATACCTATGGAGGTCCTCCCATGCGTCATGGCCGATGAACAGCCTCGCTAGATGTCGTAACTGCTTTCTTTGGCGGGCACGACGACTGACATGTGCGGATGTTCGGCTTGAATGGCAGCCCCAAGGGAGAGCGCCTGTTTTTCCTCCCCATGGACGACGAACACCTGCTGCGGAGCCGGTGTGATGGCTCGCACATAGGCGAGCAGGTCGTTTCGATCTGCATGGGCGGAGAGTCCGTTGAACACCACGACCTGCGCGCGGCGTGGTGTTGGAATGCCGAAGATTGGGACCACATCCCATCCCTCCACCAGCCTGCGCCCCAGCGTGTGTTCAGCCTGAAAGCCCACGATGGCGATCATGTTGGCTTCGTCCTGGATCGCATGTTTCAGATGGTGCACGACACGTCCCCCCTCGCACATCCCTGAGGAGGCGATGATCACACAGGGACCTTTCAGGGTATTCAGCCGTTTGCTTTCGTCCGGTGACGAGACGTATCGGATGTACCGAGCCGCAAACGGGTCTCCTTCAGACGTGAAGGTGCGATAGGTTTCCTCATCGTAACATTCAGGGTGCTTGCGGAACACGTCTGTGACTTTTGAGGCCAGCGGCGAGTCGATATAAATGGGGAGTGGGTCGATTCGCCCTTCGGCCACCAGTTGTTTGATCCGCATGACGAGTTCCTGCGTCCGCCCAAGGGCAAAGGCCGGCACGATGATTTTGCTGTGATGCGCCTTGGCATGCGCGACGAGCTGTTGAGCTTTCCTCGTGAGCGCGTCACCGACTTCTTCGTGCAACCGATCGCCGTAGGTGGACTCGATGATCAGGACATCGCAGCTTGGCGGAGGTGCCGGATCGCGGAGGATCGGCATCTGCGTGCGTCCCAAGTCTCCGGAGAAGAGGACGGTGGTGCTGTTGCCGCGGGCGGAGTACTTCAGGCGAATGGCTGCGGATCCAAGAATGTGGCCCACATCATGGAAAGAGGCGGTGACGCGGGGCGTGACCTTAATCGAGTCGCCGTAGCGTGCCCCGACAAAGCGGCGGATGATCGCGCGTGCATCGCTGGATTCGTAGAACGGCTGTAGACAGCGTTTTCCGCGACGGTTTTCTTTCCGATTCAGATAGGCGCAGTCGTTCTCCTGCAGGCGGGCCGAGTCTTCGAGCATCACCGCCGCGAGATCGGCCGTGGCCCGGGTCATGTGGACATTTCCCCGAAACTGGTGCTTCCCGAGCACGGGCAGCGCGCCGGAGTGATCGATATGGGCATGCGAGAGCAGGACGGCATTGATCGCTCGTGGATCGAACCCGAGGAACCGATTTTGTCGGTCGGCTTCCTGCCTCTGCCCCTGAAAGAGCCCGCAGTCCAGAAGGATTTTGCTGCCAGGCATCTCCAGGAGATGGCGGCTCCCGGTGACCGATCGTGCAGCTCCGTGAAACGAGAGTTTCATCGTGCGGATGGCCCTCCATGCGTTCGGCTGATGAGGTCCCAGGCTTGCTGGGCCGTTTCCGCGAAGTGGAATAACGACAGATCATCCGGTCCGATCAGGCCTTCTTCGACCAGCAGTGTCCAGTTGATGAGGCGTTCCCAGTAGGCCCGGCCCATCAGCACGATGGTGATGTTGCGGGTTTTACCGGTCTGCAGCAGGGTGAGGGTCTCGAACAGTTCGTCGAGCGTGCCGAATCCGCCGGGAAAGACGACCAGCGCTCGCGCGCGCAGCAGGAAATGCATTTTGCGCAGAGCGAAATAGCGAAACTGAAAACAGAGGTCCGGCGTAATGTAGGCGTTGGGCTGTTGTTCATGGGGCAAGGTGATGTTAAGCCCCATCGACTTGGCGCCGGCATCCGCCGCGCCGCGATTGGCGGCTTCCATGATGCCGGGGCCTCCACCGGTGACGATCACGTAGTCGCATTGTCCGTCGATTTGACAGGTGGAAGACACCAGGTGGCCGAACTCGCGTGCAATGTCGTAGTAGGGGGCGAGGGCGAGTCTCCGTTCGGCGACCCTGACGCGTTGTTGTCGCGCCTGATCTTGAGGAGCCATCTTCAGCTCCGCCGTGGCTGCTTCGAGGGCCTGTCTGGCGCGCGACGGTTCGAGAAGGCGCGCACTGCCGAAGACCACGATCGTCGAGCGAATGCCCTGTTCGGTTTGAATCAACTCAGGCTTGAGTAACTCCAGCCCGAGCCGCAGCGGACGTAGCTCATCGCGCTGCAGAAAATCGGTGTCTCGATCGGCCGGGATGTACGAGGATGACGTGACGACGGTGTGCTGGTTCGGTGATGCGTCGGAAAACTCTGCACCCATGCGCGGCATTATAGCGACATGGCAGGCAGGCGGCAATTGACAGGGGCTTCCGGGGCGAGCGGACGGGTGTCAGAATGGATAGGGGGTAAACGGCGGTTCCGGGCGATGGCGTACGAATGCCCGGTGCGTGACAATCCAATTGTTGTCGCAGACGAGCTCGAACGCATCGGTTCCCAAGCCTGAGCGAGAGAAGATGAGGTCGGGATCGACAGGAGACCAAGGTTTGACCAGCCATCCGAAATTGACCCGAGAGTATTTGGCATTGAGGAATCGATAGGTCACGACGGTGCCGGAATCGGCGTCGGTGATGGTGTCGGGAGCCCCCAAGGTCGCAACGACTTCGGCCAGTGTGGTGCGGCCCTCGGCAATAAACGAAACGGACTCCGGCGTCAGGGGGGTGTTGATGGTCAGCCGGGCGACGTTACAGCCTGACAGGATCAGCACGAGTGTGGTTGAGGCCAGCAGCCTCAGGCAGAGAGAGTGGTGGATCATGGCGTCAATCTCCGAAAGGCCAGAAGCGGAACTCGAGATTGTCCGTGCGTTTTGACGCGATGACCTCTTCCACAATGCCGTCGCGATTGATGATGACAAAAAGATCGTCGCTTTTTACGGAAACCCGCGAAAAGTTGGCCACGATCAGGAGCAGGCTGCCGACTTTTGCGTCGTACCGGTAGTATTGAAACAGATCGCGTCCGTTTAATTGGAGGAGGCGGTCTGGAGCGCCGAGCTGCGCCAGGATTTCCGTTCTGGTCGTGACTCCCTTCTTGATCGCATTGATGGTGTCGGTTTTGATTTCGTCACCGAGGGTGCCTCGGCTGAATGCACAGGCATTCAGCATCAGCATCATGGTGGCGAGGAGTAGGCCCGTTCGTCGCATGATCATTCCTCCTTCCGCGAGCGGAGATTGCGCGTGTCAGGGCTGCTGTTCATTGGCATGGGGGCTGGGCAAGACGAAGTCGGACTCATAGATGCGATAGGTCGAGGCACAGAGCCCCACGCGTTCATAGACTTGTTTGGCGACGGCATTGTCTCCTTCGACGTACAGACGAATGCCGCACACATCGGCTCTCGAGCGGGCCAGGTCGACAATGGTGTGATGCATGGATCGATACACGCCCTGCTGCCTCCAGCGAGGCGCCACATAGACGCTCTGGATCCACCAAAACTGGGCATTCCGCCAGTCGCTCCATTCGTAGGTAATCAGCAGCTGTCCCATAACCACTGTATCGGCCGGTGGGTCCTGACGCAATTCCGCAACATAGAATTGCCCCCGGTCCGGTCGCTCAATGACGGCCTGCGTGCCCTGTCGTAAACGCGTGACATCCAAGCGGCGCTGTTCGGTTTCCCAGGCCATGGCGGCGCTGAACGCTGTGAGAAGGTCCAGGTCGTCCACCGTCGCGGGGCGGACGCGCAATCGGTTTGCCGGGATCATGACGGTTTGTGTGCCGGGGAAGTGAGCCAGCCTTGTAAGGGACGATACAATCCCGCGGAAAATTCCAGTTTCAACGCTTCTTCCGGCAGGAGGTTCAGCGGTTGCAGTTGGGACTTGGGGATCATGGCCAGATACCCGGTAAAGGGGTGGATGGCCGTTGGAACGAAGACCATCACGAGTTCGACCATCGGGGCGATTTGCAGGGCCGGCGGCGGAGAGCCCATCACGAAGCCGAGTGCCCAGAGTCCGTCCCGTGGAAAGGGAAACGCCACGACCGTACTTTGTCCGAAGCGAGCTCGATAGTTCAGAAGATCCGTCATACTTTTCAAGGTGAGATAGATGCTGCGGATCAAGGGAATCCGATCGACCGTCGTCTCGGTCCAATGGACAACGCGTTGCCCGATGACTTGCGTGGCGATGGCGCCGACGATGAGCACCATGCCAAGCAGCAGCAGGATGCCGAGGCCTGGAGCGTAGGGCTGGATTTGTCGTCCGATGAGATCGAGCAGAAGCGAATCCAAGGTTTCGAACAGGGCCGTAAGGATCAGAAACGTGGCCCACGCCGGGACCAGTACAATGAGCCCCGTGAGAAAGATGCGGCCAAGCCGATGCGAAGAAGTCACGTCGATTCCTGGTGATGATGCGCGGGTGCCGACTGAGCAAGTTACGATATCAGATGGAGAGCCGTTTTGGTATCTTCTTGATCTACCGCTCCATTTGGACTATCTTGCGCGTAACCTTAGCGTCACCCCGTCGGGTGAGATTGAGAGCGTGACCGTGAGTGATGCCCCGCGAAAAAAGGTAAATCTCGATAAAGATCTAGTCGCCATCTTGTGCTGCCCCGACACCAAGCAGGCTGTGGTGCTCGCCGACGAGGGGTTGATTGAAAAGATCAATGGGGCCATCGATCGCGGCCAGCTCAAGAATTATGCACAGAAACCCGTCACTGAGAAACTGGACGCCGGGTTAATTCGCGCGGACAAGAAAATTCTCTATCCGGTGCGGGAAGACATCCCTGTCATGCTCATTGATGAGGGGATCCCGCTCGACCAGGTCAGCTAGCGTCCTCCCGACGTATTCTTTCTCCGTTCCATTCCACCATTGGACCACGTGCACGGGCTGTTATCCCGCGGGCCTGCTCGAAGCTCCGTTCACCGCACAACGACGTTTACGCTGTGGCTGTCTGGCCTAGGGGCTGAGTAGTCCGCTTTCGGGCGTGGCATTTTCAGTTTTGGAACCGGTCGAGGTTCCGCATTGCGCACAAAGATACTCGTAGAGATTCCCGGTGGGGAGCACGAGCAGGAGACGTTGGCGGGTGGGCGTCGCTTGTCGGCAATGCCCGCAATAGAGCAGAGAGGCGTTGAAGGAGTCATACTGATCTGCTTGGCGGGCGGGCTGGGCTGCGGGGGTAGATCGTGGGTGCATGGCTCGAGGCGGCCATCCTGGTGGAGTGGGTTTGTTCGATCGGCCTTGCATCGCTCGTATTCTACTGAGAGAGGGGGGGAAGGTGCAATGTGCGGCGGTGGGCACGCGTTACGTTATGAGCGGCTGGTAGGTTGGTCTTCGCGGGCCTCAGGCTCGTCGGCATTCCTTCCACGAAAAACCCACCACAGGGAGCGAACGACTTGCACCACGACATAGAGGGCAAACCCCGAAATCAGGCCGTATAGCCAGGCCTTGCTCCATGGCCACATGTCCGGAGCATGTAACACGACGGCAAGGGCAATATGGCCTCCCAAGCCGAGGCAGATGGCGAAGATGATCCATTCACGGGCCATAGTCGCCCTCGGAGGAGGCCATAACGAAGAATGAGCCTGGAGACAATCGACAGGCGGTTACACGGAGGTTTTGGCGGATTCGATCTCAGTTGCCGTGATCAGGCTCGACAAATAGTCCGCCACGAAGGTCAGGGCTTCTTCGCGTCCGTCAGCCCGTCGGCCTTTTTCGCGACGTTGTACGGAGAGCTCATGATCCAGGTCTGACTTCACTTCCGTCAACACGCGTTGCAGCGTGGTCGGAGTGATATTGGCGTCCATGTCCTCAAGCTCCTGACAGCGATCCAGGACCCAGTTCAGGCCTTCGATCCGACCGGCGTAATGCTCCTGCTCAGCGGTATCGATCCGGGACATGGTGGTCGCAAACGTCTGGGCTTCGTAGACCAGATTATAAAAACTCGTAACAGCGCGTTGTAACGTGGGATTCATAATGCTCCTTGGCTCATTAAGAGGTTCTCGTGATTATACCTGAGATTAGGGGGGCGACAAGGTATTTTTTTTGTAAGGCAGCGACTTACGTAAACAGGAGGGAATGGAACTCGTTCATGAATCCGTAATACAGCGGAGCAAAGTCCTTCAAACTGTCCGGACTGTTCTCTTTCAGTCGTTTAAAGAAAAAGACCTGGGCACGGGGATCAAGTTGCTCGAGCAGTCGGCTGAGCTGGGCCATCGAGTAACTGCCAGCCGGGACGCTCAGTACGTAGTGCACCAACCGCTCCACGAATTGCTGCTCCACATATTCACTGACCAGCAACCCTTCGGGAATTTTGCCGGACGCGAGATAGTCGTCAAACGGAATGGCTAGTGCTGCAAAGGGAGCCGAGTGCTGCGGGCGGGAGGTCACGCTAGGGTTACCTCGCTGATCATATTGGCGAAATACGACATTACACTCACTGTACTCAAGCCTCTTCAGTCCGTCAAGTGGACAGAAGAAGCAGGCAGCCCTGAGTCGAAAGGCTAAATTTCCAGCGCAGGCCAGGGCGTCTGTTCATGTGGTATCGACGCCCAACGTGGTCCCGCGTAGGTGCCTGATGTCGAATCGACAACGATATTTGTGGCCTCCGGCTTGACAGTCTTTGCATCCGGTAGGTAGAATCCCGCTTCTTCTGACGGGTCGAAGCGGGAATAGCTCAGTGGTAGAGCATCGCCTTGCCAAGGCGAGGGTCGCGGGTTCAAATCCCGTTTCCCGCTCCAACTTTCCTCACCTTCTCAGCGGCATGCTTCCTTACAATATGTTCCTCACCCTATGTTTGCCTCGACGATCGAGAGCCTCAGGGCATCCTGATCCGCCTACCGTTTTCTCGCGCAGTGAAGCACCATGGGATGGGGCTACGGAAGCCTAGCGGTGACCCTCCGTCAGCCCTTTCTGCTGTGCGAAGCGCTGGGTGTCATATGGCCACAGGCGGGGTTAGCGTGATGGTTGTGGCGTGGGCTTTGCGGGGCGACTGAGTGTGCGGAGGCGGCGTAAGTCGTTTTCTGCGGTCGTGATTTCCTCTGCTGACAGTGCTGCCTCCCCGAATCGCACCCGCGCATACAGTCGTGTGACGGAATCGACCATGGGCCAGGCTTCGCTCCATCGTTCACGAATGTGATGAAGAAATTCCCGCGGCGTGGTGCTGGCCGGTTTCACGATCCCCTGCTCCGCGCAACAGTGCACCATGTCGGTGTAGAGCGTGATGACGGTCTGCTGCTGACGAGAGAAACTGTTTTGTGGCGCTGTTTCTTTCCAGTACTGTCGTGCCAGCATGATGCCGATTGACATCGCGCCGAGCGCCAGCACGAGCGTGACGGCATGATGCGGAATGCCGTCCGGGGTCAGAGCGGTCACCACCTGACCAGCAAGGGCTGCACCCTGTGCCGCCAGGGCACTCATTGTTTCGGAGAGCCCCACGCGCACGGCCTCCCCGCTCTCCCGAATACCCTGCACCACCGTGAACTGATCGTGTGCGCTGAAGTGGACGAAGAGCCGATCCCACTGGAGCCGTAGTGAATCCATCGCGCTGCTGGCTGAGTGCCACCAGGTGGGGCCGACTGCGTTCGGGGCGGGCGGCGTGGGATCGATCGTGATCCACCCTGATTGCGGAAAATAGACTTCCACCCAGGCGTGGGCATCTCGTTGTCGCACCGTATAGTAGCCGCCGAATTCGTTCCACTCGGTGGCAAGGAATCCCGTGACCAGTCGTGCTGGAATGCCGACGGTGCGGAGCAGAACCACCATGGCTGTGGCGTAGTGCTCGCAATAGCCGGTTTTTCGGGTCAGCAGAAAATCATCAAGGGGATGGGCTGATTGCAGCGAGGGCACATCCAGGCTGTATCGATAGTTGGTCAGTAAATGAGTATGGACGAGCGAAACGGCCTGCGCGACGGTAGTCGCGGGTTGAGTGATCTGTCGCGCGAGGTCCGTGATCTGGGCATTGATCGCAGGCGTATGAAGGTACTCCTGGAGGATGAAATCCGGATAGACCAGCGCGGCGGCCATCTTTTCCGTCGCGCTTAAGGTGGTGGGCGCGGAGTAGGCGGTGTATTGAATGCGAGTGTGGAGGGGGAACGGCAGGTGGAAGGAACCGGTCAGGTCCGATTGGACTGAGAGAAAATTGCCTTTGACAGTTGTCAGAAGCGGCGCGCCGAAGAGCACCGCCGTGTCGAGTGGCTCGAGGAGAATGTCTTGTCGGACCTGCCGGGTGGTGGCCGGTGGTTTTGTCCCTGGTGTGCGAAGCGAAAAGGTTCCTTCGGGAAGTTCCGTGAGCATCCGCCGGTGCGGCAGACTGTTGCTCCACGATTTCCCGTCGTAGCGGTTGTACGCCACGCCGCGGAGATACAGTGGCTCCTGTTTGAATTCATGGCCGACACGATCAGGCAGTTCCACTCGCATGACGATGCTCGGATCCTGCTTCACCGGTCCGATGACGCCGAGATCGACCTGTTCCGAGAATCCCGTCGTCCGCAGACTTTCTCCCTGATCGTGCTGAAAGAACCCGACCCCGACTCGTGGGATGGAGAAGAAGAACAACAGGGTGAAACCAAACGCGCCGGCAGCCATGGCGTTGGTGGTCCAAAAGAAGCGCAGCGTCAGTCGCGGGAATGGTGTGACAGGTGGTGTTGGTGGAGAGACGTGATCCGGATGACCCGCCTGTTCTTCCTGTTCGTGCATCAAGTGATAGAGAAGGAGGGTCCAGACACCGATGACCAGATAGATGAAGAAGAACGGGGCGTACCAGATCTGAGTCGTCAACGCGGCGGATGCCAGGAGCGCAATGAGGCTGATGGCATAGAGATGCAAAAAATCACGCCGCAGGTCGAGGTTGGAGAGTTTGTTCACCAAGAGTAGTACGAGGAAGTGAATTCCCGCTGGCAGGACTTCCTGAGAAATCAGCAACAGGTCGATCCAAAATCCGGCGAAGGCGAGCAGGAGAAAAATATTCCAGGTGAGGGCGGAGAGCCGGAAGTGGCGCATGGTGTCGGACATCGCGCCGGGGTGCTGAACCCGCAACAGAGCCACCGCAAACGCGGCACCGGCCAGGACCAGAAGCCACGGTGGGAGGGTTATGGCGAGCGTCAGGCTGGCGAAGCCGGCTGCCGCCAGGAGGATTGAACTAAGCCGGAAGGCCTGGTCCAGCAGCATCGAAGAGATCCTTGTGGGTGTGAGGCGTGAGTATCAGGTCTACGGCTCGGAACGCCTCGCCGTGGACGGCATTGCTCCACGCAGAGAGCAAGATCGTCGGGCCCTCTGCTGAGGCCGCCAACGAGAGGGCCATGCCCTGTTGCTCAGCCGCGCTGGTGGTCACCGGACGTCGTTCGCAGAGTGCCAGCGCGTGAAAGAGGCGAAGGGATTCTTCTTCCCCCTCGGCCCAAAGTTCCTGCTGATCGCCGATGAGCAGGCAGAGGCGCACCCCGTCTTTCAGAAAGTGCTCAACCAGGGAGGCGGCAATGGATAGTGCGCGTTCGAAGGTGCGGTCTTCTTCATCCGGGCAGGCTGTGAGCAGTGCGAGCGTGATGGTGTGTTGGTCTTCGGCTTCGGTTTCCTTGATCATCAGTTTGGCGGTTCTGGCTGTGGTAAGCCAGTGGATGGCGCGGGAATCGTCGCCGGGGCGAAACTCTCTCAGGTTGTAGAGAGACGTCCCTGGTCCGCGCCGTGACAACGCCTGCTCCTGTCCGACCGACTGCAACTCCCGCAGTCGCAACGGCGGCAGTGGAATGAGGGCCGGACAAACGATCAGGGTGGCCTCGCAGGGGTAGAAGGCTTTCTTCTGGAACAGCCCGAACGGAAATGGGGTGATCACGCGAATGCCATCGAGGTGGTATGTCCCCCGCCGCTGGATCAGCAGTTGGTACGAGCGCAGCGTTGAGCTTCCTGGTGCGAGGTGAGTGAGGTGAAGGCCGCGATCGGCATCCTGCCCGCCTACGACGTCGAGGACCCGTAGGGACACGCTTGGAATCTGTGTTTTGTGATTGGCGATCCACACGCTCGCGACGGCTGGTTGGTGTACGAACAAGGCGTCCGGCAGGTGGCGATGGAATTCCAGTCGACGGACGCACTGTTCCGATAAGAGCCCGGAGAGCACAATCAGGCTCAACATCATGGCGAGCAAAAGATAGAACAGATTGTTGCCGGTATTGACAGCCGCGATACCCACGGCCAGGGTCAACAAGAGGAAGCGAGTGCCTTCCGTTGTCACGCGGATGGCGCGATGTTGGGACAGGCGATGGAGGGACAGACGAAGAGACTGGAACGCCATGGTGGTGGCCGGTCGCATCGTATGGGGCATGTCCTGGCCGTGGCTCGTCCGGTCCTGTGTTCGGGTGCTGGGCTGCGTCACACGGGAACCGGAATGCTCTCGAGCAGATCGTGAATCACCCCTTCGGCCTGTTCGACGCTTTTCGCCCGCGCGCCTTGGGCACGGCTCAGCATCACTCGATGGGACAGGACGGCCGGAGCGAGTTCCTTGATGTCCTCGGGCAGGCAATATGTTCGGTCTCGGACCAGTGCAAGCGCCTTGGCCGCCTTGGTCAGTGCGAGTGCGCCTCGCGTGCTCACCCCGAGAGACAGCACTTCGGCGTGCCTGGTGGCGTGGACGATTGCCAGCAGGTAATCCATCAGGCTCTCCTCCATCCTGACTTTTTCGACCTGAGCTTGGAGATCCAGAATGTGTTGTGCGGTGAGGACGGGTTGCAGCTCGCTGGCGGGATGCAGCGATTGAGGCCGCTCTAGCACCTTCCGTTCCTCGTCTGGCGTGGGGTAGCCGATGCGCAGGCGCATGAGGAATCGATCCATTTGAGACTCCGGAAGCGGGAACGTGCCGTGATACTCCGCAGGGTTTTGCGTGGCGATGACCATAAATGGCTGGTGCAGCGGGTAGGTTTGGTTGTCCACGGAAATCTGGGCCTCGCTCATCGCTTCCAGCAGACTGCTCTGCGTTTTCGGCGTCGTGCGGTTGATTTCATCAGCCAGCACGATGTGGGCGAACAGGGGGCCGGGGATGAACTCGAACGATTGTTTCTGGCGATTGAAGACGGAAATCCCGACGATGTCGGAGGGCAAGAGGTCGCTGGTGAACTGAATCCGTTTGAAGGAGCAGTCGAGGGAGCGCGCCAAGCTGTGCGCCAAGGTGGTCTTGCCGACGCCGGGCACGTCCTCAATCAGGAGGTGTCCTCGGGCTAACAGACAGACGACCGCGAGTTCAATCACGCGCGACTTGCCCTTGATCACCTGCGCGATATTGTCCTGTAACAGTTTGATAGAGTGAGAAGAATTCACGATGGAGTGTTGGTGACGAGGGTTATCTTCGGCACATGGTGTGTATGTTCGAAGTCTAACAAAGGGTCTGGAGACCGTCAATTTATCCGGCTGTTCGTGCAGTGAAGCAGAGGACGGCGAGGGCAGGCCTTGTGGGCTGTCCTCAGTCGGTCACGTGACGTCGAGCGGTTCGGGTACGAGGCTGAGAAACCAGGGGGGAGTTTCTTCCGCCATCCCTTGGAACTTTCTGGCGGTGCTGCTGGCGGGAATGCCCTCGAATAAGGCACCACGTTGGATCGTCACCTGTCGGAATCGATACGGTGCGGTCTGACTGGTCGATGTGTGCAGCACAGAGGGGAATTGGCTTCGCAATGGTGTGAGGTCGGCCAGCCGGCAAGGCTGCCCTGGTGGGAGGGCGGACAGGCGATCATAGATCTTTCCGAACACGGTCGGTAGATTCTGTGCCGAAAGAATCACATCCGGCGGTCTCATGGCCGGATCATCGACCAACTGGGAGAGAATTTCCCAAAACACCTGAGAATCAACCGCTCCCAGTACGCACAGGGCCCCTCGAGAGGCCATCAACTCCAGCAAGGCGAGCGGGCCGCGGATATCGAATTTCCACGGGGGGAAGAGCAGGCTCCGTCCTCCATGCAGGACCTCGAGTGCCGACTCTTTCCCATGCCGGACCTGCCGGGAATCTCCTTTGGTGCGGCGCAATTCCTCGGTGAGGCAGGCCGGAGAGAGGCGAGTCGGTTCATACGCAAAGGTCGGCGTGGCCGGGGCCCAACAGGTGACGATGAGATAGCGGGTGGCCAGACGTTGGTCTCGTTCCAGCAGGTCCAGTCCAAACATGTCTTGATCGCCGTAGAAGCGAAAGTCCAGATTCGGCGTGGCCCGTAATCGGCTAAGACGAAGCGGATGGGCATGTAGAGGCCCACCGAGTTGCGAGTTCGGGTTCAACCGGTCGAGGCAGTGCAGGATCAGCGGCCTCTGTTGCGCCGCCAGGGATGTTCCATACATGCTGGCGAGTTCTTCCGCAAAGGAGAGATCGCCCGCGCCCAGATCCAGCACCGATGCGGGAACGTGATCCGTGAGCAGCTCAAAGGGGTTGCGGTGTTGTTGCAGGAACGAGTCGATCGCCGCAGGTGCAATGGAGGGGATCGGCCATTTGGCGGGGGAGTTCACCCGCAATCCAAAGAAGACGCAGAGGGCGCGCAGGCCTTTGGTGGCTGGTAACCCGGTGAGCTCTTTGAGTACATCAGTGGAGAATGTGCGATCCGTCGCGCCCTGGTCGGATGTGAAGGCGGCCATGAGGCTGTGTTTGATGTCGTCCGGAACGGTCGAGGCCGCGATGGCCGCGATCAGTTGGTCTCGCGTCGTGGGCCAGGCTGCCGGATGGACCAGGTGACGCGAGGCGTCCCACGCGGTTGGATCGGCGGACCGAGCAGCAGCAATCTGCTTGCGAAACACGGCCGACTGGTGAGGCTCAATAGCCATGACTAGACGAGATGGTGAAGCGCACATCCGGTGTGTGCAGATGCTATGCTGTGAAATGGCGTTGCGCAGAGTATCGAGCCTGTCGTAAAGGAGTCAAGCGAGTCGCGATGACGGACGTGCGATGCGCATGTGAAGGAGGCGTGATGCAGAGATTCGACATGCGTGCATGCACAAGCTGGTTGAAGAGGGGCGAGAGATTCTTCATTCTCGCGGTGCTGCTGCTAAATGTGTGGGGGTGCCAGGCGAAAGGCCCCGCAGTCGTATCCGTGGGGCAGCCGGGGGATGAATGGGCACCCGGGCAGGTGTTGGATGCCAGATCAGGCCGCGCGGTGTCGATGGAGAAGTGGTTGGAGCAATTGGCCGGGTATGACGTCATCTATCTGGGCGAGGAGCATCATAATCGCGCGCATATCGATGCTGCCTTGGTGGTTCTTCGGTCGCTGGCCGATCGTGGGCGGCGGCCTGTGTTGGCGATGGAGATGTTCGGTTGGGACGGGCAGGCGGAGCTCGATCGCTACCTCACGTCGAAAGAGCCATCTCGGGCAGACTTTCTCGAACGCGTCGGCTGGAAGCAGAACTGGGGCGGCGCCTTCGAGGATTACGAACCGCTCGTGCAGTTTGCCCGAGAGCACCAGCTCTCCTTGGTGGCAATGAACCCGCCGAAGCCCCTGATTCGCCAGGTCGTGAAGCAGGGACTCGATCTGGCGAAAGGACAGCCGGAGTGGCGTCAGTGGGGGATGGAGGGAGAGACCATCGTCGATGATTCGGCGTACCGTTCCCGAATCCTGTCACAGCTCCAGGCTTGTCACGGAGGTGGGGCTCCTGAAGATTATCTGACCATGTATCAGGCCTCCATGGTGCGGGATGAGGGGATGGCCAAGACCATCGCTGCAGTGTTCGACAGGATCAGACTTGCTGCGGATCTCTCCCAGGGCCCGGTTGTGAGTTATACCGGTGGGGGGCACGTGCAGTATCGATTGCCAGTCCCGAACCGTGTGGCGCGACGGGAACCTGCCGGACTCAAGCAGGTGACGGTCTACCTGGCAACGTTTGAGCCTGAGCGAGCCGCCGAGCTGTCCGAGTCGATGCTGGAAGGAATCGCGGATTTTGTCTGGTTGACGCCCCCGGGATCTCAAGGCGCTCCCCGGCGGTGCCGATAAGGAGAGTCAGCGATTAGGCTGTAACGAGGCCTTCCGTTTGCCGTGTCTGTTCTCGTCCCCTCCCTTGCGGGGATGGTCGGGAGGACGTGTCTATCGTACACTCAGGTCTCCTCTCGAGCAGGTAGCTATCGGATGGTAACAGCATGGGACTTGGGCGATCGTTCGGGAGGCTGCAAGGCCGATTCAGTGGGATCAATCATGTCACAGGTGACACTATGAGGGGCAAAATTGCATGTTCGGCTGACCGCCTGGGGTTGCTGGAGGCAGCCATGATCAGTTCCGTCGTGGAGCCGAAAGCTTTTCAGATTGGGAAGCAGTACCAGGCAGAACGTCGGGTGCAACTGACGGATGCGTCAGACACCGAATTGACCTCATCGGTCATGGGGAATTCCGGGTTGTACGAACAAACCATTCGCCTGGCCAATGGCAATCTGGAGGCCAAGTGTTCTTGTACCCTGCCCGAACAGCCGATGTGCCGGCATGGTGTGGCGGCGTTGCTGGAGTATCAACGGTGGTCGAACGCGCGCATCGTGCCCAAGGCCAGACCAAGCACGCTTCGCCCACAAGTCGAACCGGCTGCCGCAACGGCCGCGCCTTCGAGCGATGTGAAATTGGGAGAATTGACACAATTCACGGAGTGGATGCAGCGTGTGGTGCAGGCGATTCAAGGTGGCCAACCGGTTCCCGAACAGCCCAATATCCAGCCCGGGCTCGTTTCAACCTGGACGCACATCATTCAACAGTTGGATGAGCGGCGCCGTGAGAGTGAAGTCACCCAGATTCAACTCGACTCAGACGTTCGCAGTCGGGAAGCGACGGTGGCTCGCCTCACTCAGGATCTGGAGGTGTCGGTGAAGGAGGCCAAATCCCTTCAGGCCATCTGCCATGATCTGCAGCGTGAGGTGGAGCAGCAGAAGGCCGTACTCAACAAGACCGCTGATCTCTCACGGCATATTGAGCAGTTCGAAGGGGAGGTCAAGGCTATTGCCACACTCGTGACTGAGAAGGGCCGCCGTCTAGAGGGGTTGTCTGGCACCTGTCGAGACGTGGCGTCAATGCTGAAAGCGCTCGGCAAGGCGTAAAGGCAATCGAGCGAGAATAGTGTGCCTGCCACCAGTGGAGGATCCTCTCAAATCCTTCCGTTTCATACCCCCTTGCGTCATCCCTCTTCCCTTCAGTACAATGCGGGCCTCTTTGGGCAGTCCTTGATTACAAGGGGGAGATCATGAACAAGCTGATAGTGGGAGTCTTGGGCGGAGTCGGGGTCCTTCAGGCAGCGAATGCATTTGCCAATGTCAGCGAGGGGCCGCCGGATTACAGCGGTATCACGGGTCTGTACTACACCCTGATCGCCCTGATCTTGGGCTTCGGCGTATACGACACCTTTTTCAAGAAGAGCTAACCTACTCCTCCTGATGGTTCGGCGTGAAATGTTGCTCTGCTCATTGTGAGCGGGGATGATGTTTCACGCCTTCTTTTTTGTCCCGGCCTTGGCTGCTGCCGGCTTGTTCAGTACTGGCAGCAGACTTTGCAGCACGTTTTCAACGACTATCCGATACCCTTCCGCGGTGGGATGGATGCCATCGGCCTGATTGAGAGATGGTTGTCCCCCAACTCCTTCCAGCAAGAATGGAATCAAGGGAAGCGAATGGACATGGGCCAAGTCCCTGTACATGGCTTCGAACTTGTTCGTGTACTCTTCTCCATAGTTCGGTGGCAGCTTCATTCCGGCAAGAATCACCAGCACCTCCGTCTCTTTGAGTCGCCTGATGATCGCATCCAGATGCGAACGGGTTTCCTGCAGGCTCAAGCCCCGCAATCCGTCGTTCCCGCCTAATTCGAGAATCACCAGATGTGGATTCCCTGCGAGAACCCAGGAGACGCGGCGGAGCCCCCCGGCAGAGGTGTCACCGCTGACCCCGGCGTTGAGCACCAGGTACGGGTATCCTAACGCATCGAGTCGTCTCTGCAACTGTGCAGGGTAGGACTGGTTGGGCGCGACTCCGAGACCGGCCGTCAGGCTATCGCCGAACGCCACAATTTTGGGGCGTGTGCTGGCTGGTGAAGTCGGCGTTGTGACTGCGGGAGGCTGGGGCTGGACCTCTCTGGTCTCAGGTTGCGGCGCCGACCGGGTAGTCGGTGAGGGCGGCGATGTGGGCGCAGTTGATGGATCACATGCTGACAGACCAATGGTGAGCAGCGTTGCGAGGTACGCTGCGCCGAGGCGCCAGATGGCGGGGAAAAGGTCGGAGCGGGTTGTCATGACTACAGTATAATATGAATTTGCTGCTGCCTGAGACCCATCAACCGATGAGAGACCGTATGATTGCCACGCAACATGTGACGATGCAACTCGAGGCCGGGGGACAACTGGTGACAATACTGGATGACGTCACCCTAGATATTCCCGACAAGCAGACGGTCGCGATCGTGGGACCATCCGGGAGCGGGAAATCTACGCTCTTGGGCCTGATCGCGGGGCTCGACCGGCCGACTTCCGGGACGATTTGCCTCAACGGGGTGGACATTACGGGCCTCGGAGAAAAGGCGATGGCTCGTCTGCGCCTTGCCAGTATCGGATATATTTTTCAGTCATTCCATCTGATTCCCACGTTGACGGCCTTGGAGAATGTGTCGATTCCACTCGAACTCGCCGGAGATCCGCGCAGTCGTGAGCGAGCGTGCGAATTGTTGGAGGCCGTCGGCTTGGGGCACCGGATGTCGCACCATCCTGTGCAGTTGTCGGGAGGGGAGCAGCAGCGTGTGGCCGTGGCCCGCGCCTTTGCCTGTCGCCCGCCGATTCTGCTGGCAGATGAACCGACCGGGAACTTGGATTCCTCCACGGGCCGACATGTCATCGAATTGATCATGGCGTTGCACCGCGACGCGGGCACGACGCTGGTCCTGGTCACCCACGATTCGCAGTTGGCTGCCACGCTGGAGCGGGTCATCACCATTCGGGACGGCCGGATTGCCTCCGACCAATTGACGGGCTGCCAGCCGAGCCAGCCTGATTCTCTCTCATGATGCCTTTTTGGCTCATCATGGGCTGGCGGGAATTGCGGTCCGCCTGGCGCCATTTCCTCTATTTCCTGGCCTGTATTGCGCTGGGTGTCGGTGCGGTGGTCGGCGTCTCCCTCTTTTCGGCCAATGTTGAGCGCGCGGTGCTCAAGGAAGCACGGGGGTTGTTGGGAGGAGATCTCGAGATTCGGGCATCCAGACCGCTGGGGGATATCGGTCTCGCCGTGCTCAAGCAGCTCGCGGAGCGCGGAATTCTCAGTACACGCGTGAGTGAATTGGTCGCGATGGTTGCGCGGATCGATCGGGCCAATGGCGCAGCAGACGTGACGCAGTTGGTTGAATTAAAAGCCGTGGAGTCGGGGTATCCGCTCTATGGGGTGGTGAGGACGGCGCCGGATCGCCCGCTCACAGAGTTGCTGCATCCCTCAGGCAATGTCTGTCGCGAGGCCTGTCACGGTGCGGTGGTACAAGATGGGCTCTTGATTCGTTTGGGGTTGGCGGTTGGTGATGCGATCAAGATCGGGGATGTGTCGTTCGTGATCACGGGGGTGATTTACACCGAACCGGATCGTATGGCCAACATGTTCAGCTTGGGGCCGCGCGTGCTGATTTCTCAGGAAGGACTCGCGGCGGCACATTTGATGAAGCTGGGCAGTCGTGTGCGCGAGCGGCATCTCTTGAAACTGCCTGGGACCATGACTCCATCACCGCTGCTGCACGAATTGCGAGGTCGTCTGACCGCAGAGTCCGCACGGGTGTCTTCCTATCGGGATGCGCAACCGCAGCTCAAGCAGTTTCTCGAGCAATTGGCTCGGTATTTGGGACTGGTCGGCCTGACGGCGTTGTTTGTCGGCGGAATCGGTGTGGCCCTGTCGATCCAGGCATTTCTGCGCGAGAAACTGCAATCTATCGCGATTCTCAAGACCGTGGGTGCAGACACGCACACGATCATCGCCTCCTATTTGGGGCAGGCTGTCGGATTGGGTTTCCTGGGCAGTGTGGGGGGCATCGGTATCGGAGTCATGCTGCAATCGATCTTGCCGCAGGCGGTTTCCACACTACTCGCCACCGATGTGTTGCAGCAGATCGAATTTTCTGCGCTGCTCTCCGTTTCCGCGCTGATTCCGATCGCAAAGGGCCTGGCCTTAGGCGTGCTGACCACGTTGCTGTTCAGTGTGTGGCCGTTGCTGACGATCCGTGACATCAAGCCGGCGGCCATTTTCCGCCGCGATGTGGAAGGAGCGCCTATTGGGGCGGTATTGCGCGGCGCATCCTGGTGGAGACGAGCGGCTCGCATGATCACCGCGGATCCCATGCGGGCTGCAACAGCTGCCGGTATCGCGCTGGGGTTGGCGGGACTGTCGGTGTGGCAGGCCGGGTCGTGGGCCATTGGGGGGCTGTTCATTGCCGGGTTGGTGGTTGCTCTGGTGGTGTTGACTGCCGCGGCTCACCTGTTGTTGCTGGGACTGCGCGTGATGCCTGTGCCGCGGGCGTTGTCCGTCAAACAGGCGCTCGGCAATCTTCAACGTCCCGGAGGGCAGGCGCTCGGCGTGATGGTCGCACTCGGCGTCGGGGTGATGGTGATTCTTGCGATCGGATTGCTGGAACATGCGTTGGTGCGGCAGGTGGGAGAGAACCGGCCATCGGATTCGCCGACCTTCTTTTTTATCGACATTCAGCCGGATCAGGCCGCTGCGTTTGCTGAGCTGGTTCATCGACGAACCGGCGATGTCGCGCCGGACTTGACGCCGTTGGTCCGCTCGCGGTTCCATGCCATCGACGGTCGGGTGGTCACCCTGGATCGTGAATCCGAGCAGGAGGAGGCGCCCAATCAGTCACGTGAGGAAAAGCGCAAGAACTGGTATGTGAATCGGGAGTACGTGCTGACCTTTCTGGATGAATTGCCCAAGGAGAACCGGATCGTACGAGGCGCGTGGTGGCGACCGGGGCAAAAGCTTGTGCGACCGCAAGTGTCCGTCGAGGAGGAAGCGGCGAAGAGCCTTGGAATCGATGTCGGTACGCTGGTCGATCTGAACATCCAGGGCACCATCATTCAGGCAGAGGTGAGCAGCATTCGAAAAGTCGAGTGGGGAAATTTTTCGACCAATTTTTATCTGATCATGTCTCCGGGTTCGCTTGATGGTGCGCCGATGACCTACGTGGCCACGGTTCACGTGGCGCCTCGGGACGAGGCGGCGTTTCAGTCGGCAGTGGTCGCGGCGTTTCCCAACGTAACCGCCATCAACATCGGTGAGGTGTTGGGCAGTTTCGCCCGCGTGCTCGATCGTTTGTCGTTGGCTATTCGTGCGGTGGCGGTCTTTTGTCTGTTGGCCGGCGCGCTGGTGATGGCGGCGGCGTTGGCCGCGACACGGTATCGCCGGCTCTATGAGGCGGTCATTCTCAAAGCGCTCGGCGCGACACGCGGGTTGATCGCGCGATCCTTTGCTGCCGAATATGCGCTCCTGGGTTGCGTGGCGGGGACGATCGGTGTCGTCCTCGCCAGTGCGTTTTCGTGGGCCATCCTGCGGTATATCCTGGAATTACCCTGGGCGTTGGAGCCCGAGTTGCTGGGGATCGGGCTGGGGTGCACCATACTCCTCACCCTCTTGGTCGGGTTTCTCAGCACCTACCGGCTTCTCGGGCAGCCTCCGTTGAGCGTGCTACGGCACGAGTGACGAGCGTCGGCTCTCGCCTTCCGGTCAATGCGTCTTGCTTGCCAACACGGTGCGAATCGCCTCGCGGTCACGTTCACCAAAGCGCACGGCAATGTGTAGTTGTTCGAGGTACTGCTGCAGGCTTTTTCCGCCGAGGTCGATCTTGCGTGTGGCAAAAAATTGCCGTACGTCTCGCTCCAGGTCAGGGGTGGAGAGCCCGACAATGCCTCCACACATGCGTCGAAGGCCGCTTTTGGGAAACAGCCGATCCATCCGTTCCCAATTGCGTTTCACGAACTCCCAGGCCTTTTCACGGATGTAGACATTGTGGAGTAGGCTGCTGACGAGGAAGGGCGCATCCTGGGTTCGGACGTCATCGGTGAGTGTCTTGGCCAGTGTTCGCTCCAGCAAAGCGGGCTGTCGAAATGCCGCGAGCGAGAACAGATAGCGGCGTTCCTCTTGCGGGGTGGTCGCTGCACGGACTCGGCCGGCGAAGTCCTCATAACGAGCCTCGTCCCCTGTGAAGGCCAGGATGGAGACCAAGGCGGGAATGACATTAGGGTCGATGGGTCTGGTCTGAGTCTGTAGCTCGCGAAACGCCTCCGCTGCCTGAGCTTGAATGGCCTCATCGCGCCCCAGTGTGCCCAAGGCTCGAATGATATCCCCGCGTAACTCCTTGACCAATTCGCGTTCATCGGCACGGGGTGTCCAGCCCAGGTCGGCAAACGTCGTGGCGAGTCGCTTCCGGACGAGCGCGGCCAGCCGCGGGCGATCGTCTTCCGCCAGCAGCTGATGCATCGTGGAAAACGAACCCAACATGACGGCCCAGACATGCGGATCTCGCTCCCCATGAAAATGTTCGGTGAGGGCGAGGTAGTCTACGGGGGCCACCATCCCCGCAACGGTCGAGGCCCAGGTGTCGTTCAGGAGATTGAATCGCTCGACCGGATCGAGCGTGTGCAAGCCTCGCATCTGTAAGCGGGCCAACAATTCCGCGCTGTAGCGGACGCGGTAAAATCCGTGCCCGCCTTCATTTGCCAGAATCGACGTCCAATCCTGAGGCAACGGGATATGGCTTTCCCGATCGCCCAGTAACAGACGCCTGGTTTCCGTGCCTTGTCCGGTGTCGATGCGCAATTGGATCGGAATCTGCCAGTGTGGCGCAACCGATGGTGACGAGGACGTCGACGTATCTTCGGCGTAGGTGAAGCGATGTTGCCGCAGCGTGAGGGTCGATGATGATTCCACGCTCAGCGAGAGCACGGGATAGCCTGGTGAGAAAATCCACTCGTTCATAAGCGCCGGAACATCGTGCTTTGAGGCCTGTCCCAGCGAAACCCAGAGATCTGTGGTCTCTGCATTGCCATAGGCATGCGCCGTGAGGTAGTGGCGGACTCCATCCCGGAAGACCGTTGGTCCGAGATGTTGTTCCAGCATGCGCAATACCGATGCGCCCTTCTCATAGGTCAACACGTCGAACATGGCCTCGGCTTCTTTGGGCGCGTGCACGGGAAATTCGATCGGCCTGGTGCTGAGCAGCCCGTCCACCGACAAGGCTGCGGCACGGGCGATGCCGAAGGCTGTCCAGCGTTCCCATTCCGGCTTCCAGGCGTCGACGACCAGCATTTCCATGAAGGTCGCAAAGGCTTCGTTGAGCCAGAGCCCGTTCCACCAGGCCATCGTGACCAGGTCTCCAAACCACATGTGGGCATTCTCGTGTGCCACGACGTCGGCGACACGTCCCTGCTCGGCGTGGGTGGCGGTTCGCTGGTCGAGGAGTAAGGCCGTTTCTCGAAAGGTGATCGCGCCCAGATTCTCCATCGCGCCGGAGGCAAAATCCGGAATGGCGATCAGATCGAGTTTGTCGCCAGGATAGGGACTGTCGTAATACTCGGCGAGGAAATTGAGCGAGTAAACGGCGATCTCATGTCCAAAGGCGGTCAGGTGTTGTTTGCCCGGCACGGACCAGAGCCGGACCGGGGTCTGCCGCGCCATGATGGGAGGCGTTGGCACCAGCTGTCCGACGATGAATGCGACCAGATAGGTGGACATCCTGATCGACTCGGCAAACCGGACCACACGCTTCCCGTGTTCTTGCCGATCCTCGATGACGCGGGTATTCGAGATCGCCGTCAGTGAGGGATCGATCACCAATGTGACGGCGAAGACGGCTTTGAATTGCGGCTCATCCCAGCAGGGAAAAGCCCGTCGCGCATCTGTGGCCTCAAACTGTGTGGCGGCCAGGGAATGGACGACGCCTTGGCCGTCCTTGTAGCTGCTGCGATAGAATCCGCGGAGTTTGTCGTTCAAGGTTCCGCGAAAGGTCAGATGCAATGTCCATGTGCCTGCTGGAATCACGTGTGGAAAGGTGATGCGGCATCGCTGGTGCTCGTCGTCCATCTCGACGGCTCCGGCTCTGGGCGATTGGCTCTCAGCGGACACTATGGCGGAGGAGATTTCCAACTCTGTGGCATTGAGTAGGATGTCTGAGGTCGGCTCGATCACCGTCAGGGTAATGGCCTCATGGCCGGTAAAGGTGTGAGCCGTGAGGTCGGGCTCGATGCGCAAGTCGTAGTGAGTCGGCCGGACGTGGGATGGGAGTCGGTAAGGATCCTGTGTGTTCATGGATGGCGTCACCAAGTTAGTCGTGGACTGTCGTGGGTCGTGAGAGGAAGTCGGCGCGCTCCAAGCCCTGTTGGCGAAGAGTAGCCATGAGGCGCCCTGCCAGGTGCCGATCCAGAAGATGGCGTTGGCTGTGGCACGAGCGACCAGCAGTGCTGTGTGTCGGCGTGTAACCGGAGGATCGGGCGATCCATCGGTCATGGTTTCGCGGCATGGGTGACGTCGACGCCCTGTGCATGGCCGACGATCAGGATGCCGGTCCGTCCGATGAACAGCCCGGTTTCAACGATGCCGGGAATTTGATTCAATTCGATTTCCAGCGTGGCCGGGTCGTCGATCTTCGGCATATGGAGATCGAGGATGACATGGCCGGCCTCGGTTTGAAATACGGTGCCGGTGCGTTCGCGCAGCACGGCTTGTCCTCCGGAGGCTTGTTCGATGTTGCGTGCGGTGCTACCCCATCCGAACGGAACCACTTCAATCGGCAGCGGGAAACTTCCCCCGAGTCCCGGCACGAGCTTCGTGTGGTCGACCATGACGACGAATTGCTTCGCAGCTGCGGCCACGATTTTTTCTTTGAGCAACGCCCCGCCGCCACCTTTGACGAGATTCAATTGAGGGTCGACCTGATCGGCGCCGTCAATGGCGATATCGATCATCCAGGCATTGTCGGATTCGATGAGTGGAATGCCGGCTTGTCGTGCGAGGGCGGCCGTGTCGTGGGAGGTCGGGACGGCCTGAATCTTCAGCCCGGCGCGGACGCGCTCCCCAAGCGCCAGAATCAAATGTTTGGACGTCGTCCCAGTACCCAGTCCGACGACCATGCCGTCGCGCACGAATTCGGTTGCCTTGAGGGCAGCTTGCCGCTTTTCAGAATCGAGATCGTATGATGATGTCATGATGCATGTGATGAGGTCAGTTGAGCCGCCATGGAGGCGGCGCCGAGCAGGGCGGTTTTGTCGTTCATCACGACCTGTACCGGAATCTGGGTCATCATCCGTTTGTAACGGCCTTTGTTGGTAAAGCCGCGCATGAACGAACCATCCTGCAGTTTCTTGAGTAATTTGGGGGCGATGCCTCCGGCGACGTAGACGCCGTCCAACGTCAGGGCCTTCAGTGCCAGGTTGCCCGCCTCGGCGCCGTAAATGGTCGCGAATAAATCCAGCGCCTGCGTGGCGATCTCGGCTTGGCCCTTCAGTCCTGCTTCGGCAATTTCAGCGGCCGGGTTGCCGACCTTGATTTTTTCCGCCAGCCAGGTCGGCTCATTTTTCTTGGTGTCACGGAGATAGTCATAAATGGCGTGGAGGCCTGGGCCTGACACGATTCGTTCGTAGCTGACGTGCAGGTAACTGCCGCGGAGATGCCGCAGCAATTCAATCTCCGTGTCGCTGTTGGGCGCAAAGTCCGTGTGCCCGCCTTCGGAGGGCACGGGACGATAGCGGGTCCCGTCCCAGTACAGAATACATTCACCGAGGCCGGTGCCGGCTGCGATCAGCGCCAGGGCTTGTTTCTTTTTGGGCGGCGTACCGGCATTCAGGGCGACGATTTCATCCGGTGTGAGGAGAAGGATGCCATGGGCGGTTGCTTCGAGATCATTGAGGAGTCGTACCTGGGGAATGGCGAATCGCTCGGCGAGGGAAGCTCCCTCGATGACCCAAGGAAGATTCGTGGTGCGGCACCGGTTGTCGATGACCGGGCCCGCTACGCCGAAGCATGCGGCCGTGACTCGAATCGGTTCGGGGCCGTTCTCAACGGCGCTTGTCTCGGTGTCTGGAGTCGCGCCATCTGACTCTTGTTCCTGCTCTCCCTCGGACATGGGCGAGGCCAGTGGCGTGCTCAGGAATTCTTCGACGATGTCTTCTAAGGTTGTATAGTCCGCACTATGAAAACTATCTTCACGGATCGGCTCGACACGTCCGCTGGTCCATTCATAGAGAGCCAAATTCGTTTTCGTGCCGCCGATATCGCCTGCCAGAATCATGGATCCTCTCGCGATGTCAAATGTTGTGGAGCTATGGTCAATTCCGATGCTGCGGCGCGATCTAGGTACCACAACAGCCGCCCGTGTTCAGGCCGAACCAGTGCGGCTGGATAGGGGCTGGGATCGTCGGCGCTTCTTTCCAAAATGCGCTGGACGACGACGGCCTTATTTCGCCCGGCGATCAGAAACAGTACCACACTCGCATGATTGATCACACCTAGGGTGATGGTGATGCGTGAGCGAGTCCCCTGCGGAGCGTAACCCGGAACCACCCAACGGATCGTGTCGGTCACCGCAGGAGTGTCGGGGAACAGCGAGGCGGTGTGGCCATCATCGCCCATTCCCAGGAGGATCAGGTCCAGAACCGGCCATTGTCCTGTGACAGGAGCGGCTATGCGACGCAGCGTCCTTTCGTAGTCGATCGCGGCAGACTCCGGCGGGTCCTCACCCCGCATGCGATGGATCAAGGAGGAGGGAATGTGCAAGGGGTGAAAGAGCATGGCCTGGGCGAGGCCAAAGTTACTCTCGGCATGTGTGGGCGGCACGCCGCGTTCGTCTCCGAAGAAGAAATGGACCTTGCGCCAGTCTAAGTGTTGCGCAATGTGTGGACGTGTAAGGGCGGCATAGAGAGCCTTCGGCGTTGAGCCGCCGGACAGCGCCACCAGGAATCGGTTACGTTCGGCAATCGCCTGCTGCCCCAGTTGTACGAAGAGGTCTGCCGCGGCCACCACGAGGTCCTGCGCATCTGCGAAGGTATGCAGCTCAGGCCTGGATGACATCTCAGCGACGGGCTCGACGTGCTGAGGCGGTCCGCCTGGTTGGGGCGGGTTTCCGGCGGGCTGTTGCGGCTGGAGCGAGTCGTGTGACCAGGCGACGTATGGTGCGCACGGGATCGGTACCAAGGCTGATCCTGACCGCAGGGCGCTGATGGCTATGCAGCGACTGAAGATCACCGAGTGCCTGGGCGAGAGCGAGAGTGCCGAATGTATAGGGCTGTTCCGGAACCGAAAGATCCGGCTTCATGGCGTCCACGAGCTCAAGAAAGAGTCCGCTGTTGGGGCCACCCTTGTGCAGTTGCCCGGTGGAGTGTAGGTAGCGAGGGCCGTATCCGGCTGTCGTGGCCAGGTGATATCTGGTCATGATCGCCTTACGCAGAGCGCGCAGTGCGGCATCAAGTTTGAGGCTTGGCGTCGTATAGGCGAGAATCGCAACGTACCGATTGGGCGCAGCCTGCGTCAGCAGCTGGGCGAGGGCCTGCGGCGGGGGCGGCGTCGGCAACGCGGGGAGTCGCCCTTGGGTCTCAACCTCCTTGAGCACACGGGCGGTGTTGTCTTTACTTTCTTGAACATTCGGCTGATCAAATGGATGAATGCCGAGCACGTGTCCTGCGACAGCAGTGGCGAATTCCCAGCGGAAGAATTCAGCGCCCAGATCGTATCGATCACTCAAGTGCAGTCGGAAGACTGGGTGCCCGGCGTTTTGGAGTGCGGCGAGGCCTCGATCCAACGAGGCATTCCGGTCGCCCTTGAGGCGAAGACTGATAAACAATCGATCGGCTCCATAGGCAGACGGGGGAGCGAGGGGCTCTCCTGCTACGGGTATGAGTCCTGTCCCTTCTTTGCCGGTGCTTTCCGCTAGCAATTGCTCCACCCACAGGCCGAACGACTGCAGTGTCGGCGAAGTGAGGAGGGTGACTTTGTCGCGACCGGCTTTGACCATGGCGGCCATCATGCCCCCCAGTGCTGCCCCGGGATTGTCCTTTGGTGTGGAGGTGCGCCGACACGCTTCGCGCATCGCGAGCGCTCGGTTCAGGAGTTTTTCAACATTGAGTCCCAGCAGTGCCGCAGGAACGAGGCCGAAATAGGAGAGGACTGAGTAGCGCCCGCCGATGTCCGGTTGATTGGTGAAGGTACGCCAAAATCCGCGCTCCTGCGCGAGTCGTTCCAGGCCGGTTCCGGGATCCGTGATCGCGACAAACTGGGCTCCTCCCCGATGACCCTTGGTGCGGTGTACGAGGTTCCAGAAGTGGGCGAAGAGCGACATCACTTCGATCGTACCGCCTGATTTGCTGGCGACAAGGAACAGCGTTCTCGCCGGCTGGATCGTCGCGGTCACTTGCCGGACCCAACCAGGTACGGTGGAATCCAGCACCCAGAGTCGCGGGGCGCCCTTGGAGGAACCAAAGGTGCAGCGCAAGACCTCAGGGCCGAGGCTGCTCCCGCCCATCCCAAGCAGGACCACGTCGGTGATACGAGCTTCTCGGGATGCTTGCGCAAAGGCTCGCAGATCGGAGACCCCGTCCTGCATGTGATCGAGAACCGTCAACCAACCAAGTCGGTTTTCGATTTCTCTGGAGGTCGGTTTCCACACCCTGTGGTCGCGGGTCCAGATACGTTCGATGACATGGTTGCCGCCCAGCTCGTCAAGTGTTCGGGCGATGGCCTGGTCGGTCGGTAGCGATGATGTGTCGGGGCGGATCGGCATAACACGCTCTCTTCCATGGGGTGGAGGAACGACAATGCGCGTCGGCTGTTCCGTATCTTAGGTTCGGGAAAGTAAAAAGGCAAACGCGTTGATGCCGATGCCGGGGAGGAGAAGGGATGGGTACGTGTGAGAGCGAATGCCGTCGACTTGAGTGGGGGGAGCTGTTGTGGAGGCTAGGTTTCTTCTTCCTGATCGCCCAGGTCGGCCAGTACGAGGGAGACGGAGTTGTGTGATTCCAAGGCCCCAACAATATTCACGGGTGTGCCCACAGCCACCTGAGCGAACAGTACGGCGATCTGGGGGTTGTCCAGGACGATGCTGCCGTACGGCTGATCGGTGATGCCTTGGGCAATGCCGTGAAGCTGAATGAGTCCGGGCATCTGTCGATTCTTGGGAATCAGTCCCGCTTGTTGTGCCTCTTCAAATCGGCGTCGGTCTTCAGCGTTCGGATAATCGAGAATCAACGCACGAAAGTAGGGCGTTTGCCCAGGCCCGCGTTTTCGCTGGATGCGATATTCGCCCTCAGGCGTCGCGCCATCTCCATAATATTGTTTTGCGCGGATGCCTTTCGAGCCTAGGCGGATCGGGTAGGTCAGGACTTTCCGTCCGCTCTTGTAGACCGTGAGCACGCGGTCGGCTTTGCTGATGACGATCGCATGCGCGCGATTTTTGCGCGACCAGTCGATGGTGCGCCGTGCAGATTCCCGCCAGGCGGCGATCAGGTCGTCGTCCGCATAACGACCTAATTCATTGGTCAGCAGGGCCGTTTGTTTGAACAGGTTTTGGCTTGCGCGTTCAGAGGCTTGATTGGCGTAGTCGAATTGTCCTTGCTCAAGATAATGGCGTGCTTGCTTGACGAGCAGTTCGGTTTCGAGGGGATGTTCACCAAGCACCACACGACTGCCGATGTCTCCGACCTTCGTGTTCAGGAGCCGCAGTCGTTGCTCGACTTTGGCCAGCTTTGCTTCTGCTGCGGTGCGTTGTGCCTGGAGGCGGCTATTGACCTCGGCGACGAGATGAGTCCCTTCGGCCTGAAGGGCTTCCAGCTCCGTTTCCAACTCATTGTCTTCCCAAGGCCAGCGAACGATATTCTCCTCCGACTCGATGCGGCCTCTCAGCGCGATCCATTGACGAGAGAACTTCGAGTAGGCTTCGGGTGTGAGGTCTGCGGCTCGCAGTGTGAAGAGATCACGGTCGATGCTTTCGACCGCTTCGACCAACTCTTCGGGAACGGTTTCGACGCATCCGCCCACACTCATCGACAGGGAGCCGATGAGGGCCATGCGTAACACAATTCTGCGGATGTTGCGTGTATGGTTCATGCTCAATGTATTCTAACGTGCGGGGGCCGCCCCTGCGAGTTCTTCGCGTCTTTTGACGCGTGGGTTGCGGATAACGATCCGCCAGGACCTCTTCGGGAGCGCTGGTTCTTCCTTATCAGCTTCTTGAACCACACCTATGTGCGTGCGACGATATGCTCCCCCGCTCATGAAGACGCAATGTGAGTGCCAGAGAGTCATGTCACGACTTGGTCTTGCAATTGTCTTGTGGAACAATTGGTTAGCGCCAAACGACTGATCCGACACTTGGTGAGTGCTGTGGCATCTTTGTCAGGGGAGGGCAAGAGTGCCTCAAGAGTTTCATGGGTGATTGGAATCTCCTTCGCTTGGTTGCCGGGGTGACACTTCTACGATTCAGGCCATGCCTCCTCCGGGTGTCGAAGGCCGGGGACCCCGCATCGATTGACACCCTCTCGTCTCACCCCTATAATGCGGCCTCTTCATTGAAAGTTGATTTCTCCAGAAGGAGTCCGTCATGTCGTTCACTTTTAAGCAGCCCTCGAATCTCAAGCGCAAGCGGGAACATGGATTTCGGAAGCGCATGAGCACCAAGAACGGCCGAAAAGTCATCGCTCGTCGTCGAGCCAAAGGCCGCGCTCGTCTCACCGTCTGATTCTTTCCTGCCGCTCGGCTATCTGCATGTAAGCACACATCCAGGTGGTGAGCCCTCGACCTGGGGTGGGCACTGCCGTCTTAACCTGGTTGTCGTAGGTCAATGGGGCAACGTGCGATCTCTGGTCTGCCAGGGCTCGCGGCCAGGTAACCAGCGGGCAGGTTTGTAATGGCGGTAGGACAAATGTCTGTGCCGTTTTTCTTGAAGCGTAGCCGGGAGATCCAGCACATCAAGAAAAATGGTCGGCGTGTCACAACGGGACTGTTCAATCTCCAAATTTGTCCGGGCATGACCCAGGATGCCATGATGGGGATTGTGATCGGTCGACGGTTCGGGACGGCGGTGCGCCGGAATCGTGCGAAGCGCCTGTTTCGCGAACTAGGTCGTGCGGCTCGGCCAGTGTTAGTGCCGGGGAATGCATTTCTAGTGTTTCCGAAACGTGAGTGCCTGAATCTGTCGTTTGTAGAATTGCAAAGCCTATGGCGAGCCACATTGCAAAGACAGCGGTTAGCCCGTTTTGGGGAACCCTCGCGCTGAGGCGCGTGTGTCTCATACTCCTGACGATCTACCGTGCCTGTATTTCGCCGCTGCTTGGGCCGGCCTGCCGTTTCTATCCGACTTGTTCCGTGTATGCGCAGGACGCCATCGAGCGGCATGGTGTACTCAAAGGAGGGGTGATGGCCGTTCGACGGCTGTTAAAATGTCATCCTTTCCATCCCGGCGGTGTTGATCCTGTAAGGTAACCGTCGTGGCACCAACACTTCATCCGCTACTCACTGTCTAAACCTTCATGGAAAAACGAGTCGTTATTTTCCTTATCGTGTCCCTGGCCGTCATTATCGGCTACGACTACTTGCTGAAGGGCATGGGCTTGTTGCCGCCGTCTGAGCCGGTGCAAGTGGCCACCACAGGTAGTTCCACCACAGCCAACGGTAAGCCTTCCGCATCGGGGAGTGATGCCACCAACAGTGCCGGTGCTGCCGGAACGACGTCTCCTCCCGCCACTGCGACGCCTGCTTCACACGATCTCCCGACAGGCGCGGTCAAGGATGAGGAGCAAACGGTCGAGGTGGACACGGAACTGTTTCGCGCCAAGTTCAGTAATCGTGGCGCAGTCCTAAAATCTTGGGAACTGAAGCGATACACGACCGCGACTGAGCAGGGGGCCGTGCCGGTGCAGCTCGTGTATGGAGGGGGGCGATTCAAGGGGCCGCTCAGCCTTGTCACCGGCGATCAGGCGCTCACGAGCGATCTTGGCGCGGCGGTGTACCACGTCACTCAGGACGTTTCCCATCTCGACAGTGCCCATCCGGTCGGTCACCTCACATTTCGGTATCACGACACGCAACGTAATCTGCAGGTCGAAAAAGAACTGACGTTCCACCACGGCTCCTATGTTGTGGACATTGCGGTCAGGACTCAAGGCATCACGACTCCGCTGGATGTGACGCTTGGAACCAACTTCGGCATTGTGGAGTGGGGGGAAGGATTTATCGGGCTCATGGGCTCGGCGTCCTCCGTCGATGACAAGGTGTTGAAGGAGACCCCTGATGGTGAGGCCGAGCGCAAGGGCGAGGTGAAATGGTCGGCCATTCAGGATAAGTATTTCTTGAGTGTGCTCATGCCGCAGAAGGCCGCGTCGGCTCTGGCAAAGAAAGAGGGAGACAAGCTGGTGTCGGCCGGCGTTCGATTCCCCGCGCCTGCGAACGGATCCGCCCTGACCATGCAATTGTATGCCGGGCCTAAGGAGTATGACATCCTCAAGGCGTTGAATGTCGGACTGGAAGATACGATTGATTTCGGCTGGTTTGTGTTCGGAAGCTGGGCGCTGGTTAAGGCGGTCGCCAAGCCGATTTTTTACGTGCTGCGTTTCCTGTACGAGTTTACGCACAACTATGGCGTCACGATCATTCTGCTGACCATGCTCATCAAGCTCATGTTCGTGCCGCTGCAGTACAAGAGCTACAAGTCGATGAAGCAGATGCAGGTCATTCAGCCGAAAGTCCAGGCGATCCAGACTAAATTCAAGGATGATCGTGATCGACTCAACAAGGAACTGATCAAGCTCTACAAGGATCACCGGGTGAATCCGGTCGGCGGGTGCTTGCCGATGGTGCTGCAGATGCCGGTGTTTGTCGCGCTGTTCAACATTCTTTATATGACCATCGACCTTCGTCAGGCTCCGTTTATGCTTTGGATCAAGGATCTGTCCGTACAGGACCCGTTCTATGTGTTGCCGATCATCATGGGTGCGACCATGGTCATCCAGCAGAAGATCACGCCGACCACCATGGATCCGACGCAAGCGAAGATCATGCTGTTCTTGCCGGTGTTCATGACGTTTTTGTTCGTGAATTTTCCTGCGGGGTTGGTGCTGTATTGGCTCACGAACAATACGCTGACGATCACCCAGCAGGTTGTCACGGAGCGTCTGTTCGGTAAAAAATGGCAAGTCCCGGCGGCGGATGGCGAAGCTGCCGGTGGAGACGGGTCGAAAGAGCAGAAGCAGAACGGCAGGCGCCAAAAAGGCCAGTCCGAATAACTCCACCCCACTGGGTGCGTCATGCATGGCGCGCTGGACGATACCATCTGTGCCATCGCCACCCCGCCTGGTGAAGGGGGCATCGGCGTGATTCGCGTGAGCGGCCAGCATGCGCTTGATGTCGCCGCCCAAGTTGTCCTTCCTCGCTCCGGCAAACCCCTTTCTGAGTTGGTGTCTCACAAGCTCACGGTTGCGGATGTCCGCTCTCCTGCGCGTGCTCAGGATGTGCCGCAGGGAGAAGAGCTTCCGGTACGTTCTCTCCTGGATGAGGCGTTGGTGGTTGTGATGAAGCGCCCGCATTCCTATACGGGGGAAGATGTCGTTGAGGTGCAGTGCCACGGTGGTCCTGTGGTGCTCGACCAGCTCTGTCGATGGTTGCTTGCTGCCGGAGCCAGGCTTGCAGAGCCAGGGGAATTTACCAAACGCGCATTTCTCAACGGCAAGCTCGATCTTGCCCAAGCCGAGGCCGTGCTTGATACCATTCGCGCCAAGACTGCGCGCAGCTTGACCGTGGCCCAGGCACAGCGCCGAGGCATGTTGTCTCGCGAAGTGGAGCAGATCCGTTCCGAATTGGTGACCGCCTTGGCCCACATCGAAGCCGCGCTCGATTTCGGGGACGAAGATATTGCGTTTGTGCGGAAGGATGAACTGCTTCGGCTTTTGGAGACCACGCACCTCAAACTTCGCCGCCTGGTTGAGTCCGGGAAGGACGGTCGCATCTGGAGGGAAGGGGCCGTGGTTGTGATCCTCGGTCGCCCCAATGTGGGGAAGTCCAGTTTGCTGAATGCGTTGCTGCGTAGTGATCGGGCCATCGTCACTCCCATTCCGGGCACAACGCGGGACGTACTCGAGGAACTCGTCAGCATTGATGGGATTCCGGTGCGACTGATCGATACGGCAGGTATCCGTCTGACTCACGATCCGGTGGAGGCCGAAGGAATTCGTCGCAGCAGGCTTGCATGGGCGGATGCCGACTTGGCATTGATTCTCCTGGACGGGTCTGAGCCGCTTTCCCAAGAGGACTCGTCGCTGTTATCCAGCGACCAAGCTGTCCATTCGATCCTGGTCGTCAATAAGTGTGATCTGCCCCGCAAATTGTCGCCGACGCACCTCGAGGGTGCCTGTCCTGGCCACAGTGACATTGTTGATATTTCCGCCACCACGCAGATGGGGTTGGATGCATTGCGTGGAGCGATCCGCAAGCGTGTGCTGACTGGTGGTGTGGAATCGCCTGATGGCGTCATGGTGACTAATCTTCGGCACGCCGATGCTTGCCAGCGTGCATTGCTCGGGGTGGAACAGGCTCAGCATTCGGTAGCGGCGGACCGTGCGGGTGAATTGATCGCTCTCGATCTTCGCATTGCGGCCGATGCGCTCGGCGAAATTACCGGTACCATCACGACGGACGAGATTCTCGAACGCATCTTCTCTGAGTTTTGTATCGGAAAATGAAGGGATGTCCCGAATGAGTGAGCGGTACGACGTCATAGTGGTCGGAGGCGGTCATGCAGGGTGTGAAGCCGCGTTGGCCGCCGCGCGCATGGGAGTCCGCACGTTGTTGCTGACCATGGACCCCGACCGGATTGCGCAGATGTCCTGCAATCCCGCCATCGGCGGCATTGCGAAGGGGCACCTCGTGAAAGAGATCGATGCCTTGGGCGGCGAGATGGGGCGGAATACCGATCGGGCGGGCATTCAGTTTCGCATGATCAACACGAGTAAGGGGCCGGCGGTTCGTGCGTTAAGGGCGCAGTGCGATAAGAAGGTGTACCGGCAGGTCATGCAGGATACCCTGAAGGCGCAGCCAGGCCTGACCATCATGGGCGGGACAGTTGATCGGGTGCTGACTCGTGCCGGTTCCGTCACCGGCATCATCACCGATGCAGGGAGCCACCTCGAAACCGAGGCAGTCGTGCTCACCTCCGGTACGTTTTTGAAGGGGTTGATCCATATCGGCCTGAACCATTTCCCCGCCGGACGCGCCGGAGAATCGTCAGCGGAACGCCTGTCCGACTGCATGCGCGATTTTGGGTTTGAGGTTGGGCGTCTGAAGACCGGAACCCCACCTCGGCTCGATCGCGATTCCATCGATTTTTCTGTCATGGAACTGCAGCCGGGTGATGAACCGCCACCTCCATTCTCGTATCGTACTACGGAGATTCCTTTACGGCAAGTCCCGTGTCATCTGACGCATACGAATTCTCAAACGCATGATATTATTGCTAAAAATGTCGATAGATCGCCGTTATTCAGCGGAGTGATTGAATCGGTGGGGCCACGATACTGCCCATCCATTGAAGATAAGGTCATTCGATTCGCCGACAAAGATCGCCATCAGATTTTCATTGAGCCTGAGGGCTTGGAGACGAACGAATTTTATCCGAACGGTATTTCAACCAGTCTGCCGGTTGATGTGCAGGCAGCTATTTTGATGACTATTCCCGGGTTGGAGCAGGCGAAGATATTGAAGCCTGGCTATGCCGTCGAATACGACTACTTTCCCCCGCGCCAACTGCACAGCACGCTGGAAACCAAACTCGTGGCGGGACTGTACCACGCTGGCCAAATCAACGGGACATCCGGTTATGAGGAAGCGGGGGCTCAAGGTATCATGGCCGGCATCAACGCAGCATTGAAGCTCCGTGGGAATGAGCCACTCGTTCTCGATCGATCGCAGGCCTATATTGGCGTCCTGATTGACGATCTGATTACCAAGGATGCCAGGGAGCCTTATCGCATGTTTACGTCTCGGGCTGAGTATCGACTCCTGCTTCGTCATGACAATGCGGACCTGCGCCTCATGGAAATCGGCCACCGTATTGGGCTGATTCCAGCGGCGATTTGCGAAAGGCTTGTGGCGAAGCGCGAACTCATCGAGCGCGAGGTTCGGCGGCTCAGGGAGACAAGGCCGAGGCTTACGCCAGAGGTGAAGCGTCTACTCGAAGGGGGGGGAATAGGGACGGTTTCGCCGACGCAGTCGCTAGCCGAGGTGCTTCGGCGCCAAGACATCACCTATCAACAGGTTGCCTCTGTCTTCGGTGGGGCAGATATCTGTGATCCAGAGGTCGTAGAAGCCATTCAACTCGAGGTGAAGTATGAAGGGTATATCAAGCGACAGCTTCAGCAGATTCAGCGATCGCAAAAGTTTGAGCAGCGAGCCATACCGTCTGAGTTCGACTATGACGGCGTTTCCGGGTTTTCTAGTGAAGTGAGGGAGAAGTTCAGGCGTGTCAGGCCATCTACGGTCGGACAAGCCTCCCGCATCTCAGGCGTGACGCCGGCTGCCATTTCGCTCCTTCTCGTGGCGCTTGAACGCTGGCGGCGTCAGCCTGCCATGGGCGAATAGGCCGATCGCCGTCATTGTCACTGTCTTTCTGAATTTTCCTGCTCATGCCGGCAGCTTTACCTTGACCCCTGTGAGCTATTTCGCGTAATTGTTCCACGTGGAACAGGATGCAACTCAGTTCGAGGCCTCTCTTCGATCATTTGCCGCTCAGCTCACACTTCCCCTTCCTGGGTCGTCAATTTCGCAATTCCTTCGCTATTTGAGTGAGCTGAAAACCTGGAATCGGGCCATTAATCTCACCGCCATTGAGCAGGATGAGGAGATTGTGGTGAAGCATTTCATTGACTCGATTGTTGGCGCGAAAGTGATTGATAGTAATGGAAAAAAGTGCGTGCTAGATATCGGTGCCGGGGCTGGATTCCCTTCCTTGCCACTGAAATTTGTTCGGCCTGATCTGGCGATGGTATTGCTTGAGCCAAGCGAGAAGAGGAGCTCGTTTTTGCGGTACATGATTGGATCGCTTGATTTGCAGAACATGACGGTCATCACTGCCAAATTGGAAGGCTATGTGAAGAGGCAGGATTCGGTTCAGGCATTTGATTATATTGTGGTTCGGGCCTTGAAAGTGGATGGATGGGGGGCGGCGCTCGCGGAGTTGCTCAAGCCCGGTGGGAAGGTGATTTTGTACCGAGCCGAACGGGTTGGTGGAGGCGTTAGTCTCGGCAACCTTGCTTTGCTTAAAGAACTCGAGTATGAGCTTCCATCTGGGTACGGGCATCGAGTGTTGTCGGTATTTGCTAAGTGAGTGGATGTTCCACGTGGAACATCACGGTTGAAATGTGGCTATGTTCTAGCGGATTGGGGGCGAGATGGCTCGAATCATTGCGGTTGCAAATCAAAAAGGTGGAGTTGGAAAAACAACCACCTCCGTGAATCTCGCTGCAGCCCTGGCAATTGAAGGGGGATCTGTGTTGCTGGTGGACATTGATCCGCAAGGAAATGCCACCAGCGGACTTGGCGTCGATGCTATGGCGCTGGGAAAGACGATCTACAATGCCTTGATTGTGAAGGAAAGTATCGCGTCTCTGACCATGAATACTGCGGTAAATGGGTTGTCCTTGGTTCCTGCCAACTCACACCTTGCCGGCGCTGAGGTCGAACTCGTGAACATTGAGGGGCGAGAGCAGCGCCTGAAGGAAGCCTTGGCGGAAGTTGCCGATCGGTATGACACCATTCTGTTGGATTGCCCGCCAGCGCTTGGACTCTTGACGATCAATGCGATGGTGGCGGCCCATTCAGTCTTGATTCCCGTGCAATGTGAGTATTACGCCATGGAAGGTTTGGGGCGACTCATGGAGAGCATACAGCGCCTGAGACAGTCCCTTAATCCCGGTCTTGAGATTGAGGGCATTGTGCTCACCATGTACGACGCACGGAATTCGCTGGCGCGCCAAGTGGTCGAGCAGATTCGTGGGCACTTTGGTGAAAGCGTGTATCAAACCATGATCCCTCGTAATGTGACACTCGCTGAGGCTCCCAGTTATGGGCGCCCCGCGTTGCTTTACAACATGGCATCCTCCGGTGCCCAGGCCTATCTTTCCCTAGCTAAGGAGTTTGTGACCCATGGAGAAAAAAGCCCTCGGTAGAGGTCTCGATGCGCTCTTGCCGAGCGGTCGAATAACCACGGATCCTGAGCGCGGCGACGTGCAGGAACTGCGCTTGGAAGCCATTGTTCCCAACCGGTTTCAGCCACGGCAGCAGTTCTCCGAGGTGGAGCTGGCTGAACTGACGGCTTCACTCAAGCAAAACGGCTTGCTGCAACCGATTCTGGTGCGACGCAAGGGGGACGGCATATATGAGCTCATTGCCGGAGAGAGACGCCTGAGAGCCGCTAAGTTGGCTGGAATACAGAAGATTCCAGCTCTTGTTCGAAACGTGTCCGATCAAGAGTCGATGGTGCTCGCCTTGGTGGAAAACCTGCAGCGGGATGACCTGAATCCCATGGAAACCGCGCGGGCCTATCAGCGCATGGTGAACGAGTTCGGACTCACCCAGGAGGCCATCGCGCAGAAAGTTGCCTGCGATCGTTCGTCTGTGGCGAACATGTTGCGGTTGACCTCGTTGCCTCCTGAAGTACAGCAGATGATTGAGGCGGATCAATTGTCTGCAGGGCATGCGAAAGTGATTTTGGGGTTGATGACGCCGGCTGCGCAAGTGAGTCTGGCCACGCAGATTGTCAGCGAGCAATTGTCGGTACGCGACGCGGAGCGGTTGGTGCAGGGCCATGCGGAAGCGAAGAAGGCAGGGAAGCGACCCGTTCGGGCACCCTTGCGATCGGATCTCGAGGAGCGGCTGCAAAAACGCCTGGGAACCAGGGTTGATGTGCAGCGGGGACGTCGCGGCGGAAAAATCGTCATCCATTATTTTTCTCCGGAAGAATTGGACGGGCTGGTGGAGCGGTTGCTTGAGTAATGGCCGGCACATTTTCGGGGCGATTTTCTCTGTTTGACCGGAGTAGAATGCCGTCAGAACGTTGCTGATGTCGCTAATCGGCTAGTAGATGTTCCCGGTCAATGGTCGGAGCATCGTCATTTGTTTGTGGAGGTAGGGTATGTGGATTAAGGACAAGCCAGAGGGAAAGCGTCAAGCGGGACAAAGTGAGGGAATGGAGATGGACAATTTGGAAGCCGCGGTACCACGTGAAGGAAGCGAAGAAATCAATGCCTTTGTCGGGAAGGGCGTGAGCTTTAAGGGAGTCATTTCTTATAACGGCACGGTGCGTATCGATGGCAATTTGGATGGAGAAATTCATACGGAAGGCGTGCTGTTGGTCGGGGAAGATGCCGTGTTGACGGCGAAGATCACAGCCGGGACGGTGGTATGCAAGGGGAAGATCACCGGCGATATCAGCGCGCGTGAAAAGGTAAAGTTGCGGGCTCCTGCCGTGGTCAATGCGGGCGTGAAGGCTCCGTTGCTGGCGATGGAAGAAGGGGTGGTCTTCAACGGGACTCTGGAGATGAGCCAGACGGGAACGCGTGAGCCTCAGGGGACGACACGTGGGCAAGGTGTGAAACTGGTGAACGGCTAGGTCGGTTCACCGCCGAGTTCGTCCAGGCAGAGTGGGCCTTGCGCGCAGGAAGCGGGCAGGGTGAGTTTTTTTTAGTCCGCGCCACGGCCGGTCGCCGCTGTGGGGTACGTCAAGGAGGACGCTGATGTGGGGTGAGACCAAAAAGCAGTCCGTCGCGGAAGTTGACAAGTTCACCTTTCTCGGGAAGGGCACCAGTTTTAAGGGTATCGTGACGTTTGATGGCACGGTTCGGATCGATGGGCGTGTAGAGGGAGAGGTTCACACGGGCGGAGCGGTGATCGTCGGCGAAAGTGCCGTGATCAAGGGTGTGATTGCCGCCGGCTCGGTTGAAATCAGTGGGCGGGTGAAGGGCTCCGTCACTGCATCCCAAAAAGTCGAGATTCAAAAGCCGGGCATTCTCATCGGCGACATCCAGAGCCCAGTGGTGGTCATCGAAGAAGGGGCTCATTTCCACGGCATGAGCAACATGGGGGCGGAGAAGTGGGTGGAGGATGACGTGTCGGAGTTCGGTGCGCCGCAAGACCCCGGAGTGCGTGACCTGGTGGCCCATCGGGGCAAGGTGAAGACGCAAGAGCCGTAAGTAATCATCCCGATATCCTCTCGATCGAAATTATGAAGCGCCAAAGTGTGCTGCTAGGTATGAGCGGCGGAGTGGACAGCTCCGTCGCTGCCGCGTTGCTCGTGCGGCAAGGCTACGACGTGCACGGGGTCACCCTCCAGGTCTGGGAGCACGAAGACGAGGCGATTGCGGTATCAAAGCGCTGGGAAGAGCGGGGGTGCTGCAAAATCGGCATTGCGAAATTTGTGGCGCAGCGTCTACGTATTCCATATGAAGTGGTCGATCGGCGCGACGTCTTTCAGCGCGGCGTCATCGACGATTTCGTGGCCGGGTATGCGTCTGGCATCACGCCGAACCCCTGTGTCCGGTGCAATGAGCGTGTGAAATTGCACTCCCTCTACGCCCTGGCCCAGGAGCGTGGCATAGACTATGTGGCCACAGGACATTATGCGCGAGTGGGCCACGCCGAGGGGGTGTGGTCGTTGCATCGGGCGCTCGACGCGCGCAAGGACCAGAGCTACTTTCTCTATCGCATGAATGCGGCCTGGCTGCCGAAGGTCTTGTTCCCTGTCGGGCACATGCAGAAGCAGCAGGTCTGGCAGGAAGCCGAAGCGCTGGGGCTGCCGGTCGAAGAGCTCAAGGAGAGTCAGGAAATCTGTTTCGTCAGCCATGGGGACTATCGCACCTTTCTGGAGAAAGAGCGCCCCGAACTGAAGCAGCCAGGGTCGTTCGTGGGGGTCGATGGCCAAGTGCTCGGTCGACATGAAGGCATTGCCTTCTACACGCCGGGGCAACGTCGCGGACTCGGTGTTGCGGTGGGGCAGCGGTTGTATGTGCAAAAGGTCGTGCCGGAGTCGGCTCAGGTTGTCCTGTGTGCCGAGGAGCAGCTTGTCCAGTCGCAATGTGTGATCGGTGATCTGAGGGTCTTCGATGAGGCCGTTGGGGTTCACCCGGTGGAAGCGGAAGTGAAGATTCGGTATGCCTCTCCGCCCTCAACGGCGACGCTTCTCCCTTCTGGCGAAGGACGCCTACTGGCTCAATTTCATCAGCCGCAGCGAGCATTGAGCCCCGGACAGTCCGCCGTATTTTATGCCGGCGATCGGGTTCTCGGGGGGGGAATCATTCAGCGGTCCGAGGCCGCAGATCTTCTTCCTGCATAGAAGGTGTGGCGGCGACAATGGTTTGTCTCACCAGGTTTTGCTAAGCGGTCGGTGTATCACATCTGGGGCCTTGCTCCTTGTGAAGTGCCCTTCCTCCTTGACAGTACCAGCGTTTGAATGCTAACTTGGCGCGCTTTTTGTCGTGCCCACCGCACGCAAGCTTCCCGTTTGATCAAAACACGGTTAACCGTAGCGGATAGGTATTGTGATTAAGACAGCCGTCGCACGTCGATACGCAAAGGCTCTGTTCGAACTTCTTGACACTCCCAGCATCGAGTCGGCCCGAGCCGGATTGAATGGTTTGGGGGAGGCGTTCACGCAATCAGCCGCCCTGCGGCACGCGATTGCCTCACCCGTGTTTCCGGAAGCCACCAAGCTCGCCGTGCTGATTGAATTGGCTACTCAGTGTGGATGTCCGCCGGTGGTCAAGCGGTTCCTCGATCAGTTGGTGAAAAAAAATCGCGTCAGTTTCCTGCCCGATATCGCCGAGGCCTTTGCCAAGCTGGTGGATGAATCCAAAGGGACCCAGCAAGTGCTCGTGTCCTCCGCAACCGCCTTGCCCGCGACGGAGCAGGATCGGATTACCGCCCGACTGCGCGATGTCCTGCGGCGCGATGTCGATGTCACTTTCCATACAGAACCTGAACATGTCGCCGGCCTCCATATCCGCCTGGGCAGCACCGTCGTAGACAGCACGGTCCGGGGCCGACTGAGCGCCATGCAGCGAGTGTTGACCAAGGAGTAGCCATGCAGATCAAGGCAGAAGAGATCAGCTCCATTATCAAAGAGAAGATCAAGGGCTTCGATCAACAGGTCGATGTCAGCCAGACCGGGTCCGTCATTCAGGTCGGCGACGGTATCGCGAAAGTCTACGGCCTCGATGGCGCGATGGCCGGAGAAATGCTCGAATTCCCGGGCGGGCTGTACGGCATCGCCTTGAACCTCGAGGAAGACAATGTCGGTGCCGTGTTGATGGGCGACGATGTCGGCATCAAAGAAGGCGATCCAGTCAAGCGCACGGGCCGCATTGCGGAAATCCCCGTGGGCGAAGCGCTGGTCGGACGCGTGGTCAACGCCATCGGACAGCCGATCGACGGCAAGGGACCGATCAACTCGCAACATTCTTCACGTATTGAGGTGGTGGCGCCGGGCGTGAACACCAGACAATCCGTGCGAGAACCGTTGCAGACGGGCATCAAGGCGATCGATGCCATGATTCCTATCGGTCGAGGACAGCGCGAATTGATCATCGGCGACCGCCAGACCGGAAAGACCGCGATCGCCGTCGATACGATCATCAACCAGAAGGGCCTAGGTGTCTTCTGTATCTATGTCGCCGTCGGCCAGAAACGGTCAACCGTGGCCCGCGTGGTGAAGACGCTCGAAGAAAATCACGCCATGGAATACAGCATGGTCGTGGCCGCGACGGCCAGCGATCCTGCCCCGATGCAGTTCCTGGCCCCGTTTGCGGGCGCCGCGATCGGTGAGTATTTCCGTGACAACGGCAAGCATGCGTTGATCGTCTATGATGATTTGTCGAAGCACGCGGTCGCCTATCGGCAGTTGTCCTTGTTGCTCCGTCGCCCGCCTGGCCGTGAGGCCTATCCCGGCGACGTGTTCTATCTGCACTCTCGTCTTTTGGAGCGGGCGGCAAAATTGAGCGATAAATTGGGCGGTGGGAGCTTAACGGCCCTTCCGATCATCGAGACCCAGGCCGGCGACGTCTCGGCGTATATTCCGACCAACGTCATCTCCATTACTGATGGGCAGATCTACCTGGGCAGCGATTTGTTCTATTCAGGTATCCGTCCGGCAATTAACGTCGGTCTCTCCGTGTCTCGCGTCGGTGGGTCTGCCCAGATTAAGACTATGAAGCAGGTGGCTGGTACTCTCCGGCTTGATCTTGCGCAGTATCGTGAAATGGCGGCCTTTTCCCAGTTCGGCAGTGAACTCGACAAGGCCACGCAAATGCAGTTGGCCCGCGGTGTCCGCATGGTGGAACTGCTCAAGCAGGGACAATATAAGCCCATGCCGGTTGCCGATCAGGTGTTGTCGATTTATGCCGGCGTCAATGGATTCCTGGACGACGTGCCCGTGGACAAGGTGTTGCAGTTCGAAGCGGACCTGCTTCATTACGTCGCGCAAAATCACCAGGACATGCGCAAAGATATCGCCACGGTCGGCAAGATCGACGACAAGGTGGGGGGCAAGCTAAAAGAAATCATCGCCACCTTCAAACAGAAAATGGGCTACGGATTAAAATAGCCACCACGCGTTGCCGTTCAGCCTCGAGCTGAGGGCGTGACGCTAGGGGCTGAGAGCGTACACGAATGCCGAGCTTACAATCTCTGCGGCGAAAAATCGCCGCCTTTAAGAATACGCAGAAAATTACCAAAGCCATGAAGATGGTTGCGGCCGCGAAGCTCAAGCGTTCGCAAGATCGTATTCTGGCTGCGCGACCCTATGCGCACAAGATGCGCGGGGTGCTCAGCAATCTGAGCCAACGTGTGAATCGTACCTCCCATCCGTTACTCCAAAAGCGAGAAGGGAAGAAAATCGAAATCCTCGTCGTCACGAGCGATCGCGGTCTCTGCGGTGGGTTCAACGGCAACATCGTCAGAAAGAGCGCCGAGTTTGTCCGGCAATGCGAGTCGCAAGGGTTGTCGGTCAATCTCAGCCTGATCGGACGAAAGGGCCGTGATTATTTCCGCCGGCGGTCCTGGCCCATCAGGCAGGAGTGGACCGGGATTTTCGATAAATTGAGTTTTGAGCATGCCATCGATATCGGTGGAGACCTGACCGAAAACTTTGTGAAGGGCACCTTCGACGAGCTCTATGTCGTGTACAACGAGTTCAAGTCAGCCATTCAACAACGCGTGATCGTCGAAAAGTTATTCCCTATCGACGCGGCTGCTGAGTTCGGCACTGCGCCAAACGGGCCGGAGCAGACTTCGACCGGTGGCAGCTACTTGTACGAGCCGGATGAGGCTGAATTGCTGAACGCCTTGGTGCCGAAGCACTTTCAAATTCAGACGTACCGTATTTTGTTGGAGTCGGCGGCCGCAGAGCATGGCGCACGGATGGCGGCGATGGACGGCGCGACCCGGAATGCGGGTCAGCTGATCAAGAAAGTCACCTTGTATTACAACAAGACCCGCCAGGCGGCCATCACCAAAGAACTCATGGATATCGTGGGTGGCGCAGAGGCCCTGAAATAAAATCTGGACTGAGGAATGCTGCACGACGGTAAGCTACCGGGTGCATCAGTGACGACAAGAGGAGCGTTATGAGCACAGGAAAAGTCATTCAAGTCATCGGCCCCGTGGTCGACGTGGAGTTTCCTCCCGGTCAACTGCCGAACATCTACAACGCGCTGAAGGTGACGCAAGAAGAAAATAAGGCGGCCGGAAAGCCGGCGGTGCGGATCACCCTCGAAGTCGCCTCTCACCTCGGAGAGAATCGCGTCCGCGGCATTGCGATGTCGACGACGGATGGTCTTACGCGCGGGATGGACGTGACGGATACCGGTGCGCCGATCGCCGTACCCGTTGGACGGGAAACGTTGGGACGACTGATCAACGTGCTTGGCGAACCAGTCGATGAAAAAGGTCCGATCAAGACGAACAAAACGTATCCAATCCATCGTCCAGCCCCGAGATTGGAAGATCAGGACACGAAGACAGAAGTCTTGGAAACCGGCATCAAGGTCGTCGATTTGTTGGAACCCTACAGTAAGGGTGGAAAAGTCGGGCTCTTCGGCGGCGCCGGAGTCGGCAAGACCGTCATCATCATGGAGCTCATCAACAACATCGCGCTCCACCATGGTGGATTCTCAGTGTTCGCGGGCGTCGGAGAGCGGACGCGTGAAGGTAACGACCTCTGGCACGAAATGCAGGAGTCCAAAGTCATTGATCCCGATGACCATACCAAGTCCAAAGCAGCTTTGGTGTATGGGCAGATGAACGAGCCGCCGGGCGCGCGCCTCCGCGTCGCATTGACCGGCTTGGCCGTGGCGGAATTCTTCCGGGACGAAGAAAATCAGGACGTGTTGTTGTTCGTGGATAACATCTTCCGGTTTACCCAGGCCGGATCCGAGGTCTCTGCGTTGCTCGGCCGCATGCCGTCCGCGGTGGGGTATCAACCGAACCTATCCACTGAAATGGGTGCGCTCCAAGAGCGGATTACCTCGACGAAAAAAGGATCCATTACGTCGGTGCAAGCCATTTATGTCCCTGCAGACGACTTGACCGACCCGGCGCCGGCTACCGCGTTTGCCCACTTGGACGCCACCACCGTGTTGTCGCGCCAATTGGCTGAGTTGGGAATCTATCCGGCTGTCGATCCCCTCGATTCGACTTCACGTATTCTCGATCCTCAGGTGATCGGTGAAGAGCATTACAAAGTCGCGCGCGGTGTACAATCCGTGTTGCAGCGGTACAAAGATTTGCAGGACATCATTGCCATTTTGGGCATGGATGAATTGTCGGAAGACGACAAGATGGTCGTGGCCCGGGCAAGAAAAATTCAACGGTTCCTGTCGCAGCCGTTCCACGTCGCCGAAGCCTTCACCGGTGCACCGGGTAAGTACGTGAAACTCAAGGATACGGTCCGCAGCTTCAAGGAGATCCTCGAGGGCAAGTACGATCATCTGCCCGAACAGGCCTTCTACATGGTCGGCCCAATCGAAGAAGCGGTCGCGAAGGCAGAAAAGATGGGCGTCAAGGTCTAGCAGCCAGATGCCCTTGTGCTCGCAGACCGCGCACGCTTAGAAGGTGCTCGGCCGATGCGCGCACGGCAGGGCATCCTGACCGCTAGCCCTTTTGCTAGAGAGCAGGAAAAGAACGATGGCAGGAAAGATTCTGTTAGAAGTCGTGACGCCGGAAAAATTGCTCCTGAGCCAGGAGGTCGATGAAGTCATCGCTCCCGGCAGTGAGGGCGAGTTCGGTGTCCTTCCGGGACATTGCCACCTCCTGTCCAGTCTGCGCATCGGCGAGCTGCGTTATAAGTCACACGATGTCTGGCACTACATGTCGATCTTGTGGGGCTATGCCGAAGTCACACCTGCCAAAGTCACCGTCATGGCCGAAATTGCCGAGAAGGCTGAGGATATCGATGTTGGTCGCGCACAGCAGGCCGTGGAAAAGGCCGAACAGCGCCTCCAGGCAGGAGGCCTCCCTTCAGAGGTCAAAGAAGCGCAGATCAGTCTCGAAAAAGCCCGTCTTCGAAAGAAGATCGCCGACCGTGCTCGAAAAGCCGGCCACGCGTAAGGGGGCGCTCTCTCGACCTCCCGTCAGTGGATTTCTTCGCGCCCGTTCATTCGGCGCCAATGTGCTCCACGCCAATCTCTTCCACTCCTGCGTTGGACTCATCATTCTTCTCCTGGCCTCGGCGTGCGCCGCGCCTCCAATACAGACTCGACCGATTCAGGCTGAGGCGACATGGTTCGTGAGGTTGGATTCTGTTGTCCCCTCTGAGCGCCCCTCAGTGCAGTACCAACATCCAGCTCACTGGAATGAGCAGGACCTGTTTGCCATTCTCAGCAGGCTGTTTCTCGAACAGCGCGTTGGCATGATGGACGAACCGAAGCCGGTGCGCGATGTCTTTTCAGTCGAAGATCTGCAGCAGATCCTGCCGAGCGTGACGGCAGCGTTCCAACAGGCCTTACCGCATGAATGGGTGGCCTTCGCGGTCATCCGGAAAGGCGGCATCGAAGACAGCCTGGTCACGTCAGGCGGCCTCTTTCAGGAGGCGCATCGACTTCATATTGTCATTGCGAATCATCGAACCCCTCTCACGAAACACTCACCAGAGCTCGCGAAGATCCAGAGTAATCCCCTGTATTCAGTCCATGGAAGCGGCGGTGTCCTGAACATTGAACCAAGACGATATGTCCTGGCGATGAAAGCCAACTGGTCCGGGGGGCACCGAGCCTCGGCGAACGAAATGATCTTGGACTACGACGGATATCTGGCCCATCTCCGCTTGACGGACCGATCACCAGTGACACAGCAAGCCCCGTATCCCGGCCAACCTGGCGAGACTCGCCCAGTTCAACCGAACGGATCATCCCTAAGCGACGATACTTTGTCAGACCCATCAACCATGATTTCCCGACTTGAACGGGAGATTCAGCAACTCAAAGGCCAACTTGCCGACAAGGAACGACAAGTCGAACAACTCAAGCGGGACACTCCTGGTTCGCCCCAGGAACGCCTAGCACCCGCGCGTTGACGGACGTCGTAGGGACGTCACAAGATCGCGCCATTTCCAGCCAGGCGCAGGACTTCGGTTGAAGCGCAATGCCGTGAGGCTATCGCGCGGCATCGCCAGGGCTTGATACGTATGCAGACCGAATTCATCATCTCTGCCGGGGAACGACCGAAACGATTGGACCTATTTCTGGTTCATCGTGAACCAAAGTTGTCGCGCGCGGCCTTACAGCGAATGATCGAAGCCGGGTGGGTGCGCATCAACCATCGAGTCGCCAAACCAAGTCGGAAACTTCAGCCGGGTGACATCGTCCACCTCGACACCCCGCAGCCGGCGCCCATGTTGTTCAACGGGCAGACGCAAGCGCTGGACATTCTCTTCGAAGATGCTGCCTGCTTGGTCGTCAACAAACCAGCCGGGATTGTGTCTCACCCAGGCCCCGGGCATTGGAACGACACATTGCTCAACGCCTTACTCCACCATGCGAACACGTCCGGCAGCGTAGACCACATCGGCGTTGTCCATCGACTCGATAAGGACACCTCTGGGGTCCTCGTGGTTGCCAAAACCAAGGCGGCTCATCGGCGCCTGTCGGAACAATTCGAGTGCCACAGCGTGAACAGGGAATATGAAGCGCTCGTCCATGGAGTACCGCACCCGGCGGTAGGCCTGATTGACAAGGCCATTGGTCCTGAGACAGGCAGACCGACACGGACGTCGACGCGCACCCTGCGTCCGAAACCCGCCACCACCGCATACAGGGTTGAGGAGATCTTTGGAGGAGTGGCTTCGCATCTCGTGCTGATGCCTCGTACAGGCAGGACCCATCAAATTCGAGCGCATCTTGAGACGATCGGACACTCGATTCTCGGCGACCGCCTCTACAGCGAAGGTCAGTGCCGCACGATGGACGGCCCACAGGTCTCCAGGGTGATGTTGCATGCGAGGAGGCTCGGATTTCGACATCCAGAACATCACACCTATTGTGAATTCACTGTGGCGGCACCGGAAGATTTCCAATCCACCAGTCACCTGCTCCGTCGTTGAAAGCTCCATCAATCCCACACGTGAGACGGAGAAGGGCTACCGCGCATGTATGGCGGCAAGTCCTTGGCATCCGTATGAGGATGGGTATGCTTCGCCACATGATCACTCTCTTCGAAACCCTCTTATGACCGTCAGTCACACGTCAAAATGGTGCAGGCTGGCCTGGCCCTCCCGGGGTTCTGCTTATCGGGCGCGCATTGTGTCAGGCAATATCTGAAGTACGTCCAGGGCCTTCACTATCAAATGGGGTGTTGAACGGCAATTCAATCTGGGCCACGAAGCCAACGCGCCGGCATGATTCTCATCGATGATCCTGCTCTTGAGGGCCGCTTTGCTCACGGTGGTCGCGCGCTGTGAATGGAGGGTCGGAGGCAAAGACAGACGACACTGGGCCGGACTTGCCGAGATCTTTTATTATCTTTCCCTCGACGAAGCCGCGCAGATTCACGAAATGTTCAAGCTCTTCCAGGGCCTGCATCCCACAGGCCATGTTTATTACTCCTAGACCATCGTTGGCTGTCTGGCAGTCACTACCGTAGGCGTTCTGTATCTCAGCTTCTTGGCGCGTCTGCCTGTAAGGAGCAGGTGGATATTCGTATTGACAGGCACGCTTTATGTCGAGAGCGTTAGGCGTAGAGATGGTGGAGTCCCGTTATCAGTATGTCCACGGAGCCTGGTCATCCCTGCCCTCAGCGCCTCGCCTCTCCACTTCAACGCAATTCGGCGAAGGCTGTGGCTGGACCCGGCACTGTATGAACTCGGCGCTGAGAGGGCAGTCATTACGAAAGAAAGAGGTGTATGTCACTACAGCGAGAGGCTTGAAATGTCGCGGTCCAAGTGCCGACGCTGGAGGAGAAAGAAGGGAAAACGTCCGAAGGCGAGATGACACCCCACCAGATAACAAGACTGCTGCGATCCGACCGGTAGTTCGGTCGTCCATCGCACTTCAAAGAGACTCGTCTCTCGCTGTGGCTGCAGGGCGGGATTGTGGAGTGTAAGGAGTTGCCCATCAAGGGCCTTTTGGTCCAGCAGCAGGAGGATGCCCTCGGAGCTAATGTTTAACGAGTGCGCCTTGCCCGAGATGAGCGGTGTCTCCTGCCGTCGTTCTCGCAGCAACCCGTACAGGCATGGGGTCTTGACCGAAAATCGTGCGTCGATGCGACGTTCGCGCTGGGCGACCGGTTCAGGCGAAGGCCTGTGGTTGTCCACAGGTGGCACGCGCACCTGTAATTTCGAGCCAAAAGAATTCTGGAGCGATCTGAGAATTCTGTGGATGAAATCTGAGTTCATCGCGAGGGCTTGCTCCAACTCATGTATGACTTCGAACCTGCGAGATATAGAAAGCAATTCGAATGCCCATGAGACGCTGAATAGATACGTCGCTAACCACCTGATTTTAGTTCATGCGGAGAGGGCCATCCTGGAAGAGCCTATGAGAATGCACTTGGACGTGGCGTCAAAATTTCGGCTGGACTGTCAGAATTGAACAAGACTGGGCTGGGTCATGATGATGCACGCGTGCTACTCATGAGTGAATATCATGTGGATGAGATGTGGATGATCTGTGTGGCACATGTGTAGAAGCGGTGGACTAGTTCGGCATCTTGTTTTTGCCGAGCCCCTGTGTCAGCCTACGCACGCCGTGAGGTCAGCCATCCTTCAAGCAGTTAGCATGTGATGAGAGTACGTACGACTCCGGTTGAGATCGTGGTGACCGGAGGTGAGTCGTCAAAACGGATCGACGTCTTTCTCGCCAATCGTGATCCAACGTTTTCCCGCTCGGCATTGCAGCGACTGATCGGGGAGGGCCGGATACAGATCAATGGCCGGCCCGTGCGGCCGAGTCAAAAGATCAAGCCGGGTGACCGGATCAGGATGGAAGTGCCTCGTCCTGAATCACTCGATCTCCAACCAGAGGCGATTCCCTTTGAGATTCTATACGAGGACGCCGATCTGTTAGTGTTGAATAAACCGGCAGGTCTGGTCGTGCATCCGGCGCCGGGGAATTGGTCGGGCACGCTCGTGAACGCGCTATTGCATCACTTTGCGACAGCGGGCGTCACGCCTTCGCATGTGGGTGGAAAGGAGCGACCGGGTTTGGTCCATCGCCTGGACAAAGAAACTTCCGGTGTGATGGTCATTGCCAAGACCGACCAGTCGCATCGCGCCTTGGCGGCCCAGTTTAAACAGCATACGATCACCCGGGTGTATGAGGCGTTGATATGGGGCAGGCCGAAGAAGGGACACGGGGTGATTGAACTCGCCATCGGCCGGGACACGAAAGAGCGAAAAAAGTTTTCAGCCCGGACAACCAAACCGAAAGCCTCGGCGACCGAGTATCAGATCGAGGCACGGTATGGAAAGCTTGCGGCGCATGTGCGTCTCACCCCGAGGACGGGGCGTACCCATCAATTGCGGGTGCACCTCACGTCAATCGACCACCCCATCCTTGGCGATAAAACCTATGGAGGGGCTAAAGTGATGGCGGTCGCGGGTATTCCGGTTCCCCGAGTGATGCTGCATGCCCGCACGTTGGGCTTCATACATCCAACCGGTGGTGAGTATCATCAGTTCGACGTGCCGTTCCCACACGATATGGAGCAGGTCCGAGACCTGCTCCACGCCGCGACCGCGGCCGAGGTCATGTCTGGAGCGTGAGCGAGGCTCAGTGTGCGGGATGTGCGCTGTGCCGTTGGGGGTATTCAGGAAAGGACTATCATGGAAACCAGTGCAGTGCTTGATCGGATCGGTGAGCTGATTGCGCAACTCAAAGGGTATGCCTCCAAGTTACCGACGGTCGTGCATCTCGCCTCCGTGCCGACCGGTGTCAAACCCAAACCGGAAGCCGTCGAGGCGTTCGAGCAGGCGCTCTTGCGATTTCGGGAGCAAAGCGGGCGTTCCCCATTCAGGGGGCTGCAGGACTATCTGATGGAATCACTCGAAGCCTTCGAGGTGGGCAATGTGCTAGGCGCCGTCCAGCCGCTGATGGCCGTTCTGGATCATCTGGAGCGAATGCAGCGGGACAAGGAAATTAAAATGGCCCCGCCGGAGGAGAAGCGGATGGGGGAGTACCGTAGCGCGTTGGTCAAAATCCTCCCTGGCAGTCAGCCGGAGCTTGAGGGGGCGGGGCGGGGAATGTAGGCACAGTGTACCCCTTGCTCAGGGAGTGGCGCAGGGCGTCGCCCGACCGTACGTCCGCGAGGAGTGGTGCGGAGGGCCTAATGTCCCATCTTCGGTCCGGCAGCATTCGCACCGGCGGTGACCAATTGAAACCGGACGGTGGCGCTACAGTGCGGACACTTGGCACGGACCGTCTCTTCATCGATGACTTCGTAATGGTCTTGTTTGAGCCACATCAATTGAAAACACTTTGGACAGCTTCGTACTTGCGTTCCCATGGTCTTCCCCTTACACTACAGTGAATAGACACCCCGCGCGTGGAGGGATTAATTTAGTACAAGATGCCTTCTGCTCTCAAGACCGGCCAACGACCCATCACATTTTCTGATCGCAACGATTTCGACGCGGCACAACTGATCCAATTATACCGGCAGGCACCCTGGGCCAAGGACCGTGCGCTTGAACAGGCGCGGGCCATGCTGGCACACACAGATCTTGTCATTACGGCATGGGATGGGGCCAGGCTGGTCGGCTTTGGGCGCGTGTTGACCGACTATGTGTTTCGGGCGTCCATCTGGGATGTGATTGTCGACCGCGACTATCAAGGTCAGAAGATCGGGACCGAAATCGTCCGCCGCATCCTCGATCACCCGACGCTGCAGCAGGTTGAATTGTTCTGGCTGTGCACGCGCCGACCGGGATTCTATGAGCGGCTTGGCTTCAGTGCCAAGGAACAGACCGGCATGGTGTGGTCGCGCAAGCATCCTGGTTCTCAAGCCTGATTCGCTCTCGCCAAGTCATCACGTTCCGATCACATTCGACCTGCATCACGAGGGGGCGCCTCAGAGTCAGGTCTACCCAGCGACGGTTATTCCTGATGCACGCGATGCAGTCGCTTCGGGGAGCAACAGACCGCCAGGAAAAAGAGGGTCGTGGCGAGCAGGACGATGGACGGCCCCGAGGGCAAATCGAACATGTAGGACAGCAGGACGCCCGTGACCGAACAGAACACGCCGATCAGCATGGAGTAGAGCGTCATCTGCGTCAGGCTGTGGGTGAGCTGGTAAGCCGTCGACGCGGGAATCAGAATCATGGCAAACACCAGAATGGCGCCGACGGTTTTGAGCGCAATCACCACGGTCAGTGCGACCAGGGTCAGGAGGAGGTAAAAAATCTGGCGAGCGGGGACGCCCGAGGCTGCCGCCATTTCCTGATCGAATGCGATGAAGTACAGTTCTTTTGAGAGCAGCAGGATGGTTCCCAAGACCCCCACACTTAACCCGCCGATCGTCAGCAGTTCCTCCTTCGTGACGGACAGCACACTGCCGAACAGATATCCGTAGACTTCTGGATTGTAGGTCTTCATCAAGCCCAGAAACAGAATGGCCAGCGCCATGGTGGCGGTGTAGAGGATGCCGATCGAGACATCCAGTTTCATGCGGCCTTTTTCCTCGACCCATCCGGTGATCCAGACCGTGGCCAGTCCGAAGGCGATCGCGAGGCTCAGGGGGGGGAGCCCCAAGAGATAGGCGAGCGTGACCCCGGCAAAGGCGGCGTGCGCCGTCCCGGCACCGGCAAAGGCCAGTCCACGCAGCACCACGAATACGCCGATGACGGAACAGACCGATCCGACCAGTGCGGCGGCAAGCAGGGAGCGTTGCATGAAATCGTAGGTGAGCAGTTCGAGCATCGTGTTCGTCAGTGATGGGACATGTGCCGGAGTGGCAACAGAAGGCACCTCGAGATCGAGCGAGTCGTATGCCGTCCCGGCTCAGCCCTCACGAGAATCCTCAATGATGATGGTGGTAATCCTCCACGATCACAAAGTCCTTGTCGGTGATGACCAGTTCCTTTCCATAGACCTGGCTGAGGATATCGGGTTGTAGCACCTCATGCGGTGGGCCGGCCGCGAACAATCTGGTTTTGAGCAGCACCAATCGATCGACTCGCGAGCGAATCATGTTGATGTCGTGCGTGATCATCAGAATCGTCAGTTTCAATTGTTGATGGAGCTGCTGGATCAGTTCCACCACACTGTGTTGTGCCGTCAGGTCCAGGCCGGTGGTGGGCTCATCCAGAAGCAAAATGCGGGGCTGCTGCGCCAGCGCCCGCGCGATGAAGACGCGTTGCTGTTGCCCGCCCGACAGCGCTCCGAGTGCCGAGTCCCGGTGGTGGTCCATGCCGACTTGTGCGAGCGCCTGCCGGGCGATGTCACGGTCCTTGCCTGAGGGGCGTCGAAAGAGGCCGAGTGCGCCGTAGCGTCCCATCATCACGGCTTCCAGGACGGTGACCGGAAAATTGCGATCGAGCATGCCCTTTTGCGGAAGATAGCCGATGAGGGCGCGGTGATGGCAGCGGAGCTCCTCGCACGCACAGTCGAGGACTCGGAGGGTCCCGCTCAATGGCGCCATGAGCCCGAGCACGGCGCGGCACAGCGTGGTTTTTCCCGATCCGTTGGGCCCGATCACTCCGACAAATTCGGATTCAGGAATCGTGAGCGAAATGTCCTCCAGCGCGATGGTGCCGGGAAATCCGAAGGTGGCGTGGTCGAAGCGAATAATGGGGTGGGTCATGCGCGGGTCGTTCGATGAAGCTGCTGGATCGTCAGTCGATGTCCGGTTGGGCGCGGCGGTTACGTCTGTTTCAGGGCACTGGCCAATTGGAGCACATTATAGCGCAGCATGTCGAGGTAGGTCTCGGTGCCCGGCACGCCCCCGGGGAGGGTGGTCAAGACGGCGATCTGTGCCCCAGTTTCCCGTGCGAGGAGCTGCGGAACCTTCTGGTTCAACTGCACCTCGGAGATGATGACTCGAATGTGGTCACGCCGAATGGTTTCGATGAGCGCTTGTAGGTGTCGCGCGGACGGTTCACCTCCGGGTTGCGTGAGGATGGTCCCCGCGATGCGTAGTTCATAGCGACGGGCGAAATAGGGCCAAGCCGGGTGATGGACGATGACGGCGCGATTCGGCAGCTGCTGCAAGAGACCCAACGTCTCATCCTGGACGCGTGTGAGCGATTGGAGATACGTCGTGGTATTCGCCCGGTAGTCTGCGGCATGAGTCGGGTCTGCTGCGGCCATGGCATTGGAAATATGCTGCACCATCGTCGCGGCTGAAGATGGATCGAGCCACACATGGGGATTCCCGGCCGTATGCGCATGTCCATGCGCCTCTTCGGCTGATTCGGGTTGGTCATGAATCAATGGAATGTCTTTGGATGTCGTGATCACTTGGAGCGAGGCATTGCCCGCATTCTTGACCAACGACGAGACCCAGACCTCGAGTCCCGCACCGACTTCGAACAGGAGGGTCGCCTTCCGGACCGCCACCAGATCGCTGGGCTTGGGCGAATAGGTGTGCTCACTTTCGTAGCCCGTCATGAGGGAGACGACGCGCACGTGCGTGCCACCGACCTGTTGCACCCAGTCCTTCAACACCGGAAGGGTCACGACGACGTTGAGGGGTTCGGCTGCGGCAGCCACCGAAACCGAAACGGAAGTGGTCCAGTGAAATGGTGCAGCGAGGGCGATGAACAGGACACAGAGAATCAGACGAGACATCCGGCGGACGGTAACACCCGACCTCCGCAAAGTCAACGCGCGGCCTCATGTTAGATGCGCCGCTTGACCCCTTGCCTGCTTTCTATTAGCGTAGCGCACCGAAGACGAGGTCGAGGCGTGTGTCCGGTTGGCGGGAGGAGCGCAAGATGAAGGTGGTCGGGCTCATGTCCGGGACATCGGCCGACGGCGTCGACGCCGCGTTGGTGGATATCGTTCGGCGGGGCGAAACATTGCGGATCACCCCGCTGGCGTTCACGTCGGCTCCCTATCCGCCTGCGTTGCAGCAACGGGTGGTGGAGCTCTCCCTGCAGGGGCAAGTGGCGGAGATCTGCCATATGAATGCCTATCTGGGAGAGCTGTTCGCAAAAGCGGCCCTTCGTGTGATTCGCAAGGCGAAGTATCGGCCGGCCGATATCGATGCGATCGGATCGCACGGACAAACGATTCACCATTTGCCGAAGGGGATTCGCGAGTCGGGAGTGGGCCTGGTCCGTTCGACGCTGCAGATCGGCGAGCCGGCCGTCATTGCGGAACGCACGGGCATCACCACGGTGGCGAATTTCAGGCCCCGTGATCTGGCGGCGGGGGGCGAAGGCGCGCCCCTGGTTCCTTATGCTCATGCGGTGGCGTTCCGCCATCCTCGCCGAAGTCGGGTGGTGGTGAATATCGGTGGGATCAGCAACATCACGTATCTCCCTGCGGGAGCGCGAGTGCACGAGTTGCGCGCGTTTGACACGGGGCCCGGCAACATGGTGCTGGATGCGATTATGCGGGCTGCGACACGGGGGGGGCGGTCTTACGATGTCGGGGGGCGACTGGCGCGGCGAGGGATGGTCAATCAGGGCTTGCTCAGGGAACTCATGGCGCATCCCTTTCTGGTACGGCGGCCGCCGAAGTCGACCGGGAGAGAAGAATTTGGTGCCCCGTTTGTTCAGGCGCTGATTGCCAGGCAGCACAAGACGCGGTTGTCCCTTGAGGATCTGCTGGCGACCTGCGCGGCTTGGACGGCTGAGGCGATCGGTTCCTGTCGGCGGTGGATCTCGGGTGAGATCGATGATGTGATCGTCGGTGGGGGTGGGGTCTACAACCGCGCCATCATGGACGCGCTTCGCGAGGTGTTCGCGCCGGCGCCGGTGTTGACGTTCGACGACTGCGGGTGGAGCAGCAAGGCGTTCGAGGCGACGGCGTTTGCCCTGCTCGCACACGACATGCTGCTTGGGCACTGCACGAATGTTCCTGGGGTGACGGGCGCACGCCATCCGGTGGTGCTTGGCACCGTCGTGCCCGGCGGCGCAGGTATGCGGATCATGCAGGCAGGGTCTCTCCGTTGATCTGAACGGGCTGCGATGGAATTACTGTATCCAATTTTAGGAATCGGCGCGCTGGTCTTTCTGGGAAGTCTGGCATGGGAGACATTCGGTCGTCGGCGGGCGTCCGATGTGCCGGTGGGGGGCTCTTCGTCGGGGATGTCGTTTGCCGCCAAGCCGTTGCTGACGGATCAGGAAGTGCAGCTCTACAACTTACTGCGAATGGCGGTGGAAGATCGGTATCTGCTGTTCACCCAGATCCCTCTTTGGAGCATCCTGGATTTGCGGACGCCGTCAGGTACGCCGCCGGCCAAGACGTTGCGAGAACTCGCGCTCACACGCGCGACATTTGTGCTGGTACATCCGGGGAGTCGGTTGGTTGAGAAGGTGGTGCAAGTGAATCCCCCGGTGTCGGAAGATGCCCCGGAGGCCGCCGACGAGTCGTTGTTCGACGGGGCGCTCCGGGCCGCCGGGATCCAACTCGTACGACTGAGCCCGCTGCATACGTACACCGTGCCTGGGCTCGTCACCGTGTTGGATCTTGCCGACCCCGATTGAGGTCGCCGGATCGCCGCAGTCACTGCGTCGCCGGAAGCGACGGAGCCCTCGCCGCTCTGCTCAACTCGGCTCGGTGGCGATCGGTTCGCCCTTTGCGGCCTCGGCGTCCAGCGCCTTACGCGCGACGTCGGCTTCGGGGCTGTCGGGATACTGGCCCGTGACGCGTTCATACATCATCTGCGCTTTTTCGCGATCGCCTTGCTTCGTGTAGATCTGTCCGATCTTCAGCGTTGAGGCGGCGAGTTTCTGGCTCATTGGGTAGTCGGAGATGAGCTTAAAGAACGACGCCAACGCGTCGTTGTGTCGGCCCATGCGGTACTGGCATTCACCCATCCAATATTGCGCATTGGCCGAGAGTGAGGACTGCCCATGCAGTTCGAGGAAGAAGCGAAAGCCGGCGAGCGCTGCGGGATAGTCCCTGTGTCGAAACTCCTCCATGACGCGATCGTAAAGGCGATGTGCGGCGTCCGGGGGCTGAGGGGTGGCCGCGAACAGATTGGGTGCGGGTGTGAGGATGGCGAATAACAACATTGTTGCAGCGATGCCTCGGACTGAACCGGTGGTGAATCGAGCCATGGTCATGGGATTCCCTCTTTCTTCCCTGGTGAATCGGGGCTGGTTCCGGCTGCGCGTCGTGCCTCGTCCCTATGGAAGAATTGCACCAGCTCGATGAGTCAGGGAAATCTGCTGTGAAATTGGCTGGTTCCCCGGTGAGCAGAACTGGACGACTCAGCTTGGCACGGAACATTCGGTGCGGAAAGTAGGCAGGAGTGTACGGAAACTGCCGGCGGCGAGCGTGCCACGAGCTCGGCTTGACAGATCCCGGATGCTCAGTTGTTATCGGTTAGCATTCTTCCGGTGCGGCTGTTCCGCCACTTCGCGGTAAGGCCGGCAGGCGTGTGCGGCACAGGTGTCTATGGAAAGACCCTACGAACCAGGTTCCTCGGGAGTTCGGAACGAGCCCATTCATGACCCGCCTCCCAATCCGAAGGGCGGGCGGACGCTGATCGTCGATGCTCGCGACCCTCACGCATACATTCGGCCGAGCGCGGCGCTGAAGGAGGCCGAAGAGACCGATCAGATTTTCATCCGTCCCGGTGTGTACGAGGACAAAGTGTTCGTGGCCGACCGGCCTGTGCTGCTCATCGGCGCCGGGCGTGACCATGTCCAGATCTACAGCCGCCGCGGAGGACCGTTGTATTTACAGCGAATCCCCAGCGGACTGATTACGGGGATCACGTTTCGGTACGTGGGGAGCGATCAGCATTCGGCGATGAATCTGCTGGACTCTGTGTGCACGGTGACGCAATGTCGGGCGACCGAAGGCGTGTTGTCGGGCGTCGTGATTTATGGTCCGGAAGCCCGCGCGACGTTTGTCGACAACGAAGTCTGTTACAACCGGGAATCCGGCATCTTTGTCTTTGCCGGTGCTCAGCCGCGCGTGGCAGACAATCAGTGCTTCGGAAACCATCATTTCGGGCTGGCGGTGCGAGATCCGGGAAGCCATCCGGAATGTGTGCGTAATGTGTGCCATGCCAACATGCTCAGCGGCATCCTCCTATTTCATCACGCAGAGGCGCTGTTGTTGAGCAATACCTGTCGTGACAATCAGCACTGGGGACTCGTCATGACGCCGGATACGCATCCGACGCCGTCGCACGAGGAGTTGGTGACGGCGAATGTATTTTTGCCTAATCCCCGCGGATCGCTCGTGGTGACGGAGCAGCCCCTCGCCGATATCGGGCGGTAGGGCGGAGGAGTCTGTGGTGCGTGGCGGGAAGCGGGGGCTACGTCTACGAGAGGGAAGCGGGTGTGCTCGATGGTGAGCGCCCGGCTGGTGCATGAAAATGAAACCGTCCCCCGCCTTGCTGCTTGGCGGCATACATGGCCTTATCCGCATGCCTGAGCAGTTCGTCGATGTTGTCGTCATCGGCCGGGTATAGCGTGATGCCGATGCTCACGCCGATCGAGATGCGATGGGGCCCGATCTGAAACGGAGTGCCGATCGATTCCACGATCCGTTTCGCGACGACCAGGACATCCTCTTCGCCTGAAATGCCTTCCAGGATCGCGGTGAACTCATCGCCGCCCATGCGGGCGACGGTATCGACTTCGCGGACGGATTCCAGCAATCGCGCCGCGACCTCTTTCAGCAGCTGATCCCCGACATCGTGGCCGAGTGTGTCATTGACGCCCTTGAAGCGATCGAGGTCGAGCAGCATGATTGCGAGAGGTTGATCCTTTCGTTTGCTGCGCGCCATCGCGTGGATGAGGCGGTCACGAAACAGGGGGCGGTTGATCAATCCAGTGAGTTGATCGTGTTGTGCCAGATACGTCAGACGCTCCTGCGCTTTCTTGCGTTCGATCGCATACAGAATCGAACGCGCAAGAAACTCCGTTCCACCATCCCCCTTGACCAGGTAATCCTGCGCACCGTGCTGCAGGGCTTGCAGCGCCAACGGATGGTCATCGTGTCCGCTGAGGACGACGACCGGCACGTCGGGACTCGTGGCCAACACCTGGGTGACCGTGCTGAGACCATGGGTGTCGGGAAGCGAAAGATCAAGAAGGACAGCGTCGAACCGGCCACGACTCAGCTTGGCGAGCCCATCCGACAGCATGGAGGCATGGGTGATCTCGAACTGATTGAGGGACCATTCGGCCAGAAGATCTTGCGTGAGTTGAGCATCGACCGCGTTGTCTTCGACCAGCAGCAGTTTGATCATGAGGCGGTGCCCATACCCCGGCAGAATGCGAACACGGTGGTCCTGCCGGGAGTGACGCAGGGTTCTGTGGCCAGGGGGGTGATTCGTATGCAGAGGCAAGTCGTCATCGTAGGTGGAGGCTGTCTTGCCGGCACGTGGGATGGCTGCTCTGGTTGCGCACTCCATCTTGGTGGTGACTGAGCTGAGGCGATTCTAGCACGTCGGTTTCAACGTTCAAACAAGAGCCTGTTTCCGCGTGGCGGTTCTCATTCGGCCAATCTATGAGGCAGGCCCGGTCTCGCTCGTCAACAGGAGAAGGTTTGCGCTCCGCAACGGATAGCAATGAGCGAACGGCCAAAATTCGGCGGCGCTGTGACCAAAAATCGCTCGTTTCGTTGGCCCGTCCGTCCCGAGGCTGTCCAGAGGGATAGGTGCTAACCGTTTGAAGTGCATGGGGCTGGGCGCTTTTGTACACCATGCGACGGTGGCACAAGATCTGCGGGTGTAAGGATGGTTTGCGAGATACGCGAGACCCTGCACTCTATGCGGCGGGAGAAATGGGAGGGAGTATGGCCCATGAACGATGTGTCCGGAACAAGCTGGACTCCACGTTTCCTGAAGATCGCGAAGCCGGAGAGCGGACCGCTCTTGTCTGGGCCCTTCCTCTGGCGATTGCGAGTGCGCTGGTCGTTGGAGAGTCGGCGTCTGCAGAGAGTGACATGTATGGATATGTCGGTGCGAACGGCCTATTTGAAATGACAAATGTTCCCACCGATCAGCGGTTTCGTCCGGCTGATCCCCAGGCGCGCCGATTGGCACATCGGGTATCGGTGAAAGAAGTGGAAGACGCGGTCGAACGATATGCCTGGCAGTTCCAGTTGCACCCCGCCCTGCTGCTAGCCGTAATCAAGGCTGAGTCGGACTTCAATCCCACGGTGATTTCGCGCGCGGGTGCGGTGGGGCTGATGCAATTGATTCCTGAAACGGCGATTCGCCACGGGGTGCACAATCTGTATGATACCGGCGACAACATTCGCGGCGGCGCGCGGCACCTGCGCTATTTGTTGGATCGGTTTAATGGCAACGTACGGCTGGCGGTGGCCGCGTACAATGCGGGTGAACGACGAGTCGAGCGATATCGTGCGATTCCGCCCTATCAAGAAACCCGCGACTATGTGCGAAAGGTGATGATCTATTACAAAGAGTTTCGCGGCGATTATCAAGCCACTCCTGGGAAGGCGGTGTTGCTGGCCATGCACCACAAGCCGTTGCAGTTGGAGCCACGGCCGCTCACTCTGGCGGTGCGCCACTCACGGCTTGGGGCCGGGAAGTAGCGCGGTCCGATCTCGCAGCCTGTCTTCTGTGACGATCTCAAGAAGCCTACACGAGAAAGAGGCTGAGCGTTCGTATGGCCGGTACCGTGCACACAGGGGACACCGGCGTCGATCTGTGAGGTGTGTCGTGGAAGACGTTACTGCAGATCATTGGGAGGGAGGGCGTTCAGAATGAGTGCCTCCGGCGTCGTACAGAGATCTCAGACCACCGTATCCAGCGCGGTATGGCTGTATGCGTGCGCCGCGAACGCCTCTCGCTCCACAAGATACGGATTGAGCCGGGAACGTGTTTCGCTGATGTAGCGTGACGAATGGGAGAAGAGCCCATGTCGCAAGGCGTCACCGGGCAAGGTGTCCGCATGATAGTGGTAGATGCCGTAAGGATCTGGATGGGCCTGAAGGAATTCTTCTAATCGCTACGCAGAACCCTAAAGCGTCGTGACGTCTCTCTCCGGTCCAAATTGTGTACTCTTATCGCCCGAAGCCCACAGGCCGTGATGGCCATCCTTCGTTGCCTGATTCAAGGCCTGCTCAAGCAGACCTAACATTCGATCGGCGTTGAATCGCCCCTCTATGAGATGAGTGTTATCAGAGGACAGCACGAGACTGCCTTTCGCAATCTCTCGTGCGACATCGATCGCCTACGGCGAGGAGCGAGGGATGCACGCTGGCCACTCTGGGCGGAGCATCGAGATACGGACAGCGATAGTTCTCAGTCAGTTTTGTCGTATGACCACGGACATTCCCGGCAGATGCGGCGTGGGAGAGCCCTTATGGGTCATGCATTGGTGCCGAGGAAGTGGTGGTATGCCATCTCGGGGTACTTGGGCTGACGAAAGCCATTCAATGCCAGGTGAGCCCTCTTGTCCGGAACGCAAGTCAGTCCAGATTAGGTTTCTCGTGCACGCAGTGGATGCTGGTGTGGGGCGTTTGCCGAGATTTTATGCATGCTGCGGATGCGTGGAGATCTTCAATCGCGTTCCGGCAGGAGTGTAGTGCTCCCTTGAAATCAAGCCACCTGCGTGAGTTGTTGCGTCCGATATTGGATCGGGCTCCGATAGCCCAAGGCCTGATGCGGGCGCTCCTGGTTGTACCACTGCATCCACTCTCGAATGACGCGTCGCGCGTCCTCGAACGTCCGAAACACGTGCTGC